>Ga0137415_10000982_pt1 | contig 28094 bp, 26 predicted proteins | sample CZODoug3_1_1_16f_FD_183082 | JGI IMG/M metagenome (GOLD analysis project Ga0137415, IMG submission 183082) | Vadose zone soil fungal communities from Angelo Coast Range Reserve, California, USA - CZODoug3_1_1_16fungal (Hybrid Assembly) | ecosystem: Environmental > Terrestrial > Soil > Vadose...
ATCCGGCGGCGGGCGAGGATCGCTGGCTCGCCATCGCGGTCCGTACGGATGCCGAGTGGCGGGCGCTTGCGACTGCGATCGGCGAGCCGGGTCTTGCCGAGGATTCGCGCTTTGCCGGCGCCGAGGCGAGGCATGCCAACCGCGCGGCGCTCGACCCGATCGTGGGAGCGTGGACCGCCAACCTTCCTGCACAGGAGGCGGCCGAGCGCCTCCAGGCCGCCGGCATTGCCGCACATGCGAGTTGGACCACGGCTGAGATCGCTGCCGACCCGCATTTGTGGGAGCGCCGTATGATCGTCACCGTCGCCGAGCCGGATGGCAAGGAACGCGCCGCCGTCGGGGTGCCGATGCGTCTGTCCAAGTGCGAACAGATCGGTATCCATCGCGGCACACCCACGCTCGGCGAGCACGAAGACTACGTGTACGGCGAACTGCTCGGCATGAGCCGCGCCGAGCGGCGGTCGTTGGAAGCCGACGAGATCATCTACTGAACCCAAGCGACCGGGCTCCTCTCCGCTCGTCATCAAACTGATCCCCTCACAAACGCCCTATCACAAACGCTGGGATGGACGATACGAGGCAGTCGCTATGGTTGGCCCTTCTTGATTTAGGGAAATCTCATGGATTTCGATGACACACTGGAGGAAGCGGCATTTCGTGCCGAAGTCCGTACTTGGCTGACGGATGTCGAGCCGCATCCGCGGGGACAGCTTATCGATCTGTGCGGCGGCACCAGGCTCAAATGCGGCACGGATGAGCCGCGGAAACGCTATGCACGGGGTGACAAATGAAATTCGATTTTTCGCCCGAACAAAAGCAGTTTCGCGAGCAGATCCGCCGCTTCCTCCAGAAGAGCGACGGCTTGAGCCAGGCGCGCAGTATTCTCGACGGCAAGGTACAGAATTACTCGGCGCCGATCTGGAAAGGGTTGGCCGAGATGAGCGTCCAGGCCATCGCCATTCCGGAAGAGCATTCGGGGATCGGCCTGGGCGCATTAGAGCTGTGCGTTGCGGCGGAAGAGATCGGCCGGGCGCTTGCGCCGGTGCCCTTCCTCTCCTCGGTCTGCCTGTGCGCTGAGGCCATCCGGTTGTTCGGTTCCGAGGAACAGAAGGCGAAATGGTTGCCGGGGCTGGCGAGCGGCGAGGTCATCGGCACCTGGGCGGAGGCGGACCATCCGGCCGATGAGGCCAGCTTCCGGTCCGGCGCGCTCTCGGGAACGAAAGAGCCGGTTCTCGACGGCATGGTCGCGCAAGTGGCCGTGCTGGTCATGCCGGATGCTGCCGGCGCGCCGGCGTTCCTCCTCTGCGATCTCATGCAGTCCGGGGTGGAGCGCCAGCCGGTGAAGACCATCGACCCGACCCGGCCGGCGGCACGCCTCACCTTTGCCGGCGCCGCCGTCGAACGCCTGGCCGACTCCGGGAGCGGGGCATGGAAAACGCTGAGCGACCGCGCCGCGGTATTCCTGGCGTTCGAGCAGCTCGGTTCCGCCGAAACCGCCCTGGCCATGGCTTGCGCCTATGCGCAGGAACGCGCCGCCTTCGGCAGAAAGGTCGGGTCGTTCCAAGCCATCAAGCACAAGCTGGCGGACATGTACACCAAGATTCAGCTGGCGCGGTGCCACTGCTACTACGGCGCTTGGGCGATCTCGACCGATGCCCCAGAAGTGCCGCTGGCCGCCGCCGGCGCGCGGTGCAGCGCGATCGACGCGCTGGACTTCGCGGCGCAGGAAAACATTCAGGTGCACGGCGGTATCGGCGTGACATGGGAGGCGAACTGCCATCTGTTTTACCGCCGCGCACGGCTGAACGCGCTCCTTCTGGGACCGCGCCATGCGTGGCAGGACCGGCTGGTCGCGTCGCTCGAACAGAAACTGGCCTGATACGGCGAGATCGGTTGGCATCCCGAGGTGATCGCTGCCGCGGCGTGATGCATGTTGCGCTCGTCGTCATCGAAACGAAAGATTTAAGGTAGACCGGATGGACACGCTAAACACGCCGCAAGCCGCCGTAAGTATCTCTCGCGCCGAGCTGGTCGTGCCGCAGCGTAGCTTCTACCGTCATTATGTGCTGGCGCTTCTGACCGGGATTTATGCCGTCAATGTGATCGACCGCTTCGTGGTCTCCATCGTCACCGAGCAGCTGAAGATGGTCTTTCACGTCTCCGACGCATGGATAGGCATCCTCTCCGGCGTTGGCTTCGCGCTTGTTTACGCCATCCTCGGCATTCCCATCGCGTACGTCGCGGATCGCAAGAACCGCCGCAACATCGTCGCGGGCTCCCTTGCGCTTTTCAGCGCGGCGACTCTTGCCTGCGGGGTGGCGGCGCGTTTCTCGCAGCTGCTGATCGCGCGGCTCGTCGTCGGCATTGGCGAGGCAGGGACGAGCCCGCCGTCTCATTCCATGATATCCGATCTCTACGGGCCCAAGAGCCGGGCAACGGCGCTCGGCATCTTCTCGATGGGCCCGAATATCGGAATGCTGACCGCCTTCGTGTTCGGGGGCTGGATCACCGGCGTGTTCGGCTGGCGCGCGACCTTTCTGACGGCCGGTGTGCCCGGCATCCTGCTCACCTTGCTTCTTCTCTTCACCGTGAAGGAGCCTATTCGCGGCCTGCACGATTTGGGGTATTCGCAAGGCGCGGTCGCGCCGACCGTGTCCGAAGTATTCCGCTTTCTCTCCAGGCGCCGGTCCTTCGTGCATCTTACGGTGGCGAGCGCGCTCTGGTGCTTCGTCGGTTACGGCACGACGCAATGGGCGGCACCCTTCCTCATTCGCGCGCACGGGCTGGACGTAAAGGTCGTCGGCACGATCGTCGGCCTTTTCTTGGGTATTGGCGGCGGCGCCGGCGCGCTCATCGGAGGATTGCTCGGGAGCCGTCTTGGCGCCTTGCATCCGCGCTATTACATGCTGGCGCCGATGGTTGCATCGCTCGTTGCGTTACCCTGCTCTCTCGGGTTCTATCTGATCCACCCGACGCCGCTCGCCATTGCGTTCTTCGCCATTCCAAGCATGACGACAACGTTCTTCTTCGCGAACTGCCTCGCTGCCATGCAAAGCCTGGTTCCGGTACGGATGCGCGCGATGACCTCCGCGATCTACCTGTCCGCGGTGACCATCATCGGCCTCGCATTCGGTCCCACCACCGTCGGCCTGCTCAGCGATTTCTACCGGCGGGCCTGGATCGATACCTCGTCGATCGCCCCCGAGGCCGCCCAGCATTATGCAGGTGCGGAAGGATTGCGCTGGGCGCTCGTCACCTGTTCCGTCGTCTCGCTCTGGGCTGCGTTCCACTTCTACTTGGCTTCGCGGTCGCTGAAGGAAGACTTGGTCCGTGTCTACGAGACGTGATTGCTGTCTTAGAGCGGGATGAAAGCTGCGTGATGATTTTATCGAGTTCCGGGGACGCCATTTATCCAAACTTCGGTGGTCGCTTTTGCGAGAAGGCGGTCACAGCTTCCAGGAAGTCCGCTTCTCCGGCACACGCCGCGATTCCGTCCACCTCGGCCGAAAATTGCGCGGTGATGGTATTGTGTCGGCTTTGCCGGATGAGTCTCTTGGTTTCCATTGCTGCACGGACCGGTGTCGCAAGAATTCTATTCGTCAAAGCCGTCAACGCATCCTCGAGCGCATCCGGCGCCACGACATCGTCGACTATCCCCAGATCCTTCGCCTCGGCCGACCCAAGCTGACTGCCCAGCAGCGCGAGGCGGTAGGCCCGGCGTTCGCCGACGATGCGCGGTAACCAGTATGTCAGGCCCATGTCGGGATTGAGCGCTACCTTGGTGTTCCCGAACAGGAACTTCGCCGTCTCATCCGCAATCACGAAATCCGCCGCGAGAACGAAGCAGAGGCCGGCACCCACAGTGTATCCCCGAACGGCGGCGATCAAGGGTTTGGTCAACGATTCCAACTGCTCGATGAGCGGAAAGGACGAGCCGAGCCTGATCCTGAAATCCTCTCCGCGCTGGCTGGGCGACATGGTCAGCAACCGGCTCCATGCCTTGACATCGCCGCCCGCCACGAAATGCTCCCCGGCGCCATCCAGAACGATGCAGCGGATCGCAGGATCCTGCTCCATGTCGCGCAGCTTTTGGCGAAGCAGTGTCGACATTTCGACAGACATGGCGTTGCGTTGCTCCGGCCGGTTCAACGTCAGCCGGCCAACGCCACCTTCGATTCGCGAAAGGACCTGTTCGCTCACGTCAGAACGGATCCCAGGTGAAAACCTGCGAAGAAATATCGAGTGGATACATGGACGGCCGCAACGCCGGCAATGCAATCTCGATGCAGCTTTCCGGCGTCCACCCGTCCGACGTCTGCGTCGTGCGCAGCGGGCGATGCTGGGTGAAAAGGACGACTTCGTTGTTCCGAATCGCGAAGACCTGACCCGTCACGTCTGATGCCGCGTCGGCCATCAACGAAACGGTGAAGGGCGCGATCTTGGCTGCCCCCAACCGCTGCAGAAGGGCGACCCGGGCCTTATTCTCCTCGGTGTCCGCGGGAATGGTCGCGGTCATCCGCGTATTCGCGAACGGCGCGATGCAATTCGACCGGACCTTGAACCGCGACATGTCGAGAGCGATGCATTTCGACAGGCCGACCACGCCCATCTTGGCGGCGCCGTAATTCACCTGCGCCCGATTGCCGATCAGGCCCGAGGTCGACGTCATGTGGATGAAGCAGCCACTCTCCTGGTCGCGGAACAGATTGGCGGCGGCGCGGGAGACGTAAAAATAACCGGACAGGGTGACGTCGATGACGCTCTGCCAGTCGTCCTGCGTCATTTTGTGGAAAATGACATCCCGTAGAATGCCCGCATTGTTCACCACGACATCCAGGCGGCCATAGGCCTTTACCGCGTCCTCGACGATGGCGTGCGCACTGTCCCAGGCGGCGATGCTGTGAAAGCTCGGCACAGCGGTGCCGCCGGCCGCTCGGATCTCCTCGCACACCTTCTCCGCCGGCCGCGAGTCCGCTCCCTCTCCGAAGGGCGATGTCCCTAAGTCGTTGACGACGACTTTAGCGCCGCACTTGGCGGCCAATTTCGCGATCTCGGCGCCGATGCCGTTGCCCGCGCCAGTGACCAGGACGACTTTTCCTTCGAGAATCTGCACTGCCATCCTCCATAACCCGTAAGCGTTGATCGAGCACCAATTGGGGTAAGCTGGCATGGCCTGATTGTGGTTACCCCCAGTGTTTTTGGGAGTGTCTCAAATCCCTGCCGCCTGCTGCAGTGGGCGCCGGCGAGAGGCACGAACCGACATTGCAGGACCACAGAATGAAATTAGATGCGCTGATTCACAGGAAATTCCCGCCGATCACGCGGCAATACGAAGCGAAGGATACCGTCGATCTCCAGTCAAGCGCCATCGTGTTCACGACGCGGAGACTCGATCATGAGGTCCGGGTCCTCGATTTGGGTGGTTCCCATCACTAAGAATTCGACATCCAAGGAAAGTGTCCCTATGCCCTCAGCCGAAGCGCTCCAGCTCATGCTCGACAAAATGGCATTGCATGAACTGGTGCAAAATTACTGCCGGGCCGTGGACCGGCGCGACTACGCGCTTCTGGAGTCGGTCTACCACCCCGATTCGATCGACGATCACTCCCCGATGTTCAAGGGGTCCGGCCCCGAATTCGTGCGATGGGTGCCATCCAGCGTAGAACGCTTCGAGCTGACCCAGCATGTCATCACCAGCGCGTCGTTCGTCGTCGACGGCACGATCGCGGAAGGCGAATGTTTCATCGTTGCGTATCATTTGCGCAAGAGAGAGCCCCAGCGCGAGACGATCGCCCATGGCCGCTACCTCGACCGCTATGAGAAGCGCGATGGCGTCTGGCGCATTCTCTATCGCAAGATCATCTATGACTGGTCCGAGGTGCGTCCCTATGACAAGGAACTGTTCGCCAAGATCAGCCGGGGTTCGGCCAAGGCGAGTCCCGACGAAAACGATCCGCTCTATACCGAACTGAAACTCTTCAAGCGGGGAGTTCGCTGACGATCCGAGAGAGAGCGATCTCGTCGTTTAGGGGCGCGCGGCCGACAGCGTGAAAATGCAGCCGACCGGATCCTCATGGTCCGGCGTTGACTGGTAGGTAAAATGGAAGACGAAATGACTGCGAGCCGGAGCAAACCGACCAATATTGAGGACTTTATTGGCGACCTCGACTTTGACTTCGAGGAGCTGAAAAGACGATATGATATCGAGCGCGATCGACGCCTCAATCGCGGTAGTGCCCCGCTTTACGTTCCTGCGAAGGACGGCAAGTTCGCGAATTTCGGCAAGGACCCGTGGGCTCCTCCCTTAACCCGCCCCGCGCTTCATGACCACGTTCAGGTCATTATAGCGGGCGGCGGCTTTGGCGGTTTGTTGGCGGGCGCTCGGCTGCGTGAAGCCGGATATACGGGCATCCGCATCATCGACGAGGGCGGGGACTTCGGCGGCACGTGGTATTGGAACCGTTATCCCGGCCTGATGTGTGATGTCGAGGCGCATATATACCTTCCGTTGCTGGAAGAAACCAATTATGCACCGCGCCACCGCTATGCATATGGCCCTGAGATATTCGAGCATTGCCAGCGGATCGGGAGACAGTACGGCCTCTACGACAAAGCGTGCTTCCAAACGTCGATCCAGGCGATGCACTGGCAGGAAGACACTCAGCGTTGGCTGGTGGAGACGGACCGCGGCGACCGGATGACGGCCGATTTTGTCGTTCTGGCCTGCGGCCGACAGAGCCTTCCGAAGCTGCCCAGCATTTCCGGGATCGATGTTTTCGCGGGCCATGCCTTCCACTCGAGCCGCTGGGACTACAACTATACGAAGGGCGACCACAGTGGCGGGCTCACTGGGTTGAGCGGCAAACGGGTGGCCGTCGTGGGATCAGCCGCGACCGCGGTCCAGATCGTTCCTGAAGTCGCAAAATGGGCCAAGGAGCTCTATGTCTTCCAGCGGACTCCATCGACCGTTGGGCAACGTGATAATTGTGAAACCGGCTCTGATTGGACCGATATGACCAAGCCGGGTTGGCAGAGGGCGCGGCAATACAACTGGCAATGCATGTTGCAGGGGCTGCTTACGCCGGAGGACGATATGGTCCGCGACGGTTGGACGGCCTATTTCGGGCGGGTCGTCAGGATTCCCGAAGCCGAGGCGAGTGCCGCGCTCGGGCGCCCGCTCACCAAGGAAGAACGGAAGATGCTGGCCGAGGTCATCGACTTCCGTTTGATGAACGAAATCCGCGCCCGCGTCGATACGATCGTCAAAGACCCCGAGACCGCTGCAACGCTGAAGCCATACTACCGCTGGCTGTGCAAACGGCCGTGCTTTCATGACGACTTTCTCGCGAGCTTCAATCTGCCGAACGTCCATCTCGTCGATACCAGCGGCTGCGGCATCGAGAGATTTACACCCACTGCCATGGTCGTCAGAGACAAGGCCTATGATGTCGACTGCGTGATATTCGCCACGGGATTTGAGGCCGGTATCGGCTACACCCGTTTGACGGGGTTCGAGCTTTGGGGCCGCGGAGGCATCACGCTCAGCGAGCATTGGGCGCAAGGTGTCAGAACCGTCCATGGTTTGATGACGGACCGGTTCCCGAACTGCTTCTTTGTCGGGGGAAACCAACACTCCGCTCAGGCAAACAATGCGGTTCATCTCCTCGATGAACAAGCCGAGCATGTGAGTTACATTCTTGGGGAGCTCAAAAAGCGCGAAATCGCGACCATCGAACCCAGCGTCGCCGCCGTCGATGACTATAGCGAAATCATTCGCACGAATCCGGGGAGCGAAGATTTGCTGGAGTTTTTCGCCAGTTGCACCCCGGGATATTTCAACGCCGAAGGTAAGGCCACGCAAAGTAACGAACTCTTTGGTGGCCTGCGTTATGGCGCGGGTCCCATGGCGTTCTTCAAAATGCTGAAAGATTGGCGCGAGAGCGGCCGGCTCGAAGGCATGGAACTTCGCAATGCCAGGTGGGTGACCCCCTAGCGTTTTGCCCGAGCCTCTCATGCTCGACACCCCGCAATTTGGGGACGGCACCCCCTAATTTGAGGAGGGCACCCCCTGGGGAACAACGTATAGGATCTCGGCACTATCGATCTGAGCCGCTCAATGACGAATGAGGAGGAGTAAATGGGTTCCGCAATCGAGGAACTGAGGTCCCTGCGCAACCGAAAGGACCTCTTCGATATATCCGAAGAGGAACTCAGGCCGCTTCACATCGCCGCCGCGCAAGAGTCGTTCGAAGAGAAACGCGGGACGATTCCCGTTCTCGCTAAACGCGCGAAGGATACCGGGATCAACGCCATTCGCTCTCTCGACGACATGGTTCCGCTTCTGTTCTCCCATACCAATTACAAGAGCTATCCGGCGAGCTTCCTTGCGCAAAAGCGTTGGAAGCAGCTCCTGCAATGGCTCTCGCTGATATCCACGCCGAACTATGACGATGTCGACGTCGAAGGCGCTAGCGATGTCGATGAATTTCTCGATCGCCTATGGGCGAAGAACTACTGCGTGAACACCTCCAGCGGCACCGGCGGCAAGATTTCGCTGCTTCCCAAGAGCAAAGCCGATATGGACTTCCTGAAGGAGTTCGTTTGGCACCATCGCCAGATGGAATCTGGCCTGGAACCGAAGAATCAGTTCCATTTCTTTCATTTCGGCCCCGTCAAGGGAACCTATGCCGCCGCCAACACGGCGGCCTATAACATCGAAGGATTTGCCCGACCCGACTCGACCTATGTCCTCATTGATGAGCCGATGCACAACTCCGCCATCATGCGCATGGCGGAAATGCGCAAGCGGATGGCGGATGGCGAGGCTACGCCGGACGAAATCACCGCCTTCGAGGCCCAGGCGTCCGAACAGGGGAAGCGGTTCAGCGCGCGGTTCGACTGGATGGTCGATCGCTTGATCGAGGTGCGCCACGAGCGTGTTTGGATCAACGCGATGATCGCCCAGTCTTGGGACTTGATGCAGCGCATGAAGGCCAAGGGGATTCAAACCGCGGGGCTTGGCCCCGGGTCGATCGTATCCGGCGGCGGCGGACGCAAGCATCTGAAGCTACCCGACGATTTCCAGGAACAGCTCAGCGCCTTTTACGGCACGAAAGGCCCAGGGGCGTATGGGATGTCGGAAATGTCTTGGTGGTGCCCGGCCTGCCGGGAAGGACGCTATCACATGCATCCCTTTGCATCGGCTTTGATCCTCGACCAGCCGGGCCAACGGGTGTTGGCGCGCGAAGGTGTGGTCGAGGGTCGCTTTGCGTTCATGGACCCCACCACGGATCACCGCTGGGGCGGCATGATATCCGGTGACAAGGTCATCGTGGATTTCGGCCCTTGCCCGTGCGGACGAAAGGGCATGACCGTGCTGAACCCCGTTCAGCGCTATACCGACATTACCGGAGATGAGGACAAGATCCAGTGCGCCGGTTCGATCGATGCCTATATCCGCGGCAACTTCAACGAAGTCCCAACATGAGCGCTAGTCTGGAACCACAGACCAGACTCCTTCTTTCAATTGCGAAGAGGTAATCGAGATGTCGAAATCGGCGAAGAGTTTGTTTGATCCCGAGGTCATCAAGTGTCCCTATCCCACCTATGAGGAGATGCGGCGGGAGCGGCCCGTTGCGTACATGCCGGAACTCAAAGCCTATTTCGTGTCGCGCTACGACCTCGTGAAATCCATCCTGGTGGATCGGCGCTTCGAGAAGGGATCGGCTGAGAAGGACGGCCGCAAGTTCGTCGTTCCATCCGATGCGGCGAAGAAAATCCTGCTGGAGGATGCCGAAATCGGGCTGCCGATCCATTGCCTCGCCGAAAGCGCCGGCAAGATCCATATGGCCTATCGGCAGCTCGCCGATCCCTTCGTCAATCGTAAGGGGGCCGGAGCGATCAAGCAGATCATCGAGTCCTATGCGAGCCGCCTGCTCGATACCATCGAAAAGGCCGGGGAATGCGACGTCGTGGCGGACTTTTCCAGTCCATACGCGGTCTCCATCATCTCCGATCTCATCGGGTTTCCCGAAAGCCTTCGTCCGACCATCAAGGCCTATGCGGACGCCGCGCTGACCTATCTTACCTATGTGACCTCGGAAGAACAGGCGGTCGCCGGCGCCAAGATGATGGTCAAGATGCATGGTGTCGTCCGCCAGATGGCCGCCGAACGTCGCCGCGAGCCCAAGGAGGACATCCTGACGTCGCTCGCGACCTCCACCATCGAGGGGCGTCCGCTCAGCGAGAAGGAGATCTGCTACATCGTCGAGGAGCTGGTCGTCGGTGGCAACGAGACAACCGCGAACGCGATCAACAACGGACTTCTCTTTCTGGCCCAACATCCCGAGTTGCAAGCGAAGTTGCGGACTGACCCGGACCAGATCGCGTCCTTCGTCGAGGAAATCCTCAGACTGCACCCGCCGATCAACTCCGCCCATCGCTTCACGATCGAGGATGTCGAGATCGAGGGCGTCAAGATTCCGAAGGGAACGAAACTCTATCTCGGAACCGCCAGTGCCAATCGCGATGAGGCCAAGTTTGCCTGCCCGGCGGACTTCGACCCCCAACGCAAGGGGCTGGCGCAGCAGGTCACCTTCGGCGGGGGGGAACATTTTTGCCTCGGCGCCAACCTGACCAAAATCGAGCAAAACGTAGCCTATACGGGGTGGCTGAAGCGCTTCTCCTCCATCGAGCTGGCACAACCGGTGGAAAGCATCGAGTATCACAACACGTTCGCCTCGCGTGCGCCGATCTCGGTCAAGGTTCGGGTCCGTTCGGCTTGAGGATTCGATCGCGGTAGGGTCGCTCATTACGGAGCTTTCCTGCCGCGTTCTTCCGCCCATCTGCATCGGGCGCGAACGCTGGCGGTGGCGGTCAGCGAGTGGGCTGAAACGGCTGCCGCAGGCCCCGTTGTTCGAGCAGCGGCATGACGTCGCCGATGAACCGGTTCATACCGTCATCGAAATCGAACCATGAAAGCAAGATCCCATCGACGCCCCTTTCCGACAGCGCTTGGAGCTCATCGGCGATGTCAACGGCCGAACCGGCCACCGGTCTTCCTCCCATGGCATGGACCAGTCGCTCGATCTTGGCCGCTTCGTTACTAAGCGTCCGGGTTTCGGCGGCGACGCCTTTCGACCACCCGTCGACGGCTGCGCGATCCTCATGCTCGACGGCGATATAGTTGAGATGGTCCTCCGCCTCCTGGCGCGTCCTACGCTGCACGATCGGAATCTGCATCCAGATTCCGATCTCCCGGCCGAACTCCTCACGGGCTATCTTCTTGTAGTCCGCGAGATCGCTCTTCGAGACTTCGGTCGAAACGAAGCAGCAATCGGCATACTCGCAGGCAAAGCGGCGTCCGCGACCTGACATGGCGGCGTTCATGATGGGTGGATGCGGCTTCTGAACCGGTTGGGGCATCGATAGCGCCCCCTTGAGCTTCAGGAACGTGCCCTCGAAATCGAACTCTTCCGTGCCTCCCCAGAGCTTGAAGATCACATTCATCCATTCGGTGAGATAATCGTAGCGCAGATCATGCTCCAGCAGTTTGAGCCCGAACATGTCGAATTCGTGCCGGTTCCATCCTCCGACGACGTTGAGCCCGAACCGCCCACCGGAAACATGGTCGATGGTCGCGCATTGCTTCGCGATCACCAGAGGATGGACCGTCGGGGCGTGGCTAGTGGAAAACACGGCCACGTGCTCCGTCGCCATGGCCAGCGCGGCCGCCCAGGTGAAGGAATCCAGGACGAAATTGCCGCGATGGGTGAGGGGGGTCTTGCCCGGGGTCCTCCAGCGCGCCAATCCGAGAATGGCTTCGAAGCCCGCGCGATCGGCGATCTTTGCCAAGCGCAGCGAGTTCTCCCAGGACGGGCAATAGGCGTCGGGAGCGCTCGACTGCACGGAGCCGATGGTGTTGGTCGCGAATGTGCCGAGCTTGATCTTGTTGTTGTTGAAGATCGGATTGCGGCGGATTTGATGGGATGTCGGCATCCAGTTTCTCCTCATTGAGGCGGCGCATCAGGAAAAAGCACAAATGGCAAATTGATAATAGAAAATAACAGAGCATGCCAAGCAAGCGTTCCTCTTACAAAGAAGAGGACCCGTCTGCTGGCAACCAACCCTCGCCCGATCAAACGCTCGCAGAGATTCAGCCGCCGTTGCAGCAGGCCTGGTGATCGCTCGCAACCATGGCGCTAGAATCATCCATATCCTTTTTGTGATGACCTGTCACCCCTGAGACCTATGTTCGACTTGAATGGTCCCCCCGATTTGGATGGGAGGCGCGCGGACGGGGAGTCGGTATGATCGCCGCGATCGTCGGTTTGACATTGAGGAGATCCCTTGCATGGTCGAGGAACAGAAAACTCATCGGCAGCTTCCCACAGGGCTCAGCCTGCTTGGGCGGCGGGCGTTGGTGACCGGAGCGGCCAACGGGATCGGCCGGGCCACCGCCAAGTGTCTGGCCGAATTGGGTGCCGACATGGTGCTCGTCGATCGCGTACCGATGGACACTCTATGCAAGGAGATCGAGGCTCTCGGGCAGTCTGCTTCGGTGCTGCAGGGGGACCTGACCGACCAGGCATTCCTCGATCGCATCATTGACGGAGGCCCCTATTACTCATTTGCCCACGTCGCGGGGGTTTTCTCCGGTCCCACGGGCGGCTACTCGGGCAGTTCCGTTAAGGGCTCTTTCGATTTCGTAATGGACGTCAATGTCTGGGCGCCTCTGGCGCTCGGGTATGGACTCATCGAGAAGGCAGGTCCAAAAGCCGGCGGCTACATGGTTTTCACTGGCTCGCAAGCCGGGCGCTCTGGAAAGGGGCGTATCGGAACAGGGACCGAATATATTACCTACGCGGCGTCCAAAGGCGCGCTGCATTCTCTGGTCCGCGCCCTGGCCAGCCGGGGGGCGGAAAAGAACATCGTGGTGAACGGCGTCGCCCCCGGCGTCGTTCGTACGCCGATGCTGGACCTCACCGCTCCGCATCTGAAAAATAGCGAAACGGTGACGCCGCTTGGCCGATCGGCCGATCCGAGCGAAGTCGGCTGGCCGATCGCTCTCTTGTGCTCGCCGGCGGCATCTTTCATATCGGGAGCGATCGTCGACGTGAACGGCGGGGCTTACGTCGGTTGATTTATCCCTGTCGTCTGAATTCTTAGGAGAGTAATCGTGACTGCAGATTTCCGAGAAAGAGCGGTCTTTCGCGGCAAAGGCCATCTCTACGAGGACTTCGAAATCGGGCAGAAGTTCGTCCATCACTGGGGGCGGACCATTACCGAAGCCGATACGATCGCGTTCTCGACGCTCTTGCTGCACTTCAACCCGATCTATTTCAACCGGGACTATGCGAAGGCGCACGGCCATCCCGATATCGTGGTGAACCCGCATCTGCTCTTCAATACGGTCCTCGGCATGTCCGTGCAGGATTGCAGCGAGTTGGGGGGGCCCTTTCTCGGTGTATACGACCTCGTCTACGACCGTCCCGTCTATCCCGGCATTACAGTGGTGGCAAGAACCGAAACCGTTGAAAAGCGGCTTTCGAGCAGCAATCCGAGCAACGGCATCGTGACGTGGCGGACCGAGGGATTCGACAGCGACGACAAGCGCATCGTGGGCTTCAGACGCGCGAATCTTGTCAAGTTGCGCAATCCAGGGAAGGCATCATGACAATCAACTACGCCGAATTGACCGGGATCGACAATTACTTCGAGGATTTCGTCGTCGGCGACGTCTATAAGCACATGCGCGGAAAGACCATTTTTCCGAGTGAAAACACGTACATCACCAACATGGTGATGAATACGGCCGCAGGGCATTTCAACGCGCACCAGATGGAGTCCCTGGACTTTGGAGGCGGCAAGATCGTTTCCTATGGCGGTGTGAATTTCTCTTTGGTCCTTGGTCTGTCCTCGCAGGACTGCGTCGAAAACGCCCTCGAAGAACTCGGCCTCGACAACATCCGGCTGACCAAGTCGGTGGGCCACGGAGACACGCTCTACGCCTATACGGAAGTTCTGTCGAAGAGCGACTCCGACCGCGAGGATGCGGGCATCGTGGTGTTCCGGCACTATGGCGTCAATCAGCGCGACGAACTCGTTGCGCAGCTTGATCGCCGCGCGCTGATTAAGCGGCGCAGCCACTGGGTAAAGTGAATTCCTACCATGCGCTCCGTGACATCCGCATTCTCGACCTTGCGCAGACGCTGGCAGGCCCTTATGGCACGATGGTACTGGCCACGCCCGGCGGCGTGCTTCGCCGAACTCCCCCTGCTCAGCGAAGACACGCTGAGGCAACTGCGCATCGCGGGTCTCAGCGACAGCGAAGTTCAGGACCTCATCGAGAAATGTGCGGCGGTCGCCGCCGCAGAATTGAAGGAAGAATGAACATGAGCCAAACAGTGAAATGTGCGCGTCGGTCCCAGCTGTCCGTGGCCGTGGTCCGCCTCGTGCGCAACACCCTGGATTTTGCGGAATTCTACGCTCTTGACCGCGGCGCCATGAGTGGGTTCCATCGATAAGGAGAGTGGGATGGTCGAAGGATCTTCAGCGCCCGGTTCGGGCTACTTGACGCCGGAACGCATAATGATGCGTGACACGGCCCGGAAATTCACGGCCGAGGAGGTCACGCCGCTCGCCAACAAGCTCGACTCGGAGCGCGGAGACATCCCGCGCGAACTCATCCTGAAGATGGGAGAGTTGGGCTTTCACGGCATTTTGATTCCCGAGGAATATGGCGGGTTGGGTCTCGGAGCCTTCGAATATTGCCTGGTCGCCGAAGAACTCTCGCGGGGCTGGATGAGCGTCGCCAGCCTCCTGGCGCGGAGCAACTCGTTCTACGGGTCGGTTCCCGGGACCGAGGCGGAACGCCGCGAGAAGATCCAGGCGATGGTGCGCGGCGAATACCTGGGGGCCGGTGCCCTGTCGGAACCGCAAACCGGATCCGATCTTTCGAGCATCCAGACGAGAGCGCGCCGCGACGGGGATGAATGGGTCATCACCGGCAACAAATACTGGTGCACGTTCGCCGACGGGGCCGATTGCATTCTCGTGCTGTGCAGGATCGACGACCCGTCGAAGGGCGACAAAGCCGGCACGGCTCTGATTCCGGTGGAGAAACCGAAAGGGGAGCTGCCGAACAGCTGCACCGGCGCGCCGATCCCGAAGATCGGTTATTTCGGCTGGAAGACGTGGGAGCTTCGCTTCGAGGGCACGCGCACGCCGTTTCGACCCGACCCCAACCACGGCCGGGGATTCCAGTTCGCGGCGAAGTGGCTCGGCATTGCGCGGGCCCATACTGCTGCCCGCTCGATCGGCTTGGCGCAGGCCGCACTCGACCATGCCATCGGCTATGCCAAGGAACGCATCCAGTTCGGCCGCCCGATCTCCGACTTCCAGGCGATCCGCTTCAAGATCGCGACGATGGCCACCGAGATCGAGGCGGCCCGTCAGCTCATGTATCATTGCTGCGCGCAGATCGACAATGGGGAGCCCGGCACCATCGAGACGTCGATGGTCAAATACTTCGCCTCGGAGATGTCGGAACGGGTGACCAGCGAGGCGATGCAGATTCTTGGGGGAGCCGGTTACACGACGCTTCATCCTATCGAGCGCTATTGGCGTGACGCGCGGCTGACCAAGATCTTCGAGGGTACGTCGGAAATCCAGCAGCGCATCATTTCCGACATCCTGCTGGGCAAACCGACCCGCTCCGACAGGGGATGATTGCAGCGTCTATGCGCATATTACGGAGTGACTATGGATTTCGATGATACACCGGAAGAGGCGGAATTCCGTGCGGAGGTTCGTGCCTGGCTTGCTGAAAATGTCGAGCCAATCCCGGCCGGTACCGTACTCGATCTTGAGGGCCGCTTTAAGCGGGCGCGACGCTTTCTGACGAAAAAGGGGGCCAAAGGTTACGCGGCGATCACCTGGCCGAAAGAATATGGCGGCTTGGGTGGCAGCGAGATCCAGCGCTGTATCTTTCTCCAGGAGCAGTTGAACTTCGATATCGAGACTTTTCATGGCGCCGACTTCTTTTCGGTGGGTCTCGATTTGTGTGGCGGCACTATTCTCGCCTGCGGTAGTGAAGAGCAACAGCGCCGGTTTCTTTCTCGTATTCTCAATGCTGAAGACATCTGGTGCCAGCTCTTCTCGGAGCCCGGGGGTGGCTCGGATCTTGCCGGGGTGCGGACCCGGGCAGTCCGCGATGGCAACGATTGGTTGATCAGTGGCCAGAAAGTCTGGACGACATACGCCCAATTTGCCGACTATGGCATATGCGTGACACGGACGGATCCCTCTGTCCCAAAACACAAGGGGATCACCATGTTCATCGTCGACATGAGGAGTCCGGGGATCGAGGTACGGCCGATACGACACATGTCGGACGAAGCCGAATTCAACGAGGTCTTTCTCGATAAGGTGCGGGTCCCCGACGAATTCCGTATCGGTCCCGTGAACGAAGGCTGGAAGGTCACCCTGGCGACACTCGGGCATGAGCGCTCTTCCGCCGCGGGTCTCACTTTTGTCGAATGGCAGGATTTGATGAAGGTCGCTCAAGGAACGCAGTTCAACGGCCAGCCTGCGCTTCGTGACGGACGGGTTCGTGAAAAGCTCGCTGAATGCTGGCTCAATACATTCGGTGTGCGCCTCATGACGTACCGAAGCCAGACCGAGCTTGGCCTCGGCGTGATCCCCGGGCCCGAAGAATCCTGGGCGAAAATGGTGGTTGCTGGACAGGGACAGCGTTCGGCGATCGCGGCAATGGATATGATGGGGAACCGGGGGAGCCTCACGGCCGAGGATCTCGGGCCATTGTGGAATCACATCGAGAACGGTTGGTATTGGGGTCCCTCCTTCCGTATTGCCGGCGGGACTGATGAAATTCTGCGTAACATACTTGCGGAACGTGTTCTTGGGCTGCCTCAGGAGATCCGCGTCGACCGAGATGTTCCTTTTAACATACTGAGGCGGTAGGAGCCGTCGGCGCAGCCCACAGGATGTCCCTCGCGAATTCACCATGACCCGGGTATTCCCGCGGTGCTCAGGGATCGCTTCCGGGTCTGGCTCTCAGCTTCCGCTGAAGATCGGTGGCCGCTTTTCCATAAAAGCCGCTACGGCTTCACGATGGTCGGCCGTCTTGCCGAGCTCGCGTTGAACGTCCCGCTCTTTCGTCAATTTCTCGGCGAAACTGGCCTCGAGCGCGTGCCAGCAGCTCTTGCGGATCTCACCCAGAGCCTTGGTGGGGCCTGATGCCAACGACCGGGCAATGTCCAAAGCCACGCTCTCGACATCATCGTTCGCCGTGACGCGGTTGATCAGCCCCCATTCGAGAGCTTTCGCCGCAGAGATCCTTTCGCCGAGCAGCATCATCTCCATGGCTCGAACGCGGCCAATCGCTTTCGTCAGGACATAAGCCGTTCCGCCGTCCGGTGCGATGCCAACCTGTCGGAACGCCTGCAGAAAGTAGGCCTGTTCCGCTGCGACGATATAATCCCCGGCCAGAGCGATCGTGCTGCCGATGCCGGCCGCTAGTCCGTTCACGGCAGTCACAAATGGAATCGGAAGATCCCGGATCAGCATCATGAGCGGGTTGATATGCGATTCGAGCGTCACGCCGCCGTCATAGTCGCCGTCGAAATCGATAGTCATCGAGCGGAGGTTGATTCCGGAGCAGAACGCCCGGCCGCACCCGGTCAACATGATCGCGCGTTTCGTACGGGACGCCAGCCGGAACGCTTCCATGAGTTGCTCGACCATCTCCAGTGAGATGGCGTTCAAGGCTTTGGTGTCATTCAACCGAATGAGGAGGACAGCGTCGACCGCTTCGGTGGTGATTGAGAGATGGCTGCTCATTGCGTAACCCCGCTTTCAATTCTGTGCTTCAATCCCCAGTACGGCCGGCAACCGTCGCGCCATGTAGTCTGAGCGGGCGGCGATCGCGATCCAGCCGTCGCGAGCCTGGTAAAGTTGCTCAGCCGGGCGAAGCCCCGTTTGAGCGGCGTTGAGCTGACGAAGCGGCGTGAATTGGCACGCCTCTTGTCATCATGGGTGCTCGCTGCGAAGCAGGCGCCTCCCAATTTCGATAGGTCGGAAAGAGGTCGCGTCGAGTAAGACTAGAGCTTTCCGACAAGCTCCGATGCTGAAGGCACGTTTTACCATCCCGACGGTCAGGGTTCTGGTCGATCGCATCGTCGCCGAATCGGAGGAGATCATCGAATCCTCGATGATTTGCGCGTGACGGCAATTGAGCTGAGGGAGCATTCCATGAAAGCAATTCGTGTATCGACGCACCAGAACGGAACATTGGCGATCGCCGATCTTCCGCTGCCGACGATACAGCGCAAGGGCGTTGCCACCGCGGACCGCTATCGCCAACAATCGACGGGCGAAATCCCGAGAGGGAAGGACTTCAACCCCATTCCTTCGAATTTTCTGCGCGCGATCGTGCTGTCTGACGGAGCGTTCAAAGGGCTCGCCAGCCAGTCGGGAGCGTTGCTGTCCTTCGTCATTTCAGGCGATGTATCACTGATGCCCGGATCACGGCAGACCAGCGAGCTGAAACCTGGGGATATCTTTCTTGTCGACGGGGCAAGCGCGCCGCAGGTCGTCCTCGACGTCCGCAACCAATGCCGCCTGCTGCAAATCGATGTTGCGGCCGATTGGCCGGGCCCCAAGGCCGAACTGCAGCGCCCCGGCACCATCAACCCGCGTCAGGGAACGACAACCAACATCAAGCGAATCTATAAAGGCGCGGACGACAAGGCCTATTTCACCGAGTTCCAGGAACTGTTTCCTGACGCCCCCGACCAGTGGAGCGCGCTGCGACAAATCGCGGGCTTCCGGATGCTGTGCTGGGAGGACGGCGAGATGGATTTCCATCCTTGCGTCATCAATCAGATCGGGCTCGTCGCCTCCGGCGAACTGGAGGTCGAGGTGGGCAGCGGCGAGAAGCAGATCTTTCGCGCCGGCGACATCTGCCTCTCGGAGGATCGAACCGGCGAAGGACATCTCAACCGCGTCCGCGGAGCGATGCATACGACCAATTTTGTCATCGAGACGGAGCATCTCTGGCCGTATAAGCGTGTCAATCAGGGTATGTGAGTCGGCCGACGTAGGCTGCCCTCACGAGTGAACTAACTCTTAGTAAAGGAAGGTAGACGCCGAAAGGTTGCGCAAGGACTACAACGTGTGATGGCAGACAGGTCAGCCTTATCTGTCGATCATCACACCGAGATCTTGCACATCGGGAGGCGTCCATAAGGCACCATGGATTTTAATTTCTCTTCGAGTCAGCTGGCATTGAAGGCTGCGGCGCATGAGGTCGGGCTGCGGTGGCGTGGGGAGTACGCGAAATGGGACGCGGAAGATGAATCGCCCTATGACGAGGTCGTGGCGTCCCTGCGCGATGCCGGGCTACTCGGATTGACCATTCCGCGCGAATATGGCGGGAAAGGCGGCGACGCCCTCGATTACGCCATTGTGGTCGAGGAACTGATACGCACGTCGCGTTCGTGGATCCTGGGCGAGGGTCCGTTCTCGACCACGGGTCCCGGGCCGTCGATGATTCTCCTTTCCGAGGACGACCGGACGCGGCAAAAATATCTTCCTTCCATTGTCAGTGGGCATATCGGCTGCGCTATCGCGCTGACCGAACCCAATCATGGCTCGGATCTGACGGACCTGGAGACGACGGCCGTTCCCGATGGCGATCATTTCATCATCAACGGACATAAGCGGTTTATCACCGGTTCGCCTCACAACGAACTCTACGCGGTCTTCGCTCGGTTCGACTCTATCCCGGGCGCCCGAGGCGTAGGGTGCGTGCTGGTCGAAAAGGGAACGCCAGGCTGCGAAGTGTTGCGTGGGGTCAGATGGTTCGGCTGCCGGGGCTTGCCTCATGGCGAGGTCATCCTGACGGATTGCCGGATCCCCAAGGAGAATGTCGTAAGAGGAGCTGGCCATTTTCGGGAGCTCATGACAGGCTTCAACATGGAAAGGCTGCACAATTCCATTTACAGCCTTGCCTTGGCAGGGATCGCCTATGACGAAGCACTCGCTTATGTCGACAATCGCACGTCTTTTGGTAAGCCGATCATTCAGTTTCAATCGGTCTATCATGACCTGGTGGATATGTACCTTGCCATCGAATCGCAGCGACTGTTGACCTGGAGGGCTGCGGCCACCGCGGATCAAGGGGTCTTCCCGCGGGTTCTTGAAGCAAGCCTGTCCAAATTGAACGGCTCGCAGATGGCGCCTCAGGTCACGTTGACCGCGACGAAGCTGCACGGCGGGGACGGCGTCACTGTGGATTTTCCGGTCCAGACGGCATTGCGCGATGCCATAACGGCGCTTGTCGCAGGAGGCGCACCGGCAGTTCTAAAAAACTCGATTGCGGCCCAGCTCTATCCTCACCGGCGTTTCAGCCAAGCCTAGTCTGACAAAGGCACGGCTCGTCGCACCAGGTTGAGTTGGAAGGACCAGAAATGCCCATCAAGTCAATCGGCCACATCGAGTTTTGCGTCTCGTGACCTCGATCGTGACTTATATTTTTGACGCGACGGCTTGGGTTTTGAGGTTCTTCGCGAATTGGAGTTGGCCGCAGCCGCAGCCCCTTCCAGAACCCTCTTAGAATTGTGGGTGAGATGTTGGCCGGGCCTGCGTAACCTGAACGTTTTCGCATTGATCTAAAAACTTCCCGGACCCAGGACGCCCGACAATGACCAGTCCCATAAAATGCGGCCTCATGCTCCCTACCCATGCCCCCCGCGAAACGACGTTCGACGCCTCTTGTATCGGGTCAACGGCCGAGTGGGCCGAAGCCGTCGGTTTCGACGCGGTTTGGGCGGGCGACCACATTGTTCATCCCTGGCATTTCATGGAGGCCCTGACCAGTCTGACATTCGCCGCGGCGCGCACGCGGACCATTGGGATCGGCAGCTGCGTATTGCTTCTGCCGATGCGGACGTTATCGATCGTCGCCGCCCAGACCGCGACCTTGGCCACCCTTTCCAACGGTCGTCTGCGCCTTGGCATTGGCATCGGCGGCGAGTGGCCCAAGGAGTGGCAGGCTGCAGGCGTTCCGCTCAAGGAGCGCGGCGCCCGCCTTGACGAAGCGCTGCCGTTGCTCCGGCGGATTTATGCCGGAGAGGCCGTCGATGCCGAAGGTCGGTTCAATTCCTTCTCAGGCGTGAGCGTCAGTCCGCTGCCACCGCCTATTCCGGTCTACCTCGCCGGAAAAGCCGAGGCGGCACTCGATCGGATCGGGCGCTTGGCGGACGGCTGGTTAGGGTTTTTCGTGACCCCGAAAGGATTCCAAAGAAGCAGCGCCGCCATCGACGAAGCCCGCGAACGCGCCGGCCGCATCGGACAGCCGTTCGAGCGCGGACTCCTGCTGCACTTTCTTTTGGATGACTCGCATGCCGCGGTGACCAAGGCGCTGGAACTCAACTTCGGTTTCCCGCGTGAATTGAAGTTGGCGGCGAATGTGGAACAGCTGAAGCAGCTTGCCCTGGTTGGATCGGCGGACGACGTTCTGGCTCGCCTACAGCAATTTATCGACGTGGGCTGCACGACATTCTGCGTCTCCCCAATGGAAAAGGAAACTGAGGCCTATCGGCGCCAGGTTGAGCGATTCGCCGCTGAGGTGCTGCCCAGGCTGAAAACGGGAACTATCAGGTGAGAATCGGCGGAATCTCAATCGCCTCAAGGAGGTGCAACGATGTCTACACCACAATCGCCTATCGGCCCGGGATTCGGAGCCGCTTCGACGGCAACCGACGTGATCCGGGGCATCGATCTTACGGGTAAGGTCGCGATCGTCACCGGCGGCTACTCCGGATTGGGGCGCGAAACGGTCCGGATTCTCCTCGGAGCAGGCGCGCGCGTCTTCGTTCCCGCGCGCGATGTCGCGCGAGCGAAAGCTGCCTTCGAAGGAGTCGGCGGTGCCGAAGTCGTTCCTATGGACCTCTTGGATTCAGGCTCGATTTCGGCCTTTGCGAACCGATTCCTGGGGACGGGACTGCCCCTCCATATCTTGGTCACAAGTGCCGGCATCATGGCGGTGCCCGAGCTTACTCGCGACGGCCGAGGTCATGAACTTCAATTCGCCACCAACCATCTCGGCCATTTCCAACTCGCGACTCGGCTTTGGCCGGCCCTGAAGAAGGCGCAGGGGGCGCGCGTCGTGGCGCTTTCGTCGCGGGGGCATCGTCTTTCACCCGTCGTGTTCGACGACATCGATTTTGAGCGCCGTCCCTACGATCCGTGGGCGGCCTATGGTCAATCCAAGACGGCCAACATCTTGTTCGCAGTCGAACTTGACCGACGTGGCGAGAAAGACGGTATGCGTGCTTTCGCGGTTCATCCCGGACGCATATTCGAAACCGGGCTGGCCAAGCATCTCTCGCACGATGCCCTGAAAGGTCTCGGAGCGGTCAGCGAAGATGGCACCCCGATCATCGATCCTGCCAAGGGCCTCAAGACCGTCGAACAGGGTGCGGCGACGCAGGTCTGGTGCGCGACCAGCCCGAAGCTCGCTGGTCTGGGAGGCGTCTATTGCGAGGATTGCGACATTGCGCAGTTGCAACATACGCAGGGCGAGGGAGGCGTTTCCGCCAAAGCGGGGCCGGGACGAGCCGGCGTCTGGCCTCACGCAGTTGACCGCGAGGCGGCAGCGCGGCTGTGGAGCGTCAGTGAACAGATGCTTGGACTGTGAGGCCCAAACGCCTCAGTCATGATCGCTCCTCATACTCCTTCGTCATTGACCCAGCGCGTCATGCGATGCAGAGGGAAGAAGCCGTCATGCGACATTCCCGGGATCATGCTTTCCGCTCCGCCGAGCGTGATCACGCGTTGCACACCGACGGAAGCGAGCGCATTGCGTATCTCCGCCTTTCGGTTGGCGGGATAGACGCCGACCGTTTGAGTCGCGACGGTGGCGTAACGGACTGCCGCCGATAGATTGGGGACGCGCACCACATTCACGATTTTGCCATCGGGATACATGTCGAGCGGTTCCTCGGAGCGAATGACGAGTCCTTTTCCGTCATAATCGCCCCAGACCCGGTACATATCTTCGAATGACTTGAGGACCTCGATTTCTTCTTGTAGCTCGGAAGACGCTTTTTGCGCATAGACGGACGAGGTGCGCCGTTCGACCCCCATGCGCTTCTGCAGTTCCGCGCAATATTGGTTCAGAGTCTCGTCATCCTCCGCTTCGACGTAATGGAAGCGAGACGCCACGCAAGCCGCCTGATTGAATACCGTCGAGTCCTTGGCGGCAAGTTCGGCTGTCTCCTCGATCCGTTCGCGCGAAGCCAAAGCCTCCTTGCCGATAATGGAAATCGAGGTTTTCGGATCGAATGCGACCAGTTCGAAACCCGGTCCGATGTAGTTTTTCGCACTCTTTATGGCGCCTTCGCCGCCCCACGCCACCAGTTTGTCGAAATATTGGGGTCTGAAGATGACATCCTCGACCGAGGCGTCGCCGCCGCGCCAATAGACTGCGCTGAAGGAACGCACGGTCGGATGGCCGGGGGCGACCGCTGCCATTGTCCGCAAAATGGCGGGGGCGGTGAACAGATCGTTGGAAGGCAGCTTCAACAGATTCACTCCCTTGAGGATCGAGCTGCGGATGATAGTGCTCGCAGCGACGTTGGGGGCATTGCCTGCCATGACATGGACAAGACGAGGCGGGAATGCGCGGATTGCCCCCACACCGCCGAGGCGATTTTTGAACGGAACCCACTCGTCGAGCAATCTGGCGTCGCCCAGTTCTCCCTCTATCAGCGACATCACGCGGTCTCGGCTGAAATGATCCGGGAGACGCTGATAACTGCGTTGAATGACGCCTGGGTCGTAGGGGCTGTTCAGCCGCGCCTGTTCCGCAGCTTCGGCCATGAATCCGTTTTCGTCTCGCCTCAGTGCATCACCGGTGGCGATCAGCAGATCGAGAACCTCGGCAAGCTTCAGATCGAACGCAGGGCCAGGCTCCGTCCGTGCCCACACGAGTTCGCGAAGATCGAGCTTCGGAGCGAAGAATCTTGTTCCTCCGGACGAGTACTCGGTCTCGGTGCCGAGCCGTGTTTCGCCTTTGATGACATGCGTGACATGGATGCCCGTGGTTTCCTTCACCGGGCTGGCAGTAGCGACCATAATTCTTACCTCTTGGCCTAGTTAGAGTGCGATTAGATCAAGATGCGGAATCCGCGGGACCGCGATCGTCCTACCGGTCTTGATTATACTCCTCGTCGAGAAATTGTTGAACGACCTCGAAGAGTTCATACCGGTTCTTTTCCCAGACGATGGTGTGCGTGCCCTCGCCGAATTCAACGAAACGCTTGTAGGGCGTGTTGGTCAGCTTGGCGAACAGCTCATGCGATTGAGAACTTGGGAGGGCGGCATCCCATTCCGCGTGAACGATGAGCGTCGGCGCAACAATATTGGCTGGATCGTACAAAGGTTTGCCGACGATCCAGTTATCGCGGTAGTCGATGATCATCCCATTGGGAACCCGGAGATAAGGAGGACTGTGCTTGGAGCCCTCGGGATCCAGGGAAAAATTAGCGGCTTGGATAACGTCCAACCAACCTTTGGGAATTAAGTCCGCACGTTTGGATTCTGGGACGCCTATGTACCGCGCCGCCTCGAGATTGTCCGGTGTATCGAATCGATACGCGCCCAGCGGCTTCTCGGTTTGCGGCGTCGCAGACGCCGGATTGAGCTTCAAAGCCGGCGGGTAAAGCCAGGACGGCGCGTAGAGGACGAGTTTCTCTATTTTGGCTGGAGTGGCGGCGGCATAGCCGGCCATGATGGTGGTTCCCCAGGACCAGCCCAGCAGATCGACCTTCGAGACGCCGCGCCGCTTCAGAATGAAATCCACCGCCGAACCCACATCGCGGATCGCATCGGCGGTATTGACCACCGGAGGATTTTTCTCGGGAGGCTCGAGCATTTGCGGCGGCCAGGTCGAAGCGCCGAAGCCGCGCACATCGACCAGATAGGCGTCATAGCCGTGTTCGGCCACGTAATCCATCCACGACAGGCCGTTCAGCCGCAGGTCGAAACTCGTCTCCGATGAGCCGCCCCCGCCATGGACATAAAGCAGGATCCTATCGGCCGGAAACTTTTTGATGCCGGCCGGATGCTTGTTCCGGACATAGAGCGTGATTCCGGCATCGGTGGAGGGAATATGAAACTCCTCCATGACGATCTCAGGCGCCTTGGAGGCTTTCGCCCCCAAGGCCATTGCCGAAACCGGCATCGCAAAGGGGACCAGTAATGCACACAGGCTCAAGCCTTTAAGCCGCATTACCAATCCCCTCCCCGGGTGTACGCTTCCGCGGATACCAACGGTTCACTCAGAAATCGTAATTCACGGTGCCCCCGAACGTCCGAGGCGGCGCCCACGATGCAATGACCGCCGTCACCTGAGGGAATAACCCGAGGATGACTGTATTGTTCGTCAGATTCTTGCCGAACGCGGTCAAAGTCAGGTGGGGTATAGCGGCAGGTTGAAATGACGCCTGAACGCCGACATCCGTATATTGATCCTGAGAATAAAGATTCCCGTAATCATAATATGTCTTTGCGGTATGAAAGACGCTCGCCGTGAGGCCTGCGTTTCCGATGGCAAACTCCTTGGCGTAAGTGCCCGAGAAGTTTGCCGTCCATGTTGGCGACCGCGGCAGCTGGTTTCCTGTGACATCGCACTTTATGCCATTTGGATTTACGGTTACGCCATCGCAGACTGTACTTGTAGTGCCGTTATCGCGGGGGGAATTTGGGTTGGTGGGATCGCGGAGCGCCGGATAATTGATCGTAGCGTTTCGAAATTCATCGATCCGCGAGTGCAGCAGCGCAATGCCGAGACTCAGAGTAAGTTCGGGCACCGGCTTCACCTTGCCTTCGAGATCAGCGCCGTAAAGGGTCGACTTTCCGGCATTCTGGTCAAAGGCCAGGGGAACGCCATTCACGAGTCGACCGGAGGCCTCCTGTTGATTTTTATATTTGTACAGGAACGTTGCCGCGCTGAAGCTGTACCAGCTGGCCGGCGCCGACTTGATGCCGATCTCGTAAGAATCGAGCTTTTCCGGCTCCACGAGCTCGGGCGCCTTGGTCGATGGTGTAACAGGAACGGCGGAAGCATTGAACAGCCCGCTCTTGAAGCCCTGGCTGTAGGTGAAATAGACGTTGGTGTTCGCGCTGATCTTGTCGCGCAAGGAGAAGCGCGGCGTAACGCCGACGAACGTCTTCGCGCCGTCCTGCACCCAGCCGTTAGGCGGGGTCGGGGTGAAAAACCCGCCAAAGTACAAGTTGCCGTACACACCGCGAGTTTCATGGTTATAGCGCGCCCCCAGGATGGCGGACAGATCGTCGGTGAATTGGTACGTCGCTTCGCCGAATGCGGAATAGGCATGGCTGGTCTGTTTGGAGTAGATCGACACCACCGTCGGTCCGTTGAAGGTGACGTTGAGCGGATCAAAGGTCTGGGAGTCGTTGTAATAAGCGAGGCCCGTGACATAGCTGAACGGCCCGTACTTGGGCGAGACCAGATCCAGTTCGGTCTGATAGGTCTGGTTGGGAGAGTTCTGGTGATAGTACTGCCCGCCGGCCGGCACATAGGCGGCGAACGTAGGAAGGACCAGGTGGGCGTTGGTATAGTTGTAGGAGGTGGACAGCGTGAAGATGCCGAGGCCGGAGTTATACTCTGCCTTGCCGCTGCCGCCGTTGATGACAGACCGCTGCTTGGGAGCGACATTGCCCGCCACGTCATACGGCGTGGTCGGAACGATCGCGCCGGGAATGAGCACAGCCCTGGAAATGCCGTCGAGCGGATTGCCCAATTGGCCGTTGGCGTTGGAGTGCTGCCCGCCAAAGCCGATGAAGGTCAGCGTGAGATCGTCCGTCACCTTCACAAGCAGCTTGGCTCGGATGATATGGGATGAAATCCCGTTGAGCTGCATGTACGGTCCGATGTTCCTGTAGTAGCTGTCGGCTTTCTCCTCGAACCCCGAAATGCTGGCGAACACCTTGTCCCCGATGATCGGTCCGGCAACATAGGCCTTCACCGTCTTGTCGTTGAAGCTCGCATAGGTGAACCCCAGATGGCCGGTGAGTTTGTCCGACGGATCGAGGGTGAAAACCTGGATGGCCCCGCCCGTGGCATTGCGGCCGAACAAGGTGCCCTGCGGGCCCTTGTCGACTTCGATCCGCTGCACGTCCGGAAGATCGAACGTCCCGGCGGCGGGGTTGGACTGATAGATACCGTCGATATAGGTCGCGATGTTGGGATCGGCACCCGGCAGATTGATGAAGGTCGAAACGCCGCGGATCGATGGATTGGTGAAGCCGGCAACCCGGTCTATCTTGACACCCGGCACTATTTGAGTCAGGTCCAAATTGTTCGTCACGCCTGCCTTGTCAAGATCACCGGACGTTACGACCGTAATGCTGATCGGCACCTCCTGGATCTTCTCGTTGCGCTTCTGGGCCGTTACCACGATTTCCGTAAGATAACCTTCCGAAGTACCGCCCGACGGCAGCGCGGCGCTCCGACTCGACGGCTGTGCCGACTGCGCATGCGCAAAATTTGCAATCGAGACGCAGCCGACGAGTGCCGCGGCCGACACAAGCAGTTCGTTCCTGCGGCTAACGCTGTGACGTTTCATTGTTTCCCCCGGACGTTTTTGTTTCCAAGCTTGATATCTTCAGTGCAACCAGCGCTCCCCAGTTGTTTGGCGATCGTCTCTGATCGGGCGCGGTTAGTGCCCTGATGTTTTTCGGTGGGTTGTTGGTTTTCGATATTTCCTGTACCATCGCCAAGCCGATAGGCCTATCTACTTGATGAGCTGCTCGGAACCGCTTTGCCCGCCTCATCCTGGCTTCGCCGCGGATGCCGATCAATGAGTAGCGATTCTCACCGGCGTCGGCGATCGCTAGGCCACGACAGCTTGCTGGTGACACTCCCCAAATCGACAGCCCATGATCTTCGCGGGCGAGGCATGCTATGCGCAGCATGGATCTCGACGCGTCAACCTTCAGCCGAAAAGGACAAGATATGGCAAAACGTTTCGAGGGAAAGGTGG
>Ga0137415_10000983_pt1 | contig 28062 bp, 26 predicted proteins | sample CZODoug3_1_1_16f_FD_183082 | JGI IMG/M metagenome (GOLD analysis project Ga0137415, IMG submission 183082) | Vadose zone soil fungal communities from Angelo Coast Range Reserve, California, USA - CZODoug3_1_1_16fungal (Hybrid Assembly) | ecosystem: Environmental > Terrestrial > Soil > Vadose...
CTCCAGTTGCCGCCAACGGCAAATTCGGCGCCGGCACCCACGGTCCAGCCGGTATGGTACTGCCCGGGAGTGGAGACGGCGTTGCCGTTGCCGTCATCGATCCTGATGTGGCTGTGCCCCCAGGCCAAGCCAGCGGTCAGATACGGCATCCAGGCCCCGAACGCATAGCCGACGCGGCCGCGCACAGTGCCGGTGTAGTCGATCGTCGCGTTGAAAGCCGCAGGCGCCAGCCGTGGCGCGTCGGGCGGCGCGGGAAACGTCGCATCGGCTTCGAGGCCAAGCACCACATGGTTGGAAAGCTGACGATTGTAACCGGCCTGGTAACCGCCGACCCCGCCCGTGATGGTAGGCGGAAAGAACACGCCTTGTTCGGGGATCGGATTGGTGCCTGGGCCCAGACTTCCGTCGCCATAGCCGACATGGCCGCCGAGATAAAAGCCTGTCCAGTTATAGACCACCTGATAGGCCGGCGCTTTCAGCGTCATGTCCGCCGCCGCAACGGGCGTTCCGAGCGCGAGCGCGCCGAGCCCGAAGCTGGCAACAACTCGCTCCCATGATCGGCGGTCGTGGCGCATGGCGCAGATGCTTCCAGCGCCAACAGTTCCGGCGCGCGCGCCCATCACTGCAGATTTACCGGCGCGCCGCCACCCCAGAAATGAAGCCATCAACCCCGCCGCCCCCGGTCGGATTTCCCGATTCTCCCGATCAAGCCCAGATCGAGTAAACGCGTAACTTGCTTCTGGTCCTTATTGCAAAAAAATCGCAACAGCAACAAGGACCGAGAAGCTGATCGTTGGATGACATTGCCTGATGACAGTTTTGCAACACCGTTCAAGGGATGAAGCGGAAACCCGATCGGGATCAAAAAAACCTGACCCAACTCAGGGCTAAACGGGGCATTCAGGACGTCAGGTTGATCGCGAAGTATCTGTGACGCGGAGCCGCACGAAGCCGCAGCGGGCGCCGTCCGGAGATCGCAGGCCGCGAGGTTAGTCCATCGACGACGCTCGCCTTCGAACTCATGCCGCGCGAGGACGCTGGACTTCCACGGTGACGTGCGACAGATCAGCAAATCGGGCCAGCCTCTGCCGATAATGCGCCGGCTCGCGGGCCTGGGTGGTCGCGATCGAAACGATGGCACCGAGATGCCCCGGGCCAAGCCGCCAAAGATGCAGGTCGGTCACCTGATCGCCCTCGCTTTCGATGATGCTGCGAACCTTCTCCGCCATCCGCGTATCCGGCGTTCGATCGAGCAGAATACCTCCGGTATCGCGCAGCAACCCGAACGACCAGTTTGCGATCACCAGCGCTCCGATCAATCCGGCCAGGGGGTCCATCCAGAGCCAGCCGAATGCACGCGCCAGCAACAGGCCCACGATGACCAAAACCGATACCGCGGCATCAGCCAGGACATGGATGATCGCTGCCCGCATATTGTTGTCGCGGTGATGCGCGCCGTGTCCTGCTTGGTGGTCGTGCTCTTCGAATTCCAGTTCGCGGTCGTGTTGCAGGCCCTCTTGCAGCAGGCGTATCCTGGCAAGGAAGGCATGCGGTTCCGGAATTTCATCGCGCGATTCCAGATATCCGCCGCGGTCCTCGAACGAAAACAGCTGGCGGCCGCCGTCCGGCCGGATGGTTTCGATGGAGATAGCGGCAGCCCCCAGTGGTCCGCCGTTGGGCGCCCTGACGCGGAAGCGTGGCGGCACATTGTCTTCAAAGACTTCGATTTCCAGGAGGGTGCCACCCAACTCGATGCGACGAGCTAATTCGTCGTCACCATGGCCATGCGAGTGGCCGTGGCTATGACCGTGATGGTGTCCGCCGGACAATAACCACGCGCTCACGACGTTGACCGCGAGACCGAGAACGGCGATCGGGATCGCCTCGTTGAAGCTGATGGGGATCGGCTGCAGCAGGCGCGCTACCGCTTCGTAGCCAATCAGCAGGGCAATCATCGCGAGCACGATAGCGCTGCTATAGCCTGCCAGATCGCCGAACTTTCCGGTGCCGAACGTAAACCGCCGGTCGTTGGCATATTTGCGGGCATAGGTATAAGCCAGCGCGGCCAACAGCAGCGCGCCGGCATGCGTCGACATGTGCAGACCGTCGGCAACAAGCGCCAGGGAGCCGAACAGGGCGCCACCCACGATCTCGACGATCATCATCACGCTGCAAAGGATGATCACCGCCCAGGTTCGGCGCTCGGCTTTTTCATGGTCCCGGCCCAGAAAGATATGCTCGTGCGCGGGCGGCGAGGGTACCAGGTTTTCTTCGGTCATATTTCTCTCACTTCAGGTAGGTGTGGACCACTTCAATGAGTTGATCCGCCGCGTCGGCATTCAGGGCGCCCGGGTTCTTTTGCGGATCGACCAGATGGGTGCGGATGTGATCCTCGACCACTTCGGCCATCAGTCCAGCGACGCCGCCGCGGACGCCCGCAATCATGTGCATGATGCGCTCGCATTCCGCCTCTTCGCCGAGCGCGCGCTCGATGGCTTCGACCTGGCCGCGAATGCGGCGGACCCTGGCCAATAGCTTCTTCTTGTCTCGGATCGTGTGAGCCATCCGCGCCATATAGGGTACCCCCCTATACTAAGTCAAGGTTGAGAACCTCCATGCCGGGGCCTGCGAACGCTCGCCCATGACCTGATCGGGGCGCTGCAAACTGCAGAGCGTCTAACCGTAAAGTGAAGGACAACACCCGTTCGCGCTTTGCGCGGCGCAATTTGCATGTCACCATTTTCACTGAGGCGACGGAGGGCCGCATGCGCTGGTGCTTCTCGATCGGAGCGATGCTTTTCATCGGGGCGATAGCGGGCGCCGCCGGCGCGGCCACGTCCGGCCCCGGATCGCCGATGGTCGACACCCCGGACAGCCGGCCGGCGGTCGACATCGAACTCGTTATCGCGGTCGATGTCTCCTATTCGATGGATTTGGACGAACTTGCGGTCCAGCGCGAGGGTTACGCGCAGGCAATCGTTTCGAAAGAGTTCCTTCAGGCGCTGAAGAACGGCCCGAACAGCAAGATCGCGGTGACCTATTTCGAATGGTCGGCAACGAGCGACCAGAAGATCATCATTCCCTGGCGGATGATCGATGGTCCTGAATCGGCGGACGCTGTCGCCAACGAGATCATGCAGACGCCGGTGCGCAGGGGCTCACGTACCTCGATCTCCGGCGCCATCAACTTTGCGATGCCGCTGTTCGAACAAGATCCCTATCGCGGCGTCAGGCGTGTCATCGACATCTCCGGCGATGGACCAAACAACAATGGAATCCCCGTCGCCGAGGCGCGCCAAGCCGCGCTGGAGAAGGGGATCACCATCAACGGCCTGCCGATCATGGTGAAGGAGCCGTCCTATTCGACCATGGATATCGACGATCTCGACTTGTATTACGAGGACTGCGTCATCGGCGGGCCGGGTTCGTTTGTGGTTTCGATCAAGGACCGTGACAAGTTCAAGGAGGCGATCCGAACCAAACTCGTGCTCGAGGTCGCGGACCGAACCCCGGAGCGCCGCACCGTCCCCGTCGCCGGGAAGGAGCCTCGGGTTCCCTGTCTGATCGGCGAAAAAATCTGGCAGGACCGCTGGGGGCGGTGATCCCCACCGCAACCCTCCTTGTCAGGAGAGGGCGCCGCATTCAGAACTCGCCATGCAGCCTACCCGAGAAGATATGCACCGGGCCGCGGTCGGCGTTGTAGGCGGGATTGGTGACCAATTGATAATCCGCGGTCAACGTGACCTGCTTGGTGAGCGCGTAAGCATAATAGGTTTCGAGGATCCTTTCGGCCCGGTAGTTGAGCGCACCATCGCCGATCAGGATGCCGAGCCCGCCGGCGGCGATGAAATCGCGATGATCCTTCGAGAGTGAATTGATGGCGCCGCCCAGCCCGATCGTGTCGTCGGGCCTGCTCCATTTGGTGCCCTTGATCGAGGTGCCCATCGACAGCGAGGCATCGATATCGGTGAATGCCATGATCTCGGTCTTGCCGTCGTTCCAGCTCCAGCGGCTGAACAGTCCGATATCGTCGGTCAGCGCCTGTTCGAGGTTGATGACGTAGCCATATTTGATGCGGCCGGTGCGGGTCAGCGAGATATCGAGATTGAGCGCCGGATTATCCAGCGTCTCGCGGTAGCTGCCGGAATAGGCGCTGTCGAGCCAGGCGATGGTCCTGAGCTTTCCCGGCTGGGAGAACAGCGAGTATCGCGTTTCCAGTTCGAGCACGTAGGTGCCGCGCTCGAAGACGTTGGTATCAAAGCTGTTGGAGTTGGAAGCCGACTGCATCAGGAAATAGCCGGAGCGCAAGGCCCATCGCTTCTGATTGAGTTCGGCGGTGACGCCGTAGCTCAGCCCGACCTTGTCGGCGGAATAGTCGAAGGCGCCCGGCGCCCACATCGACCAGTTGATGAAGTCCTTGCGGGTATCCTTCGCATAGGCATTGCCATCGAAAACATCCAACACCGCGAATTTTCCGGCCTGCAGCGTCAGGCGGGAAACATCGACCTTTTCGCCGAGCTGGGTCGGTCCGCTGGCGAGCTCTTCCTGCTCGCTGCCAAAACCAAAGGTCTGGCGCAGGAACAGCCGCGAGGTGTTGTAATGCGGGTAGGGGAAATTGGACTTCTGCGCTTCGCCGCTGGCAAATCCGGCGAGGCCGACGGTGTCGCTCAAACCGAAGCCCTGCAGCAGCTCAGGATTGAAGTAGACCGCGCCGCCCTCCCAGAGCCGTGCGTTCAGGAACAGGCTGTTGCTCCAGGTCGCCTGGGCCTGCGGTGCCGGCGTCAGGCTATTCGGACCAGTGTAGGGCGCGCGGAATGCCGGATAGCCTTGCGGCAAATACGTCGTCTGACCGTGGATTTCCCAGCGGTCGGATTTGGGATCCGCCAGCGCGGTGTTCGGCGTCCAGTTGCCGGTTCCCGGCCGGTCGACCTTGCGGTTGAGGCCGATGCGGATCGACTGGAAATCGAGGCTTGAAGCGTATTGCGTTCCCGACGGAAACAGGATGTTGGCTCTGCCGAACTGGCTGTAGAGATATTCCAGCCGCACGCTCCAGTGCGGAGCGAATGCGTATTCCAGACCGGCGCCGGCGGCCCAGCCGAGCCTGACGTGAATATCCTTTTCGTCGCTGCCGGCGCCCGGCGTGTTGACGAAGCGTTCGCCGGCCCGTGCCAATCCGCCGGTGGCATAAGCGAGCCACGCGCCATTGGCATAGCCGATGCGGCCGCGCGCGGTCCCGACATAGTCCCACTGCTCGGTGACATCCGATCGCGCCGTCGCCAGCGACGACACCACCGAGTTTGAGGTCAGATAATTCGGAAACGTCATGTCGGCTTCGACGCCGAGCAGCAGCCCGGACGGCAGTTGCACATTGTAGCCGGCCTGCACGCCGCCGCCGACGCCACTGAACACGCTGCTGGTCGTGCCGATCACGGGGTCTGACAGCGCCGCGCCCGTCGAACCGCGGCCGAAACCGGTGTGGGCGCCGACATAGAACCCGGTCCAATCCAAAAGCGGGACCGGCGCCGAGGCCTTCTGTGGTTTCATGGCTTTCCGTGGCTCGCTGCTGCCGAATTCCTCGGAATTTGCCGGGCCGACCAGAGCGAGCGCCATGACGGCACCTGTTCCAAGGCGGAACACCCGATCTCTCATACGCAACATCCAACCCTCAAACGCTGTTGCAAATCATTTGCAATAACAAGGCACAGTTCCAAACATCGCGCAAGTTTGTTGCGAATAATTCGCAATTGCAGGGAAGATCCCAAGCTGCGGTGAGGTGAGCACGCTCGCTGGCGCGCCTTCAGCGGCCACGGCGGAATGAACCGTTCCCCAAAAAGGTCGACCCGCCCGGGGGGACAACCGGGCGGGTCGGGTGCGGCACGGAGGTGGATGAGGCGCCCGTGCCGGACGCAGGATCCACAGTCAAAGCGTTTTCAGGCGAACAGGTACCCCGCACTTGGATAGCGGGAGGGGCTCGGCTGGCGTGAAGAAAACGCGTCAACCAAGACCACTCGGTCGATCAGTAGCAGGTGCGCACGCGGCCCATGTAGTTGCCGTAGGCGTCGAACTGGCGAACCCAGCCGCAGCGGCGATAGCCGCCATAGTAGCCGTCGTTGGCAGCGATCGCGCTGCCGACAATCGCGGCACCGACAAGGCCGGCGCCAACGCCCCAACCCAAGCCGAACGGCTTGGCCTGAGCCTGCGTGGTGGTCGCGATCGTGCCGGTAAATGCGAGCGCGGTGAGGGCGAGAGCGGCAATTCTGGTCTTGATCGACATTGAGAAACTCCATCCGGTTGAGGGCGGCACCGTTGTGGTCCGCATGCCCCTTGGACGGAGGTTGCTCGATTCCGGTTCGAAGCGTCTTCCGGAACCTTCGAGCGCTCGCTACTTCAAAGCCAATGCAATCACTTAGCCGATTTGTCGGGGCCGCCGGAAAGCTTCTTCACGTCGAAGTTATCGACCTCTTCCAGCAATTCGCAGAACGCGCGGGCGCCGTGATCGAGCAGCCGCTCGCCGTTCTCGGCGGAGGCTTTGGTCGCGTCGCCGATCGCGCCGCCGTCGTGAAGATCCTGCGCCTGCCAGGCGTATGGCGCCGGCCGCTGCGTTGAAAGCCAGCGATGATCCTTTTCCATCGCGATGCTGGCGGGGCGAAAATTCGCGATCGCTTTTTTCCGCACGGACTGCGGATATCGCGCCAGCATGATCGAGGTCTCGGCCGCGCCGCCGTGAATGCCGTGCCGCAATTCTTCTACGGAAAACAATCCATCTGCCGCACTGAGGCGCGACCAACTGGTCGTGACCACGAAAAGCCGGTGCTGTGCGCGCAAATCCTGCGCCACCAGCGTCATGCCGGCGCTGTTGCCGCCATGGCTCGTCACCATCACGAGCTTTTTCACCCCCGATCGCGCAACGCTCTCGCCAAGCGCGGCCCATGCCTTCAATGCGATTTCGGTCGGCAGCGTCAGCGTGCCAGGATAGTCGATGTGTTCGGTAGAAATGCCGACCGCTTGCTGCGGCAGGAAAGTCGCCGGAATTTGCGCGGGCAACAACTCGCGCACCCGCGCCAGATAGGCTTCGCCGATCATGACGTCGGTGCCAACAGGTAAATGCGGCCCGTGCTGTTCGGTCGCCGCCAGCGGCAGCACCGCGATCCAGCGCGCAGGCTTGGCTCCGGCGATATCAGGCCAGTGGATATCGGTCCAGTCGCGGGGAGGGGCGGGTGAACTCATCAAGCGAAACGTTTCAATGGATGGAATTGCGAGGTAGTTTGTTAGTCATTCCGGGGACGTGATCCACGCCCCGGGGACGTATCCACGTCCATTGCCTCCATCATGGGCCAGAACGAGCGACGGAGTCCAACCATGAACCCGGCCTTTTTGCCGCGAGCGTTAACCGCAGGCCTTTTGGTCCTATTTGGATGGCTTGGCCCCGCCCGTGGCCAGACCCTGGACAAGGTCTCGTTCGGAACCAATTGGGTCGCCGAGGCCGAGCATGGCGGGTTCTTCCAGGCGCTGGCTGACGGCACCTACAAGAATTACGGGCTCGACGTCACCATCGAGCCCGGCGGCCCCAACAGCAACAACCGCATGCTCTTGATCGCCGGCAAGCTCGACTTCTTCATGAGCGCCAACACCCTGCAGACCTTCGACGCGGTCACCAACAACGTGCCGCTGGTGGCGGTCGCCGCCATGTTCCAGAAGGATCCGCAGGTGCTGCTGTTCCATCCGGAATTGAAAGTGACGAAAATCGAGGATCTGAAGCCGCTGACGCTGTTGGTGTCGAAGGAAGGCATGACCAGCTACTTCCAGTGGCTGAAGTCCGAATATGGTTTTAGCGAAAGCAAGGTGCGCCCCTATACCTTCAACTCGCAGCCTTTCATCGTGAACCCGCAAAGCGCGATGCAGGGCTATGTCACATCAGAGCCGTTCGCGGTCGAGAAAGCGGCCGGCTTCAAGCCCGGCGTGATCCTGCTCGCCGATTACGGCTTCAATACCTACTCGACCCTGATCGAAACCCGCCGCGAGATCACCGACAAGAAGCCTGATCTGGTGCAGCGCTTCGTCGATGCCTCGATCGTCGGCTGGTACCATTACCTCTACGGCGACAACACGCCGGGGAATGCGATGATCAAGCAGCTCAATCCGGAAATGACCGACGATTTGCTGGCCTATTCGGTCGCCAAGATGAAGCAATATGGCATCGCCGATTCCGGCGATTCCTTGAAAAACGGCATCGGCGCCATGACCGACGAGCGGATGGCGAGCTTCTTCGACAAGATGGTGCGGGCCGGCGTGGTTCGTAGCACGCTCGATTATCGCCAGGGCTATACGCTGCGTTTCGTCAACAAGACGGTCGGCCTCGATCTGCGGCCGAAGAACTAGGCGTGATGGTTGTATCCGACGCCACGTCTGAAACCGCTGCTGGCCCGGCGGTGAGCCTGCGCGGCGTCACCAAGGTCTATGACAGCGGCGTGACGGCCCTGGGGCCGTTCGATCTCGACGTCGCAAGCGGCGAGTTCGTTTCCCTGCTCGGGCCGTCCGGCTGCGGGAAATCGACCGCGCTGCGGCTGATCGCGGGGCTCGCCGCGCCGAGCTCGGGCGCGGTCAGTGTCGCCCATCGCGCGGAGCTGCGGCGCGGCAGCCATTCGATCGGCTTCGTGTTCCAGGAACCGACGCTGATGCCGTGGGCCAGCGTGCGCGAGAACGTCCGCCTGCCGCTGAAGCTTGCACATGCGCCGGCAGCCGAAGCCAGTACCCGCATCGACGAGGCGCTGGCGCAGGTTGGCCTGGCCGAATTCGCCGGCGCCTATCCGCGCGAATTGTCCGGCGGCATGAAGATGCGGGTCTCATTGGCGCGCGCGCTGGTCACCGATCCCGATATTCTGTTGATGGACGAGCCGTTCGCCGCACTGGACGAGATCACGCGCTTTCGCCTCAACAACGATCTGCTCGCGCTGTGGCGCAATTTGCACAAGACCGTGATCTTCGTGACGCATTCGGTGTTCGAGTCGGTCTACCTGTCACAGCGCGTGATCGTGATGACGTCGCGGCCCGGGCGGATCGGCTCGGAATTTCACATCAAGGCGGCGGAACCGCGTGGCGAGGCGTTTCGAACCTCGTCCGATTACGCCGCCTTCTGCCGCGAAGTATCGAATGCGCTGGCGCCTTCCTATGCAGGGCAGGGCGTATGAGTTCTCCGCTGAGCATCGTTCGCGTGCTGCTGCCCGTCATTGTGCTCGCCGCCGGCATCGCGCTGTGGGAATTCGTGGTGCGTGTCAACGGCATTCAGCCCTACGTCTTGCCCGGCCCGGTCTCGGTGTTCCAGACGTTGGTCGGCGATTGGCCGGTGCTGTCACACTCCTTAGGCGTTACCCTGCTGACCACGCTGGAGGGTTTTGTCGCGGCCGCGATCGGCGGCGTCGCGCTGGCGCTGCTGTTCAACCAGTCGAAATGGCTGGAATATTCGCTGTTTCCGTATGCCGTGATCCTGCAGGTCACGCCTGTCATCGCGATCGCGCCGCTATTGCTGATCTATCTCCAGCAGCAGACTGCGGTGATCGTCTGTGCCTGGATTGTCGCTTTCTTTCCGGTGCTGTCCAACACCACGCTCGGGCTCAACTCGGTCGACCGCAATCTGGCCGGGCTGTTTCAGCTCTATGGCGCCTCGCGGCTGCAGACGCTGCGCTATCTCAAACTGCCGGCCGCGCTGCCGTTTATGCTCGGCGGATTGCGGATCGCCGGCGGCCTGTCCTTGATCGGGGCCGTGGTCGCGGAGATCGCGGCGGGTACCGCGGGCGCCGGCTCAGGGCTAGCGTTTCGCATCGCCGAGTCCGGTTACCGCCTCAACATTCCCCGAATGTTCGCAGCGTTATTGCTGCTCTCGCTGGCCGGGATTGTCATCTATGGGCTGCTGGCGCTAATTTCGCATCTGGTGTTACGGCGCTGGCATGAAAGCGCCCTTGGAAAGGAAAGCTGATGGCGGGTATCTCCTCCGAAAAGATCGATCTGCTGATCTATGGACCGAGCAGGCCGATCCTGGAAAACGGCTTTTCCGACCAGTTTGTGCTGCATTTCGCGGAAAGCCGGGCGGATCTGGAGCGGCTGACGCCGGATGTTGTCGCAAAAACCCGTGGCATGGCGGTCACCTACCATGCCGTACTGGCGGACAAGGCGGCGCTGGCGCAGTTCCCGAAACTCGAGATCGTCGCCACTTTCGGCGTCGGCTACGACCACGTCGATTCCGCCTACGCGCGCGAGCACGATATCGTGGTCACCAATACGCCTGACGTGCTGACCGAAGAGGTCGCCGACGTCGCGATGGGGCTGTTGATCGCGACCTTGCGTGAATTCGTCAAGGCCGACCGTTACGTGCGCTCCGGCCTATGGCAGACGCAGAATTACCCGCTCAGCGTCGGCTCCCTGCGCGACCGCAAGATCGGCATCGTCGGCATGGGCCGGATCGGCCAGGCGATCGGGCGCAGGCTGGAGGCCTCCCTCGTTCCGGTCTCCTATCACTCGCGCAAACCGGCGGAGGGCGTGTCCTACAAGCACTATCCTGATTTGATTGAGATGGCGAAGGCGCTCGACACGCTGATCGTGATCGTACCCGGCGGCGCCTCGACCGCCAAGATGATCAACGCCGACGTGCTCAACGCGCTCGGCCCGCGCGGCGTGCTGATCAATGTCGCGCGCGGCTCTGTGGTCGACGAGCCCGCTTTGGTCGCGGCGCTGAAATCCGGCGCCATCCTGGCGGCGGGGCTGGATGTGTTCGCCGCCGAGCCGAATGTGCCGGACGAACTGAAGGCGATGCAGAATGTAGTGCTGCTGCCACATATCGGCTCGGCGTCGGTGGTAACGCGCAATGCCATGGATCAGCTCGTGGTCGACAATCTGAAAAACTGGTTCGCCGGCAAGGCGCCGCTGACGCCGGTCGCGGAGACTCCCGTAAAGGGTCGCTGATGTCATCTCATCGCGGGGCAATCGCGCTTGCAGCGCTTTTGATGCTGATCGGCGGCGGGTCGCCGGTGCGGTCGCAGGACGCCACCACCCTGAAAAAGGATATGGTCGGGCAGTGGGAGCTTGCGACCACCGATCGCAGCAAGACCTGCGTCGTGACCTTGAAAAGCGATGCGACGCCGCAGGGTCTCAAGCTTGAGCTCGAGCCTGGTTGCGCGGCGGCACTGCCCTTCACCAAGGAAATCACCGCCTGGAATATCAAGGGCCTCGGTGATATCGTGCGGCTGCAGAACGCTGCGGGCGAGGCTGTGGTCGACTTCACCGAGGTCGAGAGCGGCATTTTCGAAGGCTTGCGAACCGGCGAGGGCGTCTACATCCTGCAGAACCTCGTCGCCGCCCGTTCGCTTGCCAAATCGATGGACCAGATGATCGGCGACTGGTCGATGGTTCGCGGCAACGGCCAGGCGATCTGCGGCCTGACGCTGACCAACACCGAGGCCGGCCAGGATAATTTCCAGATCTTCCTGAAACCCAAATGCGATCCCGCCATCGCCGCCTTCGCGCCGACGCTGTGGCGGCTCGATCACGGCCAGATGCTGTTGATGTCGGCCAGGGGCGAAACCTGGCAGTTCGAGGCCGACGACAACGCCCAGTGGCGGCGGGTGCCCGACAGCACCGATCCCCTGATCATGCTGCGGGGGCAGTAGTGCCCCTGGTGGGGGCTCCTGTCGGGCCCGTTAGAATTTTTTCGAAGAATTAGAATTTTTTCGAAGAATATGTCGATTTGCCGGAATCCCGTTCGTCGACCCCAATAGCGAGACAGTTCCGTGGCGTTGGTGCCGCGGCTCGCCTCAAAAGGAGTTCTTCATGCGCTTTATGTCGATCGTCACCTCGCCCCAATCGCCGGGAAATCCGACGCCGGAGCTTCTGGAGGCCATGCACAAGCTCGCCGACCGCGAGATCAAGGCCGGCCGGATGGTCGACACCGGCGGTTTGATGCCGCTCGCGACCGGCGCGCGGGTGCGCATCGCGGACGGCAAGCTCAGCGTCGTCGACGGTCCCTTCGTGGAGGCCAAGGAGGTGATCGGCGGCTATGCGATCTTCGAGCTGCGCAACAAGGAAGAGGCCGTGGCGCTCGCGGTCGAGTTCATGCAACTCCACAAGGACCATATGCCGGGCTGGGTGGGGACCTGCGAGGTCCGCGGCTTTGCCGGATTTGCCGGCCAACCCGCGGAGTAGGCAACGACATGCACCGTTGCCGGCCCGCAAGGCGAGCATTCGCCAGATGGTGCCGGCGGCCGTGACCGCCGCCGACATCAACCGCACGATCCTCGCCGTCTGGCGCATCGAGCAGCCGCGCCTGATCACCGGTCTGTCGCGCATGCTGCGCGATGTGTCGCTGGCCGAGGATTTGACCCAGGAAGCGCTGGTGGCGGCGCTGGAGCACTGGCCCGTCACCGGCGTGCCGGAAAAGCCGGGCGCGTGGCTGATGGCGACCGCCAAGCGGCGCGCGTTCGACCATCTGCGCCACAACCGAATGCTCGCCCGCAAGCACGACGTGATCGCGCGCGACCTGGCGCAGGAGCAAGAGGCCATGCCCGATCTCGACGCAGCGCTCGACGACGATATCGGCGACGAGTTGCTCCGGCTGATCTTCACCGCCTGTCACCCCCGGCTGTCGCGCGAGGCCCGCGCCGCGCTGGCGCTCAAGATGATCTGCGGGCTGACCACGGAGGAGATCGCGCGCGCCTTCCTGCAGCCGGAGCCGACCATCGCCCAGCGTATCGTGCGCGCCAAGCGCACACTGTCGGAATCCGGTCTCGGCTATGAAACCCCGCGCGGCGAGGAACTTTCCGAGCGGCTCGCCTCGGTGCTGGAGGTGGTCTATCTCATCTTCAACGAAGGCTATACGGCCGCGCGCGGCGACGAATGGCTGCGGCCGCAGCTCTGCAACGAGGCGCTGCGCATGGGCCGCGTGCTGGTCGGGGTCGCGCCGCAGGAGCCGGAGGCGCACGGCCTGCTGGGGCTGATGGAGTTGAACGCGTCGCGGACGGCGGCGCGCACGGACGAAGCCGGCGATCCCGTTCTATTGATGGACCAGAACCGTGCGCGCTGGGACCAACTCCAGATCCGCCGCGGCCTGAAGGCGCTGGACCGGGCGCGCGAGCTCGGCGGCGCCGGCGGCTTTTATGCGCTACAGGCCGCGATCGTCGCCTGTCATGCGGCGGCGGGTACGCCCGGCGAGACCGACTGGCGGCACATTGCCGGGCTTTACGCGGAACTGGCAGCGCTGGTGCGCTCGCCCGTTATCGAACTCAACCGTGCGGTGGCGGTCGGCATGGCCGACGGGCCGCAAGCGGCGCTTGCGATCGTGGACCGCCTCGCGGATGAACCCGCGCTGAAGTCGTATCATCTGTTGCCGAGCGTGCGCGGCGATCTGTTGCAAAAGCTCGGCCACTTTGAGGAGGCACGCGCTGCGTTCGAGGTCGCCGCGGAACTTGCCGGCAACGCGCGCGAGCGCGCGTTGTTGCGGCGACGGGCGGCGGAGATGGCGAATGTTTCGCGATAGATCGCAACTGCCTGGCCCGGTGCTCCGGGCACCCGGCTTTCCCTGCTCCCTCTTGTTTTCGAGGGAGATGTTGACGCAAACCTCGGGCGCCACCTGCGCCGCGAGATCGCGGGCGCGGATCTGGATTTCGTCATTGCGAGCGAAGCGCAACAATCCATTCTTTCTTTGCGTGGCGAGATGGATTGCTTCGTCGCTTTGCTCCTCGCAATGACGGTCAGGCTGCTTGAAAGTTGAATCAGAAGGCCAGACTAGAACCCGGATGAAATCTGATTGCGATCGACGGCCACGCCGGCGCGGGAACGGCGCACGTTGCTCACCAGCGCGCCCGGCCGATCTTCGTTGGCGGGTTTGGCCGTCGCCAGCCGCAGCACGGCGGCATAGTTCGGCTGCACCTCCATTCGATCAGCATGAGCGCTGCCCGAAAGAATCTGGTGAACGCGCGGCAGGTTGTAGCAGGGCACGTAGAACAGCAAATGGTGCTCGAGATGATAGTTGACGTAGTATGGTGCGATGAAGAGCCGTTCGAGAAAGCCGGCGCGCGTGGTGCGGGTGTTTTGTAACGGGTCGTCGCTGTCGGGCACCACCGCATGTTCGGCGATGTTGCGGATGCGGGTGATCACCATCATCCACGTCACCAGCGGCAACAGCCACAACAACGGATAGGCCCACCACACGCCGGCCGCGGCAAGTCCGGCCGCCAGAAGCGCGTTGGCGACGAACTGCGGGCCCAGTTTGGCCCAAAAATGGGCAAGTCGCTGCGCCAAAGGCCAGGATTTATCGCCGAGCGCATTGAGCAATTGCGCCTTGCGCTGCGCGTAACCGGTCTGGCCCGAGATGTCGCGCCAGAATTTCCGGCGATAGCTCGGCCGGGTGATCGGAAACGGGGCCGAGAGCACCAAATCGGGATCGTCGTCCTGCTGCGTGCGTGCGTGATGTTGCAGATGATAGCGGCGATAGGCGGCGGTCTCGGCAAAAACCGGATAGGCGCAGAACCATTGGCTGAGCGCCATGTTCAATTTCTCGCCGTTGGCGAGACACCCATGCGCGCCGTCATGCATCAGGATCGCAAGGCCTAGCTGGCGCGAGCCGATGATCGCGACTGCGAGGATGAAGGTGAAGGGATTGGGCCACGCGGCCACCATCGCGATCGAACCAAGGATCAACGCCCATGCATGCGCGATCAGCGCCATGCTCTTCCAGGTGCGCCGCGTGCGCACCGCGATCAGTTCCTGCGCGCTCATCAGGTCGCGGGCGCGGATGCGAAGGGCGCTCATCGTTGCTTCTCCTTGCCGGCGGACGGATCGCCGGTCGCGGGACTTGCGGCGCCGACGATCCTCAGCTGCGTGGCTTCGGGCGGGACATCGGCCTGGGTGCCGAGCAGGCGCAGCATCTCCGCGGCAAGAAGGTCGGGCGCGCGGCCCATCGCGTGGCCTTCCAGGGTGACGCCGATCGCGATCGCCCAGAAGCGGCGGGCGCTGGTTTCCGGATCGAGCCGCGACCGCCAGCCGCGCGCCGCCATCTCGGCGGCGTAGGCGCGCAGGCCTTCGGCGTGCAGCCGTTCGACCGTGCGTTCCACTAGCGGGGCGAGATCCTGGCGGCGCCGGGTCAGCGTCATCGCCTCGGCAAAGAAGCCGACGGCATCGGTTGCCATCACGCTATCGACCAGCGCGCGCGTATAGCCCTGCGGCGACAGCTGCTTTCCCGCATGCTGCTCGGCCGCGCGCGCCACATAGAGCACGTCGCGGCACGCCGCCTCGACGAACAGCGCCTCTTTGGTGCGGAAGTAATAGGTGATCTGGCTCGGGAAGGCGTCGGCTGCCGCCGCGAGTTCGGCAATCGAGACCGCCGCAAGCCCGCGTTCCCGGAACATGCGGCTGGCGGCATCGAGCAGACGCGAGCGCATCTGCCGGCCTGCCACGCGGGTCGCGCGTGCAGTGTGCCTGACATCGTCCGAATGCTCTTTCGTCGCAGCGCCCTTCATGCGGCCTCGCGATGGCGCAAACGCCCTGAAATCAGGCGCTCCCTTTATTTGTATGGTGTACAAACAAACTTGTCAAGCAGCCCAAGACGGCCTCGGGCGCCGCGGCGGAGGCCCGGCGTCCTCCTGATTCAGCTGCGTCACTCATTCCGCATATTGTGCAACGCCGCCCCCGAAGGACCAATTCTCCTTCGCCACCTCGACGAGATTGATCACGACGTCCTCGCGCCGCACCTTCAGTTGCGCGTGGAGATCGTCGGCAATGCGTTTGAAAAATGCCTTCTTCATTTCAACCGTACGGCCCGCGTTCAGCGTGATCTGGATCAGGATGATGTCGGGTGTGTACTGATTGCCGAGATAGCTGTCGGCGACATTCAGTTCTTCCGCGGCATGTTCGGTGATGATCTGGAATTTGTCGTTGGCCGGGACATTGATCACATCGGTCATTGCCTTGTAGACGATTTCCCCCAGCGTCTTGCGAAACGCAGCGGATTTACCGCGGATAAGGTCGATACGCGCGAGCGGCATGGTGTTGCTCCTTTTTCCGGGTTGCCCGGATTGCCGGTTATTGCTGCAGGGGAGCTAGTCATTCCCGGTAATAATGAAACCGGGTTGTCTGCGATAACAGGCATAAGGAAGTTTTATCTTCAGGACATGCTTCCCAAGCGCCCTGGCGGCGCGTGAACGCTTCGCCGAGGGGACGGAATTTTGCGACAGCGATGCCGGAGGATCGCTCCTCCGGCATCATGGCTTGCGATCATCCGACCCGTTGCGCGAGGGGGAGAAGGCTGAGTTCCTCGCGGATCGTGGTCGCGACCGAAGGTTTGCGGAATCGCACGTAGAAGATCCAGGTCGCGCCGCTCGCGAGGTAGGCCAGGAACAGATACGGGAAATAGAGCACCGGTGCGTCGGGGATCGGATAGACGCTTCCGATGGTCGGAATCATCAGGAGAACCAGCGCCACTCCGCACACGGCGACGTCAATATTGCGAAGCTCCCCGATCTTCTTGAGATAGACCGGCGCCGCTATCGTGATCATGATGTAGGGAACGATGAAGCCAAACGCGGCAAGCGTTCCAACGTAGTTGAACAGATCAAGCGGCTCGAGCCCGGCAATCGCTACGCCAACCGTCGGAATGATGAACGCGATCGCGGCGAGGATCGTTACGGCGACGTGCGGCGTGGCGTTGGTCTCGTGAGAATCCGCCGTCGCCGCATGGAACAGTCCGTGGCGGCCCATGGCGAACAGCACCCGGCTTCCCGCGTTGACGCAGGAGAGACAGAGCGCGAAAAAACTGACCATCGCCCCGAACGACAGAGGTGCTTTCAGTACCGAAAGGTGGGCAAGAGACGCCATGGAGTTGAGCGGCGCGTCCATCTTGTCGAGCGCGGGATCGGAGCCGTGCGTGGCCATGACCATGACGTAGGACACGAAGACGAAGAAGCCGCCCGAGATTGCGAGACTCCATACCACCGCCTTTGGAATCGTGACGAGGGGATCCCTCGCCTCTTCCCCGAAGGCCGTGCAGCATTCAAAGCCGACGAGGCTGAAGATCGCGACCACGACTCCAAGGCCGAGGCCCGACAACGGTAGCGACGACGTGTCGAACTGGGCGTGATCGATCTTGAAGCCGTGCTGGGCGAGGGTGACCAGGCAGAGGATCATGATCAGCAGCATCGATGCCCCCTCGAGGAACAGCATCAGCACCGCCGACAACTGAACATTCTTCCAGGCGCAGAACCAGGCGGCCCCGACACAGGCGCCGAACAGCAGGGCGAAAGGCACGTGAATCCCGGCCATCTCCAGCAGCTTGTCGCCGAAGATCGAGAAACCTGTGACGCCCGCCATGGATATTCCGAGATAGGCCCAGATCAGCGACCAGCCTCCGATGGCGCCGGCCGTGATACCGAGCCCCCTGCAAATGTACAGGTACATGGAGCCTGCCGTGGTGGAACGGCGGGCGAACTGGTTGAGATTGAATGCAACGAACACCAGCATGACCGTGCCGAGTGCATATGAAAGCCAGCTCCAGTCACCGGTGTTCCCGTACATCACGGGGATGATGAGAGCGGCGGTCATGGTTGGCGATATCAGCGCGATGCCCTGCGCCAACAGTTCCACGAAGCCTAGACAGTTCTTTCTCAGAGTTGCGTCGTACATCGATGTTGTCCCTTCCTGCGCGAGAGAATTGGTCCGGTGGTGCCCCTAAGCGTCCTCGTCCGAGGTTTTCAGGATTGCATCACGCCGGTGGCGCAGGATCGGCCTCCAGTTCTTCCGTCCCCGCTGGTCCAGTCGCCGGGTCAGAACGGCGACAAGGCCGATCCAGATGACCGGCCTTCTCCGCTCGCGCAAAAGTGGATAAATGCGCGCCCTCCAGCTTGATGCCGACAGTTCAGAAGTTCAACGCAATCTCGAGCCGACTTCCTGCCGTCAACCGTTTCCCAATGCCGCCAGCTACCGCCGCGTAGCTGCCAAAACGGACCCCCACTTTTGAACTCCTGTAGCGACCGAGCGTTTGGAGCGGCTCGTGGCCGAACTCCGCCTTTTCCTGGTCGATCGTGGTCAGGTTGCAACGATAGCAAAGGTCGACGAAACGCAGCGTGACGTCGCCGACGCTGGCGCTGGCGAAATAGTCTTCCCCGTAGGCATCGACGCCCTCGACGACCATGTTTGGCCGGAAGCGGTTCATCGGCACGCCGGAGACCAGACGGTTGTTGAGGTCGCTTCGCGAAGCCTCCGAGATCACCAGGATCCCGTAATTGTCGACGAAGCTGGTCGGAGCCTCGTCCCGCGATGGATACTGAACGCCGCCCTTCCTGAGAAAGGCCGGGTCGCGAGAAACGAACTGGAAGCTTCCTCCGAGATATTCTCCGAACCATTTCGACGGCGCATCGCCGACGACAAGCGATGGCATCTTCTCTCCGAACAGTTCGACTTCGCAACCTTGCATCGGCTGCGCCTTGCGCGAAACGATGAGTTCGGTCATGCCGGGTGCGTTCAGAGTCAGGCTGTGTTCGGTGAGCGTTGGCTCGACGAGGGCAAGCTTCGGATGCTCGCGCTGGGTGACGAACACCCCGGCTTCGTCGACGACCATCCAGTTCCTGTCCCCGAGAAATCCGGTCGGGGACAGCTCGATCTCACTTACGCTGATGCCCTTGCAGGATTTGATGGGATAGACAAACAGATCCTTGATCTTGATCATGAAGCAGACCTTTCCTGGATTGAATAGATTGGCGCGGGGGCTGGCCCCGAATGATGGAAGCTGTCCGCGAAAAAGCGATCCGGCCGGGCGCCACGCGCGGTCAGGGCTTCGTGAGTTGCGTCCACCATCGCCGGACTTCCGCACGCGTAGACATCGAAATCCGACAGGTCGGTGAAGTCCTGAAGCACCGCTTCGTGGACCAGCCCTGTGCGTCCCTCCCATTTGTCGTCCGTATCCGAGAGCACCGGCACATATTCGATGCCGGTGCCGCCGGCGCAAAGCTCTCTGAGTTCGCGATCGATATAAAAGCCACTGCGCGCCCTGCTGCCCCAATAGACACGGGCCGAGGATCGGGCGTTTTCTGTCGTGAGCGCTTCGAGAATAGCGCGCACCGGCGCGATGCCGGTGCCGCCCGCGATGAAGATCGAAGGCCGGTCCTGCGAGGAATAAAGGAAGCTTCCGTAGGGCCCGCTGATCTGGAGAACGTCGTTGAGCTTCAATTCCTCGAAAACGTGCCCTGTGAACGAGCCGCCTGCCACGCGCCCGATGTGCAATTCGATGGTTCCGTCATCGCGTGGAGCGTTCGCGATGGAAAATGATCGGTCCATGCCGTCGAAATGGCGGATGCCAACGAACTGACCCGGCTTGAAGACGGGCTTGTCAAACGGCGGAAAACGCAGCGTCATCCGCATGACGCTGTTGTTTTCGCGGCTCAGCGCCACGACGCGCGCCACTACCGGCGGCTTTTCGCTTGCGGGCGGCTCGGCAAGTTCGCGCACGTCGATCGTAACGTCGGTGAGCGCGCTGGCTCTGCACAGCAAGGCGGCAAAAGCATCATGAGCGCGGCCCAGACCGCCGACGGGCCCGTTGTGGACGAACTCGCCGGTGACGATCCTGGCTTTGCAACTTCCGCATGATCCCGCGCAACATGCGCTCGGCAACCAAATGCCCGCCCGCGTGGCGGCCGCGAGGATCGTCTCGTCCGATCTGGCTTCGAACGTCGTTCCCGATGCAAGCGTTGCCTTGACCGTCCTCATGCTCCGACCTCGAACCATCCCCGATCAGTAAGCCGGGAGGCGAAATGGAGCCGTGATCCAGTTTTCCGATCAGGGATGGGCCAGTACACTTTTTCGGACGGCCGAGCCTGGTGCCGCCGCGTCTAGAGGCCGATCGCCGCCTTCATCCGCCTGACCGCGTCGCGGATGCCGGCATCGTCAAGGCCGGCAAAGCCGACCCGAATTCCCCGGCGGCCATCTTCCTTCGCGGCAAAGCTGCGGCTGGGCAAGAATTGCAGTCCATGCTTCGGCGCGTTCTGCTCGAGCCGATCCAGATGCGCCACGGTGCCGAACGTGAGCCAGAACGCCAGCCCGCCGTCGGGAAGGCGGAAATCGACGGCGTCGCCGAGTTCGGTACGCAGCATCACCGCGAGCTTTTCCCGGCGCGCCGAATAGATCTTGAGCACCCGGTTGGCATGCCGTCGTACTTCACCCGACTCGACGAGTTCGGCGACCGCGTCTTCCGTGACCGGATCGCCCTGCCGATCGATCAGGCAGATTTCCTGCGCCGCTCGTTCGATAAATTTCTCGGGCGCGGAAATGTATCCAAGCCGGAGGCTGGGAGAAAGCAGCTTCGACATCGATCCGATGTAGAGGACGGAAGGATCGAACGACGCCAACGGCAGCAGAGGCTGGTGCTGGAAATGAAATTCGTGGTCGTAATCGTCCTCGACGATGGTGAAGCCGAACTGTGAAGCCAATCCGAGCAGCCGCAGTCGCCGGTCCGGGTTCAGCAGCACGGTTGTCGGGAAATGGTGATGCGGCGTCAGGTAGACCAGCCGGACCCGGTTGCGCCGACAGGTCTTCTCGAGGCTGTCGATGTCGGTGCCATTGTCGTCGACATGCACCCTGAGAATATTGGCGCCGGCCGCGCGAAACGCCTCGCGGGCGGGCGGATAGGTCAGATCGTCGACGACCACGCCGTCGCCGTTTCGTATCATGATCCGCGACACCAGATAGATCGCCATCTGGCTTCCTCGGGTCAGGCAGACGCGGTCCGGCGTCGTCGCAAGGCCGCGGTCGACATTCAGCATTCGCGAGATGGCGCCTCTCAGGTTCGGACTGCCGCGGGGATCGCCGTAACCGAGCTTTCCAACCTTGCCCCCGATCGTCATGGCGCTCCGATAGGCGCGCGAGAAACTTTCGGCGGGAAAAAGCCGCGTGTCCGGCGTTCCATCGTCGAGCGAAAGCACACCCGGTCGGGGGAAAAGGACCGGAATATCCATCGGCGGCGCAAGCCGGCTGAATTGCGGCCCTTCGCCCCGTGACCGCGGCCCATCGAGCGCGGATCGTGTGGCTCTGGCTTTCGGCTCCGGAAGTTTCGCCGAGACGAAGGTGCCCTTGGTACCTTGCGAGATCAGCCAGCCTTGAGCGATCAGCTCATCATAGGCGACGACGACTGTTTTGCGGTTGACGCCAAGCTCTTCGGCCATCTCGCGCGAGCCGGGAAGGACCTCGCCTGCGATCAACCGCCCGCGCCGTATCTCGGCGACGAGTCCGTGAGCGATCTGAACGTAGACCGGCGCGCCGCCAGGCCTGCGTTTCAGATTAAGCTTGAGATTGAGCCTCCACTCGCGCAGCACCGCAGCATCTCCACTGGCCCATCTCCGATCCTATGTCCTGGTCGAAGCCTGGTCCAGCCCCCGACCAGCAACGCGCGCGGCGACGGACCAACAAAGCCAATCGTCCGCTGCTTCCGCGATTCAGGCGGCTTACTGGCTTTGGGCGCGACGATTTTTTTCGAAAACTGGCCCATCTGTTTTTCATTCGATGATGGCAAATCGTTGCGGGCCGTGACGCCAGGGCGGAGCAGGCATTTGAAATCGGAAGCGCAAGCCCGGAGCCAATCATTGGTCGGCAGGAAAATCTGTACCGCAATCCGGCACGGCAACTGGAGCACCGAGCAGATCGTAACCGCGCTGCAGACCGGCAAGCGACCGGACGGCCGCATGCTCGCTCCAATCATGCCGTGGCGAGCCTTCGCCAACTTGACCAAGGCCGATGCGACGGCGATCGCGGTGTTCCTCGAAAGCCTGCCTCCGGTCAGGAACAAGGTTCCGGGTCCGTTCGGTCCGGCCGACACGCCGACGTCGTTCGTCATGAAGGTGATAGCGCCGGCGAAATGACGGAGCAACATCGCATCGATGCCGCTCCGGCGTGGCGGTTTCGGATGACGTGCGATAGGACATCCGCGTCCAGGCCGGTCAAATCAGTTTCAACCCCTTCAAACTCGCATGCCCGTTCTTGCCGACGATGATGTGGTCGTGCACGGAGATGCCGAGCGGCGTGGCGATGGTGACGATCGCCTTCGTCATCTGGATGTCGGCCTGCGAGGGCGTCGGATCGCCGGAGGGATGGTTGTGCACCAGGATCAGCGCGGTCGCCGATAATTCCAGCGCGCGCTTGATCACCTCGCGCGGATAGACCGGGGTGTGGTCGACGGTGCCGGTCTGCTGCACCTCGTCGGCGATCAGCTGGTTGCGCTTGTCGAGGAACAGCAGGCGAAACTGCTCCTTGTCGGCGAATGCCATGCTGCTGCGGCAATAGTCGATGACGTCGTTCCAGGACGACAGCGCGACGTGGCGCTTGATCTCGCCCTTCGCAATCCGGCTCGCCGCGGCCGCGATCAGCTTGAGCTGATTGATCGACGCATCCTTGATGCCATCGACTTCGCGCAGCCGTGCTTGCGGCGCGTGAATGACTTCGGCGAACGAGCCGAACTTCTTGAGCAGCGCTTTTGCGAGCGGCTTGGTGTCGCGGCGGGGCAGGGCAGGGAACAGCGCCAGCTCCAGCAGCTCATAGTCGCTCAACGCATCAGGACCTGCCGAGTAAAAGCGCTCGCGCAGGCGCTCGCGATGGCCGTGGTAATGCGGCGTCTCGGCGAGCTTGTCCTTGGGTTCGCTGGTCTTGGCAGGCATCAGCGGCAACCATGCCGTGCCCGTCAGGTTTTGCAATCGTGAATTGCGAGAAAGCGGGCCTGGCCGGCTGAAATCAAGCCCCAGCCACCGGTTTCTCGCCGTGGCGCTGCGACAATGTGAAAATCTCGACACCGGTCGAGGTCACGCCGACCGAATGCTCGAACTGCGCCGACAGCGAGCGGTCGCGCGTCACCGCGGTCCAGCCGTCGGACAGGATTTTCACATGCGGCTTGCCGAGATTGATCATCGGCTCGATGGTGAAGAACATGCCGGGTTTCAGCGCCACGCCTTCGCCGGGCCGGCCGATGTGGATGATGTTCGGCTCGTCGTGGAACATGCGCCCGAGGCCATGGCCGCAGAAATCGCGCACCACGCTCATACCCTGCGGCTCGACAAAACTCTGGATGGCGTGGCCGATATCGCCGGTGGTGGCGCCGGGCTTGACCGCGGCGATGCCGCGCATCATGGCCTCATAGGTCACCTCGATCAGCCGTTCGGCCTTGCGGGCGATCGGGCCGATCGCATACATGCGGCTGGAATCGCCGTACCAGCCCTCGACGATGAAGGTGACGTCGACATTGACGATGTCGCCCTCTTTCAGCGCGCGGTCGCCGGGCATGCCGTGGCAGACCACGTGATTGATCGAGGTGCAGGTCGAATAGCGGTAGCCGCGGTACATCAGCGTCGCCGGGTAGGCGCCATGGCTGAAGGCGAACTCGCGGACGAATTCATCGATCCGCGAGGTCGGGACGCCCGGCTTGACGATGTCGGTGAGCTCATCGAGGCATTTGGAGACCAGGGCGCCCGCCTTGCGCATGCCGGCAAAGCCGCTCGGTCCGTGCAGCTTGATCTGGCCGGTTTTGCGTAACGAGGTGTCGTTTGCTTCGATATAGCTCATGGGCGGGTCATTTCGGCGGGCTAAAGGCTGATTTCGGGGCCTAATTTAATGATCGGGGCGGCCGGTGCAAGCCAAGGTTGGTCCGGTGGACAATGCCCAAATGCATGGTTTTCAGCTCGAAACCTCCACCACGCTCTCCACCGGCAGCGCGCCGCCGCGGATCCGCAGCTCCCGCACCGGATAGGGCACGCGGATGCCCTCGCGCTTGAAGGCGTCCCACAGTGCCAGCATCACGTCGCTCTTTACACCGTCCATGCCATCGGGATCGGCGATCCAGAAGGTCAGGGAGAACTTCATGCCGGCCTCGGCGAATTCGATCAGGATGCAGTTCGGCGGCTTGCCCTTGATCGCGCGCGGCGCCGCCGCGGCCGTTTCGATGGCCAGTTTGCAGACCAGCCGCGGGTCGGCGTCGTAATTGGTACCGAATGCGATCTTCACCAGCGTGTTCTTGTCGGTGTAGGTCCAGTTGACGACCTTCTGCGTCACCAGATCCTCGTTGGGAATCAGGAACTCGCGGCCGTCACCGGCGGCGACCGAGATATAGCGCGTCTTCATCGCGCTGATGCGCCCCGAACTGTCGCCGATGGTGACGAGGTCGCCGGGTTTCACCGATTTGTCGACCAGCAAAATGAGGCCGCTGATGAAATTGGCGACGATCTTCTGCAAGCCCAGGCCGATGCCGACGCCGGCCGCTCCGGTGAACACCGCCAGCGCCGAGAGGTTGATGCCGACCGCGCCAAGCGCGATCGCGATCGCGACCACCATCAGCCCCATCCGGATCATCTTGACCAGCAGCACCTGGATCGACGGCGTCAGGTCGGTGGAGCGATTGATTTGGCTCTCGACGAAATTAGAGGCGATGTTGGTGAGCCACAGCGCCAGGATCAACAGCGCGCCGAGCTTGATCAGCAGCAGCGGCGTCAGCCGCAGGCCGCCGAGCACGACCGCAACCTGATCCGAATCCAGCGCATCCACGGCAGCATCGAGCTGGCCGATGACGCTCAACGCGGCGACCAGCCAGGCCGACACCGACACCAGGCGGACGATGAAGGCGTTGCGGATGACCGAGGTCACCAGCCGGATCAACAGCCAGGCCAGCGCCAGCTTGGCGGCCACCAGCAGCATGTAGCTGCGGCTCGGCCAGGTCGAATGGTACATCGTGATGCGCGCCGCGATCACCAGGACCGCGAACACCGCGGTCGAGGCGCTTGCGACCAGCACGCGGGCGAAGTGTCGCAGCGGCAGCGGCCAGCGCATCGCGAGCGAGGTCATGTCGACGCGCGAGTGAATCGCGGCGTCGGCGGCAAAGGCAATGCCGGCGGCGGCCAGCATCAGGCCGAACTGCAGATAGAACCAGGGCGAAGTGACCTCCGCGCCGACCGAACGTGCTGCGGAAAGCAGGTAGTCAGTGAGGTCCTTCAGGTCGAAATCCATCGGCAATTCTCATTTCAAAGGCTGGTACGCTTCATCAGGCAAAGTTGATTCGAATGTCCGCGAGATTCCCATAATCGGGCGGCAGACGCCATCGATACGACAGGCCCGCAAGGCGAGTTAAGGCCGATAAATCGGGCACATTGCCGCTATCGCGAGAAATGGGTTGGCGCCCAACTGTGGCGACGATAAGGATGCAATTGCAAGTATTTGCTCTTGTTTGCGAAGACACATGGCTTCACTCGACGCGGTCAGCATAGCCATTCTTCTCGGCGCGGTTCTGGTGATGGCCGGAATCCTCTCGAGCCTGCTCGCGCTGCGGTTCGGCGCGCCCTTGCTGTTGGTCTTCCTCCTGATCGGCATGCTGGCCGGCGATTCCGGCCCCGGCGGGCTGCAGTTCGACGATGTCCGCTCCACCTATCTGGTGGGATCGGTGGCGCTGGCGCTGATCCTGTTCGACGGCGGCTTGAAGACGCGGTTTCAGAGCATCCGCACCGTGCTGGCGCCGTCGATGGTGCTGGCGACGGTCGGCGTGTTGCTGACGGCGCTGATCACCGCGCCGGTCGCCAAAGTTGCGCTCGACCTGAACTGGACCGAGGCGCTCCTGGTCGGCGCGGTGGTGGCGTCGACCGACGCAGCTGCGGTATTTCTGCTGGTGCACACCCAAGGCTTAAGGCTGCGCCCGCGCGTCGGCGCGACGCTGGAGGCGGAAAGTGGCACCAACGATCCCTTTGCGATCTTCCTCACCTTGATGCTGGTCGAATTCATTTCGAGCGGCGAAACCTCGGTGTCGCACATCGTGCTCGAATTCGTCCGCGAGGCCGTGCTCGGCGCCATCGTCGGCGTGATCGGCGGCCGCCTCGTGGTGCTGGCGCTCAATCGCGTAGCGCTGCCGCAGGGCCTGCACGCGCCGTTTGTGACCACCGCGGCGCTGGTGATTTTCGGCGGCGCGCAGATGGCGCACGCGTCCGGCTTTCTCGCGGTCTATCTCGCCGGCATCATCATCGGCAACCGGCCGACACGCGCGCATAATTCGGTGGTGACGTTTCTCGATGCCGCGACCTGGCTGGCGCAGATCGTGATGTTCGTCCTGCTCGGTCTATTGGTTTCGCCGCATCGATTGCTGAGCAGCGTCGTTCCGGCCGTCATCGTCGCTTTCGTGCTGATGCTTGTGGCGCGGCCGGTCGCGGTGTTGCTGTGTCTGGCGCCATTCAAGTTCAACTGGCGGGAAAAAGTCTTCATCGCCTGGACCGGCCTGCGCGGCGCGGTCGCGATCTTCCTCGCCTCGATCCCGCTGCTGGTCGGCCTGTCGAAGGCCTATCTCTATTTCGACGTCGCCTTCGTCGTCGTCATCATCTCGTTGTTGCTGCAGGGCTGGACCCTGGCGCCGGCGGCGCGGCGTCTGCACGTGGCGCTGCCGCGCGCCGACCGCGGCCCGCGGCGTGTCGAGCTGGATTTGCCCGGCCAGCTCGAGCAGCAGCTGGTCGGCTATCCGGTGCGTCCGAAAAGCCTGTATTTCCGGCGCGGGCTGATCCCGTCCTGGTCGAAGCCGACGCTGGTGATCCGCGACCAGCACATCCTCACCCCCACCGAAGCCGATCCGGTCGCGCCCGGCGACTACCTCTATCTGCTGGCGCCGCCGGAAAAGGCCGAGGCGCTGGATCGTTTTTTCGTCGATATGGCGCCGAGCACCGCGCCGGACCCGCATCTGCTCGGCGATTTCATGGTTTCGGGCGAGCATACGCTGGGCGAACTGGCCGAGATCTACGGCGTGACGGTAAGCGAAGATCAGGCCAAGCTGACGCTATCGGATTATTTCGACATTCATCTCGACTACGCGCCAAAGGAAGGCGCGGAGCTGGTGCTCGATCCCATCGTGCTGGTGGCACGGAGCCTCGGCGGCGGGAGGGTCAACGTGGTCGGCCTGCGCCTGCCCGAAGAGGAGGAAGCGGCCGCGCCCCTGACGCGCATGCAGAAATTCAGGCGCCGGCTTGCGGATATCTGGGCGTCAGTGGCGGGGGTTTAACTATAGCGACAGCGCGTAGGATGGGTTGAGCTTGCGAAACCCATCATCTTGTCGCCGGTCATTGATGGGTTTCGCTACGCTCTACCCATCCTAGGATTGCTTCCCTTGTTCGTTGCTTTGAATCCCGCAACAAATTACGGTGACAACCCGTAGGATGGGTTGAGCGCAGCGAAATCCATCACATCTCCGGGCGCAAGCGAGCGGCATGACCGAGTATCGTCGTAATTTCATCGTCGGCGGCAGCTTCTTCTTCACCGTCAATTTGGCGGAACGTCGGCTTCGGCTGTTGACCGAACATATCGCCGAACTCCGTGCCGCGCTTCGTCATGTGCGGAGACAACATCCGTTCGAGATCGATGCGATCGTCGTGCTGCCCGATCATCTGCATGCGGCCTGGACCCTGCCCCAAGGCGATGCCGATTTTGCGATGCGCTGGCGGCTGATCAAATCGGCGTTCTCGCGAAGCCTGCCCTCCAACGAGTGCATCTCCGGCAGCCGCGTCGCCAAAGGCGAGCGCGGCATCTGGCAGCGCCGATACTGGGAACATACCATCCGGGACGAGCGCGACTTCGCCCGTCATGTCGATTACATCCACATCAACCCGGTCAAGCATGGCCACGTCTCCCGGGTCGTGGACTGGCCCTATTCGTCGTTCCATCGCATGGTGCGACAGGGAGTCTATCCGCCAGATTGGGCGGGCGACGTCTCCGGACCGGAGGGGGACTTCGGTGAACGGAAGCTGGACCGGGCGGCAAGGTGATGGGTTTCGCGTGGCTCAACCCATCCTACGCGCTAATCTGGTCAAGCTCGGGGCCAATGGTGCCAAGAAACTCCTCACAGAATGATCTTGGAAGCCTGCGAGCTACGCCGCATCAGGCGGTCCGAACCAGGTGGTTAGCGCGTCGGCGAGCCCCAAGTCCGTGCCCAAGTCCGTGCCGTCTCCCACCCAGGCCACATATCCGTCGGGCCGGATCAACACGGCGGTGGGAGCAGCAACTGTCCCGATTGCCGGAAGCTCCCACCTGCCAACG
>Ga0137415_10000984_pt1 | contig 28058 bp, 26 predicted proteins | sample CZODoug3_1_1_16f_FD_183082 | JGI IMG/M metagenome (GOLD analysis project Ga0137415, IMG submission 183082) | Vadose zone soil fungal communities from Angelo Coast Range Reserve, California, USA - CZODoug3_1_1_16fungal (Hybrid Assembly) | ecosystem: Environmental > Terrestrial > Soil > Vadose...
GGGACCGCGTTCCGTCCCTTGCGGGTGACGAGGTAGTGCACGAACTCGTGGGAGAGCGTGTCCAGCCAGGCGTAGCCGCGCAGGAGCGCGCGCGGCGAGGTGATCATCAGGCGGTTGTACTTGCAGAGCGCGATGGTGCCGCTCGCCTTGATCTCCGCCACGGTCAAGGGCGAGACGCGGGCCAGCGCCTGCGCCGTCTCGTACACCTCGACGCGGACCTTGCCGGGAGGCGAGTAGCCGAGGTCCTGCGTCAGCGCGGCATGCGCTTTCTCCAGCGCCTCCAGCGCGTAGGGGAACAGCAGCGCGTCCTTCCCCGGCCTCGTGTACACGACGAAGTGCGCGCTCTCGTGCACCTCGTCGCCCTTCAGCTCGTCGGCGGCGGCCTGGGCCAGCTTGGCCATCGCCTCGAATCCGTCGATCTGCCCGGCGCCGCGCGAGCGCGCCTCGCCGTAAGCGGCGGACGATTCGGCGTACTTGCCCTGCTCGAAGAGCACGCGGGCGCGGAAGTACGCCGCCGCGACCGAGCCCGGATCCTGGGACAAGAGCTCGCCCAGCCCGCGCTGAGCTCCCTCGATGTCCCAGGCTTCGAGCTCGTTGTCGATCCGCTCCGCGAGCTGCGAGGTCGTGCGCGCGGCCGCCGGCAGCGCTGCGATGGTGGCGAAGACGAGCAGCGCGCGAGTGGCGAGCCGCGAGCTGCGAGCCGTCACTTGACCAGCTCCTCGTAATACTGCTTCACGCGCTCCTGGTACTTCTCCGGCGCCTTCTGCTTCATCGCGTCGAGCAGCTCCTTGCGGAATTCCTGCGGCCCGCGACCCGCCTCGGCATCGGGGATCTCCACCTTCTGGGTGTCCATGTCCCCCGATTCTTCCTCGCCCTGTTCGCCGGACGGCTCGCCCCACGGCATCGGCATGCGAGGGCCGCCCTGGCCCTTCCCGCCGGCCTGCTTGGCCATCTGCTGCATCGCGTCCTCGAACTTCTGCAGCTGCTCCAGCGCCTGCTCCTCCCCGGCCTGCGCGCCGCGCGGCTCGCCCTGCCCCAGCCTCTGCTCGGCGCGCCCCATCCCCTCCTGCGCCTGCTGCAGCATCTGCTCGTGCTGGGGCCCGAAGATGGGGACCTTGCGGCCCACCTGGCCCAGCTGCTCGCGCGCCTGCTGCAGATCGTCGCCGATCTTCTTCTGCTCGGCCTGCTGCTTTTGCATCTCTTCCATCTGCTGCGGCGTGAGCGGCTCCCCGCGCGGCATCGTCTGCCCGAGCTCGCTGACCACCTCGCGCAGCGGCGGCGCGGCTCCCTGCACGCCCTTCATCCCGCGCTTGACCGACTCCGGATCGCGGACGAACCCGGGGTAGCGCTGCGCGAGCTGCTCCTCCATCCCCAGCCGGGCCTGCAGCGTCTCCACCGCCCGGAGGCTGCGCTCGGCCTGCTCCAGCGCCTCGGAGAAATCGCCGGACTCGAGCGCGCGAGACAGATCGTCCACCCGCGACTGCGCGGCCTCCAGCACGTCCTCGAGACCCATCCGCTCGGCCAGCTTGGAGTCGATCTGCTTCACGCCCTGGCGCGCCTGCTCGACCTTCTCGCGCAACCGCTTGGCCAGCTCCTTGCCGCCGCGCTGGTCGAACCGCTTCTGCTGCTGCGCGCCCATCTCCCGGCGGAGCTGGGAGGTGCGCTGCTGCAGCGCCTTCTCGCGGGCGGTGATGTCGCGAAGCTTCTGGGCCGCCTGCGAGAGCTTCTGCGCCTCCTCGGAGTACTGCCCGCCCTGCTCGTCCTGCGCGCGCTGCGAGAGTCCCTTCTCCAGCTTCTCCAGATCCTGGCCGAGCTGGTCGAGCTGCTTCAACGCATCCTCCACCTTGCCGCTCTGCAGCTTGCGCTGGATGTCGGAGAGCTGGGAGAGCAGGTCCTGCTGCCGCTCGACGTTCTCCATCGCCTCCGCGTTGAGGTGCTCGTCGCGGATGCCCCGCGCCATCTCCTGCATGCGCGCCATGAGGTCCTGGATGCGCTCGCGCATGCGCTCGACCTCGGAGAGGATCTGGCGCTTGGTCTCCTCGTCGGGCGCCTTGCGCAGCTTGTCGGCGAGCCGGGCCAGCTCGCGCCGGGAAGCGGCCAGCTCCTTGCCGATCTCCTGCATCGCATCGAGCCGCGCCTTGTCGAGCAGGTCCTGCAGGTAGAGGATGTCCTTCTCCTCCTCGGCGATCTCGGCTTGCAGGGCGCGCGAGAAGTTGCGCTGCGCGCCGTCGAGCCCGGCCGATCCGCGCGAGAGCGGCGCGCGCGACAGCGAGGTCCGCCGGACGGCCGGCCCCAGCGAGCTCGCCGCGTAGCGGAGCGCGCGCCCCACCTCACGCGGCGCCAGCTTGTCCCTGATGAGCGCGGTGCCGGCCGCCTGCAGCTCGGAGACGAGCTGCAGCGCTCCCTGGTCCTTCGCGCCCGTCGCGGAGTACCAGCCGGAGGCGTCGGCGGCGGGCGCGGGCTTCTCCTCGATGCGATCGGCCGCGAGCGCGACCAACCGTTCCCACAGCGCCTGCGCGCGCAGCAGCGCCTCGCGGCTGTGCTCCGCGGCGGAGAACACCTTGAGCACCTGGGTGGCGGAAGCGCCGCGCTGCGGGCCGTCGACGGCGTCGTTGTCGCGCGCCTCGACCGAGTAGGTGACCTTGTCGCCGGCGCGGAGGCGCAGGGGCGAGAGCTCCCACGCATACGTCCCCCGCAGACGCCGCGCCGCCTGGCCCGGCGTCTGCTGCAGCACGACGCGTTCTTCCTTCCCGCCCGCGAGCTGGAAGATCAGCGCCACCTGCGAGAGGCCGTAGTCGTCCGACGCCGACCAGTTGAGCAGCACGCGTCCCTGCGGATCGACCTCCAGCGTCTTGTCGGAGGGCGCCTCGATGGTCACCTGCGGCGGCTGGTCGGCGACGATCTCGACCGGGCGCTCCGGTCCCTGGGCGATGGTGCGCCCCTTCCCGTCGAGGAACCGGAAGCTCCAGCGGCCCGGCTGCAGGAGCGTCAAGGACCCCGAGAGCTGCCGCCGCCCGGGCCCCTGCGCCAGGAGCTTGATCGGTTTGCCGTTGACCACCGCCACTGCCTCGGCCAGGTCGCGATCCGCCCGGGCGGTGATGTGCGCCTCGGTGCCGCGCGGCGCGCGCAGATCTCCCGCGGTCCCTTCCTCGGTGCGCGCGGGGAGTCCGGTGTATTGTGGATACAAGTACGTGATGGTCAGATCGCCCACGATCGGAACCAGCTCGGGCGGAGGCGCGGCGGCATCGCCTCCACGCAGCCGCGAGAGGCCCAGCGCCAGGCGGCGGGGCGCGGCCAGCTGGAAGAGGCCGGCCACGATCAGCGCTCCGGCGAGCACCGCCAGGGGAACCCCGGCAGAGCGCAGCGGAAGCTTGCGGCGCACGTCCAGCGATCGGGCCTGGTCGGCGGCGCGGACGTGCAACAGCGACAGCAGATCGCGCGAGATGCCCGGCTGCTCGGGCGCGCGGGCGAGCTCCACGCTGGAGAGCAGCTCCGACGACCCCGCCAGCACGCCGGCCAGGGCGACGTCGTCCCGGGCCGCCGCGCGCTGCAGCGGCGAGCGGAGCGAGAACGCCACCACGCCGGCCGCCGAGAAGAGGAGCAGCACCGCGGCGGAGCCGCGCGCAATGGCCGCCGGGGCGAACGACCCCAGGAGCGCTCCGGCGCACAGCGCAAGGACCGCGCCGGCGGCGAAGAGCGCAGCCCCGCGCAGCACGGCCAGCCCCCGCGCGCGCCGGCGCGCCTGGCGGAGCCGCGCATCGATCTCCCGCCGGGCCGCGATACCCTGCTCGGCCAGCTCCGACAGCCGGGAAGGAGCGAGGCCGCCGAGCTCGGGAATCTCCGGTGTCGGATGGGGCAGTTGCATCGGACCGGCCAAGTGTGTGGGTCTATCTGCGGGAGTCGAACCCCGCACGATCATCGTAGTCTAGACAACGACTCACGGCTTACATTCCCGCACGGCCTACGGACGGGCAGGCGTCTTTTGGACCTCCTTCCAGTGAATACAAGGCCGACCGGGCGCGTCGCATGACCGAAAGCGGGAAACCGGCCAGGCGGGGCGCCGATCCACCGGACGACAGATCGCTCGTCCGGGCCGCACAGGGCGGCGACGCGCAAGCGTTCCGGGCTCTCGTCGAGAGGTACCAGAGGCGCGTGTACCAGCTCGCCCTGGGAATGCTGAAGGACGCGGACGAGGCGATGGACATCACGCAGGAGACGTTCGTCAGGGTGCACCGCTACCTGCCTTCCTTCAAGGGAGACTCGTCCTTCTTCACCTGGACGTACCGCATCGCCACCAACCTCTGCCTCGATGCGGCGCGCAAGCGGGGCCGCACCGAGCGGGTCGAGCTCGACGAGAGCGACGCCGAGATCGAGGCGCAGATGGATCCGCCTTCGGCCGCGCTGGCGGGGCCACATCGCGCTGCCCTGAACGCGGAGCTCAAGTCGAAGATCGACGAGGCGCTCGACACGCTGTCCGAGAACCACCGGGCGATCCTGCTGCTGCGCGAGGTGGAAGGCTTGAGCTATGAAGAGCTGGCGCAGACCCTGGGCATCCGCAAGGGCACGGTGATGAGCCGGCTCTTCCACGCGCGGCTGAAGATGCAGCGAAAGCTGCGCGAGTACCTCGGCGACGAGGCGAAGGACGAGTCGGAGGGGGAGGAATGAAGCGGCGCTGTGAGGAATCCGTGCCCCTGCTCGGGCCGTGGATCGACGGCGAGCTCGCCGCCGAGGATGTGGCCTGGCTCGCCGAGCACGCGGGCTGCTGCGAGGCGTGCAGCGCGCGCAAGGCCCTGCTCGAGGCGCAGCGGGACGCCGTGCGCGAGGCCGTGGTCGCAAGGGCGGCCTCCGCCGATCTCTCTGGGTTGGCGGACGCCGTGATGGCCCGCGTGCGGGAGGATCGCGCCCCCGCGCCAGTCGTGCGCCTGCGGGTGTGGGGCACGGAGACCTGGAGGGCGCACCGGACCCGCATCTCCGCCGCGGCCGGTCTGGCCATGGCGGCGTCGCTGGCCGCGGTCGCGCTGTTCTCGCCCCCGCGCACCGACCCGCCGGCAACCGGGCCGCTCCTGGCCGACGCGCGTCCCCCGAACGCCACCGTGGAAGTGATCGACTTCGAGAGCCCTCAGGGCGCCGTCTTCCAGGCCGGCCAGACCACGGTGATCTGGGTCGACGACGGTGCGCCGGCGGTGCTCCGATGAAGGTGGTGTTCGCCTTTCTCGCCGTGCTCGCCGCCGACAGCGGGCCGGACGCGGGCCCGGCGCCCGCCGCCTCGCGCGCACGCATCACGGTGCGCGCCATCGCGGCCACCAGCGGCGCCGAGGGCACCGATCCCAAGCTGTCGCCGATCGCACGCAACCTGGCGGAATTTGCAAAGGATTTCCGTTGGCGGACCTTCCGCCTGCTGACCGAGCAGACGTTCGAGCTGGCCTGGGAGGACGCTGCCCAGGTGGAGCTGCCGGGCTCGCGCAGCGTCCAGGTCACGCCGCGGCAGCTGTCGCCCGACGGACGCATCAAGGTCCACCTCGAGCTCCTCGGAGAGCACCCGGCCCACGCGCGCAAGCTGCACACCGACTACAGCATCGAGCGCGGGGGGACGATCTTCGTCGGCGGGCTGCGGCTCGACCCGGCCAAGCCCGACGCGGGCATGCTGCTGGTCGCCATCACCCAGGGAGCCGAGTAAGGCCTTCCCCGCAACGCCTTTCCGGCTGACGGAAAGGGCGCCCGCGTGCCAGAGTGCGCGCCTCATGAAAGGGACCTCCATGACCCGCCTCGCACTCGCCGCCTTGATCGCCCTTCCTCTCGCCGCGCACGCCCAGGCGCCGAAGACCGACGACGAAAAGACGCTGTACGCGATCGGCTATCTCACCGGCGGCCGCGTGGAGTTCTTGAAGCTCAAGCCCGGCGAGCTGAAGACGGTCGAGCAGGGCTTCCACGACGCCGCCACCGGCGCCAAGGCCAAGGTGGACCCGGAGCAGCAGCAGGACGCGATCAACAAGCTGGTGCAATCGCGCTCCAGCGCGGCGGCCGACAAGGAGAAGAACGCGTCGAAGGACTTCCTCGCCAAGGCGGCGCAACAGAAGGGCGCGGAGAAGACGCCCTCGGGCCTGGTGTTCAGGGTCACCCGGCCCGCCACTGGCCCCAGTCCCAAGGCGACCGACAAGGTGAAGGTGAACTACGAAGGCAAGCTGATCAGCGGGACCGTCTTCGACTCGTCCTACAAGCGCGGCCAGCCCGCCGAGTTCCCCCTCAACGGAGTCATCAAGTGCTGGACCGAGGGCGTGCAGAAGATGCACGTCGGCGAGGAGGCGGAGCTGGTCTGCCCGTCGGACATCGCCTACGGCGACCACGGTCACCCGCCTACCATCCCCGGCGGCGCCACGCTCATCTTCAAGGTCGAGCTGCTCGGCATCAACGGGCAGTAAGCCCAGTCCCATGGCTATTTTGCCCGGCCCGTGCTGTGGTCCCCCACGGCCGCGCTGACCTCTCCTGGCGCGACCAGGGGGAGTACCCATGAAGACGATCTGCAGGATGGCGCTGCCAGGCCTCGCCGCGTTGGCGCTCGTCGCATTCGCGGCGCACGGCGGGAGCAATCAGAAGACGGGCTCGCTCAAGCAACGGCTGCAGGGGACCTGGACGCTGGTGTCCGCGGTCCTCGATCAGGGAGGCACCAAGTCGGAACCCTTCGGTCCCGGCCCGAAGGGCACCGTGATCCTCACCAGCAATGACCGGTTCGCGCTGATCATCACGCGTGCCGACATGCCCAAGTTCGCCTCCAACGTCCGCACCACGGGGACCGCGGAGGAGAACAGGGCCGTGGTGCAGGGCAGCATCGCGTACTTCGGAACGTACACGACGAACGATGCCGACAAGGCGATCGTGCTGCGCAACGAGGGCGGCACCTTCCCCAACTGGACTGGAACGGATCAAAAGCGGACGATCGAGCTGTCCGGAGACGAGCTCAAGTTCGTCAATCCGAATCCGTCGATGGGCGCCGGCGTGGTGGTCGTGACGTGGAAGCGCGTCAAGGAGGGCCGGGCAACTGCATCTGCGGCCGAGCCGCGCCAGTAGGACGCAAGGCCGGATAGCCACTTCACGCGAGAAGTGCTCGTATGCCCAGGGCCGCGCCGCCTGCCGGGCCCGGCCAAGGGGGTACGTCATGAAGACCAGCAATCGAGTCGTGTTGTCGGCGCTCGTCGGGGCGGCGTTCGCCGCCTCCGCCGCGAGCGCCGCGGGCAACCAGAAGACGGGCAAGCTCCAGCAGCAACTGGTCGGCACGTGGACCATGGTGTCCGACACGGTCGACCAGGGAGGCACCAAGGTCGAGCCCTTTGGCCCCAGCCCGAAGGGCCAGATGCTCCTCACGAGTTCCGGCCACTTCTCCATCGTGCTCACCCGGCCCGACGTCCCGAAGTTCGCCTCCAATAGCCGCACCGGCGGCACCGCGGACGAGAACAAGGCGGCGATGCAAGGCGGGATCGGTTACTTCGGGACGTACACGGTGGGCGACGCGGACAAGACGGTGAACCTCCACGTCGAGGCGAGCACGTTCCCCAACTGGAGCGGCACCGATCAGAAGCGCATCGTCGCGCTTACCGGCGACGAGATGACCGTCACGAATCCCACCCCGTCGATCGGCCCGGGCACCGCGACCCTGGTGTGGAAGCGCGCGAAGGACGCACGGAAGACCGCGCAGCGCTGACCGCCGGCGGCAGGGCCGCGCCCGACGGGCGCGCAGGTGTGTCGGAGGGCCGTGCTACCCAGGCACGCGCTCTACGGGGATGCTTGACTTGTCGATCCGGTCCTGTACAAGAATTCAGTGATCGCGCCTCGCGCGAAGGAGGAACGAGTGGCGAACGCGGAGAAAGAAAAGGCCATCGAGCTGGCGGTCAGCGCCATCGAGAAGCAGTTCGGCAAGGGGTCGGTCATGCGGCTCGGCGTGGACGAGCCGCTGGTGCAGGACATCCCGGCCATCTCGACCGGCTCGGTCTCGCTCGACCTCGCGCTCGGGGTCGGCGGCGTTCCCCGCGGGCGCATCGTCGAGATCTACGGGCCCGAGTCGTCCGGCAAGACCACCCTCACCCTGCACGTCGTCGCCGAGGCGCAGAAGAACGGCGGGGTGGCGGCCTTCATCGACGCCGAGCACGCGCTGGACGTCGGCTACGCGCGCAAGCTGGGCGTACGCACCGAGGACCTCTTGATCTCCCAGCCCGACACCGGCGAGCAGGCGCTGGAAATCTGCGAGATGCTGGTGCGCTCGGGCGCAGTGGACGTGATCGCGATCGACTCGGTGGCTGCGCTGGTCCCGCGCGCGGAGCTCGAGGGCGAGATGGGCGATCAGCACATGGGCCTGCAGGCGCGGCTCATGTCGCAGGCCCTGCGCAAGCTCACCGCCGCCATCTCCAAGTCGAACACCACGGTGGTGTTCATCAACCAGATCCGCATGAAGATCGGGGTGATGTTCGGCAACCCGGAGACGACCACGGGAGGCAACGCGCTCAAGTTCTACGCCTCGCAGCGCCTCGACATCCGCCGCGTCGGAGCCATCAAGGACGGCGAGACGGTGATCGGCAACCGCACGCGGGTCAAGGTGGTGAAGAACAAGGTGGCCCCGCCCTTCCGCGAGGTGGAGTTCGACATCCTCTACGGCCAGGGCATCTCGCGGGAAGGCGATCTGCTCGATCTTTCGGTGGAGAACAACATCGTCGAGAAGAGCGGCGCCTGGTTCAGCTACGGCGGCGAGCGCATCGGGCAGGGTCGCGAGAACGCGCGCGACTTCCTCAAGTCTCACCCGGACATGCTGCGCGAGGTGGAGGCCAAGCTGTACGAGAAGTTCGGCATCGTGAAGGCGGCGCTACCTCCTCCGCCGGTCGAGCTGGACGAGAAGCGGGCCCGGGTGAAGGCGGTCAAGTAAGGGTACGGCGCCGCCGCACGAAGGGCGGCGACTGGCGGGCAGCCCGGCCCCGGGGCTCTGCTACAATCGTCGGAGAACCCACGGGGTGCAGCATCGAGTCGCTTCTCCACCAGGGCCGGCAGGCGGAGCTGCCAGTGGGCAGCACGGATTGGCTGCTCGCCGTGGTCGGCGCCGTGGCGGTGCGGGTCACGAAGGGGCCGCCCCACCGCCTCGCGCTGCACGAGCGTCGCGATCGGCTGGAGGTGATGCTGCGCGCGTCCGGGCTCGCCTATGGCACCGGGGCGGTCGATCCGGCGGTGGAGATGCCCGCCGACGCTGTGCCCGGCGCCCGCGCCTTCGCGCACTTCGTCGCCGGGCTGGTGAGGCTGTGCGCCAAGGCGGCCGCGCTCTCGGCGGCGCCCTACTTCGTCGAAGGTCCGGAGGTCGCCCCGGACCGGGCGATCGACGCCCGCCGCAACCAGCTGCTCGCGGTGCTCGGCGCCGTCGCCGGACGGACCAAGGAGGCCGCCCGCCTGTTCGCCGCCCCGCTCGGCGCGAGGGACGCGGCGGTGCAGCGGCTCGCGGCGAAGGTCGCCACGCGGCTCTCGCGCCGCTACCTCGCGCTGGGCGGCCCGTTCGCGGGGCTCCCGCTGCACAACGGCCTGTGCGCCATCGAGGTCCGCACCTGCGCGAGCGTGGCGCTGGCCGCTTTCGCGCATGGGCGCATCTCGCCGGCCGCGGCGGGCATCGCCGACCGCGCCGCGCTGGTCTGGCGCTGCGTGCTGGTCGAGCTGCTCTCCGGGCTCGCCTCCGCGCAGGAGAACGGGAGGGAAGTGGCGCGCAGCATGGACCAGGTCCTGCGCGCGCAGAAGCTGCCCGCGCCCGAGTACCGCCTGCTCCAGCGCGCCCGGCGCGACCCGCGGCCCATCGAGCGCCTCGCCCCGGCCATGCGCGCTCCGGCGATGCGCCGGTTCGCCGTCGAGCAGGTGCTGCTCGCGGCGCTGGTGGATCGCAAGTTCGACGCCGGCGAGGTCGCTTTCGTCGAGCGCCTCGCCGTCGCCCTGGAAGCTCCTGCGGACGAGCTGGCCGCGCTGGAAGCGCAGGTGGACAACTTCTACCGCCAGAACCGCGACGCGCTCACCGCGCTCCGCCTGGCGGAGACTCCCGAGGGGCTCGCCGACGCCTTGACCAGCCGCCTGCAGGCGGCGGTGGCCGACAACCTCGACCGCATCCTCCAGGAGATCCGCGAGACCGGCGAGCTGGCGCAGCTGCTCGCGCGCGCGAGCGCCGGAGCGACCCTCACTCCGCAGGAGAAGTCGAAGGTCCGCGCGCAGCTCATCGACGTGGCGAAGACCATCCCCGCGCTGGCGATCTTCGCGGCGCCCGGAGGGATGCTGCTCCTGCCGCTCCTGGTGAAGCTGCTCCCGTTCAACCTGCTGCCGTCGAGCTTCGCCGACCCGCCCCGCCGCGCGGGCGAGCAGCCAGCCGCCCTTCGGGAGCCCGCCCGGAAGGCGGGCTCGTAGATTCACGTAGCGGCGCTCGATCTCCGACAAATTCGTCGTCGCCCCCTACCGCGGCGCCCGCACGGATGGTTACCGTGCCGACATGAGCTACCGCATCCTCGTCGAGCCGGCGGCCGGACAGCGGCTGCGCACTTTCGCCTCGCACGTCGTCCAGCGGCTGGGCCGGCTCCTGGCGGAGCTCGCCGACCTGGCCAGCATCGCTCCGCCGCCGAGCCTCTTGCTCGCGCGGAACCTGGGGCCCGAGCCGAATCTCCTGCGGATGGAGATCGACGACGTCACCGTCTGGTACCGCGTCGACAATCGGGAGGAGACGCTCACCGTCGTCGAAGTCGCCTCCACCGCCGACGACCAGCCGGGCGCCCAGGCCGGCTAGCTTCCCGGGACTCGAAACGCGAAGGCCCGGCCTGGGCGAACCAGACCGGGCCTCGGGCTTTCCGGAGCGAACGGCTACGACAGCTTGCGGACGTTCTGGGCCTGCAGGCCCTTGGGACCCTTCACCACCTCGAACTCCACCTTCTGGCCTTCGGCCAGCGAACGGAACCCCTCCGCCTTGATGGCGGTGTGATGGCAGAAGACGTCTTCGCCTCCGCCGTCCTGGGTGATGAAGCCAAAGCCCTTCGTGTCGTTGAACCACTTCACGGTACCAGTCGCCATTCGAATCAGTCCTCTTGTTCGGCTGCGGTCTGCAGGCCGGCCCCGAGCTTTTCGGCTACGGTGCGCGCGTCCGTTTACCGGGACGCGAGACGGCGGTCAAGGGAACATCCGGTCAGCCGCACCGGGCGGCCGCGTGCTTTTCCCTCGGGCTCACGCGCCCGCGCCGGGCATCTCACCGACCGGACGGATCCGCACCTCGCGCGGCTTCGCCCCGTCCGCCGGTCCCACGATGCCGTCGCGCTCCATGCGCTCGATCATGCGGGCGGCGCGGTTGTACCCCACGCGCAGCTTGCGTTGCAGCAGGGAGATGGAGATGAACCGCATGTCGGACACCGCCGCGATCGCCTGATCGTACAGCTCGTCCGGGCCTCCGTCGTCCTCGGGCATCCCGTCGCCGTCCTCGGCGCGCGGCTTCAGGATGTTCGGGTCGTAGACCGGCGCTCCCTGCGCCTTCCAGTGCTCGACCACGGCGTGGATTTCCTTCTCCTCCACGAACGGCCCATGCACGCGCGTCAGCGTCGAGGTCCCCGGCGGCAGGATGAGCATGTCCCCCATGCCCAGGAGGTTCTCGGCGCCGGGAGCGTTGATGATGGTGCCCGAGTCGTGCCGCGAGGCGACCTGGAAGGAGATGCGCGCGGGGAAGTTCGCCTTGATCACCCCGGTCACCACGTCTGTCGAGGGGCGCTGGGTCGCGACCATCAGGTGGATGCCGGCGGCGCGGGCCATCTGCGCCAGGCGCGCGATGTACGTCTCCACTTCGCGAGAGGCGACCATCATGAGGTCCGCCAGCTCGTCGATGATGATCACGAGGTACGGAAGCTTCCGCAGCGGCTCGTGCGCCGGCGCGTGCGCATCGGGCTCGTCCGCCTCTGCGACCTCGGTCGCCTCGCCGGCGGCGATCTTGCGCTCGTTCTCGTGCAAGAGCTGCACGGCCGGATTGTCGTCCTCCTGCCGGGCGATCTGGCCCGCGGCAGCGGCTTGCTGCAGCTGCGGGATCGAGAGCTGCGGATCGGTCAAGTCGACGACGCGCTTCTCCCTGGCGGGCTTTTGCGCGCGCCGCGCGGCGTCGCCTTCCTTCTCCACCTTCTTGTTGTAGGAGGCGATGTTGCGGACGCCGCACTCCGCCAGGAGCTGGTAGCGGCGCTCCATCTCCTCGACGCCCCAGCGCAGCGCCATCGCCGCCTTCTTCGCGTCGGTGACCACCGGCAAGAGCAAGTGCGGGATGCCCTCGTAGATGGACAGCTCGAGCATCTTGGGATCGACCATGAGGAAGCGCACTTCCTCGGGAGAGGCGCGCAGCAGCATGGAGACGATCATCGAGTTCACGGCGACCGACTTGCCCGACCCGGTGGTGCCCGCGATGAGCAGGTGCGGCATCTTCCCCAGGTCGGCGATGTAGGGCATCCCCTCGATGTCCTTGCCCAGGCACATCGCCAGCTTGCTGTGCGACTTCTGGAAGGCGTCCTGCTCGGCGAGCTCGCGCAGGACCACCATCTGCCGCTCCTTGTTCGGAACCTCGATGCCGACCACTCCGCGCCCCGGGATGGGCGCGACGATGCGCACCCGCAGCGCCTCCATGGCCATCGCCAGGTCGTCGGAGAGCGAGGCGATCCGCGACACCTTGACCCCCGCGGCAGGCAGGAACTCGAACATGGTGACCACCGGCCCCGGGCGGATCTGCGTCACCTGACCCTGGATTCCGAACGACGCCAGCTTCTGGCGGAGCTTCTCGGCCGTCGCGGTGAGCCCCTCGCGGTCGATGGGGGCTATGGCGCTCGCCTCGCCGGTCAGGATGGTGATCGGCGGCGGCGTGAAGCTCTTGCGCCCGCCGTGCAGAGTGAAACCTGCCCCTGCGCTCTCCTGCTCCTCCTTGCGATCCTCGCCCTTGCGCGCGCCGGCGCGCGGAGGCGGCTTGGGCTCCACGATGGTCGGCGCCATCGGCAGCGGTTCCCCGGCCGCGGCGGGTGGCGCGGGCGGCGGCGGCGTCGGTGCGTCGGCCCGCTTCTTCTTCCGCCCGGGGTCCGAGGCGGGAGCGACCGGAAGTCGCGGGTCCTGCGGCGCCTCGGTGTCCACACCCAGGCGGAGCACCGCTTCCCGATTCCGGGGCTCGAGCGTGATGCGGACGTCCGGGTCGCGTTCGAGCGAATCCTCCTCGCCGTCCTCTTCGCGCCCGGCGGAGCCGACGCGCGAGAGCGCTTCCGCCGCACCCTTCACCGCGCGCGCCCCCCCTTCGAACCCGAGGCGGCCGGCAGCGAATGCCGCGCGCAGGGCCCACAGGTCGGTCGCCACGACCAGCGCGGCGGCGCCGATCGCCCCGATGAGCACCGCTGCACCCCAGGTGGACAGGGCCGCCTGTGCCCCGCCGGCGATGAGCGCGCCCAGGAGCCCGCCCGGAGCGTGGCCCTGGAGCCGGGCGCGGACGCCGAGGTGCACCAGCGCGATCAGCGAAAGCGAGAACAAGAGCCAGGAGGCGCTGATCGAGAACGAGAGCCGCGGCCGCCCGACGATCAGCGCCGCCGCGACCAGCAGGACGAGCAGGGCCGCCGCGTACGCGCCGATGCCGGCCACCTCGAGGAGCGCGCCGGCGATGCCGTACCCGACCGGACCCGCCCAGTTGGTGCTCGGGGTGCGCGGCCCGTAGCTCCACAGGCCGAGCAAGGAGACCAGCGCGGTCCCGGCCAGCAGGATGCCTGCGACCGGCCTTTGCCACGCCGCCTGTTTCGGCCGCCCCGCCGCCTTCTTCACGCGCGCCACGCTGCCTCCCTCCCCCTACAGCGCGAGAGGACCGCGCAGGGGCAGGGCCGACTGTAAGAGCGGCGGGCATTCCGTCAATTTTCGGCTCGCGTTTCCGCGCTCGAGCCCGCCGTCACTCGGTTTTTTCCGTCGCCTCGGCGCCCTTCCGCTGCGCTCGTACCCGCCTTTACAGTAGAGTACGGTCCGCTTACGCTACCCGGTTTTCACCACCCGGTCGCACCCCGGGCCCTTGGAAGCGCTCGCGCCGGAGGGGACGCACCCATGGACGTACGCTGTGACAAGTGCCAGGCGCGGTACCGGATCGACGATGCGCGCATCGGTCCGCAGGGGCTCGCCATGCGGTGCGGCAAGTGCGGAAACACGTTCCGCGCGGTTCGCGAAGCGGCCCAACCGGCCGCCGCTACGCCCATGCGGCCCGCAACGCCCGTGGGCGCGACGGTCATGTTCGCCGCCCCGGCCGTTCCCTCCGTCGCCGCGAAGCCCGTGGCAGGCGCAGCGGCCCCGGTCGCGGCGGCGGCAGGGCCCATCGCACCGGCTGCGCCGCCGGCGAGCGCGCGACCGACTCAACCGCCGCAGAGAGCGGCGCCCGCCAAGGCGGGAGTCGGTCCCGGCGGATCGACCATGGCTTCTCCGGGCGACGAGGGGGCTGGCAGGACGATCATGTTCAACGCCTCGCCCGCGCTGAAGGTCCAGCCTCCGGCCCGGACGCCGGCCGGGACGGTGAAGCCCCTCTCCAAGCCGACCGATGCGGGGGGCGCCACGCTGGCGTTCGGCGCCTCGCCCGCCGCCGCGCCGCAACGCAAGATTTCCGCGGCCAAGACCGAGGCCGGCGCGGCCGCTACCATCCTCTTCGGAAAGGCGCCGCCTCCGCCGACCAGGGCGCCAGCCACGGAGGTTCCCACCCCTCCCCCTCCGACGGCGCCGCCGCGGACGCTCGCAGCGACGACCGCACTCGCGATCGAGCCCTCCTCCGGGGACGAGCCGGGAGCAGCCGGCCGCGCCGGCGAGAGCGACGAGGGCGATCAGGCGGCCATGTCCGACGGGGCGGAAGCCGCCGAGCCGCCGGGAGCCGAATCGTCAGAGCCGTCGGTTCGGCAGGGCCCGCCGCGCGCCCTGGTCATCGGCGTGGCTGGCGCGCTTGCCTCGGTGCTGCTGCTGGCAGGGGTGGCGATCGCCGTCAAGAAGCTGGGCAACCGCGCGCCGCCGCAGGCGGCCGTCGAGGCCCTGGCCGATGCCCGCGCCGCCGCCGAGAAAGACACGCTCGCTTCGCTGGCCGAGGCGGAGGCGCTGGCGAACGCGGCGCTCCGGGCGGCGCCCAGGGCAAATTTCCCGCAGGCCCATGCGCAGCTCGCCGAGGTGGAGATCGCCTGGGCCGACGCGCTCGACGACCAGGCCTGGTACTGGGGCGAGCGGGCGAATCGCGCGCTCATGCAGGGCGACGACAAGACGAAGGCCGAGGCGGAGGCGAAGGCGGCCGCGCTGCAGGACGCGGCCAAGGCCCGGCTCAAGACCGCATTCGAGGCGGCGGCGGCCGGGAACAAGATGGACCCCAAGTCGCCGGAGGTCGCGCTGGCGCTCGCCGACTACTACCGCGCCGCCCGATCGCGCCTGAACCTGAACCGCGAGCTGAAGAGAGCCGCGCTGCTCAAGGGCGACGCCGCCCGGATCGCGTTCGTGCAAGGAGCGGAGCTCCTGGCCCAGGACGAGGGCGCCCCGCGCGCGCTGGAGAAGCTGAAGGCAGCGCTCGCCGGCTCGCCGCAGAGCGCGCGGATCCGGTTCCGCATCGCGATGGCCTCGTTCGCCATGCACGACGAGGCGGCGGCCAGGAAGGAGCTCCTGGAGACGCTCCGGCTCTCGCCGCAGCACGAGCGCGCCAGGCTGGCCATGGAGCTCCTGGCGCCCTCGAGCACGCCCGCCCCCGCAAGGCAGGGCGACGGTGCGACGCGATGACGTTCGCGAAGCCATCCACGCTGGAGGACGAGTACTTCGTGCGCGAGGACGCGGAGCGCATCCGCCGGCTGCACATGGAGGAGATGCTCCGGCTGAAGGAGCACGAGAAGGAGGAGCTCCGGCGGCTGCACCACGGGCACTGCACCGAGTGCGGTTGGCTCGTGGTCCCGGAGAAGCTCGGGGACGTCGCCGTGTTCCATTGTCTGAACTGCGGAGGCGCCTTCCTCCCGCGCAGCACTTGGGAGAAGCTGCACAAGGCAGCCGAGCCGCACGGCCTGCAGGCAGTCATGGACTCGGTGCTCAACTGGTTCAGGCCGGTGGCGTACAAGCCGTAGCGGAGAGAGACGACATGGCGATCGACAGGAACACGGTGCGCCACGTCGCGCGCCTGGCGCGACTCGCGCTCACCGCGGAAGAGGAGGAGCGCACCGCCGCCCAGCTCGGTCACGTGCTCGAGTACATCGAGCGCCTCGAGGCGGTGGACGTCTCGGGCATAGAGCCCCTCTCGTTCGCCGGAGACGCCAGCGAGGCCGAGGCGGTGATGCGCGACGATACGGTCCGCCCCAGCCTTCCGCGCGAGAAGGTGCTGGCCGAGGCGCCCGAGCAGGACGGCGGCGCGTTCGTGGTCCCGAGGATCCTCGAGTGAACCCTTCGCTGCTGCCGCTGGGAGAGATGTCCCGCGCGCTCGAGCGCGGCGAGGCGCGCCCGAGCGCGATCCTGGAGGAGTGCCTGTCGCGCACCGCCCGGCTGGACGGGAAGGTGCACGCGTTCCTGCGGCTCACCGAGGCCGAGGCGCGCGCCGCCGCCAGGGCCGCGGACGAGCGCCGCGCCCGCAAGGCGCCGCTGTCGCCGCTCGACGGCGTGCCGGTGGGACTCAAGGACCTCTTCTGCCAGGAAGGCGTGGAGACCACGGCGGGCTCGCGCATCCTCGCCGGGTACCACCCGCCCTATGACGCGACGGTCGTCCGCAAGCTGCGCGAGGCAGGCGCGGTGCTGGTGGGGAAGCTGAACATGGACGAGTTCGCCATGGGCTCCTCCACCGAGAACAGCGCGTACGGTCCCACGCGCAACCCGTGGGACCTCGAGCGCACACCGGGGGGCTCCTCCGGAGGATCGGCGGCAGCAGTCGCTGCCCGCTTCGTACCCGGGACGCTGGGGACCGATACCGGCGGTTCCATCCGGCAACCGGCCGCCCTGGTCGGCTGCGTGGGCTTGAAGCCCACCTACGGCCGCGTCTCGCGCTACGGAGTGGTCGCGTTCGCCTCCTCGCTCGACCAGGTGGGGCCGTTCGCGCAGGACGTCCGCGGCGTAGCGCTCCTCTTGCGCGCCATCGCGGGGCGGGACCCGAACGATCAAACCTCCAGCCTGCGCCCGGTGCCGGACTACGACGCAGATCTGGAGAGGAAGGTCGGCGGCCTCACCATCGGCGTGCCCAAGGAGTACTTCGGGGAGGGCCTCGATCCGGCCGTGGAGAAGTCGGTGCGCGCGGGCATCGCCGCGCTGGAGAGCGAAGGCTGCACGGTCAGGCCGATCTCGCTCCCCAACTCGCCCCACGCGATCGCCACCTACTACCTGGTGGCGACGGCCGAGGCCTCCTCCAACCTGGCCCGCTACGACGGCATCCGCTACGGCCGGCGCGCGCCGGCGCGCGGCTCGCTGCTCGATCTGTACGAGAAGACGCGCGCCGCCGGGTTTGGCGCCGAGGTGAAGCGGCGCATCCTGCTCGGCACCTACGCACTGTCGGCGGGCTACTACGACGCGTACTACCTGCGGGCACAGAAGGTCCGGGCGCTGATCCGGCGCGATTTCGACCAGGCTTTCGCGGCGGGCGTGGACGCGGTGGTCTCGCCCACCAGTCCGTGGGCGGCGTTCCGGCTGGGCGAGAAGGTGGACGATCCGCTCGCCATGTACCTGAACGACATCTACACCGTGCCGGTGAACCTGGCCGGCCTTCCCGGGATCTCGGTGCCGAGCGGATTCACCCAGGGCGGCCTCCCGATCGGGATGCAGCTCGTCGGGCGCCCGTTCGAGGAGGCGACGTTGCTCCGCCTCGCCCGCGCCGCGGAGCGCGCGCTGTCGCTCCCGCAACGGCTGCCGCCGCTGTTGGAGCATCCATGAGCATCCAGGACTGGGAGCCGGTGATCGGCCTCGAAGTGCACGCCCAGCTCCTCACCAGGAGCAAGATCTTCTGCTCGTGCTCGACCGCCTTCGGCGCGGCGCCCAACACGCAGGTCTGCCCGGTGTGCCTGGGCTTGCCGGGCGCGCTGCCGGCGCTCAACCGCGGCGCGGTGGAGATGGCGATCAAGGCGGGCAAGGCGTTCGGGTGCCGGATCGCGGAGCGGAGCGTCTGGGCACGGAAGAACTACTTCTACCCGGACCTGCCGAAGGGCTACCAGATCTCCCAGTACGAGCTGCCCATCTGCAAGGGCGGCGCGGTCCCGGTGCCGCAGCCCGACGGGAGCGTCCGCAGCGTGGCGCTGACGCGCATCCACCTCGAGGAGGACGCGGGCAAGAACGTGCACGGCGCCGCGGGATCGCACGTGGACCTGAACCGCAGCGGCGTGCCCCTGATCGAGATCGTCGGCGAGCCCGTGCTGCGCAGCGCGGAGGAGGCGAGCGAGTACCTCAAGGCGCTGCGGCTCTCGCTCATGTACCTGGGGGTGAACGACGGCAACCTGGAGGAGGGCTCCTTTCGCTGCGACGCGAACGTGAGCGTGCGCCGCAAGGGGACCGAGAAGCTCGGCACCCGGGTGGAGCTGAAGAACATCAACTCCTTCCGCTTCGTCCGGCAGGCCATCGAGCACGAGATCGAGCGGCAAGTCGCGGCTTACGAGCGCGGGGAGAAGGTGGTCCAGGAGACGCGCCTCTTCGACAACGAGAAGGGGGAGACGCGGCCCATGCGCACCAAGGAGGAAGCGAACGACTACCGCTACTTCCCCGAGCCCGACCTGCCCCCGCTGGTCGTCTCGCGCGAGTGGGCCTCGAAGGTGCAGGTGCCCAAGCTGCCCCACGAGCGGCTGGCCGAGCTGGTCGCCGCAAACGTCCCCGCCGCCGACGCGCGGACGCTCACCGCGGACGCGCGGCTGGTCGAGCTGCACGCCCGCATCGTCGAGGCAGCCGGTCCCGAGTCGGCGCGGCGCGCGGCGAACGTGGTCACTGGCGAGGTGGCGCGGCTCGTCAACGAAGGCGCGCTCGACCTCTCCGCGCCGCGCTTCCAGCCGGCGCAGATCGCGGAGGTGTTCCGGCTGCAGGACGCGGGCACGCTTTCGTCGACGGCCGCCAAGGACGTCCTCGCGGAGATGCTCCGCACGGGAAAGGCGCCGGGGCAGATCGTGCAGGAGAAGGGCCTTTCGCAGGTGTCGGACGAGTCGGCGCTGGAGGCGGTGGTCGACGCGGTCATCGCGCGCAGCACGGCGGAAGTCGAGAAGTACAAATCGGGCAAGAAGAGCCTGCTCGGGTTCTTCGTCGGTCAGGCGATGAAGGACTTGAAGGGCAAGGGAAATCCTGGCGTGCTCAACGCGCTCTTCAAGAAGCGTCTCGAGTGACCGCGCTCTTCTCGGTCTGCATCGTCATCTCGCTGGCGCTCGACGTCGCGGTGATCTTCTCGCCGGAGCGCATCCGCCGCCGGATGGCCGTGGTGCTGGTCGGCGTGCTGCTCCTCACCTGGGTATTCCTGGCCGTCGCGCTGCTGCAGATCGCCTCGCGCACGGAGAGCCCGCTCATCCCGGCGGCTGGAGTGCGCCGGCCCGACCTGGTCCGCTCGGCGGGGCGCGAAGTGCTGGTCGTGCTCGCCTCGCTGGGTGGGCCCGCCCTCCTGGCGACCTTCCTGGGAGGCCTTTCGCTGCGGAGCTCGCGCCGCAAGCGACCCCGACCCGGACACATGGAGCGGATGAAATGATCGCGCACGTCGGCGGGCCGGGAGCGCAGCTCGAAGAGGTCCGCGCGCTGTTCCTCGAGTACGCGCGCTCGCTCGGGTTCTCGCTCTGCTTCCAGGGATTCGACGAGGAGCTGCGGGCATTGCCCGGCATGTACGCTCCGCCGCGCGGCGGCCTGCTGCTCGCGTACGGGGACGGTGCGCCGGCCGGCTGCGTCGGGCTGCACGAATGGGACGCGCAGGTGGCCGAGATGAAGCGCCTCTACGTCCGGCCCGCCTTCCGCGGCCGCGGCCTGGGCCGCGTCCTCACCGACGCTGCGCTGACCGACGCCCGCGCGCTCGGGTACCGCTCCGTCCGCCTGGACACCATCCCGTCCGTGATGCAATCCGCGATCGGCCTGTACCGTGAGCTGGGCTTCCGCGAGATCGCTCCGTACCGCGAAAACCCGATCCCCGGCGCCCTGTACCTCGAGCTACGCCTCTAGGAACTGACCAAAGGATCACCGCGGAGACGCGGAGAGCGCGGAGCAACTGGTCTTCTTCCCGTCGCCTCCGCGTCCTCCGCGCCTCCGCGGTGATCTTTTTGGCCCACGCCGGGTTAGAAGAACGGGGATGGGGTTCAGGACGTTGCATTGGCGGGATGGAGCCTTGTGGCTGCTCGACCAGCGCAAGCTGCCCGGGCAGGTGGAGGAGGTGCGGGTCCGGAGCGCCTCGGAGACGGCCCGGGCCATCCGCGAGATGGTGGTGCGCGGCGCGCCGGCCATCGGCTGCGCCGCTGCGTACGGACTGGCGCTGGCGGCGCGCGACGCGGCGCAGGCGGCGGATCCCGAGCGTGCATTCTCCGCCGCCGTCGAGGAGCTGCGCGCCGCGCGGCCGACCGCCGTCAATCTGCGCTGGGCGCTCGAGCGGCTCGCCCGCAAGCGCGCCGCGCTGCTCCAAGCAGGAAGCTCGGACGCGGCTGCCGCCGATGCTCTCCTCGAGGAAGCGCACCAGGTGCTGGCGGAGGACCTTGCCGCCTGCCGTGCCATCGGCAAGAACGGAGCGGACCTCGTCCCGGACGGGAGCGGCATCCTGACCCACTGCAATGCGGGCGGTCTCGCCACCTCCGGATATGGCACGGCGCTGGGCGTGGTCCGGGCGGCGCTTACGTCCGGGAAGAAGTGCGCCATCTATGCCGATGAGACCCGGCCGTGGCTCCAGGGTGCGCGGCTCACCGCGTGGGAGCTGCTCCAGGATGGAATCCCCGTGACGCTGCTGCCCGACGTCGCGGCAGCCTCGCTGCTCGCGTCCGGCAAGATCGGCTGCGTGGTGGTGGGAGCCGACCGGATCGCCCGGAACGGCGATACCGCCAACAAGGTCGGGACCTACCCCCTCGCGCTCGCGGCGCACGCCGCCAACGTGCCGTTCTACGTGGCCGCGCCGGTCAGCACCGTGGATCTTCGCGCGGCGTCGGGCCGCGACATCCCCATCGAGGAGCGTCCCGCCGAGGAGGTCACCCATCTCGCCGGCGCGCGCGTAGCCGCCGATGGCGTGCGCGTCTTCAATCCCGCGTTCGACGTGACCCCCGCCCGCCTGGTCTCCGCCATCGTCACCGAGCGCGGCGTCGCCCGGCCTCCCTACGAATCGTCGCTTGCCTCCCTGGCGAAGTGAGGCCCGCTTTCCGGTTTCCTTGACAGATCGCGCCGATGCGGGCTAGATCCCCCGCTCTTTTCCGCGCCAGGCGGCGGGACCTCCCTGCCAGCCCGGCTGGTGGACGAGCCGGAAAAGCCAAGGAGCGGTTCGATGTACGCAGTGGTCCGCACGGGCGGGAAGCAATACCGCGTGAAGCAGGGCGACCTGCTCAAGGTGGAGAAGCTGGAGCAGCCGGTGGGCGCGACGGTGGCGCTCGAGGTGCTGGCGGTCGGGGAGGGCGAGGGCCTGCAGATCGGGACGCCCACGGTGGGCGGCGCAAAGGTCGAGGCCGAGGTCGTTTCCCACGGCAAGCACCGCAAGCTGTGGCACTTCCGCACCCAGGAAGAGGGCTGGGATCGCATTCGCGGCCACCGGCAGCCCTACACCGAGCTGAAGATCACGGGGATCGCGGGCGTCTCCACACTGAGGTAGGCGAAGACAATGGCGCACAAGAAAGGGCAAGGGTCTTCCCGCAACGGCCGCGACTCGCCGGGGCAGCACCGCGGGATCAAGGTGTACGGCGGCGAGCGGGTCATTCCCGGCCACATCCTCGTCCGGCAGGTGGGCACTCGCGTGCACCCCGGCCGCGGCGTGGGGATGGGCCGGGACTTCACCATCTATGCGGTGGTGGAAGGCGAAGTGAAGTACCAGAAGAAGGCGGACGATCGCACGTACGTGCACGTCCTGCCAGGGAAGCCGCGCGCCGAGGCGTAGGTTCTACCCGGGTCGACGCGAACCGGAGCGCGGCCCGGCCGATTGCGGCCGCAGCTGGTCTGACCATGCAGTTCATCGACGAAGCCGAGATCCTCGTCAAAGCCGGCGACGGCGGGCCGGGCGCGGTCGCGTTCCGGCGCGAGAAGTTCGCCCCGCGCGGCGGGCCTTCGGGCGGCGACGGGGGGAACGGCGGCGACATCGTCCTCCAGACCGACGAGCGGCTCACCACCCTGCTCGACTTCCGTTTCAAGCGCGAGTACCGGGCGCGCAACGGCGAGCCCGGGCGTGGACGCGACCAGAACGGCCACGCCGCCGCCGAGCTGCTCCTCAAGATCCCGCCCGGAACGGTGGTGAAGGACGCAGGCACCGGCGAGGTGCTCGCCGATCTGCGCGAGAACGAGAGGCGCTGGGTGATGGCCAAGGGCGGACGCGGAGGGCTCGGCAACATGAACTTCGCCACCTCGACGCTGCAGGCGCCGCGCTTCGCGCAGCCGGGCACCGAGGGCGAAGAGAAGCGCATCAAGCTCGAGCTGCGGCTCTTGGCGGACGTGGGCATGGTCGGATTCCCCAACGCCGGCAAGTCGACCCTGGTCTCGCGCCTCTCTCGCGCGCGGCCGAAGATCGCCGACTACCCCTTCACCACCCTTCAGCCCCACCTCGGGGTGGTGCAGTACAAGGACGGGCGCAGCTTCGTGCTCACCGATCTGCCCGGGCTGATCGAAGGAGCCCACGCGGGCGCCGGGCTCGGGCATAGGTTCCTGAAGCACATGCAGCGCTGCCGCGTCATCGTGCACCTCATCGACGCTGCCGCGCCCGGGCGCGATCTGGTCGCCGACTTCGACGCCATCAACCGCGAGCTGGAGCTGTTCGACCCGGCGCTGCGGCGAAAGACGCAGGTGGTGGCCGCGAACAAGATCGACGTCCCCGAGGGGCGCGAGCGCGCCTCGGAGCTGGCAAAGAAGCTGAAGCGGCGCAAGATCCGCGTCCATCTCGTCTCCGGCGCCACCGGCGAAGGCCTCCCCGAGCTGCTCGATGCGATGGTTCGCGCGCTGGACGCGGCCGGCGCACCGCAGCCGCTCGAGCGGGATCTGCACCCCGAAGAACCCGCCGGCGAGCAGGCGGTTCCCGAGGAAGACGAGCGCGAGATCGACCGCGAGGAGAAGGCCGGGCGCGCTCCTCCCAAAGGGCGCCGCGCGCGGGAACGCGCCAAGTCCGAAAGGCGCAAATGAGCCCCCGCCGTCCGGTGCGCGCCTGGATCGGCAAACCGCACCTCGATCCGGCGGAGCTGGCCGGGCCCTCCGGCTTGACCGCGGAAGTGCTCCGCGGGGACGCAGCCCTCGACGAACCGGAGCCCGGAGGCGAGGACGCTTTCTGGGAATCGCTGCTGACGCCGCAGCGGCTGCTCCGCATCGAGGCCGTCGTCTCCGCGCGGTTGCGCAGCGTGACGGTAGTGCTCGACCGCCTGCTCGATGCCCACAACGTTGCCGCCGTGCTGCGCACCGCGGAAGGGCTGGGCCTTGCGCGCGTGCACGTCGTCCCGCACGACGCGCGCGACGACGCCGCGCACCGCCGGGTGACGCAGGACGCGCACAAGTGGCTCGACGTCGAGGTGCACGGCTCGGGAGCACAGGCGGTGAGCGCGCTCGCGGAGCAGGGATTCGCCGTCCATGCCGGCCGCCTCGATGCGGAAGCGCGCCCGTACACGGACATCGCCGCGGATCGCCCCGTCGCCCTGCTGTTCGGCAACGAGCACGAGGGCCCCTCCGCCGAGACGCTCGCCGCCTGCGCCGGCAGCTTCCGCATCCCCATGGCGGGATTCACCCAGAGCTTCAACGTCTCGGTCGCGGCGGGCATCGCCCTGTCGCAGATCTGCGCGGCGCGCCGCGCGTTCCTGAGGGCGGCGGGAGATCTTCCGCCGGAGGACAGGCGCGCCCTGCGCTCGCGCTTCCTGCGCCTGGCCGCGAAGCTGGCCCGGCGCGTCGGTCGGTGAAGAGGGGCGGGCGGAGCGGCGTCGAACGCGATAAAGAGGAGCCCCGATGCTCGCCGTGATCGCCATCCTGCTCGCTGCCGCTCCCTCACCGGCCCGCGCCGCGGCGGATCCGGCGACCGCCATCGCCCAGCGCGTGCAGCGGCACTACGAGCGGATCCGCGACTTCAGCGCCAGGTTCGCGCAGACCTCCACCTACCCGACGTTCGGCAACGTGAAGAATGCGACCGGGAAGGTGTTCCTCAAGAAGCCGGTGCTCCTCCGCTGGCAGTACGACGACGGCAGGCTGGTGGTGATCGACGGCAAGGAGCTGTGGAACTGGAACCCGGAGGACAAGGAGGCGCAGGTGAAGCGCGGCTTCGGCGCCGATCAGGTGCCCTCCGAGTTTGCCTTCCTCTTCGGCAAGGGCAAGCTGCTCGACAGGTTCGCGGTGCGGTCCGTGCCGAAGCCCGAGGGCCTGCCGGCCGGCGAGGCGATCGAGCTCGTGCCCCGCCAGCCGAGCGCGGATGTGCAGAAGCTCCTCTTCGTGGTCGACAAGCGCGGCCAGGTGCTGGCCAGCGTTCTCACCAACGGGCAGGGTGACGTGAACCAGCTGGTGTTCAGCGAGGTGAAGGTGAGCTCCGGGCTGGCCGATTCGCTGTTCCATTTCGATCCGCCGAAGGACGCCCACGTGCAGGTGCTGCAATGAAACGCATCCTCCTCGTCGCCGCGCTGATGGCTGCCTGCGGAGGGCCGGCCCGCACCGTGATCGTCAATGGCCGCGAGGTGAGCTACGACGACGCCGCGAACGACGTGCTGGCCCGCGGCAAGCGCGCTCTCTCCGCGGGCCGCAACGACGAGGCGCTCAAGGCGTTCCGCGAGGTGATCGACCGCTTCGGCCAGAGCGCCGCCGCCGACGAGGCGCGCTTGCTCGAGGGCCAGACGCTGGCGCGGGCAGGAAAGCTGCAGGAGGCGCAGGTGAAGCTCACCGAGCTGCTCGAGAAGCACCCGAACAGCTCGTTCAAGAAGGAAGCGGCGCTGGAGCTGTCCGCCGTGCAGGCGAAGCTCGGCAACGCGCAGGGGGCCGCCGAGGCGATGCGGACGGCCGTCTCCCAGATGTCCGACGCCGAGAAGCAGCAGGCGGCCCGGAGCATCGCCGATGCCTACGCCAGGACGGGCGAGCCGGGCGAGGCGGTGCGGTTCGCCGCGCGCGCGGTGGAGGCGGCGCAGACGCCGGACGAGCGCGCCGCGCGCTTGGTGGATTACGAGAAAGCCCTCCATGCCGCCCCGGGGCCTTCGGTCGCGCAGCTCGTCGCTGAGCTCGATCGCCATGGCCCGGCCTGGCCGCCGGCCGCGCTGAAGCTCGCGCGGCTGCAGCTCCATGCCGGCGACCGGGCCCATGCCGACGAGCTGAGCCGGCAGATCCTCTCCGAGGTGAACACCGGGCCCGTCGCCCAAGGCGCCCAGGCCATCCAGCTCACGCTCTCGTCGGCGAACAACGTGAAGCCCAACCTGATCGGCATCGTCTTGCCGCTCAGCGGCGAATACAAGGCGCTCTCCGACCTGATGCTGAACGCGATCGCGCTCGCGATCGATCTCCAGAATCGCGGCGGCGTGCAGGTCTCGATCAAGGACTCCAAGGGCGAGCCCGACGCGGCCGCCCAGGCCGTCGAGGACCTGGTGCGCGAAGGCGCGGTGGCCATCCTCGGCCCCATCGCGCTCGCGGAGGGACAGGCGGCCGCGGTGCGCGCGCAGCAGCTGGGCGTGCCCATCGTGTCGCTCTCGCGCGCGGAAGGGCTGACCCAGATCGGCGAATACGTGTTCCGCGACATGCCGACGAACAGCGCGCAGGCGCGCGCCATCGCGCAGTACGCGCAGAAGAAGCTGGGCGCGCGCAGCTTCGGGATCCTCCAACCCGACTCCAGCTACGGCGAGGAGGTCACCCGCTATTTCTGGGACGCGCTCGACGCGGGCGGCTCGGCGGTGACCGGCTACGACCACTACCCGCAGCGCACCACCACCTTCAAGCCGTTCGTGCAGCGGCTGGTGGGGCGGACGCAGGAGGACCTCGAGAGCCGCAAGGAGTTCAGCGACGAAGCGGAGAAGATCAAGCAGCAGGTCGCGAACCCCTACCAGCAGCGCAGGGCGCTGCAGGCGCTGCGCAACCAGAGCGCGCCGGTGGTCGACTTCGACGCCCTGTTCATCCCCGACAGCGCGCGGACGGTCCGGCTGATCGCGCCGGCCATCGCCGCCGAGGACGTGATCACCTCCGGATGCGATCAGCGCGAGCTGGAAGTGGTGCGCAAGACCACCCGCAACGAGAAGAACCTGCGCCCGGTGCAGCTGCTCGGGACCAATCTGTGGAACAATCCCGACCTGGTCGACGAGCGCGTCGGCGCTGCCAAGTACGTGCAGTGCTCGATCTTCGCCGACAGCTTCTTCGCCCAGAGCCAGCGCCGCGCCACCCGCAAGTTCGTCGACGACTACGACGCCGCCTACCACAGGGCCCCCGGCTTCCTCGAGGCGCACGCCTACGACGGCGCGGCGATCCTGAGGAAGATCGTCGAGGAGCGCCGCCCGCAGTCCCGCGACGAGATGCGCAACGCGCTGGCCGGGATGGGGCGGCCGTTCGACGGCGCCACGGGCGACACGGTGTTCGGCCGAGACCGCGAGGCGCAGAAGTCGCTGTTCTGGCTGTGGATCAACCGCGGCACCATCCAGGAATTCGATCCCGAGGGGCCGCCGCCCGTCCCTCCGGCGCCCGACACGCGGACGGGCTCGCGCTGAGAGTTGGTTGGCCGACTGAGAGGAACTTGGTCCGCGCCTGAGTTGTTCCTTGGCGTATCGGCGCCATGAAAGGCGTAGCGCCGCCGGATAGGGCGGTAGCTAGACTCTCCATGATGGGCGCCAAGCAAGTGATGGTGTTCCCGTTCACCGTCCCCGTGGACGGCGAGGGACAGATGCGCGACGCCGCGCAGGGAGTCTATGCGCGCTCCCTCGCCCGCACCCTTGCCGAGCGGCTCTCGGTAGGACCGGATGTCTCCGCCACCGCGGCAACGCTCACCGCCGACGGGCTCGACGGCCGGGCGCAGGACCACGGCTGGGTGGTCGCAAGCCACCCGTGGACCCTGCAAGAGGCCTGCGCGGTGGGCCTCCCCGAAGGGACCGAGTACCTGCTGCACGGCGCCGCCGAGCTCACCGACCGGGTGCGGCTGCGCCTGATCCTCGTCGACCAGAAGGAAAAGCGGACGGCGCTCGACCACGTGGTGCTGCGCCCGCGGTCGGAGCTGTTCCCTGCGCTCGAGGAGAGCGCGGGGGCGGTCGCCCAGGCGCTCGGGCTCGATTTGCCGGCCGTGCATTGGCCCACCGAGGACGTGGAGGCGTACGTCGCCTACCTGCGCGGGCGCGACCTCTCCGCGGCGCACGAGGTCGGGGTGCGCGTCATCGATCCGGCCAAGAGCTTCGACCCATACCTCGAGGCCGCGCAGCGGGACCCGGCCTTCGCCGATGCGCAGGACCGGCTGCTCTCGCTGGCGCTGGACTTCGCGCTGGGCGGCGCCGGGCCCTCGTCCGCGGCGCGCGCGGGCTGCGAGAAGCTCTTGCAGCTCGATCCCACCGCGGTGAAGGCGCACGCGGCCCTCGCCGAGATGGATCTCGCCGAGGGGCGGCCCGGCGCGGCGGCGGACCGGCTGGAGGAAGCCTTGCGCAGCAGGCCGGACTGGTGGCCTGCCTTCGAGCGCCTCGGCACCGCCCTGGTGCGCCTGGGGCGGAACGCCGAGGCGATCCCCTGGTTCGAGAGGGCGCTGGCCGAGAAACCGGAGGACGCCGACGCGCTGACTGGCCTGGGCGTCGCCCTGGCCGAGACGGGGCGGCTCGAGGAGGCCGTTCAGGCATGGGGACGCGCCCTCCGCTCGGGCGAGGGCGGCGCGCACCTGCACGAGAACCTCGCCCGGGCGCTGCGGCGGCTGGGCAGGCACGCGGAGGCCCGGCGCCACGGAGCCATCGCGCGAAGACTCCTGGGCCGCGGAGGCGTCTTCGGTTACCTTCAGGATGCATGGCAACGGC
>Ga0137415_10000985_pt1 | contig 28014 bp, 25 predicted proteins | sample CZODoug3_1_1_16f_FD_183082 | JGI IMG/M metagenome (GOLD analysis project Ga0137415, IMG submission 183082) | Vadose zone soil fungal communities from Angelo Coast Range Reserve, California, USA - CZODoug3_1_1_16fungal (Hybrid Assembly) | ecosystem: Environmental > Terrestrial > Soil > Vadose...
TGCGCGCGCAGCTTGAGTTCCGAGCCCCACCACTGGGCGCGGGCACCATCCTTGTTTTCGATCGCCTGGCCGCTGACCGGGTCCAGGTAGGGAAAGTTGCCGTCGTACGGATAGCTTCCGTAGTTGGCCCGGACGCTCAAGTCCAGATCGTGCCCCAGGTCACGCTCGTACTGCACGTCGACGAAGCTCTGGGTGTCGACTGTATAGGCTCGCGGGTCGAGGAATTGGGTGCCGCCCGCGTAGCTGGCTGCGGCGGCTCCCTTCTTGCGGGTCGAGTACGCCGCTTCCACGCGCAGGCCATCGTGCGTGTATTTCGCGAAGGCGCTCTTGTACTCGTCGTAGTTGATGCCGGAAGCCGTGCCTTGGGCCGCACCGGGATTGGCGGAATTGGCAAAATGCAGGTCCTCGCCACGGCTCTGATAGCCGGTGGCCGACAGCAGCAGTTCGGCCCCGCTTTCGAATTGCCGGCCGTAGGTCACCCGCCCCTTGCTGGTTCCGAAGTCGCCGACCTGGACCGAGGCCTGTGTGCCGCCCAGCGACTTGGCGCTCTTGGTGATCACGTTGATCACGCCGAAGAAGGCGTTGCTGCCGTAGACGGCCGAGCCGGGTCCGGGCACGAACTCGACGCGCTCGATCAGATCCACGTCGAGCAGGAAATCGGTACCCAGGGGCGCCGTGTTGTAGACGCTGTCGTTCGCGCGATAGCCGTCGATCAGCAGCAGCACTCGCGAGTTGTAATCGCCCGGTCGCCCGAATCCGGACACGCCCAGGTACGAATAGATGCTGTCGTAGCGCACGTACAGTCCGCGGATGCTGCTCAGGATGTCGGCCAGGGTTCGATACCCGTAGACCTTGATGTCGGCCGACGAGATGACCGTCACGGCGGACGGCGCTTCGCTGCGCTTTTGAGGAAAACGGGAGGCCGTTTCCACGTCCAGGTTCATCAATTGTTCGAGGTTCAGTCCGGTCAGGTCGCGGCCCGATCCATCGTCCGATTCGGCCGCTCGCGAGCTTGCGCAAAGCAGGGCGGCGCACAGCAGGGGACCGAGCCCCCGCCGGGGCAGCGACGATGCCAAATCCCTGATCGCAGCAACTGCAGCTTGCATTGTGACTCCAGCCGAATTCGTTGTGCGCAGCGCGAGATGCCAGCCCTGGTCGCAAAGCCGCGATCTCGAATCACGGGGGTGGCCTCGTCATACTGGCGAAATGCGCCGGAGAGCGGCAGCCGGAAAAGCCGTTGCTTTCAATGCTCTAAGGAGGTAACGGTCCGGCGGGGCACGGCTGAGGAGCGTATTGCCACTCATTGCCGGCGAAAATCAACGGGCGTTTTGATAAAGGTCGGGCGGCGCAATGCTGCCGGCGGCGCCCCCTCTGCTGCGTAGGGCTTGCCCGACCTGTGCCGCTCGATGACTTACCACGCGTTGACGATTGCTGGACGCACGTTTGGCACTCAAGATCGTGTTTTACACACCAATTCGTTCAATTCGAATAAGCCATGGGTCCATTTGAGCAATCGGCGGGCAAGCCCGCCCCAGCTCGCGAAGCGAGCGAAGGCGGGCCCGGCGCACTGCTGTTGCACGGTCTGGTGGGCAGCCCGGTCGAAATGCATCATCTGTCGCGGTGCCTGCGTCAGGCGGGCTTCACCGTGCACGTTCCGGTCATACCCGGCTACGCGTTCGGCACGCGTGCCGATCCGTTCGATACGGGCGCCTGGGAGCAGTGGGTCGCTTATGCGAGCGGCGCGCTGGACACTCTGAGTCAGCGGCACGGGCGGATCTACGTGGCAGGGCTGTGCATCGGCGCCGTGCTGGCGCTTCGCCTGGCGATCGTGCGTCCCGAGCGGATCCGCGCGATGTCGCTGATCTCGACCACGCTGCACCACGATGGGTGGGCCACGCCCTGGTACCGCAAGGTGGTACGGTTGGCCGGTCACACTCCGCTGCGGCGGCACGTGAAGCTGCACGAGCGGTTTCCGTACGGCTTGAAAAACGAACGCTTGCGCCAGCGCGTTGCGCGGGCAATGCACACCGAGGGCAGCTCGGCCGCCGGGGCCGAATTCCTGCCCCTGTCCGGGATGCACCAGTCGTACCGGTTGAGCTGGGCCGTGCGCCGCGACATCGGTCTGGTGACGACGCCGTCCCTGGTGCTGCACGCGCTCGACGACGATGTGGCGAGCACGCGCAGCGCCGAGTTCGTGGCGCGCAACATCGATACGCGCGAGGTGCGGACGGTTCTGTACCGGGAGAGCTATCACATCCTGACGATGGACAACGACAAGGATGCGGTGGCCGACGAAACGATAGGATTTTTCCAGCGTCACGGCGCCCAGGGCTCGTCGCGGCAGCAGCGGCGCAACCGGAGCGAACGGCAGTCTGCGTTGCCCCCGGACGCGCTCCCGCCCGATATCAACACCTGGATGCCGGGCTTCGGCCCGGAGCCGGCCAGCGACGACGCCCGGAAGGAGCCGCTGGACCTGGAGTTGCCCAGCGGTGTCGCTCAGCTCTGACTAGCGCGCACCGGTGCTGCCGAAGCCGCCCGCGCCGCGCTCGCTGATCTCGAAGGAATCGACCAGGTTCAACGCGACCTGAACGACGTGGATCACGACCAGCTGGGCGATCCGCTCGAGCGGCTGGATCGTGTAGGCGTCGCTGCCGCGGTTCCACACGGACACCATGATCTGCCCCTGGTAATCGGAGTCGATCAGCCCGACCAGGTTTCCGAGCACGATCCCATGGCGGTGTGCGAGACCCGAACGCGGCAGGATCACGGCCGCGTAGCCGGGGTCGGCCAGGTGGATCGCGATCCCGCTAGGCACCAGTGCCGTGGCGCCGGGCCCGAGCGGCAGGGGCGCCTGGACGCAGGCGCGCAGGTCCAGGCCGGCCGAGCCGGCCGTCGCGTAGGCGGGCGCCGACTCGCGCAGGCGCGCGTCCAGGATCTTGACATCGAGCCTCATCGATTGAACGCGGGCAGCCGCGCGGCGATCTCGGCCACGATCCGTCGCGCCTGTTCGAGCTTGTCGGCGCGCGGCAGCGTCACGCTCGCCCGCTCATCGACCAGGGTCAGCTCACTGTCGTCGGCGCCGATGGCGTCCTGGGCCCGGTTGGCCACGATCAGCGGCAGCCTCTTCGCGGCCAGCTTGGCCCGCGCCTGCTCGACTACGCGTTCGCTCTCGGCCGCGAAACCGACGCAGAACGGCGGCGAGGGCAGCGCGGCGACCGCCGCCAGGATGTCGGGGTTGGGCACGAATCGCAGCGTCACCGCCTCGGCCGGCGTCGATTTCTTCAGCTTGGCCGGGCTCGGCTGCTCGGCGCGCCAGTCGGCGACGGCGGCCACGGCGACGAACACGTCGGCGCTGCCGGCATGTGCCATTACCGCGTCTTGCATCTCGCGAGCCGTGGTCACGTCCAGCCGTCGCACGCCGCGCGGCGTCGGCAGCCTGGTCGGCCCGCTGACCAGCGTCACTTCGGCGCCGGCCTCCCGCGCCGCGCGCGCGATCGCATAGCCCATCTTGCCCGAAGACCGGTTGGTGATCCCGCGCACCGGATCGATCGGCTCGAAGGTCGGCCCGGCGGTGACCAGCACCCGCCGCCCCTGCAGGCACTTGGGCTGGAACGCGGCGATCACCTCCTCGACGATCTCGAGCGGCTCGAGCAGGCGCCCGCTGCCGACCTCGCCGCAGGCCTGGTCGCCGGCGGCCGGCCCCAGGATCACCGCGCCGTCGGCTTCGAGGGTCCGCACGTTGCGCTGGGTCGCCGGGTGCTCCCACATCTCGACGTTCATCGCCGGGGCCACCAGCAAGCGGCAGCTTTCCCGCTGCCGCGCCAGCGCCACCGAGGACAGCAGGTCATCACACAAACCCTGGGCCAGCTTCGCGATGAAATGGGCGGTGGCCGGCGCCACCAGCAGCGCGTGCGCATCGCGCGACAGCATGATGTGCCCCATGGCCTGGTCCAGGCGCTCGTCCCACAGCTCCACGTAAGCCGGCCGGCCGGTCAAAGCCTGCAGCATGATGGGCGTGACGAAGTGCAGCGCGCCGTGGGTCAGGATCGGCTGCACCTGCGCACCTTGATCCTGCAGCCGGCGCGCCAGGTCGCAGGCCTTGTAGGCGGCCACGCCCCCGGTGATTCCCAGAAGTATCTTGCGGTCCCGCAGGTCCATCAGTCCAGGCTCGTCACCGTCAGGCGCTGCGCTCAGCCCGAGCGCCGTACACGCAGCAGCTCATCCAGGATCAGCAGCGCGGCGCCGATCGTGATCGCGCTGTCGGCCACGTTGAACGCCGGGAATTCCCATTGCCGGTAGTGAAACAGCAGGAAATCGATTACATGGCCGTGCAACAGGCGGTCCAGCACGTTGCCCAGCGCCCCGCCCAGGATCAGCGCCAGCGCGCCGCAGAACAGCCGTTGCGATCCGTGCCGCGCCAGCATGTACAGGATGAACAGGCACGCGGCGATGCCCACGACCGTGAGCGCGTGCGCCTGCCAGCCCGCGCCCCCGTCGAACATCGAGAAGGCCGCGCCGCGGTTGTGCGCCAGCACCAGGCTGAAATAAGCTGTCACCGGCCGCACGTCGCCCAGATGAAAGGCCTTCTCGATCACCATTTTGCTGAACTGATCGGCCGCCACGATCAGAAGCGCGACCCCGAACCACGGAAGCAACCGCTGCCCCCATCCGCTGAAGCGGTCGGTCACCATCATGCGAACTCCCGCGCCTCGCCGGGGCCGAACAGGTTGCTGACACAGCGAGCGCAGATCGTCGGATGCGCCGGATCGATGCCGACGTCGGCACGATAGTGCCAGCAACGCTCGCACTTGGCGCGCGCGCTCGGCACGACCTCGATCCGGTGCGCGGACTCGCCGTCGGCCCGGTGCAGCGTCGCGCGACTCGTGATGGTCACGAAGCGGAGCTCCTCGCCCAGCGTGGCCAGCATCTCGTACCGGTCGCCGCTCGCGTACACGTCGATCTCGGCCTGCAGCGACGAGCCCAGCCGACCCGCCTCGCGCATCAGCTCGACGCTTTTCAGCACGTCGGCGCGCAGTGCGCGGATCCGGGACCACTTCGCCAGCAGCGCCTCGTGGCCGGCAACCGGCGGCAGCTCGTGATAAAGCTCGGTGAAGATCGTGGCGTCGCCGTTGCGCACGAACACCTTGAAGGCCTCCTCGGCGGTGAACGACAGAAACGGCGCCATCAGCCGCAGCAGGCTGCTCAGGATGTGCCAGAGCGCGGTTTGCGCCGAGCGCCGCGCGGCCGAAGCTGCGCCGGTCGTGTACAGGCGGTCCTTCAGGATGTCCAGGTAGAACGAGCCGAGGTCCTCGGAGCAGAACGTCTGCAGCTTGGCCACCACCGGATGAAACTCGTAGCGCTCGTAGTGCGCCAGCGCCTCGGCCTGGAACTGGGCCGTGAGCGCAATCGCATAGCGGTCGATTTCGAGCATCCGCCCGATCGGCACCGAGTGCTGCGCGAGGTCGAAGTCGCGGGTGTTGGCCAGCAGGAAGCGCAGCGTGTTGCGGATACGGCGATAGCCTTCGACCACGCGCTTCAGGATCTCGTCGCCGATCGACATCTCGCCGGAGTAGTCGGTCGCGGCGACCCAGAGCCGGATGATTTCGGCGCCCAGTCGCGAGGCCAGTTCCTGCGGGTCGATCCCGTTGCCCAGGCTCTTGCTCATCTTGCGGCCCTGGGCGTCGACCGTGAAGCCGTGCGTCAGCAGCGCCCCGTAGGGGGCGCGGCCGTCGATGGCGGCGCCGATCAGCAGCGAAGAATGAAACCAGCCGCGGTGCTGGTCCGAGCCTTCCAGGTACAGGTCGGCCGGGTAGCCGAGCTCGGCCGCGTGCGAGCCGCGCAACACGGTGCGGTGGGTCGAGCCCGAGTCGAACCAGACGTCCAGGATGTCGTTGATCTTCTCGTACTGCGAGGCCTCCTGCGGCCCGAGCACGTCCTCGGCGCGCGCGCGCGACCAGGCTTCCACGCCGCCTTGCTCGACCAGTCGGGCCGCGCGCTCCAGCAGCTCGAGCGTACGCGGATGCAGCTCGCCGCTCACCCTGTGCAGGAAAAAGGGCAAGGGCACGCCCCAGTTGCGCTGGCGCGAGATGCACCAGTCGGGGCGGTTGGCGATCATCGCGTGCAGCCGCGCCTTTCCCCAGCTCGGATAGAACGCGGTGGCTTCGACCGCGCGCAGCGCGGTCTGGCGCAAGGTCTCCCCGACCGTCTCGGTCTGCATCACGCCGCGCGTGTCGGTGGTGGCCCCATCCATCCGGACAAACCACTGCGACGCGGCTCGATAGATCAGGGGCGTCTTGTGGCGCCAGCAGTGCATCGTGCTGTGACAGATCGTGGTCGCGTGCAGCAGGTTCCCGGCCTCGCGCAGCGCATCGACGATCTTCGGGTTGGCGTCCCAGATCTTCATGCCGCCGAACAGCGGCAGGTCGGCCGCATACACGCCGTCGGCCTGCACCGGATTCAGGATCGCCTCGTCGCTCATGCCGTACCGCTTGAACGAGTCGAAGTCGTCCACGCCATAGGCGGGCGCCGAGTGCACCACGCCGGTGCCTTCTTCGGCGCTCACATAAGTTCCCAGCATCACCGGCGCGTGGCGGCGGTAGCCCGGATGCAGCTTGGCGAGCGGATGCCCGAACTCGACGTTCTCGAAGTCGGCACCGCGCGCGGTCGCGACGATGCGGCCCTTCAGACCGTAGCGTTTCAGACAGGCCTGCACCAGCGCTTCGGCCAGGATCAGCAGGCGGTCGCCACAGTCGACCAGCGAGTAGGCAAGTTCGGGATGGAAATTCAGCGCCTGATTGGCCGGGATCGTCCACGGGGTCGTGGTCCAGATCGCGGTGGCCACCGGCTTGTCGAGCACCGTCACCCCGAACGCCGCCGCTACCTGGGCGTGCCCGCTATCGGCCAGCGGAAACGCCACGTCGATCGCCGGCGAGTTGCGGTCCGCGTACTCGACCTCGGCCTCGGCCAGCGCCGAGCCGCAATCGAAGCACCAGTTGACCGGCTTCAGCCCCCGGTACACGAAACCGCGCTCGATCATCCGGCCGAGCGTGCGGATCTCGTCGGCCTCGGTCTTGAAAGTCATCGTGCGGTAAGGATTGTCCCAGTCGCCGAGCACCCCCAGGCGCTTGAAACCCTTCATCTGCAGCGCGATCTGCGCTGTCGCGTGCGCTCGCGCCCGCTCCTGCACCTCGGCGCGCGGCAGGTTCTTGCCGAACTGCTTTTCGATATGGATCTCGATCGGCATGCCGTGACAGTCCCAGCCCGGCACGTACACCGCGTCGAAACCGGCGAACGACTTGGACTTGACGACGAGGTCCTTCAGGATCTTGTTGACCGCCGTGCCCAGGTGTATCTCGCTGTTGGCATACGGCGGCCCGTCGTGCAGGATGAAGCGCGGCGCACCCCGGCGCGCGGCGCGGATCGCCGCGTACACCTTGCGTTCTTCCCACTCCTTGACCCATTGCGGCTCCCGCTTGGGCAGGTCGCCGCGCATCGGAAATGGGGTCTGCGGAAGATTCAGCGGGTACTGCGAGCCAGGCTTCGCCGATTCATCGGCGGAGCCCGGCTCGCCCGCCGAAGCCGACTTGTCGGCGAAGGCGGGCCGCGGGCCCCGGCGCTGATTGTCGTTCACGCCGTGGCTCCGTCCAGAACGGCCCGCGCCTGGTCGGCGTCGCGCCGGATGGCCGCGGTCAGCTCCTGGATCGAGTCGAAGCGCGCCTCATCGCGCAACTTCTGCACGAACTGCACCCGGATCAGCCGGCCGTAGACCTCGTCCGAGAAGTCGAACAGGTGCACCTCCAGCAGCCAGCGCCCGCTGTCGTCGATCGTCGGCCGCAGTCCGACGCTGGCCACGCCGGGCAGCGTAGCCGACCCGATGCCCTGCACGCGCACCGCGTAGATCCCGTGCAAGGCCGGGCGCCGATGTGCAACGCGAAGATTCAGCGTCGGAAAGCCGATCTGGCGGCCCAGCTTGGACCCGTGCAGCACCCGGCCGCTGATCGCGTACGGGTGTCCGAGCAGGTCGCCTGCCAGCGCAAGGTCGCCTTCGCTCAACGCGGCCCGGATCCGGGAACTGGACACGCGCTCCCCACCAACGAGCACCGGGGCGATCTGCTCGATCGTGAAGCCGCCGGCTTCGCCCGCGCTGCGCAACATCGCAACGTCGCCGGCACGACGGGCGCCGAATCGGAAGTCGTCGCCCACCGCCAGCCAGCGCGCACGGCAGCCCTCCACCAGGATCCGCTGGATGAACCGCTCCGGGCTCAGCGAGGCGAAGTCGCGGTTGAAGTGCTGCACGAGCACCCATTCAATACCCGCGCTGCGAAGGCCTTCGATCTTGTCGCGCAGGTTCGCGATACGCGCCGGCGCCTGTTCGGGCGCGAAATATTCGCGTGGATGCGGTTCGAACGTCATCGCCGCGGCAACCAGGTTGCGCTGGCGGGCCACCTCGACCACGCGATGCAGCAAGGCCCGGTGCCCGCGATGGACGCCATCGAAGTTTCCGACCGTCAGCGCGCACGCGCGCCGCCCGGCAACCGGGGGCAGCCCATGAAAAACGCGCATCGTCCGCATCGAGTCCGCAGCCGGGTCAAGTCAACGTCACCGCAGATTATAGGGCGGTCATTCGGAAACTCTTGATTTTCTTGAGCTTTCGATGTGGGCAGCGCACCGTCCGCGTACAATGCCGCGCGCGATTCAGCGCGCGATGCCCGCGCAAATGTAAGCCTGCGATGACCTCCGAGTGCAAGTCAATCGTCTGCCTGATCTCCGGGCGCGGCAGCAACCTGGAGGCGATCCTGCGGGCGGCCCGGGACCAGGGCTGGCACGCCGACGGGATCCAGGCGGCAGCCGTCGTGAGCAACCGGCGCGAAGCGCGGGGCCTGGAGATCGCGCGCGCCTACGGCGTGCCTGCGTCGGTGGTGCCGCACGCGCAGTTCGATACGCGCGAGTCCTTCGAAGCCGCGCTGTCGGAGGCAATCGACGCACATCAACCGGCGCTGATCGTGCTGGCCGGCTTCATGCGCGTGCTGACGGCCGGCTTCGTGGCGCGCTATCGCGGCCGCCTGCTGAACATCCACCCCTCGCTGCTGCCTGCTTTCCCGGGGCTGGATACGCATCGGCGTGCGCTGGCCGCGGGTGTGCGGCTGCACGGGGCCACCGTCCATTTCGTCTCCGATCAGCTGGACGGGGGCCCGATCGTTGCGCAGGCCGCGGTACCGGTGTGGCCGGACGATTCGGAGGACGTGCTGGCGGCGCGCGTGCTGGAGCAGGAGCACCTGCTGCTGCCCCGCTGCGTTCGCTGGATTCTGGAGGGCCGCGTGCGCCTGCAGGGCGATCGCGTAGTGGCCGAAGGCATCGCGCCGCAGGACCTGCTGGTGTTTGCGCGCTGATTGGGTGATGGATGAGCGATTTTCGAGTCAGCCCGGTGGAGGTGGACAGCCTGGCGCGGCTGCTCTCGCGCCTGCTGCGCTTCGAGGGACCGGCCGATGCGACGATGTCGCGCCATTTCAAGGCGGACCGGCGACTGGGGCCGCGCGAGCGCAGCGTGGTGGCGGAAGCGGCGTTCGACGCCCTGCGGCGCCTGGCCACGTTGCGCTGGATGATGCAGACGGCCGATCCGCTGCGAGCGCCGCATCTGGCGGCGTTGATCGAGCTGGCCCGCCTGCACGGAATCGACAGCCTGGGGCCGCGCCTTCTGCGCGGCGACGAGCGCGCGGTGCGCGGCGCGCTGTCGATCGACTTCGCTCTGGCGCCGCCGGCGGTGCGCGCCGAGCTGCCCATGTGGCTGTTCCAGAAAATCACGGTCCAGTATCACGACGCCCAGCCGTTGCTCGAGGCGCTGGCTCAGCCTGCCCCGCTCGATCTAAGGGTGAACACGATCAAGGCCGACCGTGACACGGTGCTGGCCGAACTCAGGACCGCATTGAAGTCGAACCGGCGCGCTGACGGCGGTCCGGATGTGATGGCAACGCGCTACAGCCCCGACGGCATCCGCTTGCGCGACAAGCCCGCGCTGATGCGCTGGCCCATGTACAAAGACGGCCGCATCGAAGTGCAGGACGAGGGCAGCCAGCTGGTGGCGCGGCTGGCTGCGCCGCGGCGCGGCAACATGGTGGTCGACTTCTGCGCCGGAGCCGGGGGCAAGACGCTGGCGATCGGCAGCCTGATGAAATCGACCGGGCGCATCTACGCGTTCGACGTGAACGCCAAGCGGCTGGCCGGCCTGGGTCCACGCCTGAAGCGCAGCGGGCTGTCCAATGTGCATCCGATCGCGATTCGTGCCGCGGGCGATGTGCGCGTGAAGCGGTTGGCGGGAAAAATCGATCGCGTCGTGGTCGATGCGCCGTGCAGTGGCAGCGGCACGCTGCGACGCAACCCCGACCTGAAATGGCGCTTCGACGAAAGCGAGCTGGAGCGCCTGACCGGACTGCAAGCGGAGGTTCTGCACGCCTCGGCTCGGCTGGTGAAGCCGGGTGGGCGGCTCGTGTACGCGACCTGCTCGGTGCTATCGGTCGAGAATCAGGATGTGGTGGGCGCCTTTCTGTCGGAGCATCCGCAGTTTTCGGTGGTGCCGGCCGGCGAGGTGCTGCGCGGCCAGGGTATCCAGGTTGACGAGGCCGAACGCTTCGCCCCCTGGCTCGTGATGCTGCCGCACGTGCACGACACCGACGGGTTCTTCGCGGCTGTGCTGGAGAGGGGAGCTTGAACGATTCGCCGCTGCGCGAGCTGCTGGAGGCGCTGGCCGAGGGGCTGGCGCGGCCGCGGCACGCGTGGGAGGCGGTCGTGATCGCGGTGGCGATCGCGGCCGCCTGGGGTCTGGGCCGAACCGTGCGCTACCGGGTCGAGGCGCGCCTGAGCGCGGCCGCGCGCGACAAGGTGCCGCTGGACGTGCTGCGCTTCTCCGTCGAAGGCGCGCGGCGGCTGGCGTTTCCGGCCACGGCGCTGCTGCTGCTGTGGGCCGGGGAGCTGGCGCTGCGGCTGGCCGGTCTGATCGGCAGCACGGCCGATGCGCGTCTGCTGCGCCTGGCGATGGCGCTGGTGGGAGCGCTGGCGCTGGTGCGCCTGCTGGTGTACGCGATGCGGCGAGCGTTGATCAGCGTGGCGGTGATCGCCCCGTTCGAACGCGCGATCGCGTTCACCGCCTGGGCCGTGGTGGCGATGTACGTCACCGGCGTGCTGGCCGACGTGACCGACTGGCTGCAGGCCACGCAAATCCCGATCGGCAAGACGAACGTGTCGTTGTGGGCGGTACTGACGTCCGTGGCTGCGACCCTGGTCAGCCTGCTGGCCGCGATGTGGCTCGGCTCGCTGGTGGAAACCCGCCTGATGAGCGCGCCGGGTCTGGACCGCAATGTGCGCGTGGTACTGGGGCGCATCGCTCGGGCCGTGTTGATCCTGGTGGCCGTGCTGGCAGCGCTGGCCGTGTCGGGCATCGACCTGACCGTGCTGTCGGTGTTCGGTGGCGCGCTGGGAGTCGGCCTCGGGCTGGGTCTTCAACGGATCGCCAGCAACTACGTGAGCGGCTTCATCCTGCTGCTGGACCGCAGCCTGCGCATCGGCGATGTGATCTCGGTTGCCGGCGCGGTCGACCGGTACTACGGAACGGTCACCCAGATCAGCACGCGCTACACGCTGCTGCGCGCGATGGACGGCACCGAGTCCGTGATACCGAACGAGTTGCTGGTGTCCGCGCCGGTCGTCAATCATTCGCTCAGCGATCGGCGGGTGCGCGTCGCGGTCCGTATCTCGATCGCGTACGAATCCGACCTGGACTTGGCGCTGCGTCTGGGCGAACAGGCGGCCCGTTCGACCGAGCGGGTTCTCGCGGATCCGCCGCCGGGTTCCCTGCTGGTGGAATTTGCCGCCGACGGCTTGCTGCTCGAGATCGGCTTCTGGATCGAAGATCCGGAGCAGGGACGGATGAACGTTCAGTCCGCCGTTGCGATTGCCGTCTATAAGCTATACGCGGACAAGGGAATTACGATTCCGTACCCTCGCCACGATATTCGGATTCTGGACGGCGGCGGAGCGGTCCCCTCCCGCAGCTGAGGTTGACGGTCCCAGAGAAGGGCCAGAATCGCCCGCCTTTCGACGAGGTCTGCCCCGGAGCGGCAGGTACAATTGGGCTATCGGAGCAAGCGCCGCGTTGAACAGGCGCAAGGGTGCGCGGTTGCACCCGGTTGGCAGGAGAAGATTTCCAAGGTGTCACATTCCGGGCACGCGCGGAGCGCGTGCGGCCGCGAACTTTTCAGGAGATTGAATGCAGCTGGTGCTCGAATTTCTGGACGGGGGACTGCTCCGTTTGAACTGGTTTGAACTGGTCCTGGTGACGCTGGCGCTCACGCACGTCACCATCGCCGCCGTCACCATCTTCCTGCACCGCTCGCAGGCGCACCGGGCGCTGGACCTGCATCCGATCCCCAGTCACTTCTTCCGCTTTTGGCTGTGGATCACCACGGGGATGGCGACGCGCGACTGGGTGGCGATCCATCGCAAGCACCACGCCAGGTGCGAGACCGCCGAGGACCCGCACAGCCCGCAAGTGAAGGGCTTGCGCACCGTACTGTGGCGGGGCGCCGAGCTGTACATCGCGGAAAAATCCAACACCGAAACGATCGCCCGCTACGGCCATGGAACGCCCGACGACTGGCTGGAACGGCACGTGTATTCGCGCTGGAGCTGGCAGGGCTGCGGCGTGATGCTGGTGGCCGATGTTGCGTTGTTCGGCGCGGCCGGCCTCGCGGTGTGGGGCGTGCAGATGATGTGGATTCCGTTTTTCGCGGCCGGCGTGATCAACGGCATCGGCCACTTCTGGGGCTATCGGAACTTCGACCATCCGGACAGCAGCGCGAATATCGTTCCGTGGGGCGTGTTGATCGGCGGTGAGGAGTTGCACAACAACCACCACACGTATCCGACCTCGGCCAAGATGTCGACCCAGTGGTACGAATTCGACCTGGGCTGGTGCTACATCCGGATGCTGCAGTGGCTCGGATTGGCCCGGGTGTTGCGGGTGGCGCCGGTGCCGCGCCTGAGCGGGGCGCGTCCTGCGATCGATTTGCAGACGCTGCAGGCGGTCGTTTCGAACCGGTATGACCTGCTGGCCCGCTATGCGCGGGCCACCCGGAAGGCTTTTCACGGCGAGCTGATGCGGCTGGGCCTGTCGGCTCCCGAGTACGCACGCTTTGCAGGGCTGAAGAAGTGGCTGACGCGCTGGTCGGCGGCGATGCCGGAAGCGCATCAGCAGACGCTGGCCGAGCTGATGGGCCGCAGCGGCGTGATGAAGACCCTGATCGAGATGCGCGACGAGCTGGCGGTGACCTGGCAGCATGCAGCGTCCTCGCGCGACGAGATGCTCAGCCACCTGCAGCACTGGATTGCGCGCGCCGAAGCCAGCGGAATCCAGGCGTTGCAGGAAGCAGCAGCGCGGATACGCAGCTACACGCCGTCAGCCGCGCACTGACGCTCCTCACTTCGGACACCCTCACCCCCGGCCCCTCTCCCGCTGCGCGGGCGAGGGAAGTGCTTAGCCCGGGAGCCCGCTACTTCAGCTTCACTTCCTTGTACGCGACGTGTTTGCGCGCGACCGGATCGAACTTCTTCAGTTCGAGCTTTTCCGGCGTGGTGCGCTTGTTCTTGTTGGTCGTGTAAAAGTGTCCGGTTCCGGCGCTCGATTCGAGCTTGATCTTCTCGCGCGCTCCCTTGGCCATCGTGGTTCTCCGATCAGAGCGCGCCCTTGGCGGCGCCTTTGCCAACCCGCTCCGCCAGCACGGCCTCGATCCCGTCGCGATCGATGATCCGCAGCGCCGCGTTGGTCACGCGCAGGCGCACCCAGCGTTTCTCGTCTTCGAGCCAGAAGCGCCGGTACTGCAGGTTCGGCAGGAAGCGGCGCTTCGTCTTGTTGTTCGCATGCGATACGTGGTGCCCGACCATGGGCCGCTTGCCGGTTACCTGACACACCCGAGCCATGCCGTCGCTCCCCACTCGTTCCAGCAACGCGTGTAGATTGCCTCCGCGCAACCACTAATGATATCCGAAGTGCGGCTGCGCCACGGCCACCGCCGATCGGAGCAGCTCGGGGTTGTCCGCTGTCGAAGCCGGTTTACGTCTGTCGCTTCATTGTGGGGAGGGAAAGCATGAAACGTCCGCGTTACGTCGCCATCGTCGCGCTCATTTGGTTGATTGCCGGGCCGGCGGCCGGTCAGGAGTCCGCCGCCGCCCGCCTGAACGCGATCTTCTCCGATTACTGGGAGTGGTATTCGGCTCAGATTCCGGAGCTGGCGACCTTTCGCGGAGACAACCGCTTCAACGACCGGCTGACGGATGCTTCGGCCGAGGCGGTGGCGTCACGCAAGGCCTACCGTGCGGAACTTGCCGCGCGCTTGAAATCGATCGATCGGACGCAGCTGGGCGGCCAGGATCGCATCTCGTACGACGTGTTCGCACGCGAGCTGGGCAGCGCAGCGCGCTTCGACGCGATTTTCGGAAAGCTGCCTTTCGGCGCGACGTTCGATGAATGGTCGCCGGTCAACCAGTTCGACGGGCCGCAGTTCTGGCTTCCCCAACTGGCGGCGGCGACGCCGTTTCGCACGGTGGCCGATTACGAGGCGTACCTGAAGCGGCTCGCGCAGATACCGCGCCAGCTGCGCCAGCTGCAGCAGCGCATGCAGGCAGGCATCGACACCGGTTGGCTGCCGCCCGGGGTGTCGCTCCAACGCGTGGCCTCGCAGCTCGATGCGCACCTGAATGCCGACGTGACGCAGGTGCCGCTGTACCGCCCGTTCACGCAGTTTCCGGCGGATGTTTCCGCGCCCGATCAAAAGCGCCTGGGCGAAGCTGGCCGCAGGGTACTGGCCGACGACGTGGTGCCCGCGTTCAAGGCGCTGAAGGACTTCTACCAGTCCAGGTATCTGCCGGCGGCGCAGGCCCGCAAAGGCATCGGCGCCTCCGAGCTGCCCGGCGGCGCCGAGTACTACGAGGCCAAGATCTCGGAAATGACGACCACCTCGATGAAGGCGCGCGAAATCCACGAATTGGGCCTGCACGAGGTGGCCCGGATCGAGTCCGAGATGAACGACGTGATCCGTCGCAGCGGCTTTTCCGGCACCCGGGAGGAATTCGCCCGCTTCCTGCACGAATCGCCGCAGTTCTACTACTCGACGGGCGATGAGTTGCTGGCCGGGTACCGCGACATCGCCAAACGCGCGGACGCCGAGCTGCCGAAGCTGTTTGCCGAGCTTCCAAGGACGCCGTACGGCGTGCGTGCGGAAGAGGCATTCCAAGGAGACAACGCCGACCACTACGTCCCGAGCGCGGGCGACGGCTCGCGCGCGGGCTTCTTCGAGGCCAACATCAACAACGTGAAGATGCGGCCCAAGTACGACATGGAGGACCTGATCCTGCATGAGGCCGTACCGGGCCACCACCTGCAGATCTCGCGCGCCCAGGAAATCAAGGGGCTGCCCGAGTTTCGCAAATACACCTGGTTCGTCGCCTACGGGGAAGGATGGGCGCTGTATGCCGAGAGCCTGGGCGACGAGATGGGCTTTTACAAGGATCCGTATTCCAAGTTCGGGCAGCTTTCGGCCGAGATGTGGCGCGCCTGCCGGCTGGTGGTCGACACCGGAATGCATGCGTCCGGCTGGAGCCGGCAACGCGCCATCGACTACATCAAGGAACACGCGCTGATCAGCGACGACTATGCGGTCGCCGAAATCGACCGCTATATCGTGTGGCCGGCCCAGGCGCTGGGCTACAAGATCGGGGAACTGAAGATCAAGGCGCTGCGCGCGAAGGCCAGGGCGGCACTCGGGGATCGGTTCGACCTGCGCCATTTCCACAACGCGCTGATCGACGACGGGCCGTTGCCGCTCGATGTGCTCGAGGGCCGGATCGACGGGTGGATCGCGTCGCAGAAAGTGGCGCACGCCGTCAGGTAGAAAAGATAACGCCGGGCCATCAGCCCCGGCCCTTTACAACAGGCCCAGCTCCGCGAACGACACGCTGTCGGCGGCGGCCACGATGATGTGGTCCAGCACCTGCACGTCGACCAGCTTCAGCGCGTTTTGCAGCTCGCGCGTCAGGATCTGATCGGCCCGGCTCGGCTCCGCGACGCCGGAGGGGTGGTTGTGCGACAGGATCACCGAGGCGCAGTTCAGCGTCAGCGCCCGCCGGACCACTTCGCGCGGGTAGACGCTCGTTTGCGTCAGCGTGCCCCGGAACAGCTCCTCGCAGGCGATCAGCCGCTGCTGGGCGTCCAGAAACAGGACCGTGAACACTTCGTGACCGATGCGCCCGAAGCTAAGCCGCAGGAAATCCCGCACCCGCGCCGGAGCGTTCATTACCGGACCCCGCGCCAGGTCCTGGCGCAGCATCCGCTTGGCGACCTCCAGCACCGCCTGGGCCCGCGCGTAGTGCCTTGCGCCCAGGCCAGCGACCGCCTCGAACTGCCTGCGCGGCCCGTGCAGCACCCCGGCCAGCCCGCCCAGCTCGGACAGCGCGAGGCGAGCCAGTTCCAGCGTCGAGGCGCCCGCCGATCCGCTGCCCATCAGCACCGCCAGCAGCTCGGCGTCGCTCAGCGCCTGCGCGCCCTGGGCGAGCAGGCGCTGGACGGGCCGCTCCGACGCGAGCCAGTGGCGGCCGGTCACTGCGCGCGGCATCAAGCCGGTCTCCCCGATAGAATGATCGTGTCGCAAGTCGAACCCAAGTGGGCCGTGGCGACAAGGCTGTCAGCGGGAGTCGGCCGCGCCGAAATCGAGCGGCCGGGCAGGATCGGAGGCGCGCGCAATGATGGAAATTCTGTTGGCCCAGCCACGCGGCTTTTGCGCTGGCGTGGACCGGGCGATCGAAATCGTCGAACGCGCGCTCGAACGGCATGGCGCGCCGATCTACGTTCGGCACGAGATCGTCCATAACACGCACGTGGTCGCGCAGCTCAGGTCCAAGGGCGCGATCTTCGTCGAGGAGCTCGATGAAGTGCCGATCGGTGCGACGCTGGTCTTCTCGGCGCACGGCGTGTCGCGCGCGGTGCGCGAGGCGGCGCGGCGGCGGGGGCTGAACGTGTTCGACGCAACCTGCCCACTGGTCACCAAGGTGCACGTCGAGGTGGCCAAGATGCGTGCCCAGGGGCGCGAGATCGTGATGATCGGTCACGCCGGCCACCCCGAGGTCGAGGGCACGATGGGACAGGCCGACGGCGGCATTTACCTGGTCGGCACGCCCGAGGATGTGGGACAGCTGCAGGTGCGCGACCCGGAGCGGCTGGCCTACGTGACGCAGACCACGCTGTCGGTCGACGATGCTGCGCAGGTGGTTCAGGCGCTGAAACGGCGCTTCCCGGCCATCGCGGAGCCGAAAAAGGCCGACATCTGCTACGCGACCCAGAACCGGCAGGATGCCGTGAAGGCGCTGGCCGCCCAGGTCGACCTGGTGATCGTGGTAGGCAGCCGCAACAGCTCGAACTCGAACCGTTTGCGCGAAGTCGCGGAGCGGGTCGGTGTGTCGGCCTATCTGGTCGAGGATGCCCTCGGCGTAGATCCGCAGTGGCTGGTTGGGCACTCACGGATCGGGCTGACCGCGGGCGCCTCGGCCCCGGAGCTGCTCGTGCGCGAGGTGGTCGAGCGCCTGCGGCAGGTCGGCGCTCGCGAGGTGCGCTCGCTCGATGGCGTGATCGAGGAGGTCGTCTTCCCGCTGCCCAAGGGGCTGGGAGGGACCTCCGGCACAGAGAGCGAAGCGCATTATGCGGTCGCCGATGATCCGACCTGAAATTCGGCCTAAGACTGGGCCGGCAGCGCCACGTCCGCAGATCGACCCGCAGTTAGACCAATTCATCGACGCGGTCTGGCTCGAAGACGGGTTGGCCGAAAATTCTCTGGCTGCTTATCGGCGCGACCTGCAGGATCTGGCCGCATGGTTGCGACCGCGCCGGCTGGCCGAGGCCGACGAACAGGCGCTGACCGGCTACCTGGCGGCCCGCCACGGCACCACTCGCGCCTCCACCGCGAACCGGCGGCTCGCGAGCCTGCGGCGCTTCTATCGATGGGCCATGCGGGAAGGGGCGATCGGATCCGACCCGACCTTGCGGCTGGCAGGAGTGCGCCGTGTGGCCCGCTTTCCGAAGCCGATCAGCGAGGCGCAGGTCGATACGCTGCTGGCGGCCCCGCAGGGCGAGTCGCCGCACGCGCTGCGCGATCGCGCGATGCTGGAGACGCTGTATGCGACCGGGCTGCGCGTGTCGGAGCTGACGGCGCTGCGGATGGTCGAGCTGTCGCTGGCCGACGGGCTGGTGCGCGTGGTCGGCAAGGGTTCCAAGGAACGGGTGGTGCCGATCGGAGAAGCGGCCCGCGATGCGCTGAGCCGCTACTTGAAGAGCGGGCGTCCGGCTCTGCTGCGAGGGCGCAGCTGCGATGCGGTGTTTCCGACTGCGCGCGCCGCCGCAATGAGCCGGCAGATGTTCTGGAAGCTGATTCGCCGCTACGCGCACGCGGCCGGCATTGTTGCGCCGTTGTCGCCGCACGGACTTCGGCACGCCTTTGCGACCCACCTGCTGAACCATGGCGCCGATCTGCGAGTGGTGCAGTTGCTGCTCGGCCACGCAGACATCTCGACCACGCAGATTTACACCCACGTGGCCCGCCAGCGCCTGAAAGAGTTGCACGCCCGCCACCACCCCCGCGGATGATTGTCCTCGCCATTGTCGGCGGCTATCTGCTCGGCTCGCTGCCGTTCGCGGTACTGGTGAGCCGGGCGCTGCGACAGGCCGACCCGCGCACCTACGGGTCGTGCAACCCCGGCGCAACCAACGTGCTTCGCGGCGCGGGCCGTATGGCGGCAGCGCTGACTCTGATCGGCGACGCCGGCAAGGGCGCGCTGGCAGTCGAGCTCGGCCGCAGCATGGGCGACGCAGGCGAAACGCTGGCGATCGCCTGCGGTGCCGCAGCGTTCCTCGGGCACCTGTTCCCGGTGTTTCTGCACTTCAGGGGTGGCAAGGGGGTAGCCACCTTTCTCGGCGTGCTGCTTGCATTCGAGCCGTGGCTGGGACTGGCCTGCGGCTGCCTGTGGCTGATCGTGGCGGCGGCGAGCCGCTATTCCTCGCTCGCGTCCCTGACCGCGGCAGTTGGTGCTCCGGTGCTGCAGGGCCTGTTCGCTGGCCCCGACGTGCGACTGGGGGTGGTGCTGGCGATGGGTGCGCTGCTGGTATGGCGTCACGGTGCCAACATCGCAAAGCTGCGCGCAGGCACTGAGACGCGGATCGGCGCCCAGCCCTCACCCCTGGCCCCTCTCCCAGGGGGAGAAGGGAGTTCGCAGCAGGTCCCTTCTCCCGCGCGAGCGGGAGAAGGACAGGATGAGGGTGGTTAGCGGCTCGCGGTCTTCGCCCCTGCTGCGGACCCGATCGATTCCAGCGGCCAGCGCGGGCGCACCTCGATAGGCGCAAGCGGATCCGCAACTGCACCACGCTCGAGGCCGGCCCAGCCGGCCAGCGCAATCATCGCGCCATTGTCGGTGCACAGGTCGGGCGGCGGAAAGAAGACCTCCGCGCCGATGCGGGCCACCTCGCTGGTCAGGCGCTCGCGCAACTGGTCGTTGGCGCTGACGCCGCCGCTCACGACCAGGCGCGTGTGACCGCACTGTTGCAGGGCCTTGAGCGACTTGACCGTCAGTACGTCGACCACCGCCTCCACAAAACCCAGCGCGATGTCCGCGCGCACCTGGTCGCACAGGTTGGTGGCGCGTCGCACTGCAGTCAGCACGGCCGTTTTCAGGCCGCTGAAACTGAAATCCAGATCGCCACGGTGAATCATCGGGCGCGGAAGCGGCACCGCCCCGGGCGTGCCGAACTGAGCCAGGCGCGACAGTGCCGGGCCGCCCGGATAACCAAGGCCGAGCAACTGGGCCGCCTTGTCGAACGCCTCGCCAGCGGCGTCGTCCAGCGTCTCGCCGAGCAGCCGGTAGCTTCCGATCCGCTCGACCTGCAACAGCTGGGTGTGGCCGCCGGACACCAGCAGCGCAACGAACGGAAACTGCGGAGCCGGATGCGCCAGCAGCGGCGACAGCAGATGCCCTTCCAGATGGTGCACGCCGATGACCGGCTTGCCCAGCGCATAGCCGAGCGCCGATCCGATGCTGCACCCGACCAGCAGCGCCCCGATCAGCCCGGGCCCCGCGGTCACCGCGATCGCATCGATGTCCAAGCGGCTCAGGCCCGCGCGCGCCAGCACATCCTCGATCAGCGGCAACACGCGCCGGATATGGTCGCGCGAAGCCAGCTCGGGCACCACGCCTCCGTAGGCCCGGTGCAGGTCGACCTGGCTGTGCACCGCGTGCACGACCGAGCGGGTCGCGCTGTCGAACACGGCGACGCCCGTTTCATCGCACGAGGTTTCGATTCCGAGCACCTTCACAACCGCACCGACTCCCGGGTCGCTGTCCTGGTCACCGCGCCGTCGCTGCGCGGTTCGCACACCGGCCCATTTCGTTTAGACTGCCGAGTTCGCAATTTAACGCCGACCGGGAGCGTCGGGGGACACATCGGAGAACCTTCCAGCACATGCCCACCATTCGCGTCAAGGAGAACGAGCCTTTCGAGGTCGCGTTGCGCCGCTTCAAGCGGACGATCGAAAAAAGCGGGCTGCTCACCGAGCTGCGCGCCCGCGAGTTCTACGAGAAGCCCACCGCCGAGCGCAAGCGCAAGAAGTCGGCGGCCATCAAGCGGCACTTCAAGCGGTTGCGCAGCCAGATGCTGCCCAAGAAGATGTACTGACCGTTGAGCCTGAAGGAACGGATCAGCGAGGACATGAAAGCGGCGCTGAAGGCGCGCCAGAGCGAGCGCCTGTCCGCCATCCGGCTGCTGATGGCAGCCATCCAGCAAAAAGAAATCGACGAGCGCAAGCCGCTCGATGACGCCGCGGTGATTGCGGTGACGGAACGCCTGATCAAGCAGCGGCGCGATTCGATCGAGCAGTTCCAGGCGGCCGGCCGCACCGATCTGGTCGACAAGGAAACGGCCGAGCTGGAGCTGCTCAAGCAGTACCTGCCGCAGCCGCTCTCCCAGGAGGAGGTTGCGTCCGCCATCGAAGCCGCGATCGCCGCGACCGGCGCCAGCGGCCCGCAGGCGATGGGCAAGGTGATGGCCGCCCTGAAAGCCCAGCTGGCGGGCCGCGCCGACATGACGCGCGTGTCCGCGCTGGTCAAGGCCCGACTCGGTTCCTAGCCCGCCCGCTGCGGCGGCGCCCTCGGATGAACTCTGCAATCCGATTGGCGATAATGAGCGCGTGATCGAGCAAGGCTTCATCCACGATCTGCTGGCGCGCGTCGACATCGTCGACGTGATCGGGCGCGCCGTGGCACTGAAAAAGGCCGGGCAGAACTACCTGGGCTTGTGCCCGTTCCACGGCGAAAAGACGCCGTCCTTCACGGTCAGCCCGTCCAAACAGTTCTTCCATTGTTTCGGCTGCGGCGCGCACGGCAGCGCGATCGGCTTCCTGATGGATCATCGGGGCCTGGGCTACGTCGAGGCGGTCCAGGAGCTGGCGCAGATGGTGGGCCTGCAGGTGCCGCGCGACGCCTCGCGCGATCCCGCCGCCGGACAGCGCCGTTCGCTGCTGGAGGCCAACGAGGTCGCCTGCGCGTTCTACCGGCGCGAGCTCAAGCGCAGCCCCGCCGCGATCGAATACCTTAAATCGCGCGGCTTGACCGGCGCGACCGCCGCCCGCTTCGCGCTCGGGTACGCGCCGGACGACTGGCAGGCGCTCAAGTCCGCGTTCGACTCCTACGAGGAGGCCCGACTGGTCGAGGCGGGCCTGGTGATCGAAGGCGACGGCAAACGCTACGACCGCTTCCGCGGCCGCGTGATGTTCCCGATTCGCGATCGGCGCGGCGCCGTGCTCGGATTCGGCGCGCGGGTGCTCGATGCCTCGCAGCCCAAGTACCTGAACTCGCCGGAGACGCCGCTGTTCCGCAAGGGGCAGGAACTGTACGGGCTGTTCGAGGCCGGCGAGGCGATCCGGGCCAAGGGCCGGGTGCTGGTGTGCGAGGGCTACCTGGACGTGATCCAGCTCGCTCAAGGCGGTTTCGAGGAATCGGTGGCGGCGCTGGGCACCGCGATCACCTCCAAGCACGTGGCCACGCTGCTGCGGCTGACCGACCAGGTGGTTTTCGCGTTCGACGGCGACGCCGCGGGCCGCACCGCGGCGCGCCGGGCGCTGCATGCGACGCTGGCGGTGATACCCGATACGAAACGGGTCAGCTTCGCGCTGCTGCCTCAGGGCGAGGATCCCGACAGCCTGATTCGCAGCCTGGGCGCCGAAGCGATCGAGACCGAGCTCGCGCGCGCGCTGTCGCTGTCGCAGTGGTTCCTGAAGTCGCTGTGCGAAGGCGTCGATATCGCGCAGCCGGAGGGGCGGGCGCTGGTGACGGCTGCAGCGCGCCCCTTGCTCGAGTCGATGCCGGCCGGCGGGCTGAGGATGCAACTGGTGCGGTCCCTGGCCGAAGTGGTCGGCACCGCCGCCGCCGACCTGGAAGCGCTCTATGGGCTCGCGCCGGTGCGCAGACTGCCGGCGGCCCGACCCGGCCCGCGAGCCGGCTCCGGAGCAAGGCCGGTCGAGAGCCTGAAGTCGCAGCTGCTGCGCCGGCTTCTGGCCTATCCGGAGCTCGCCCGCGAATTCGGGCCGGCTCTGGCCGATCTGCTGGGACAAAGCGGCGAGCCGGTGGACCGGCAGATCGCCGAGGTCCTGTCGGTGGCCGCCGCCCATACCGGTTCAAGCTGTGCCGCCCTGCTGGAAGTGCTGGGCCAGAGCGAGTTCGCCGACCAGTACCGGGCGCTTCGGGCGCGCGATTTGCAGCTGGACGACGACGTGGAGGCGGTGCGCGAGGAAATGCGGGACGGAATGCTGGCCATCGAGGAAGCCCGGGTCCGTAGCGAGCTGGACGCGCTGAAGCCGCTTCTGGAGCAGGAGCTCTCGGACCCCCTGCGGGAGCGCACCCGGGTGCTGCTGAGCCGCCTGAATGAGCTGAAACACCAGCGCGGCGCGGCCCCACTGGTAAGGCCTTGACTATCGTGGTAATATATCCGGCTATTCCGCGTACGCGCGGAACTTCGAGGGCGCCAGGCCCTCGTGCTGCGGGCTCGCCCGACGGGCGCATGCCGCGCAAGCAATTGTGGCGTTCCGTACGCCTCGGCAGTTTGAATTGTTGGGTACCGCCTGCATGTTAGGTGCGTATGGCTCGCACGGGGTGCGAGACGGAACATGGGGCGATTGAACCGGATGATTCCGGGTCCCCGGCAATTGCATTCGATTCGGGTTCAGGTGCGTTATTGAGGCGTCGGCGCGTCCTTTGATCGGCCGGCGTGGTCCCGTCCAGACAGAAGGCAGGTGATCAATGACTCAGAAAAAGGCTCCGGTACAGCTGAAAAGGGCGTCTGAAGAGAAGTCGTCTTCGGGGGCCGGCAAGGCCGGCGCCAAGAACCGCAAGGTCGAGCTGAAGCTGCACGCGGCCAGGCCGCATGCCAGCAAGGTCGAGCCGAAGAAGGCGGCCGTCGCCGTCAGGCCGTCGCCGTCGGCCCATCCGGTTGCCGAGAGCGCCGCGGCACGCGCCGGCCGGCGTTCGAAGGCGGTCGAAAACGAACGCTCGACGCTGGCAGGCGAGGCCGGTGACGGCGTGCCGGAGGCCCGCGACGACGCGGTCGATCCGGGCGTGCAGGTCGCCGACCGGATGAACCCGAAGCAGCGCGCCAAGGACCGCCGGGCCAAGGAACGGGCCCTGAAGGAGGCGCTGGAGCGCAGCTACCAGGGCTCGCAGGAAGACCTGGAGGCGCGCCGCAACAAGCTGAAGGCGCTGATCAAGCTCGGCAAGGAGCGCGGCTTCCTGACCTACGCCGAGATCAACGACCACCTGCCCGACAACCTGGTCGATGCAGAGGCGATCGATTCGATCATCAGCACGTTCGGCGACATGGGGATCCAGGTGTTCGACCAGGCTCCGGACGCCGAAACCCTGCTGATGAACGAGAACGTTCCGGCTGCCACCACGGACGACGACGCCGAGGAGGAAGCCGAGGCAGCCCTGTCGACCGTGGACGCCGAGTTCGGGCGCACCACCGATCCGGTGCGGATGTACATGCGCGAGATGGGCTCGGTCGAGCTGCTGACGCGCGAAGGCGAAATCGAGATCGCCAAGCGGATCGAGGACGGCCTGAAGCACATGGTGATGGCCATTTCGGCCTGCCCGACCACGATCGCGGAGATCCTGGCGCACTCCGACCGCATCCGTGGCACCCAGCTGCCGATCGACGAGGTGGTCGACGGACTGGTCGACCCCAACGCCGACGAATTCCCGGCGCAGGCCCGGGCGGCCGAGGTCGATGAGGACGAGGAGGCCGAGGAGAACACCGATATCGGCGCCAGCGGGATGACGGCCGCACAGCTCGACGACCTGAAGGCGCGGGCGCTGGAGCGCTTCGACCATGTCACGAAGCTTTTCGAAAGGATGCGCGTGGCCTTCGAGAAGGAAGGCTACAAGTCGCGCGCCTACGTGCGGGCCCAGGAGCAGATCCAGGAAGAGCTGATGTCGCTGCGCTTCACGGCCAAGATGGTCGAGCGCCTGTGCGATTCACTGCGCTCGCAGGTCGAGGAAGTGCGCAGCCTGGAAAAGCAGATCTACGAGATCATGGTGAACAAGTGCGGCATGCCGCGGCCGCACTTCCTGAAGCATTTCCCGGGCGCGGAGACCAACACGCGCTGGGCCACGCGCGAGGCCGAGGGCGAGCACCCGTACTCGGAGATGCTGTCGCGCAATCTGCCGGCGGTGCACGAGCTGCAGGGCAAGCTGTCGGACCTGCAAAAGCGGGTCGTGCTGCCGCTGAAGGATCTGCGCGAGGTCTACAAGCAGATGGCCACCGGCGAGGCCAAGGCGCGCAAGGCCAAGCGCGAGATGACCGAGGCCAATTTGCGGCTGGTGATCTCGATCGCGAAGAAGTACACCAATCGCGGGCTGCAGTTCCTGGACCTGATCCAGGAGGGCAACATCGGGCTGATGAAGGCCGTGGACAAATTCGAATACCGGCGCGGCTACAAGTTCTCCACCTACGCGACCTGGTGGATCCGCCAGGCCATCACGCGCTCGATCGCCGACCAGGCGCGCACGATCCGCATCCCGGTGCACATGATCGAGACGATCAACAAGATGAACCGGATCAGCCGCCAGATCCTGCAGGAAACCGGCCAGGAGCCGGATCCGACCACGCTGGCGGTCAAGATGGAGATGCCCGAGGACAAGATCCGCAAGATCCTGAAGATCGCCAAGGAACCGATCTCGATGGAAACGCCGATCGGCGACGACGACGATTCGCACCTGGGCGATTTCATCGAGGACACGACCACGGTGGCGCCGGTCGATGCGGCCCAGTACTCGAGCCTGGCCGACGTCACGCGCGAGGTGCTGGACTCGCTCACCCCGCGCGAGGCCAAGGTGCTGCGGATGCGCTTCGGCATCGAGATGAGCACCGACCACACGCTGGAGGAGGTCGGCAAGCAGTTCGACGTGACGCGCGAGCGGATACGCCAGATCGAAGCCAAGGCGCTGCGCAAGCTGCGTCACCCGAGCCGCTCGGACAAGCTGAAGAGCTTCCTCGAGTAACCCTCTCTCCCCTCTCCCGCTTGCGGGAGAGGGGCCGGGGGTGAGGGTTGTTATCTCCCCCTCGTATGCACGGAGGGGCGGGGGTGAGGGTGCAGGGCCTCTAGCTCATGCTTGGTTAGAGCAGCGGACTCATAATCCGTTGGTGCCTGGTTCGACTCCAGGGAGGCCCACCAAACACCAGAGCTATTCTCCATGAAAGTGCTCACTTCTGTAATGAGTCGTCACGAGAGCAGGGAAATCTCCGGCTAATCGACCGTAGGGGCTAGATCGGGCGGCATCCGGGCGGCACGCCATTCCCGGTTCGGTTCCCCCGCCGATCCGCCCGCGCCGTCTCACGCCTCCGCCGACCGACTTCCCCACAGGCCAATTTTTGGCCAAATCCTGGGCAGGCTGGGCTCTGGTCGGCGCGGCCATGGCGGTTGGTGGGCGGCGCATGCGTCAACCTGGACCGGGTCGGGCCGTTGAAAACGCCGTGACAGACCCGCTGGAATCCCCCGCCAACCGGATGCACGTGGTCGAGGCGACGCTCGCGCTGGCCGCCCGCCTGAGCGGCGCGGTGCGCGCGGGTCAGATCGATGAATCGATCTACCTCCGTCCCATCAAGCTCGAAACCGGAGGCACCGGGGTGCGCCTGCCAGCCTACCCGCAGGGCACGAAGGCCGATCTCTACAATGGGATCGACAACATATTCCTGCTCGCCGTGTCTAACTCGGCGCTGACGACAGACGAGGCGGATGCAGGACGTGTTCGGGGACTTTGACCCGAAGTCTGACGACCCGATAGTTGGCATCCGCGAGATGGTGTTCCAGATGCGCAACGCGTTCGCGCACCGGCCGTGGCGCACGAGGTGGCGGATCAAGGCGCAGCACCAAGGCGTGTTCCCCGTGGTGTTGGACGCCGAATCACGCTTCGACTTCGACACGCGAGCGCTCGACGGCCAGCGCATCAAGCCCGACGATGTCGGCGGCTTCGAGTTTTGGATCCGACTCATTCAGCACTGCCGCGCCCTGATCGACCGTCAGACCTCGGCCCCCTGAGTGCCGACAGTCGGGGCCGGACCGACGGGCCAGGGGTCCCGGTCGGGCTGACCACCCCCGGTCGGTGTGCTTCCGTCAGGGGTCACCGATTGCCAACCGTGGCGGCTTCGGTCAGGCTGCGACAGATGAGCGCCCAGCCGCCGCCACGGGCCCGAGCGCGTCGTGCTGACGTTCGTCGGGCCGATCGATGCGCAACAAAGTCTGAACATACGGAGGCCACGAAACCATGTCGACCGCTGCGCGGGTCAATCAATTCGCGGACCTCATGAACAAGTTTTTCGCGTTAAAGCCGGAAGATTTCTTCAAGTCCAATCCAAGCTTCAATGATTTTGATGGACCGAACATTCAAGAGACGGCTGCTGCAACAGCAAGGTCAGAATGCATTCAATCACTACAACCAGCTTTTGACTAGCCGCGATCAAGGGTCGTTTCAGAATTTCGCGACGCACCTCGACTCGTTTGCTCATCACCTGCGCATGCTGGGCATTCCGTATCTTGCGGCAGGCGGGGATGTTGTTGACGAGATACGTGCCACGCTATCGCGTGAATTGGAAACGCTGACCTCTAACAATATCGAGGTCGAACAGCTTAAGAAGGACGTGCGAACACTTATCACACTCAGCGCCACCACAGCCCCTACAACGTAAATGATCGTCCCAAGGTAAATCGGCCCGAGGTGGCTCACCCAGTCGTAGTTGAAACGCCCCATGTAGTGCAGTGGCAACGCCACGGCCAATCCCAAGACGGGCACGATCACGCCCGTTATCCATGCCCACCATAAGCCGCTGCGGACGCCGTACCAGGCCAGGCCGCCGACAGCGACCGCTGTGGCCGCGACGAATCCGGCTATCGCCACGTGGAGGTGCATGATGTAGCCCATGATCGCCGGATTAAGCCCGTCGAGTTGCTGCGGCGTAACGCCATTCAACGTCTCGACACCGACCTCGAATCCGCCACTCGCGAACGCTCGAAAGAAGAACACGACCGCGTACACGAAGAATATCAGAGCACCTAACACCATAAGGGCTGCGCCATTGCGCAAGGATTGCTCTCTGGACATTGTTTACTCCTTGGTTTTGACGACGTTGCGACGCGTAGGCCTTCAGGTACACCTCCTCGTACTTGACCGCGCGCCACAGCCGCTCAATGAACACGTTGTCGATCCAACGCCGCTTGCCATCCATGCTGATCGCCACGCCGTGCGCCTTGAGCCGCTCGGTGAAGTCCGAGTCGGTGAACTGCGCCCCCTGGTCGGTATTGAAGATCTTCGGCGCTCCGAATCGCGTCAGCGCCTCCTCGAGCGCCCACGCACGCGAAGAAGATTCCGCGGGAGCTGGGCGTTCGG
>Ga0137415_10000986_pt1 | contig 28000 bp, 20 predicted proteins | sample CZODoug3_1_1_16f_FD_183082 | JGI IMG/M metagenome (GOLD analysis project Ga0137415, IMG submission 183082) | Vadose zone soil fungal communities from Angelo Coast Range Reserve, California, USA - CZODoug3_1_1_16fungal (Hybrid Assembly) | ecosystem: Environmental > Terrestrial > Soil > Vadose...
CGTGAGGGGGATCGCCGTATAGGTTTTCAAGCCATCGCGAGCCACGAGGGAGCGACGGTATTGCCCCATCCAGTCAACGGCCGCGGGTGTGTCAACGCCTCGTTCGAACAAGGAGCGCGGGGCGGTGCCCGGGGGAATGGGAAACCGATAGTCGGGCGTCAAACCCAGATGGAATCCGGCGCTGGCCGCGACAAACACCGTGTTGTCGGCATCGTCGAGGAGGAGCACGTCGGCCGCGTCGACGCCGCGCATGCCGGTCAGGCGCTCGAGGATCAGCTTCAGCGTGAGCCGCAGGTCTTGACCCGAGCTGATGGCAAGCGCCGCGTCGCCCAGCGCACTTATGCGTTCCACGCGATCGATCGCCTTGTTGCGCAGCTGAGCGTTGTCGATGGTGATGCCAATCCGGTCGGCGGCTCGCTGCATCCAGTCGATGTCGGCGCTGCTCAGGGCGCCGCCGCCCTTCCAATCGAACAGGCCGAGGGCTCCCACGACGGCAGGCCCTGAACGCATCGGAACGATGAGCACCGAGATAGCCTCCACAGAGATTGGAAGCGGGTGATCGTGGACGTAGTTCTGACCGAATTCGGAAGCCATCAACCGCAGCTGGTCCGCCGAGATTTTTGGCATGAAAATCGGGGCACTCGACTCAATCACACGCGCGGACAAGCTGCCGGTGGTCGGAGCTTCGCCCGGGCGGAGCAATGCGGTTACGTATTCATCCAGGTAACGAACCATCGCGGGGTAGGTGTGATCCCCGAAAACAACCCGCGAGGTGTCGGGATCGCTCTTCATCAGGATGGCGACGCACGTCGCCGGCACGTGTCTGCTGATGGTGGATGTGACCGTCGTGAGGATGGCGTCGGTGTCGACCCTCGCTTGCACGGCGAGCACCTCGGTGTAAAGCTTCACCGTTGCGTCGGCAACTGCAGCGAGGACCTGAGCCCCTCGTGGGCTGTCCAGCACGTTGGGGGTGGTGCTCACGGTGTACTCATGTATACAGACACTCTGACCACGAGCGGTTGAAGGCTGGCTTAAGGAGTTCACTGGATTCATTCACGCTCGCTCAGTGAGGGCCGCGCGATTCCGCGTCTTTGGACCGCTGCAGCAGCTCTTCGGCGGCCACCTTGTCGCCTCGGAGCTCCGCGACCTTGGCCAGGTTGCGCCATGTCCAGGCCGGGAGCTGGCGGTCGCCGAGGTCTTCGGCGATCCGGATCGCGAACCTCAGGTCCTCTTCCGCCTCGTCGAGCCTTCCGACGTTGCGCTTGGCGATACCACGCGCGGCTCTCGCGTCGGCCATCTCCCACCGCGCACCCAGCTCGGAGAAGATCGCCACCCCCCGGTCGAACCACGGTAGGGCCTCCTCGGCGCGCCCGAGGTCGTCCAGCACGCGGCCCTTTTGCACCGACGTGTTGGCGACGCTGAACCGGTCGCCGGTCTCCTCGGCAAGCGAGCTCGCCTCATCGATCAGCTGGAGCGCGCCGGAGAAATCGTCCATCTCGCTGCGGTTGATCGACAGCGCGGTCAGGGCGCGGACGCGCGCCCAGTGGTCCTTCGGATCGACGACGTCGAGCGCCCGCCGCCAGATGGCCTCGGCCTCCTCGAAACGTTCGCGCGTCCACGGTACCCATCCGGCGAAGAGCAGCGACCGCACGATCGTCCACGAATCGCCGAGCTGTTCGGCGGCGAGCAGCGACCTGCTCAACAGCCTTTCGGCCTTGTCGACGTCGGCCTCGAAGTTGATGGCTATGTCGCCGAGGAAACGCAGCGCGAGCGCGAGGGCGAAAGCGTCCTGGTGCGCTTCGCCCAGCTCGACGGCACGATTCAGGGCCAAGGTGGCCGCGGGATACTCGGCGAGCCAGTAGTGCGCTTCCCCCATACCGGCCAGGACCCTGGCCTCGCGTACGCCCCACCGCGCCTCGGGTCCCGCCAGGGCCAGGGCCCTCTGATAGCGGTCGATCGCGGACCTGCTTTCCATGCGGCGCCGGGCGCGGTCGCCCGCGACGAGCAGCGCGTCGGCGGCGCGTTCCGCGAGCGTTCGATCGTTCGGGTCGAGATCCAGGGCGGCGAACGCCGCCAGCTCGAGGTGGTCGGCGGCCACCGACGGGTGACCGCTTTTGAGCAGGAACACGGCCACGAGCTCATGCAGCCGCATGCGCTCTCGCTTGGGCAGGCTCGCGTATACGACCTCTTTCAAAGTCGCGTGGCGGAGGCGCCACTGCTGGGCTTCACCAGGTCGCGGGTCGCGGACGATGACCTCCGCCTCCTCCAGCTGCTGGAGCTCGTCAGCGGTCGCTTCCGGGTCCACCACCGCCAGTTCGATCATGTCGAACCCGTACCTGAACACCGACGCGCGCCGGGCCAGCTCGCGGAGCCGCACCGGCATCGCGTCGAGCCTGGCGCTGACCACCGCCTGCACAGTGGGCGGCACGGTCCGGCTGCCCTGGCCATCGGCTCCGATGCCCGACGGCATCAGCATTCCCGTGGTCTCGATGATGAAGTAGGGATTCCCGCCGGCGCGTTCCGCGATCTCCAACGCCTCGACTTCGCCGATGCGGCCGCCGCCCGCGTGGCGGGCAAGCTGGACCGACTCGTCGCGCGAGAGCGCGTCCAGCCGGATCAGCACCGAGTTGCTGGTGCTCGAACCCCACGCCGGCCGCTGCTCGAGCAGCTCGTTGCGGGCGAGCGCGACGACGAGCGCCCGGCGCGGACCCTGACCGCGTGTCGCGACGCGTTCGATGAGATCCAGCATCGGGGCCTTGAGGCTCTGGGCGTCCTCGAACATGACGAGCACCGCATGGTCGCGGGCCAGACCCTCGACCACGGAGATGAACCCGGCCTGCACCTCGTGGACGAACGCGGTCTCGTCCCGGCTCTCGCCGAGCCCGAAGAGCAGGGCTAGACGCTGCTCGGTGCGCGCGGCCGCGCCGGCGTCGGCCGTCCGGCCGGCCAGCTCGTGCAGCCGAGCACGGATGGCGTCCGGGCCGTCGCGCGGCCCGATCCCCGCGAGGTCGGCGATGATGGCGGCTGCCGGGGAGAACGTCGCGGTGTCGGTCTGTGAGCGCGACTGGCCGCGCAGGATCAGCACCGCCGCGCTGACGCCCGCTGCAAGCTCGTCCGCCAGGCGCGACTTGCCGATGCCGGCCTCGCCCATGATCGTCACCAGGACGGGCCGTCCGGTCGTGCTGGCAAGCCCAAGGCTCTGACCCAGGATCGCCTGCTCGCTGGCCCGGCCGACGAACGGGATTGTGCGCCGGGCCGAACGGGCGGTGATCTCTTCCACGGGGAATGCCTCGAGATTGACGTCGAAACCCTTGGCCCGGACCCGCCGGCGCCGGCCGTACGCCACGTTCGTGGCGGTGAGAAGCTGAGTCGTCGCGCCCACGAGGACCTGGTCCACCTGCGCCGCCGCCTGCAGCCGTGCCGCGGCGTTGACGACCGGCCCGGTCACCAGGAGCTGCCCGGTCGGTGAGCGGCCGACGGCGGCTTCGCCGGTTTCGATCCCGATACGAACCTGGAGCGGGCGATCAAGTCCGAGCTCGTCGGTGAGCCGCTGCACCCGTTCTCGAATCGCCAGTCCGGCGCGAACGGCACGCAGGGCGTCGTCCTCGTGCACGTGCGGCAGCCCGAACACCGCCATCACCGCGTCACCGATGAACTTCTCGGGCCTCCCGCGCAGGGCGGTCAGCTCATCGGAGGCTGCGTCGAAAAACCGGCCGAGAAGCTCGCGCGAACGCTCCGCGTCGAGGCGCTGGGCAAGGCCGGTCGAGTCGACCAGGTCGGCGAACAGGACCGTGACCATCTTCCGCTCTTCGGTTTCGACGAGCGGTCCGGCCGCGGCGCCGCAGTTGGGGCAGAAGCGCGCGCCGTCGGGGATGGGGAGGCCGCAGACAGCACACGCCCGCACCATGGAAGCAGAATATGCTGCTCGAGATGGGTGCCGACACCAAGCTCAAAGCGATAAGTCGGGTTCCGCTCTTCGCCCGCCTCTCGAAGAAGGAGCTGGAGTTCATCGGGAAAGAGGGTGACGAGGTCAATGTGCCGGCCGGAAAAACGCTCACGCGCCAGGATCGTCAGGGCGACACGTTTTACGTTCTTCTGGACGGCGAAGCCGAGGTCAAGGTCGACGGCAAACGCAGGCGGGTCTTGAAGCCGGGCGATTTCTTCGGCGAGATCAGCATGCTCGACCGCGGCGTTGCGACCGCAACCGTGACGACGCTGACGGATGCCCGCCTTTTCGTCATGAGCCACGCCCAGTTCCGCGATGCGATCAAAGGCAGCGACCAGCTGATGCTCAAGGTTCTGAAGGCGATGGGCGAACGCCTGCGGGAGGACCTCGCGGCCAAGCGCTGACAGCTGCTCCGGCCCGTTCTTCAGCCGCAGCCGATTAGTTTTACTGTTGGGCGCAGTCCTAATTGGCAAGAGGCCGCGGGTTCTGAGCAGGGAGTGATGCCATGAGCAGCGTTCGAGTCCTGGTCGGCACGCGAAAGGGAGCGTTCATCCTGACCGCCGACGCCGCCCGCAAGCGCTGGGAGGTCGAGGGACCTCACTTCGCGGGCTGGGAGATCTACCACGTGAAGGGCGCACCTGCAGACCCCGACCGGCTCTACGCATCGCAGTCCAGCGGCTGGTTCGGCCAGGTGCTGCAGCGTTCCAACGACGGCGGCAAGACGTGGGAGACGGGCGGCAACCAGTTCCTGTACGACGGCACACCCGGACCGCACACGTGGTACGACGGCTCGCCCCATCCGTGGGAGTTCAAACGTGTTTGGCACCTGGAGCCGTCGCTGAAGGACCCCGACATGCTTTACGCGGGCGCTGAAGACGCAGCGCTCTTTACCTCCACCGACGCCGGCCAGACTTGGAGCGAGCTGCCGGCGCTGCGCACCCACCAGACCGCATCCGGGTGGGCTCCCGGTGCCGGGGGTCTGTGCCTGCATACCATCCTGCTCGACCCGAACGACGGCGGCCGCATCGTCATCGCGATCTCCTCGGCCGGCGTCTTCAAGTCGGACGACTCGGGCCAATCGTGGCGGCCTGCCAACCGCGGCCTTCGTTCCAACACCATCCCCGACCAGGACGCCGAGGTCGGCCACTGCGTGCACCACGTCGCGATGCATCCTTCGCGTCCCGACGTCCTTTTCATGCAGAAGCACTGGGACGTGATGCGCAGCGATGACGGCGGGGAGAGCTGGCATGAGATCAGCGGCAACCTGCCGACCGACTTCGGCTTCGTGATCGACGTCAACGCCAACGATCCCGAGACCATCTACGTGGTCCCGATCACCAGCGACTCCCACCACTTCGTGCCCGACGGCAAGCTTCGCGTTTACCGCAGCCGAACCGGCGGCGACGAATGGGAGGCGCTGACCAAGGGCCTTCCCCAGAAAGACTGCTACGTCAACGTCCTGCGCGACGCGATGGCGGTCGACTCGCTCGACCCTTGCGGTGTGTATTTCGGGACCAGCGGTGGGCAGGTGTACGCGTCACCCGACGGCGGGGACAGCTGGACACCCATCGTGCGCGACCTGCCCCCGGTGCTGTCGGTGGAAGTCCAGACGCTGTCGTGATCCAGGTCGTCCTGCCGAAAAATCTCCAGATACTGGCCGGCGTCGGCCGCGTGGTCGAACTCGAGGTCAGGGGCGCCGCGACACAGCGCTCAGTGCTCGATGCGTTGGAGGCGAGCCACCCGTCGCTCCTCGGCACGCTGCGCGATCAGGTTTCGAAAAAGCGGCGGCCCATGGTGAGGTTTTTCGCCTGCCAGGAGGACCTGTCAGACGAATCGCCGGACGCGCCGCTACCCGAGGAGGTCGCGTCGGGCAAAGAGCCTTTACTGATCATCGGAGCGATCGCGGGCGGCTGAGCGGCCTATCCCGCGAGGTGCCGGCGGTTGGATCACAATCGCGTGGGGATGGGCGACGAAAGACGGATCGTGCGGCGCTGGCGCGGTGGAGGCGGATGCGGATGTGGATGCGCCAGCGTGCTCGTGGTCCTGACGCTCGGTCTGGTGCTAACCATCTTCAACGCCGGCATCGGAATCGGGGTGTCCGTCCGCATCCCGCTCACCGATAGCAACCTGACCATCGCAGGGTCCGTGGGCAAGAAGGAGAAGGCGGCTGATGCGCTGCCGAATTACGTGCGAGGAAAGCTAGGCGGCAATCAGAACTTCATCAACCAGTCGAACACGCTGACGATCTGGGTCGCGGAAGGGACGGCGATTGCCGTCCTCGGACACCAGGAGGGCGCGCCGCTGATCGACCTTCACCTCGAAGCGCGCTGACAAGCAGCTCGGTTAGGTATATGCCGGGCGCAGCGGCACGGGCCAAGCCTGGTCGGCATGGATCACGTAGCGCTGCGTCGCGAAGGCTCCGGCCCACAACGGCCAGCACGTCGTGAGCGTGAGGTGGTATCCGTTGACGTCGGTCACCAGCGAGGTGCGGTTGTCGGGGTTGACGATCTCCGCGCCGACCACCGTGTAGCGATACACGCCGTAGCGGGTCTCGAGGTCGATCTCATCCCCCTTCGTCAGCTGCGGGAAATTGATCCAATAGACGTTGTGGGCCGCCACGCCCACCGTGCCCGGGTCGCCTGGCCACCTCGTCGTCGGGTAGTGGCCGGGGCTTGCGTAGAGCACTCCTCTGTCCACCCCTTCTTTGACCGCAGCGAAGTAGTCCAGCCTGGGCACGCGGATCGCGAAGTCAACACCATCGACAGGGCGCTTCAAGGCCGGATCGACAGCCTTCGGCGCCGCCCGCATCGCGCCGGCCTGTGACTTCCAGACCTCGTTCAGGTGGCGCTGCTCGGAAACCCCGTTCCACATGCCGTAGGCGAAGTCGGCCAGCAGGACGAGTCCGACCACCAGGCATGTCAGCCACAGCGCGGAGAAGAAGCGCCCCCCGGTCGTCTTTGAAGGCGCGGCGGCGCGTCGAAAATACGCACGGCGGGCGTGCATCTCGCTTGTAGAACGCCGAGACCCGCCCTAAAGGACGAAGTAGAAAGTCGCGCCCTCTCCCACCGCCCCTTCGGCCCAGATCCGGCCGCCGTGGCGGTTGACGATCCTTCGGGCCGTGGCCAGGCCGATGCCGGCTCCCGGAAATTCGCTCTGGCTGTGCAGGCGCTGGAACGCCCCAAAGAGCCGGTGCGAGTCGATCATGTCGAAGCCGACGCCGTTGTCTTTGACAAAGATCCGGGATTCGCCGTCCACCGCCTCCTGGCCGATGGTGATCCTCGCCGGCTTCTTGCCTCCGGTGAACTTCCAGGCGTTGTTGATGAGGTTCGTCATCAAGATGCGCACCAAGCGCTGGTCGCCCGACGCGGTGATGCCTGGCGCGATGTCGACGTCGACCTGGCGGTCCGGATAGGCCGTGCGAAGCTCGTCCGTGATCTGTGCCGCCATCGCGCTGACGTCGACCTCCTCGCGCCGGATCTCGCCACTGGTCAGGCGGAAAAGCATCTGGAGGCCGTCGAACACCGACGTCATTCGCTGGCTCGCCTCGCGCATTCTCTGCAGATAGTCGGTTGCGGTTGAGTCGAGCTCTTTGCCGTACTTCTCGAGCAGCGTCTGGCTCAGCCCGTCAAACGACACGAGGGGCGCGCGCAGGTCGTGCGAAACGGAATAGCTGAACGCCTCGAGCTCCCGGTTGATCGCGGTGAGCGCGATCGTGCGCTCCTCGACGAGAGTCTCGAGCTGCGTGCGGTAACGGCGAAGCTCCTGCTGCGCGCGGTAGAGCTCGACGAACACGGTCACCTTGGCGCGCAGAATGGCTGGGACGACGGGCGCGAACACGAAGTCGACGGCACCCAGGTTGTAGCCGCGTCCCATGTCCGTCTCGGCCTGGTCGAGCGCAGTTACGAAGATGAGAGGCGTGAGCTCGGAACGCGGGCGCTGTCGGATCAGCTGTGCCGTTTCGAAACCGTCCATGATCGGCATCCGGACGTCCAGCAGGACCACCGCGAATTCATTTCGGAGCAGCTGCCGCAAGGCATCGGCCCCCGACGAGGCTTCGACGACGTTTTCATCGAGTGGGGCGAGGATGGTACGTAATGCGAAGCGCTTGGTGGCATCGTCGTCGACCACCAGGATGTTGACCTTCGTTTTTAGCAAAGTGGGAGCTGGGTCGTTCTCGCGCGTCTGCTGGCGCGCTTTGGTCACCATCTCATCTTGCGGAACAGGTTCACACCGTCCCGCACCTGCTCGTAATGGTCCCGATCAGGACAGTGGAGAAGGGACTCGCGCTTGCCGAGGGCCAGAAACCCGCCACGGATGAGGCTGTCGTACATGAGGCGGTGAGCGCGCTCCTGGAGCGACGCTCGGAAATAAATGAGTACGTTGGCGCAAAGGATCAGATGGAAATCGTTGAACGATCCATCGGTGACCAGGCTGTGGCGGGCCCATGTGATGCTGCCGTGGAGTTTTCGATTGAAGCGTGCGGTCCGGCCCGCGATGGAGTAGTGGTCGGCCAGGTTTGCCTGGCCGCCAGACGCCGCGTACGCATCCTCGTACCGCCGCACCCGGTCGAGGGGATAGGAGCCCACCCTGGCCACCGTGAGCGTGTCGTCGTTCATGTCGGTTGCGTAAATGCTGGTCTTGTTGAGGACGCCGGCTTCGTCGAGCAATACGGCCAGCGCGTAGACCTCCTCGCCCGTCGCGCAGCCGGCGACCCAGACCCGCGACGATGGGTATGTGCGGAGCAGGGGGACGACCTCTTCGCGTACGCACCGCATCAGCTCCGGGTCGCGGAACATGCCCGTCACGTTGAAGCCGACCGTGCCCAGGAAGCGCTGCATGCAGGCGGCGTCGTGGAGGATCCGGTCCTGGTAGGCGGACACGGTCTGCACGCCTTCGTGCGCCATCGCCGCCGTCAAGCCACGTCGCAGCGGGCTTAGGGCGTACTCCCGGAAGTCGTAGCCGTAGCACAGGCGTATGCCTTCGAGTAGGAGCTGGATCTCGATTTCCTCGAGATCCGTTCGTGCCCTCTCGATCCGGAGCGCTGCGCCTTCACTCCGTCTCACCGCACCAGCCAGGACTTGAGCATGGACAGCAAGTGCGCGTTGTTGACGGGTTTGGCGATGTAGTCGGATGCTCCCGCTTCGATGCATTTCTCGCGGTCTCCTTTCATTGCCTTGGCGGTCAACGCGATGATCGGCCGATCGCCAAAGGATTTCAGCTCTCGCATCTTGGTCATCGTCACGTAGCCGTCCATCTCGGGCATCATCACGTCGACCAGGGCGACGTCGATGTCCTCGTTCAGATGCAAGAGCTCCAATGCTTCCTGGCCTGAGTCGACCGAGACGACCTCCATCTGCTGCCGCTCGAGCATCGCGGTCAGCGCGAAGATGTTGCGGATGTCGTCGTCGACGACAAGGGCTTTCTTGCCGGCCAGCGCGCTGCTCGCAGGGTCGGCGCCATTGGAACCCGGTTCCTCACCAGCCTCGTCCTCCGTGCCCGGGCCCTGCAGGATGGCCGAGATTTCCTGCTTGAGGCGTTCCGGCGACCGGGCGTCCTTGATCACGATGCTCTTGGCGGCTTTGCCGAGCTTGATCTCCTCCTTCCGGGTCAGGTCCTTCGCCGTGTAGACGAGCAGAGGCGTCGAGCCGAGCGCATCGCTGGTCTGAAGCTCCTCGATCACACGCCATCCGCTCATTCCAGGTAGACCCAGGTCGAGGACGACGCAGTCGAACTTCTGCTCCCGCAGCATGGCGAGAGCCTCGTCGCCGTTGGCGACCCCGATCGTCCTCGTGTTCGTCGGCGCCATCAGGTCGCTGATGTACTGCCGCTGCACCGGGTCGTCTTCGACGACCAGCAGCGACCAGGTCGCCTCGACGCCGTTGGTCCCGTGCGCCGAGCTCGCCGGCTCGGCCTGCCACGACCGATCGCCTCCGGCCGTCACCAACACGGGCTCAGGCGAAATCTCGCCCAGGTCGTCGGCACGGCTCTCCAGGGTGTCGAGCGGCGCGGGCCGGCGCGGCTGGATGGGCGCGATGAGCGGGAGGTAGACCGTGAAGATGCTGCCGACGCCAGGCTCGCTCTGCAGCCTGATCTCACCGCCGAGGAGCCGGGTCAGCTCGCGGCAGATCGACAGGCCCAGGCCAGTGCCGCCGTACTTGCGGCTGGTCGAGCCGTCCGCCTGCGCGAACGACTCGAAGATCGATTGCTGCTTCTCGTAGGGGATGCCGATGCCGGTGTCGACGACCCGGAACGCGACCACCTTCGAGGCGCGGTTGAGGTTCTCGTTCGTGGGGCTCCAGCCGCCGATGGCCATCTCGGCGATGAATTCGACCTTGCCCTTCTCGGTGAACTTGAAGGCATTGCTCAGCAGGTTGTTCAGGATCTGCTGCAGGCGCTGAGGGTCGGTCGGGATGGTCTCGGGCAAGCCTGGCCGGAGGTCGATCTGGAAAGCGAGCTTGGTCGCCTCGGCCACATGACGGAACGTCCGCTCGAGCATCGGCCTGAGCTCGGTCAATGGCCAGTTCCCGATGTCGAGCGCCACCGTGCCGGACTCGATCTTGGAGAGGTCGAGGATGTCGTTGATCAACTTGAGCAGGTCGGTGCCGGACGAGCGGATGATCGTTGCGTACTCGATCTGCTTGGGCAAGAGGTTTCCGTCAGGGTTGGCCGCCAGCTCCTGCGCGAGGATCAAAAGGCTGTTCAGCGGCGTGCGCAGCTCGTGGGACATGTTGGCGAGGAACTCCGACTTGTAGCGCGAGGTCAGTGCCAGCTGCTCGGCTTTCTCCTCGACCAGCGCCTTGGAAGATTCGACCTCGAGCCGTCTCTGCTCGATCTCGGCGTTCTGCTCCGCCAGCTGCCGCGCCTTTCCTGCGAGCTCGTCGTTCGTGCGCTGCAGCTGGTCCTGCTGGCTTTGCAGCTCGGTGGCCAGGGACTGCGATTGGGTGAGCAGGTCTTCGGTCCGGCTGTTCGCGTCGATCGTGTTGAGCACGATGCCGATGCTCTCGGCGAGCTGGTCCAGGAAATCGATATGGGTGGCGCTGAACGGCTCGAATGACGCCAACTCGATGACCGCGCGCACCTCACCCTCGAAGAGGACCGGCAGCACGACGATGTTGGCGGGTACCGACTCACCCAGCGCCGAGTTGATCTTGATGTAGTCCTTCGGAACGTTCTTGAGGACGATTCGCTTCTTCTCGAGCGCGCACTGACCGACCAGGCCCTCGCCGAGGACGAACTCCATCGGGACGTTCTTGCGCTGCTTGTAGGCGTAGCCGGCCTGCAGGGCGAGATGGGCCGCCCTTCCGTTGGTGTCGACCATGCCGTAGAACACGCCGTGCTCCGCGTGGACAAGCGGCGCGAGCTCGGAGAGGATCATCTTGGAAACGGTCATCGGGTCGCGCTGCCCCTGGAGCATCCGGGTGAACCGCGTCAGGTTGGTCTTCAGCCAGTCCTGCTCGGTGTTCTTCTCGGTCGTGACGCGGAGGTTGCCGATCATCTCGTTGATGTTGTCCTTCAGGTTGGCCACCTCGCCTTTCGCGTCGACGCGGATGGATTGCGTGAGGTCGCCCTTCGTCACCGCGGTGGCCACCTCCGCGATGGCTCGCACCTGGGTGGTCAGGGTGGCGGACAGCTGGTTCACGTTGTCGGTCAGGTCACGCCAGGTGCCGGCGGCGCCGGGCACGTTGGCCTGGCCGCCCAGCCTTCCTTCGGCGCCCACCTCCCGAGCGACGGTGGTGACCTGCTGGGCGAAGACCGCCAGGGTGTCGGTCATGCTGTTGATGGTGTCGGCGAGCTCCGCGATCTCGCCTTTCGCCTCGAGGGTCAGCTTGCCCTTGAGGTTTCCGTTGGCGACGGCGGTGACGACGCGGGCAATGCCCCGCACCTGGTCCGTGAGGTTGCTCGCCATGGTGTTCACGTTGTCGGTCAGGTCCTTCCACGTGCCGGCGACGCCCTCCACGTTGGCCTGGCCGCCGAGCTTGCCATCGGTACCCACCTCACCCGCCACGCGCGTGACTTCCTTGGCGAATGCGTTCAGCTGGTCGACCATCGTGTTGATGGTCTGCTTGAGCTCGAGGATCTCGCCGCGGACGTCGACGGTGATCTTCTTGGAGAGGTCGCCGTTGGCGATACCGGTCGTGACCTCAGCGATGTTGCGGACCTGGCTGGTCAGGTTGCCGGCCATCAGGTTCACGTTCTCGGTGAGGTCTTTCCATATTCCCCCGACACCCCTCACCTGAGCCTGGCCGCCGAGCTTGCCCTCGGTGCCGACCTCGCGCGCGACGCGCGTGACCTCGCTGGCGAAGGCGTTGAGCTGGCCGACCATGGTGTTCACCGTCTTGGCGGTGGTGAGGAACTGGCCCTGCAGCGGCCGGCCGTCGATCTCCAGCGCCATGGTCTGGGAGAGGTCGCCGTTGGCCACGGCGCTGATGACTCGCGCGATCTCTGTGTTGGGTCGAGCGAGATCTTCCACGAGGTCGTTGACCGCGTCCAGGGTTGTGGCCCAGGCGCCGTCCGCGTGACCGACTCCCGCTCGCTTGACCTGGCCTTCCTTGCCGACGTGCCGGCTCATCCGCCGGATCTCGCGCTCGAGGCGCTGGTTCGACTCGATGAGGTCGTTGAGGGCGGATGCCACCTTGCCGTCCGAGCCCGACCAGCTTGCGGGCATGCGCGCGGAAAAGTCGCCGCGCTGCACCGCCGCAAGGACGCGGAGTGTTTCCTTGGTGTGTTCCTTCGTGTCTTGCCCGTCCCCGCCGTCGAGATGACGCCCGGTACCCTTGACCGCCGTCTTGGTTGCCATACCCTTCTTCCTTCCTTCCTGCCTTCCTCGGCTACTGATTCCTTGTCTGCGTCACAAGCTGAGTGGTACCCAGAATTCGACCTTTGTGCCGGCGCCCGGCTCGCTCTCGATGCGATACCAGCCGCCGGCCAGCTGAGCGCGCTCTCGCATCGCGATCAGGCCGATGTGCCCCGGCACCCGCACAGACTCCGCGACGACAAAGCCTGTGCCGTCGTCGCTTACTTCGACGCGGACACCGCCATCGACGATTTCGGCGCGAACCCCAACCCTGGTCGCGCGAGCGTGCTTCTCGACGTTGTTGAGCGCCTCTGCGATGTTCTTCAAGGCGAGCGCCTGGATCGGTCGAGGTACATCGTCCGGCAGCCTGCTGTCGATGTGCGGTTCGATGCCCGCACGGATCCGCATTGACTCCAGGCGCTCGCTTATCGCCTCGCGAAGATCATTCGGAATCTGGAGCGGTTCTGGGCTGACGTTCGTCAGCAGCCGCCGCAGTGAGTCTTCGACTTTGTTCAGGGTGTGCCGAAGCTGATCCAGTTGGACGGTCTGATGGCTGCCATTGGAGTCTGCACGCAGCCGCTCGAGCTGGAGCTCCGCTCCGGTCAGCAGCTGCAGTGAATCGTCGTGCAGGGTACTGGCGAATCGTCGGCGCGCCTCATCGCCCCCTGCCCCGATGTTGTTGAGGAGGTGCCGGCGTGCGGACATCGCTTGTTCGAGACGCACCGCTGTGTGACCGAGCTCGTCCTCGGACTCCCTGTACTGCCACAGCATTCCGGCCGCGAGGCCGGCGAGTCGAAGGACCCAGAGGTCATGAGCGGTGAAGCCTTCTTCCGCGTCGTACACCACCACAGCGCCGATGCGCCGTTCGCCCACGCGCCATGCGGCCGCGATCGAACTGTTCACGTCATGGAGGCCGGACAGGCGCCAGATGGAGTCCAGCTGCGGGGACGTGTCCCCGACAAGCTCGAGCTCGTCACCGAAAACGACTCGTTCGACCGCCCCTTCGCCATTCGGGTCGAGCGGAAGGCGGACCTCGTAGATCCTCGACCGGTCCGCGAATCCGAAAGGCTCGGGCTGCAGCGCAAGCGTGCCGCGCGACCCCAGCCGCCAGAAAGCGGCCCTGCGGCCATGGGTCAGCCCCGCAATGGTGGCGCTCAATCGAGCGAAGAAGTCGGGCAGGTCTTCGTCTGCGCCCGGGTAAGCTGAGATGGCCGCCAGGGCGGTCAGGGCCGAATCCTCAGACCTCTCCCGCTGGGACCGTTTCGACCTCGGCATGCTGCCCTTGTTCAGGGCTACCTTGCCTCCGACCGGCAATGCTGCTGCTTCCACGTTCCTCTCCCAGGGTGCGGTTTTCCGACTTACATCAAATCGCCTGGGGGGTGGCCTCGTCACCGTACAAGTGAGGTAGATCGGACCCTGCGGTTTTCGGTCTACATGAGAAGCGAAATTGGTGTGCCCACCCCTTGCGAGGCGGGCACGTCTAAGAAACGCGCCGCGTGGGGCCCTTACCGAGTTCGGGACGAGCTCGCCAGGAACGAAAAAGACCGGGCCCGCAAGTTGCGAGCCCGGCCCTTTGTCTGTCGATCAGCTTCGGCGGTTCCTGATTCGGAGTCCGATGCCGCCGAGCAGGACGAGGAGGCCGCCCAGGACGCCCCCCGCGATGGGGGCGCCGGTCGCGGCGAGGACTTCGCCGCCGGCTGTGGCCGTGGCGCCCAGTGCTCCGCCGGTTTCGCCACCGGTCTGGCCGCCGCCCGTAGCCTGCGTCGAGTTGCCGGTCGAGGCGGTAACGCTGTTCGCGGTGCCGCTCGCGTTCACCTCGGTCGAGTTGCCAGTCGAGCCGTTGGCGGAGTTCGCCGTGCCACTGGCATTCACTTCCGTTGAGTTGCCCGTCGAGCCGCCCGCGCTGTTTGCGGTGCCGCTGGCGTTGACTTCGGTCGAGTTGCCCGTGCTGGCGTTGGCGGAGTTCGCCGTGCCGCTGGCGTTGACCTCGGTTGAGTTGCCGGTCGAGCCGCCCGCGGAATTCGCCGTGCCGCTGGCGTTGACCTCGGTCGAGTTACCGGTCGAGCCGCCGGCGCTGTTCGCGGTGCCGCTGGCGTTGATCTCAGTCGAGTTACCGGTCGAGCCGCCCGCGCTGTTCGCGGTGCCGCTGGCGTTGACCTCGGTCGAGTTACCAGTCGAGCCGTTGGCGGAGTTCGCCGTGCCGCTGGCGTTGACCTCGGTCGAGTTGCCAGTCGACCCGTTGGCGGAGTTCGCTGTGCCGCTGGCGTTGACCTGGGTTGAGTTGCCAGTCGAACCGTTGGCGCTGCCGGCGGACCCGCTCGTCGTGTTCTCGTCGAGCTCTTGGGGCGCTTTGATGGGCGCTGCGGTCCGAGCGTGTGCGCTGCTCTCACTCGGCTTGGTGCTGCTTTCCGCGCTGTGAGCATTGCTCGTCGCGTGAGCCGTGCTACTCGGCTTGCTGCTGCTTTCGGTCGAGCTGTGCGTGTTGTCGCTCGCCTTGGCGCTGCTTTCGCTGCTCGACTGGCTAGAGCTCGACGCCTTGGCGCTGTCGCCTGAAGTGGCTTTCGGCGCGGGTGCACTTGCACTCTTGTCCGTGGTGCTCGAGTTGCTGCTGGTCTGGCTGCTCCCGCCCTGCCCTTTGCCCTTGCCTCCTTCTCCATCGCCGCCGCCGATGTGCTGCTCGTTGCTCGTCGACGGGCTTTCGTGGCGCGGAGCCACTGCGGAAGCACTCGTGTGATCGCGTGCTTTGCCCTGGCCTGATCCGCTGTCCGAGGCTAGCGCCGGAGACGTGCGAGCCAGCATGAGGAGAAGTCCGGCCAAAAGGACGAACGCATTAACGGCCAGGCGCCGAGCAAGCGCAGGCCGACTCGCTATGAACTCACCGAACGCTTCCAAATGCCCACCTCCACGTGGAAATGAGCGATTGCCTCGCCGCCATCCTGGACACCAACCCCGCGCTCACGAGGATATGTCGCAGAACGCCCCGCTCAGCGTTCCCTAGTAGGGCAATACGCTTGCAATGGAAACGCAAACTGCATCAGTTCTAACCATGGAGACGGCAACCGACAAGGAATCGGTCGGCGCCTACGCCCAGGATGTCCTCGCCAAAACGGGCTGGGAAGTCGTCTCTGTGCACCGCCGCGGCACCCGGCTGGAGCCCCCAGACTCCTACTGGTCCCTCTTCAGCATCGACATTAATAAGGACGAGGAAGAGCGCGAGCTGCGCCTTGTCGCCAAAGGCGCCCTCAACCCCGACGCCTGGCAAAGGCTGAGCGCCCGCCTCACGCGCCACGGGGCAGGCCAGGCGGTTGACCCGATCAACGGCGCAGGCTATCCCACCCTCTTTCCCGAAACGCAGCACGCCTACTGGTTCTATCCCTTCGACCCGTCAATGCCCAATCTGCCTCAGGCGACGGATCCCGTCCGCATCGCGAGCGTGCTCCTCGGCGCCGACAATCCAAAGGACGTTCTGGCCGCCGCCCGCCACCTTGAAGTCGAGCGCGTGCGCTATATGCCGGAGATCTCGGCGATTCTTCGCTACACGCTCGACCTTCCCGGAGCGCCGGCGAGGGTTTTCGGCAAGGTGCAGCCTGGTGGCCGCGGCTTGCGGACGATGCGCGTGGTGCAGGGCTTGTGGCGCGCTGCCGCCCGTTATCCCGGGCTGATCAACCTCCCGCGTCCGCTTGGCTACATCGACGAGATGGGCTTGTTGCTCGAAGAAGCCGTTCGCGGCCGTCCGGTCACCGGGAAACGCACCAGCTCCGAGTTCATGATGGCCGGCATTGCAGCCGCAGAAGCGCTGGCCGTGATCCACGAGTCCGAGGTCGAGACGCAGCAGCGGATCGAGATCGAGCGGGAGATCGCGCGGCTAGACCGGGTGGCGCAGCAGTTCGCGTACGTCCTGCCCGAAGGCCACTTCCTCCTCAAGGACCTGATCACCCACATGCGCGACCGGGTGCGAAAGACAGTCGAAGAGGACTGGCTCCCGACTCACGGCGACCTGAAATACGACCAGTTCATGTTTCACAACGACCACTTCACGCTGCTGGACTTCGATTACTTCGCGATGGGGGAGACCAGCTACGACCTCGGCAAGTTCTGCGGTTACCTGGTTCCTTCTCAGCCTCGAGATTGGGCGCAGACCGCAGCCGCCGAGGAAGTGCGAACCTTGTTCATCCGCCGCTACCGAGAGCTGAGGCCCCGGGCGACGCTGCAGCGATTTGGCGTTTACGAGGCTTTGACGCTGGCGCTCCGTGCGATGGCCTTCATGTGGACCCAGCTCCCAGGCTGGGAGCGGGGCGCGGAGACCTTCCTTGTGATGGCGTTCGAGCGCTTGAAGAGCCGGCTGCCCGAGTAAGCTCGCCCGCAGCGATGTAAGACGGCGCCCGACGACGCCCGTCTGGTTTCTTTTACAAGCCTTAACCCAACTTGCGCAGGGGCGCCGCCAGCCACCCGTCAGACTCACCGGTCTGTCATGCGGTTTCTCTCCTGGGTGGGCGGGCTTGCGGCGGTTGTCGTGCTGGGCACGGGGATCGGCGTCGTCTCGCTAGCGCACGGCCCCGCCAACACCGCCAAGACGCTGACGGCGTCCCGTCTACAGGCAGCGGCGCCGGCCGTCATCAGCGCTGACCCGGAGGCGGCTGCCCGGCACATGGTTTCGCCTCACAGCCAGACCTCGACCTCGAACTCGCCAGGCTTCACCAGCTCTCCCGCCTCGGTCGGGCAGTCAGCGTCGCGTCCAGTACCAGTCGCGGCCGCGCCCGCCGTCGTCGTCAACTCGACGCAACAAGCGCTCATCAACCAGGACCGCGCGAGCTACGGTCTCGGGCCACTGACCTGGAGCAGCTGTCTTTACGGCGTGGCGCATGCGCAGGCGGCATACCTTGCCACGCCAGGCGTTCCGTTCCAGCATTACAGCGGCGTGCAGCAGGACCTGTCCTGTCATCTCGGCCGCCAGGTCGGCGAGAACATTGGCTGGTGGTCGGGCGGAGTCAATGACTCGCAGCTCAACACGATGTTCATGAACAGCCCCGACCACAAGGCCAACATCCTCGGCCCGTACCACTATGTGGCTACGGCGTGGGCGGTCCGATCCGACGGCCACGCCTATATTGCGGTTGAGTTCGGCTAAAGCGGCTTCCTGAGTAGCCCAATTCAACTCGGCGTTGTTCTGACGTAGCGCTCGACCGCGGCACACTGTTGCCCGAATGAGCGTTCGGAGGAGGAGCGCGAAGGGTGTCTACCGGACCGGTCGCCCGCGGCGGCCAAGATGCGCTCTGGATTCGCCCATTCAAGTGGCTTTGGGCCAGGCGCGTCTGGATTGCGGCCGCGATTGGAGTCGTCTTTCTCGCCACGACGCTTTATGTGTTGTGGGCGATCAAAGACCTGCCCGATCCGACCCAGAACGTGCTCGCGGCCGGCGACGTCATGGTGTTGGACCGCAGCGGGAGACTGATCGAGGACTGGAGCCCGCAGGGCCACTACCACATCAACAAGACCCTCAACGAAATGGGGCCCTACGCGCCAAAGGCGGTGCTGGCGGCGGAGGACCGCAACTTCTACAAGCACGGGGCGGTCGATCCACTTGCCATAGGTCGTGCGGCCTGGGTTGACCTGACCTCGCGCGGGGTCAGCGAGGGCGGAAGCACCATCACGCAACAGCTCGTGAAGATTCAGCTGCTCACGCCTCAGAAATCGTTGACTAGAAAAGTGCAGGAGATGGTGCTGGCGGTCGCGCTGGAGCAGCGATATTCCAAAGACCAGATCCTCACCATGTACTTGAATCGCGTCTACTTCGGCCACGGGGCGTACGGCGTCGGGGCTGCGGCGACCACATATTTCACTAAGGACGCGAAGGACCTGTCGATCGCGCAGACCGCTTTCCTCGCGGGGCTGATCCAGGCTCCGACGGCGTACGACCCCGTGGTCCACTACGACTTGGCGCATGAGCGCGAGCTGTACGTTCTCCAGGGCATGGTCGCAACCGGTGCTTTGACCGCGGATGAGGCGGACAAAGCGGCCAAGGAAGACGTCAAATCCGAGCTCCACATCCAGGCGACTGCGCGGCAGACAAAGGCGCCGCATTTCGTCGACTACGTGCTCAGCCAGCTGGAGGGGCTCTTCGGTGCGGCGGCCGTGCAGCAGGGTGGCTTTGTGGTGCGCACGACCCTCGACCTGGACATCCAGGGGGCCGCGCAGTCGGCGGTCACCAACGGTGTCGGCGAGCTTTCGATCTTCAACGTCAACAACTCGGCATTGCTCGCCGCCCAGCCCAAGACCGGCGACATCCTGGCGTGGGTCGGCTCGGCCGACTACGGCAATGACGCGATTGGCGGGCAGTTCGACGTCGTCCTTTCCAAGCGCCAGCCTGGCTCGTCATTCAAGCCGTACGTGTACGAGGCGGCCCTTCGCGACCACAAGATCACATGGGCCACGATCCTCCACGACCAGCAGACCAACTTCAACGGCTACTCGCCACATGATTTCGACAACGGAGGCATGGGGGACATCCGTGCGAGCACCGCCATCCTGTACTCGCGCAACATCCCCGCTGTCGAGGTCGGGCAGATCGAAGGGATGAACAGCGTGGTCGAGCTCGCCCACGCGATGGGGGTCAAGAGCAAGCTCGAGCCCTACCTGTCGACCGCGATCGGCGCCAGCTCGATCACGCTCTACGAGCACCTGCAGGGATATCAGACCTTCGCGAACCAGGGTCAGCGCATCGACTTTCACGTCCTGAAAGAGGTCGATGACCAGAGCGGCCATGCCGCGTTCAAGTACGAGAACCCGACCAGCACGACAGTGTTGACGCCCGCTGAGTCATTTCTCATGTCCGATGTCTTGAGGAACTACCAGAACACCTGGCGCTTCGGCTGGAACCGGCAGATGGCAAGCAAGACCGGAACCAGCGACAACGGGAAAGGGGGTATCCCCGACTCGTGGATCATGGCGTACAACCCGGACATCGCGACCGGCGTCTGGGTGGGCAACACCGCGCCGAACGGCGGGGGCGGCCTGATCCGGGCCTACGGAGAGAACGTAGGCCTGACCATCATGAGGCACTTCATCAACGCGCTCTCGCCGGACTGGCGCGACTGGTATACGCGGCCCTCGGGCGTCGCACAGGGTTGCGGCAGCGATACTTCGGACCCGTTTCTGCAGGGCACGTGCACCCAACCGTCGCCCAGCGCGTCGAGCCCCTCGCCGTCGGCCATACCCTCGGTGCTGCCCTCGGTTCTCCCTTCCATCCTGCCTTCGGCCTCGGCCTCGGCCTCGCCGAGCTCAAGCCCGTCGCCATCTCCGTCGCCGTCACCGCCCCCGTCTCCAGCACCCTCACCGCAGCCGAGCTGATGCTTGCCATGAGCAGTCAAGACACGCCGTTTCTCGAAAGCGTCGAACGTAGGCGTCCGGGCACATCGCTGCGCACGTACGTCACGCGCGCGCTGCCCCACAGCTCCGCCATCGTCGTCGCGAACCGCGCCCCCCACGAACCGCGCGCCGAGGGTGGGTTCACGCGCGGCGCGGGTGGAGTCATCACCGCGCTGCTTACGCTGGCTGAGGTCGCCGGCGCCGACTGGGTGGCGTGCGCCCGGACCGACGCCGAGCGCGCCCTCATCGAGGAGCACGGCACCACATGGAACGCGCCGCTGATCCGCAGCGAGACGCGCCTGCACTATGCGACCCCGACACCGGAGCAGTACGAGCAGTACTACTCGGTCATCTCAAACCCGGTCCTGTGGTTCGTCCAGCACTACCTTTGGGACCTTGCCACCCAGCCGGTCATCAACGGCCGCATACACCGCGCGTGGAAGAACGGGTATGTCGAGGTGAACAAGCAGGTGGCGCGCAAGGTGGTCGAGGTTGCGAGGGCGCTGCCAGGCCGGCCGCTGGTCATGGTCCACGACTACCAGCTCTACTTGGTACCCAAGCTCGTTCGCGAGCAGTTGCACGGCGCGATGATCCAGCACTTCGTCCACATCCCATGGCCGACGCCGCAGTACTGGAAGGTTCTGCCGCGCGAGATGCGCGACGCGATTATCTTCGGCCTCCTTGGATGCGACATCGTCGGCTTTCAGACGAGCCTCGACGTCCGCAACTTCTTGATGACGTGCGAGGAAAACGCCGGGTTGGCCGTGGACGAACGTGAGCGGGCAGTCCTCGTCGACGGTCGCATGGTCTACGCCCGTGCGTACCCGATCTCGATCGACGTCGCGAGCACGACGCGTCTCGCCTACTCGCACGGTGTGATGGTCGAAGAGAGAAAGCTGCGGGACTGGCGCCCTGAGCACCTGATCGTGCGCATCGACCGGACCGATCCGTCGAAGAACATCGTGCGTGGTTTCCTCGCTTACGAAAAGCTGCTCGCCCACCATCCCGAGCTCAAAGGAAGGGTCCAGTTCTGGGCCTTCTTGCAGCCGTCGCGCCAGGACGTGGCTGCGTACCGCAACTATGTGCGCAAGGTCCGTCAGACGGTCGCGCGCATCAACGCCCAGTACGGCGCCCACGGTTGGCAGCCGATCAGGCTGGAGCTCGGAGAGAGCATGCGCAAAGCGATGGCCGCCATGCGCAACTTCGATGTCCTGGTCGTCAACTCCGTCTACGACGGCCTCAACCTCGTCGCCAAAGAGGGCGCGCTGATCAACCGCTCCGATGGCGTGATCGTCCTGTCAGAGAACGTCGGCGCCCACGAGGAGCTGCATCCGCACGTTTTGTCGATCAACCCGTTCGACATCGAGGCGACCGCCGATGCGATGCATCAGGCGATCGTGATGGATGTGGACGCGAAGCGGCGGCTGAACGAGGGAGCGCGCGAGGTCGTGCGGACCAACGACATCGCGCGCTGGATCACCCGCCAGGTGCAGGACATCCGCGACCTGGCCGCGTCGCCTGGATTGAGGGCCGGCTAAGCCGCCGCGGCTAGAAGCCCCGCGGCCTCAGGCCGCCCGAGCGCCGAGAGACTGTGACGTTGCGGTAGAAAATGATCGCGACGAGGCGCGCCACGCCCCACCCCAACAGTGCGTACACGAGGATCGCCAACACCACCGACATCTCGAGCAGCGACTGGTCATTGCCGATGGTCGGCAGGATGTTCTTGAACGGCGCGAGGAAGATGGCCGTGATGTTGTAGACCCAGTTCGAGAAGCCTGCGTGGGGGTTGGCCCCCAGCAACTTGAGGACGAGCCTGATCAAGAGCAGGCCCTCGATGATGCCAAAGACGAGATAGACGAACTGGACCGCGCGCCATCCGGGGTTGGAGGTGCTGACCACCTCCGACTCGGCCGGTACTGCCGGGTCCTCAGTCACAATCCGCTCGCGCTCGTAGACGCGGCCCGTCGCGGGCTCAGGTTCAATTTCCTTGTCCTTGCGCTCCATGCGAATCCCTCCTTGCCTGGTTAAGAAAGATGAAACGAGACTACGAATGAACAACGCCCGGGTGGCTGGTGCCACCCGGGCGCATCGGGGAGGTGACCGAGCTCAGAACGGCCTATGGGTACCAGAGGGGGAGGATGGAAAGCGCCTCGTCCCCGTCCACGTCCTCGTTGGGGCCGTTGCTGCCCAGCTGGTATTGCCAGGCTGCGACGTAGTCCGGGCAGCCCGTCAAATTCGGCTGCCACACCGGAGCGTTGGACTTCGACCAGCCGCGCGATACGAGCGACGGCTCGAAAGACCAGATGTAGGAGTCCCACGAGATGGCTTTGTTCTCGCTCTGCGCCTGGCACCAGGCGGCGCCGAACTCGCTGCCTGAGGTCCCGTTGCCGTAGAAGACCGGAACGTATCCAGCCTTCGTCACCCCGTCGTACCAGCCTTTGATGAAGCCGGCGTCGACGTTGGCCGCTCCCGGGCACGCCGCGCCTGGGGGCTCGATGTCGATCGCGACCACCCGGCCTTTCGGAACTGTGTCATGCGCGGCCACTGATGTCGCCGCCTGCGCGTAGCCCAAGCCGGTTTCGTAGCCAGAGACCGCCGAGCAGTTGTATTCGTTGTAGATGGGCAGGATGCCCATGTGCAGCTTCTGGGCCATGTAGATCTCGGGCCAGCTCAGGCCGGGGCACACGGTCGAGGTCAAGTAGCGGCCCCAGAAGTCGGGCGGGCCAAGCGAGCCGGCGACGGCCTGGTAGACCTCGTGCCCGCTGGGGTCGCCGGTGAAGGCTTTGCAGGAGTCGACACCCCACAGGATGCGGGTCGGCTGCACGGAGCCTGACCGAGCCTGAATGTTGGTGAGCGAGACCGGACCTGCCACCTTCTTCAGGAGCTGGCCTAGCTTCGTCGGAGTCTGCTCGACGGGCACCGACCCGACCACTGCGCTGAAGTGCGGCGTCGCCGAGGACGCCACGGCGAGGTCTGCGCTGCAGCTGCTCCCCGTCTTGCACGGCTTGCCCACCAGGTGGCCCTGATCGTCCAGGATGCCGATGCTCCATGGCGTGTTGGTCAGGTCGGCGTTCGCCGTCGCCCTGAGATGGATTGTGCCGCCAACCTGGAATGTCGAGCTGCCGGCCATCCCGACGGAGAGCCACGTCATCGAGAAGTGGTCCGACACGCCCCAGATGTCCGGGTTCGAGAACGTGGCCGTTGGCTTGCCGATCGCGGCGACGATCGAGCGGCTGCCGCTCGCGGGTTGGGTGATCGATACGGTGCAGTTGGTGCCTTGGCCGCAGTAGGTGATGCGGCTCATATTGCTCAGGTCGAACATCTCGAGCACGTAGCCGAACTGCTCGACCGGAATGCTCGAGACTGCGGTCACGGTCACCGACTTTCCGGGTCCGACGACTGGGTTGATCGAAGCCACAGACACCCCGATCCACCCCACGGAAACCTGATTCGAGGTGAGCACCTTGCCCGTGGGCTGCGTCGAGCTCGGCGCGGACACATACGCGACAAAGTCGTGGACACCGGATTTCGCCGCGTACGCGACGGCGCACTCGTTGCCGCGCGAGCACGATCCCACCAATATTCCAGTCGTCGTGTCGAAGATCTGGATCGCGGTCCCGGTCCCTGCCACAGCGCTGCCCGCTGTCGCGGTCAGCAGTACGTTGCGGTCCGCCTGGGTGGCCGTGGTGCTGGCGCTCAAGGTGAGCTTCGAGAGCGCGGCGGCCGGCTGAAGAGAGGCGACTGGGACGCTGGGCGTGACCGTTGCAGAGTCAACCGGCGCGCCGCGGTTGGAGCTGTCGTTGCAGGCGGCGGGCGTGCTGAGCGCGGGATTCGCCGGGTCCGCGGCGCATGCGGCCATCCCGTCTGGAATGGAGGCAACGCCCGGCGTCACACCAATGCCGCTGGTAGCGCACGCGGCGGCTTCGCCTGACCGCGGGCACGGCTGCGCGCCATCCGGCAGGCTGAGCTGCAGGCCGTTTGCCGCATCCGTGCATGGGCCGGCGGCCTCTGTCGCGCGCGAGCAGACCTCAACCGCCGACGGCTGCCGCGGCGTGGTCGGCGAAGGCGCCGCCGCAAGGGCCGAGAAGGTCAGCTGGCTGGCCACCGCCGCAAACGCCACCGCCAGATGTGCTTTCCGGGCGGCGAGATTGGATAGAACCTGTCGAAGTAACTGCACGGATACCCCCGTTTGGCGCGCACCCACAGAGAGGTGGCGCAAGATGGGGGCAAGCTACGGTCGGCATGCCTGTGCATCCACGGCCGCTGGGTTAATTAGCTTCAAGCCTTGTCAATTGGCTCGAATCGGCCAGAAAGGGGCCGGTTTTACATCAGAGGCTGAGGGACCCTCGGTGATGGTTCCCCAGTCAAGCGGTGAATTCTGACGCTAAAGACTCGCCTTGTCTACGGGCTTGCGTGCGCGGCGCCCAGAACGTTCCCGTACATGACCCCGAGGGCCAGCAGTCCGAGCAGCGATAGGAGGACAAGGATGAAACTTCGCGCGCAGGCGTCGACCAGCCATGAGTCGTCGCTCGTCTCGGAATCGGCGATGTTCCAACGCCGACCGTAGAGTCCGGCCCTCACGGAGAGCCCGATCGTGGCCCCAAGGATGATTAAGAGAACTGCCATTGTTCGACCCGACTGAGGGCGTGGACACCGAGCGGGTCGGCGTCCACGCCATCCAGACAACGCGCCGAGTGCCGAATGTGAACATGTCGGCCAACATTTATTAAGGACGCGCGGGTCTCCACCGACCAATACTCACGTTGACGGGCGCGTTCTTTTAGGCGTGGAAGTGCCGCTGCTCCTCCAGTTTTCGATCGCGCTTTTCACCGGCATGGTGGCGGCGACTTTCGTGCCGCCTGTCAGGCGATCGATCCCCAAACCGGTTGAGATCTTGTTGTGGATCGCCCTCGCCAGCGTCAGCGTCGTCGCAGTCATGAGCATCACCGACCCGAACGCTCGCGAGCTCAGCACGTCGGCTGCTTGGGCGGCCGATCAGATCATCAACACGACGGTCGCGATCTTGCTGGGTGGCGTCGCCGCCTGGATCTCGGACCACCGCTTCACAATCGCCAGCTGGCTTGTCATCATCGCCGGCGTCGACATCTTCGCCCTCATGCTCATCGGCTCGCTGCGGAGCGCTCGGGCGTGGGAGCCGCGCGTCCGACTGGGCGAGTGGATGGAGCTGCCGGTTGCGCCGGCGCCGGCGCATGGACTGCGTCAGCCTGTGCTCGCCGACCCGCTCGCGAATGTGAACCGAAGGATTGCAGCCGCGGCGGCAGTCGCGGGAGCTGCGATGCTGGCGAAGCTGATCGACGTTTCGATCTGGTTCGGCGACGTGATCGTGCCGCGTGAAAAGGAGCGGCTCACCCACGCCGCAGCGGCCGGCCGATTCTCCTCGCGGGCTCGCCTGGAATCGCTCCGCGACGCCACGGCCCATCTGCAGTTTGCGGCGCGTGCCTGGTACGCCGCCGCCGGTGAGCCCGCGGTCAATGAGCTCGCACTGAGGGCTCGTCGAGGCTTGCGGCCGGCCAGGTTGCGGGCAGGCCAGATCGTCGACATCCAGGCGCTCTTGAGCGCGCAGTCGATCGGTTGGTATGGCCCATTGAGCGCCGGCCCTACGCAGTCACCGGGGGATCGCGATGTCGCTGAAGCCGAGAGATCAGATCGTCTGGCCTCATAGGCCGAACGGCATGAGGCGGCGCGCCAGCGCGCCGCAGGTCCTCAGCACGCACAAAGTTGCCCGACCGGCGGGCTGGCTCGTGCGGCTCGCGGCCCTCCTCGTCTTTGCGGTCCCGGCCTTGATCGTCACGTCTCCTGGCTACGTCGCGTTCGCCGACAAGCTGCCCGACCCGGAGCAGGTGGCCTCAGCGATCCCCGAAGACACCGTGATCTACGCCTCCAACGGGATGCCGATCGCAGACCTCCATCCACCGGGCTATCAGAACTACTTCGAATCGCTTGCTGACATGGGCACGCTGCTGCCTGAGGCGGTCATCTCAATCGAGGACCGCAACTTTTACCAGGAGCCCGGCATCGACCCTCAGGGAATCGCCCGCGCGTCGGTGGTCGACTGGAAGTCGCACTCAGCCGTCGAAGGCGCATCGACGATCACGCAGCAGCTGGTGAAGCTGCGGATCGTGGGCAGCCATGCGACTCTCGATAGAAAGATGCGTGAAGCGTTGCTCTCGTTCGAGATCGAGCGCCGCTACACCAAGCGGCAGATCCTCGAGTGGTATCTGAACAGCGTCTTTTTCGCGAACACGGCCTGGGGTACGTCAGCCGCGTCGAGGATCTATTTTCACTCCAAGACAAAAGACCTCGACCTCGCGCAGGCCTCGATGCTTGCGGGCATCATCCGCGGGCCTACGCTCTACAACCCTCTCGTCAATTGGACGTCGGCCAAGAACCGGCAGAAGGTCGTGCTGAACGCGATGATCCGCGACGCCAAGATCACCGCTGCTGACGCAGCGACTGCGTTCGTGGAAGACATCTCACCACCCGCGCACATGTTCACCCCGACCAACTCGGTGTGGGCGCCCGCCTTCGTCAGCTACGTGACCACTGAGCTGATCAAGATGTTCGGCAAGGAGGCAACCTACAGCGGCGGCCTGCACGTCATGACCACCCTGAACGTCCCCCTGCAGCAGATCGGTCAGAGCGTGGTCAGCGGCATCGTCGACGTTCTCTCCTACCGCAACGTGACTCAGGGCGCGCTTGTGGCGCTGGACCCTACGACGGGGGGGATCGTGACCATGGTCGGGTCGGCCAACCCCAATACTTATGGAGGGCAATACAACCTCGCGGTGTGGCCGCCGCGCAACCCGGGATCTTCGATGAAGATCTTCACGTACACGGCCGCGATCGCGAGCGGCCAGTACACGATGACCACGCCGATCGCGGACAGCCGGTTCGCCTACAGGGACCCCGTGTCAGGCGAGGTGTACTCGCCTCAGAACTACGACGGCCGAACCCACGGCACCTGCCAGCTGCAGGCGTGTATGGGCAACTCGCTGAACATCCCGGCGGTCAAAGTCGAGCTCGGCATCGGCGTTTCGAGCGTCGTCCAGATGGCACGCACGATGGGCGCGCCGCCGTACCAGCTCCACGGCACTGACGCCAACGGATTTCCGATCTACACAACGGACGATGCGCTCAACACCTATGGCCCGTCGTTGACCCTCGGCGGCTACGGCGAGACCCCGCTGCAGATGGCGATTGGAGCGTCGGTGCTGGCCACGCAGGGCATGCTGCGCCAGCCGTACGCGATCGACCTGGTGACGAAGGGCGATCGCCTCGTCTATGTGCACCGGCTCGATCCCGGCAAGCGCGTCCTCGACGCGCGGGTGGCCTACATCATGGAACAGGTCATGTCCAACGACAACAACCGAGCCATGATCTTCGGCCGCAACTCTCTTCTGACCCTGCCAGGTCGCCATGTGGGCGTGAAGACGGGGACTTCCGACTCGTTCGCCGACGCGTGGACGGTCGGCTACACGCCGCACCTCGTGACGGCGGTATGGGGCGGCAATGCCAACTGGAACATGAAGATGACCAAGAACTCGGACAGCTACTTCATCGCCGCGCCCATGTGGCACCCGTTCATGGAGCGCGCGCTCGACACGCTCGGCTACGGGGACGAGTGGTACAGCGAACCGGCGGGATTGGTCGACTCGAGCTGTCGCGGCCAGCCCGCGTGGTATCTGCCCGGGACACACTGCTGATGCGCTTCGACAAGCGAGGGCGGCGGCTTCCCGACACCGGGCATGGATGCGGCTGCCAGATGTGCGCCGACTCCAACGCTCCGCGCTATGACAGGCGAGGCGAGCCGCGCAGCGTCGATCGATTGTGGAGTCCGGCGCATCGAGGATTGGTTCGCCTTGCCAAGACTCTCC
>Ga0137415_10000987_pt1 | contig 27995 bp, 27 predicted proteins | sample CZODoug3_1_1_16f_FD_183082 | JGI IMG/M metagenome (GOLD analysis project Ga0137415, IMG submission 183082) | Vadose zone soil fungal communities from Angelo Coast Range Reserve, California, USA - CZODoug3_1_1_16fungal (Hybrid Assembly) | ecosystem: Environmental > Terrestrial > Soil > Vadose...
TCCATGGCGTCCATCTCGGTCGTGTCTGCCCGAGTCTGGGCGCGGCACGCGGTTGCGATCGAGATGGCGACGATCACCGCCGTCGCGGCGGCAGCGAGCTTGGTCATGGGGGGTAACTTAATGATCAACATGTTCGACGTCGCCGTGGTCGGCGCCGGCCCCGCCGGGGCGACCGCCGCGCTCACCCTCGCGCGACGCGGGCTCAACGTCGCGCTGCTCGAGAAAGCCGCCCTGCCGCGCTACAAGACCTGCGGTGGCGCGGTCGTGGCACGCAGCCTGGCGCTGTTCCCGCCGGAAATCCAGACCGTCGTCGAGCTGCGCTGCACGCACGCTGAGCTCCACCTGCTCGACGGAGACCTGCACTACAGCTCCGCGCGGGAGCCTCCCGGCCCGCCGATCATGGCGATGACCATGCGCGACCGGCTGGACCAGGTGCTCGCGTCAGCCGCCACCGCCGCTGGGGCGGCGCTGCATGCACCGTGCACCGTGAGCGGCGTGAGCCTCGATCCGCGTCACGTGCGGCTCGACACCGATGCGGGTCCGGTGACCGCGGCGTTCGTGATTGCGGCGGACGGCGCCACGGGTGAGCTCGCACGGCTCGCGGGTTGGGGGGACGGGCGCCATCTGATCCCCGCGCTCGAACACGAGGTGCACGTGGACGACGCCACGCTCGACCGCTTCGCGCGGGTGCCCCGCTTCGATGTGGGCGTCGTTCCGTACGGGTACGCCTGGGTGTTCCCCAAGACGGCGCACCTTTCGGTAGGCGTGCTGACCACGCGGCGCGGCACGATCAACCTGCACCGCCACCTCGAGGACTACCTGCGGGTGATCGGGCTCGCGCCGCGGTCGATGGAGCGCCACGGATTCGTGATCCCGGTCCGCCCGCGCGCCGGGCCGCTGGCGCGCCAGCGCATGCTGCTGGTGGGGGATGCCGCGGGGCTGGCGGACCCGGTCACGGCGGAGGGGATCAGCCTCGCGGCGCGGAGCGGCGAGCTCGCGGCCGAGGCGATTGTCGCGAGCCAGCTCGATCCGCCGGGCGCGCGCGCCGCCTACCGCGCGGCCCTCCGGCCAATGCTGGCCGAGTTGCGCGTCGCTCGCATGCTGGCCCGCCTATTGTACGAGCACCCCAGCGCGCGCTGTTGGATGTTCCGGCGGGCGGGTCAGCGGCTGGTCGAAGCCATCACCGACGTCTTCATGGGGGCGCGGACGTACCGCGGATCGGTGCCGGGGCTCTTCGCGGCCCTGGCGCTCCGCCCCAGCACGCGCTCGTAGACCGCGAGCTCCGCTCGGGCGATCCGCGGCCAGGCAAACCGGGCCGCCTTCGCGACCCCCGCGCGCCCCATCGCCGCACGGCGCTCCGGGTCGCCCAGCAGCGCGATCGTCGTCTCCGCCCACACCGTCGGGTCGTCCTTCGGGATGATCACCGCCTCTGCGCCACCGTCGATCACCGAGCGGAAGCCGGGGTTGTCCGAGACGATCATTGGCGTGCCGCACGCCATCGCCTCGAGCAGCGTGACGCCGAACGACGCGATGGTCGTGGGACAGAGATACAGATCGGCCGACCCGTAGTACGCGGGGCGGTCGCCGAATACCTGCCCGGCGAACCGCACGCTCGCGCCCAGCTCCTGGGCGCGCCGCTCGTAGTAGCCGCGCCACGGCCCGTCTCCCGCCACGGTGAGCACGGCGTTGGGATAGCGCGCCAGAATGCGCGGCATCGCGTCGAGCAGCGTGCCCAGGCCGTTGCGCGGCTCGATGCGCCCGAGGAACAAGAGCCGGGGGTGCTCGGTGAAGGCGTCGGTGGGTTGCCGGCCGTTGGGCCGGAAGAAACTCGTATCTACGCCGTTCGGGATGACATCCCAATCGGCGCGGAAGTAGCGCGCGTTGGCATCCACCACCGGCTCGCTCACGGCGATGGTCGCCGCGTGGCGGTCGAGGATCTTCTGGAGCGGCCGTCGGAACACGCGGCAGCCCATCGAGCGCGCGAACCACGAGTGAAACGTGGCCACCACCGGGATACCGGCGCGCCACGCGGCGAACGGCGCAGCCAGCCCGAGCGTGGGGGCGAGCCCGCCGTGCACGTGCACGATGTCGTAGCGCCCCGCACGGAACAGATCCTCGAGTCGGCGCCGCAGCCGCCATCCCGTCGTCACGCGCGACACGCCCCCGTTGGCGTAGATCACGCGGCTCGTGCCCACCCGGCGCACGAAGTTCGCGTCCGGGTAATGCCCCATGCGGGACGTGACGACGTGAGCGGTGTGCCCCCACCCGTTGAGCTGCAGGGCGAGGTTGTGCACGTGCTCGGGCACGCCCCCGAGCTGCGGGTAATAGTCTTCGGCCACCAAGGCGATGCGCATCAGGCGAACCTCCGTCACTGTGACCCGGTGGCGTGGGCCGCCGTCACGCTCGCCTTGAGGCGCGCGACGCCGGCCAACACCGCTCCCGGCTCTTCTTCTTGAATGAAGTGCCCCGCGGCCGGCACCGAATCGAGCGCGAACGCGGGGAGCGCGTGCGCCAGCAGGTCCACTTCCTTGGCCCCGACGTCGCCATCGTGGCGCGCGCCGCCGACCAGCAGGCGCACGGGACAGCGGATCTGCGGCAGGCGGGGCGCCAGCAGCTCCGGCTCGCGCGAGTTCGCCATCGCGAGATACGCCTTGAGGGTGGCGTCGAGGTTGCGCCCGGCGCCGGCCGTATAGCCGAGGACCGTGGAGTCCGTGACCCAGCTCGCGTCACCCGAGGAATCTATGAGCATGCCGCGGATCTTGCGCCGGATGAGCCGCATCCCGCCGAACAGCTTGATCCACGGCGCGAATCGGAGCGCTCGCTTGAACGCCGGGGTGATCGCTTTCTCGGTGGGCCCGCCCTCGATCGACAACAGCCCGCGCACCAGATCCGGCCGCCGGTAGGCGAGTCGGAACGCCTCGGAGCCGCCGATCGAATGCGCCATGATCAGCGCGTTGCGCACGTGCAGCGAGTCGAGCACCGCGGCGATGCGGTCGGCTTGAGCGGTGAGGGAGTAGTTCGCCTTCTCGGGCCGGGTGGACGCCCCAACCCCCAGCGGTTCGATGACGATCGTCCGGTAGCCCGCGTCAACGATCAGCGGGACGACCTTACGGAAGCCGTACGCCGAGCCGAACAGCCCCGGAATGAGGACCACCGGGTCGCCACGGCCCGCGGTCTCGACGGACAGGGACTCCGCCCGACCCACCGGCACCATGAACGCATGCGGCGCCGACGCAGTGTCGGTGATCAATAAGAAGGCGAGCAGCAAAGTCACGTGTTCAGACCCGGTTCAGAGTGAGAGAGTCACGCCGATTTTCCGAGCGCCGCTCGCAACTCCGCGAGCCGGGCACCGATCGCTTCGGGCGGCACCGCTGCCAGGTCGGGAGGCAACAGCTGGCGGCTGGTGCACTCGAAGGCGGCAATGAGACGCTGATATTCGAGCTCCAGCGGATACGAGGGCGGCTGGAAGTCCCGGATCAGCTCGCGCAACAGCCCGGCGTTCAAAGCCTTCTGGTCCCCGGATGCCATGCGCCGGCTCGAGCGTACCAGAATCGCTTCCAGGTCGGCCGCCGAGAGCGCGTCGCGGCTCTCCGCAAACAGCGCCGCGGCATCGACGCCGGGCTCGAGCGTGATCCCCAACCGCTGCCGCAGCAGATCGAACACCTTCACGCGCTCCGCGACGGTCGCGGGCGGAAACAGCGCCAGGTGCTCCTCGGCGCGCCCCTGGCGCTTCAGGTCTACCGGCACCAGGTCGGGCCGGCTGGTCATGAGGAACCAGATCACCTTGCCTCGGCGGCGCGTGTCGCCCATGAAGGCGGCGAGCGACGCGAACACCCGCTCCGAAACCCCGGAGTCCGCGCCGCCGGTCTCGCGGGTTCCCAGCGCGGCGTCCGCTTCGTCCACCACCACCGCCACCGGACCGATGGCGTCGAGCAGCGAGAGCACGCGCTCCAGGTTCGCCTCGGTCTGCCCTTGCCACTTGGAGCGAAAGTTCAACAGCTCGACCACGGGGATTCCGATCTCCTTCGCGAAGCATTGGACGATGAAGCTCTTGCCCGTCCCCACCGGCCCGCAGATCAGGTAGCCCATCGGTACCACGTCGAGCCGTCCCTGTGCCAGCGCCCGCGCCGTCTCGCGCAGCAGCGCCTTCGCGCCTTCGTGCCCGGCCACCGCATCGAGGCCCACCCGGCTCGTCATGAACGTCAGCAAGCCCCCGCTCGCCTCTTCGATCAGGCGCTTCTTCTCACGCGTGAGCGCTTCCTGATCGAGCGGAGCGCCGCCCGCCTCGGCTTCGGCGAGCAGGCTCTCGAGGTGGAGGCGCGTGAGACCCGCGGTGAGGATCGCCACGCGACGGGCGTCCACCACCGAGAACGTCTCGGGACGGCTGCCGCGCCCCGCGAGATACGCGAAGCGCTCCGGCTCATCCGGCACGGGAACGGCGATCTCGAACGTACGGGCGTCGCTCACCAACGTGGCCGAGAGCGTCGCCGTCGTTTCCACGAGCACGCAGAACGTCACCGTGCGCTGCAAGAACAGCGGCTCGCTGGCCCAGCGACGCAGCGTGACGATCGCGCCGCGATCCTCCGCCGGCAGCTGCCCCGGCTCCCCGGCCGGCGCCACGGTCTCTCCATAGTCGATGATAACGGCCGCCGAGAAGCGCGGGTTTCCCGTGAGCTGGTACCGCAAGTAGGTCTCGATCAGCTGCAGCGCCCGGTCGGGGTCCCGCGGTTGCACCTGGGCCAGGTTCGTTCCGCCCAGCTTGTCGTAGGCCTTGAGCACCGTCTTGAAGTCGTTCTCGACGTCGCGGTCGGAGAACCCGATCCCCGCGCCGCGGTCGTACGTGATGATCGCCGAACGGTCGTTCAGGATCACCTGGGCCAGGCAGTCCCCGATCGTGCCGAACCGGCGGGCCCCGAGCGGATGAAGGTCGCGCACACCGGGCCCGTGCAGGATGAAGAAGTCGATACCGCGCTGGCGGATGCGCCGCTGCAGAGTCTTGGCCCAAGCGGGAAGGGTCGGCAGCTCGGTCATCGCGCCGAGACTACCATGGAGGCCGCAGCCCTGTCAACGACTCGGGCGGCATATTACCGGGGATGCAAGCTCTGTGGCTGGAGGACCGCCGCCTGCGAATGCGGAACGACGTTGCCACGCCCGAGCCGCCCCCGGGCGAAGCCCTCGTACGCCTGCTGTGCGCGGGAATCTGCAACACCGACATCGAGCTCACCCGCGGCTACTACCCGTTCACGGGGGTCCTGGGCCACGAGTTCGTCGGCGTTGTAGAGCAGGGTCCCTCCGGGCTCGTCGGCCGCCGCGTCGTCGGTGAGATCAACGCCGTGTGCGGCGGGTGCAGCGCGTGTCTCGCCGGCCGGCGCACCCACTGCGAGCGGCGCACCGTGCTCGGCATCGTCGGCCGGCACGGCGCGTTCGCCGACCACCTCATCCTGCCCGCCGAGAACCTGCTTCCCGTTCCCGACGCGGTCTCCACGGACGCGGCCGTGTTCACGGAGCCGCTCGCCGCCGCGCTCGAGATCCAAGAGCAGGTTCGGATCGACGCCCGCGATCGCGTGCTCGTGGTGGGCGACGGGAAGCTCGGCCAGCTCGTGGCACAGACGCTCGCGCTCACCGGCTGCGCGCTGCTCGCGGTCGGACGGCACGACGCGAAGCTTGCCCTGCTCGCCGCGCGGGGCATCGAGACGGGCCGAGCCGACCGAGTGACGCGTGGGGAGTTCGACGTCGCCGTCGAGTGCACCGGGAATCCCGAGGGATTCGCCGTGGCGCAGCGCGCGGTGCGACCGCGCGGCACGCTTGTATTGAAAAGCACGTATGCCGGCGCCCTGACGTTCGATGCGGCGGCGGTAGTGGTGAACGAGCTGACCGTGGTCGGATCGCGCTGCGGACCGTTCGCGCCGGCGCTGCGCTTACTCGCGGAAGGCCGAGTGGCGGTCGAACCGTTGATCCATGCTCGCTACCCGCTCGCCCAGGCGGTCACGGCGTTCGAGCACGCACAGCGACCCGGAGTACTGAAAGTGCTGCTGGACATCGGCTAGGCGGGCGCACCCGACAATGGCCAGGGGCAGAACACTCGACCTCAGATTCCGAGGTAGCGGTCCAGCCCAAGACGACCGGCGCCGGTGAAGACGAGGGCGAGCGAGAGCGCGAGAAGTAAGAACTCGAGTTCCCATCCGGCCCCCTGCGGCCCGGACGCGAACCGAGACTTCCCGATTCGCACGGTCGCGAGCGCTACCACCATATCGATCGCCAGTCCCAGCGCGAGCAGGCGCGTCGCGACGCCCAAGATCACCAGTACCGCCCCGACCGTCTCCAATAACGTGACCAGCCACGCGGAGAACAGCGGGGCCGGCACGCGGATCTGCCTGAGGAACCCCGCAAACGCGGCCGGATCCTTCAGCTTGCCCCGGCCATGGGCCAAGAATGTGATTCCGAGCGCCAGCCGCAGGATCAGCTCGCCGACGCCGGCGTACGGTGCGAATACACTGTCGAGCATGCGCGCCTCCCTCTTTCGTCCCCCTGTCGTCACAATCTCGTTCACTATGGCCAGGGGCAGAATCGAACTGCCGACACGCGGATTTTCAGTCCGCTGCTCTACCAACTGAGCTACCTGGCCGGGCTATGCAGCAGAAGAACTTAGCGGACCGACTGGGGCGGTGGGAGGGCTAGTAAGGCGTTACGGCATCCTCCAATGCGTCAGATCGGCCCACGAGCGCGGCGCAGTCGCACCGCCGCGGCGAGCAAGGCCGCGGCGACCGCCAAGCCCAGCCACAGGCTCGCGCTGCTCAGAAACACGCGCGGCGTGAGGTGCGTCATCGGATCGATCGGGAGCGTCCCCGGCGCGATGACGGCTTCCCTGCTGGCGTTATAGCGGGTCTGCAGCATGGTCGCGAAGCGCGTGGTGTCGAACGCGATCTTCTCGACGATGCTGATCGCGACCAGCGGCAGTGTGGCCCAAAGAAACGGCGCGCGCCGCGCCCACGCCGAAACCAGGAGCAGCCAGCCGAAGAACGGCGCCCACCACAGCGCATGCACCGTCGCGAGGTGGTAGAGCAGTAGCCACGACATCTGGAGCAGCGGAACGTGAGCCCACAGCGTGGCGGCATTGACGCCGCTCACCGAGAGCACCGCGGTGCCGAGCAGCAGGATGATGAGCTGCGTCGCCACCGTGACGGCGAACGTGACGAGCGGGAGGATCAGGAGCGGGATGCTGGCCTTCGCGATCACGGCCGTGACGTCGGAAACCGGCAGCGACTTCCAGAACAGCGTGCTGCGATCGCGCCGCTCGGCGTACAGCGCCTCGACGCAGTAGAAGATGCCGACGATGAAGGTGCTCAACATGATCAGGGCGGCCGCGTAGCGGTACGGCCGCTGTAGCAAGTCGTTTTGCCGCGCTGGGTCGAGCGCCGCGGCACGCAGGTCGGCAGGCAAATGCACCATGCTGATCAAGAAGCCGAGCAGCACAAGAGCGGCGACAGCCACCGGCGCGACATAGATCGCCTGGTACTCCCACAATTCCCGTCGCACAGACCAGTAGAACCGCCGCAGCGTCGACGTCTGGGCGGGCGCCGCGGGCGCGGCAGCAGCGATCGTAGGCGCCAGAGTGCTCATCGATGCGCTTCCTGCGCCTGGCCGGCATGATCGCCGACCACCGCCACGAACAAGTCGGCGAGGCCGGGCGTGCGCAACTCGCCCAGCTCGGCCAGTCGCTGGCGATCGACACCATCGAACAACAGCGCGCGGCGGCCAATCCCTTGGCGCTCGTGCATTGGCCGCAGCGCGCGCGCCGCGTCGATCCGCGCGGGATGCACCAGGACTTCCACGTAGCGCGATTCCAGCCCGTCCATGCTGGAATCGAACACGATGCGGCCGCGGTCGATGAATACGACATCGGTGATGACGTGCTCGATCTCCTCCACTTGGTGCGTCGCCACTACGATGGTGCGGCTGCCATCGCAGTAGTCGCTGAGCAGGGAATCGTAGAACTGCTTGCGATAGAGGATGTCCAAACCGAGCGTCGGCTCGTCGAGCACCAGCAGCTTCGCGTCGATGGCCATGACCAGGGCGAGGTGCAGCTGGGTCACCACGCCCTTCGACAGTTCGCCGACCTTGGTCGTGAGACGGATAGTGGTATTCGTCAGGAACCCCTCCGCCTTCGCGCGGTCGAAGCGGGGATGGACGCCCGCGACGTAGTCCAAGAGGTGCGACACCCTGATCCAGCGCGGCAGCACGGCCACGTCGGCGATGAAGCAGACATCCCGCATGAGCAGATCGCGTTCGGTCCAGGGGTCGTGTCCCAGCACCCGCAGCTCTCCCTGGTACGGCGTGAGGCCGAGCATCGCGTTGAGCGCGGTGGTCTTCCCGGCGCCGTTGGGACCGACGAGCCCGAGGATGTGGCCCTCGGTAACGCGCAAACTGATGCCGTCGAGCGCGACGGTGCCGCCGAACGTCTTCCGGAGGTCGCGGGCTTCTATGCAGGCCATGAAGTCAGCGCCCCTCCCCATCGAGCAGGTCTTTCGCCTTCAAGCCGAGCCGCTGGATGGTTGCATAGATCCGGGGCCAGTCTTCGCGGAGAAACTTCTGCCTTTCGCCCTGCAGCAACATCTTGCAGGCGCCCGCATTGATGTACATGCCGCGGCCGCGCCGGGTTTCGACCAGTCCCTCGTCCACCAACTCCTGATAGCCCTTCAGCACCGTGAGCGGATTGACCCGATATTCCGCTGCAACGTTGCGCACAGACGGCAGCGGACCGCCCTCCTTCAGCACGCCGTCCAAGATCATCGCGACCACGCGGTCGCGCAGCTGGCGGTAGATCGGCTGACTGTCGTTCCACTCACGCTTCATCAAGGCTACAAGATCACCCGATTCGTCAGGAGCCGCTCCCGTCGGTGATCCGCCACAGGTCGAAGTGCGCGCGGAACGGCTTGTCGTCCGGCAGCATGTACGTCCAGTCTTCGGTGTGGTGGTTGGCATCGATGAAGGTGAACACCACATGCCGCATGTAGCCGAGCTCGGTTGTCCCGGCGATGTCCAGGAAGTCAAATTCCACCGTCTTGCCGTCGGGCGACACCTTGCCCGCCATCCGGGGCCGGTTTCCGGCGTCGCAATAGTGCGTCAACATCAGACTATCGCCGCTGAGGTAGAGCATTGTGAGCGGATGGTCGTACCGCGTCGGATCATCCGGCTTGCCGATCTCCTGGGTCTCGAGCACCAGCGCGTGGCCGCGCGACGTGACGCGGATCGTGACCTGCGAATACGTGCCATTCCCCATGTCGGCTCGTCTCGGCTCGCCGGTGATCGAGGCGCGCCACTTGCCCGCGAGGGCCTTCAGCCGCTCGAAGGCCCGTTGCGCGTCGGTCGGCGCCGCACGAGGCGCGGGGAGCGCGGGGAGCGCGGGGAGCGCGGGGAGCGCGAACGCCCCCAGGGTCAGGGATGTTAGAGCGACGGGGAGCGTCAAACGCAGCGCTTGCATGTCCCTCCAGTGTGGTATAATGGCAACTGTTATAGATAACTATAACACCACATCACTATGAAGACAACGCGTCGCTTCGTCACTGCCCTCAGCGTTCCTCTTTGGTTAGCGGCCGCGGTGCACCCGCTGTCCGCACAGGCCGCGGGGTCGGAAGCGACGGGCCAATCGGCAACGGTGGCGTTCGCCGAGCGCGCCGCCGTCCGCGCGTTGAGATTCACCCAGGGCGATGCGACGCCCGCGGGCATCTTCGCCGGCGACGCTCTGGAGGGCACGCCACCGAGCCGGGCCCGTCATGATCTGTGAGACCCGCGCCAGGACACCGAGGGAACATCGTTACATGCGGAAGAGGTAGCTCAGCTTCACGAAGAACCCGTCGCTGACCCGCGATAGACCGGCGAAGCGAAATGCGGACGGCTCCACCAGGCTGCTGCCGTAGCCCAGGAAGGCCACGGTGCCCGGAGTCGGACGGTACGAGAAGAGCCAGTCGACCCGGAAGGCGTTGCTCGCGGTGGACGTGGTGCGCGTAAAGGCGCCGGTCACGGGATCGCGGATCAGGACGGCGCCGTTGGTGCGGGAGTCGTCCCGGAGCGCGTCGGTCTCGTTCGACGTGTATTGCCCGATGAATCGGAAGAAGATGGGCCGCGACAGCTGATATTCGATCTTGAGGCGTGGTACCCGAATCCGCGAGACCGTGCTGCCGTCGTCGGGTCGGATGACCTGCTGGTGCTCGTAGATCAGCTCCGCCCGGAGCCGCCCGGTGGGCCGCCAGGCGAGGTCCAGATTCCCGAAGATGACGTGCGCGTTGGCCCACTCGAAGAAGTTCTCGTCGCGCCCGACGAGCAGAGACGCCGATAGCAATAGGTTCTGAAAGTTCGGGGTCTGGACGCTGGCCGCCCAGTCGAGATTGGGCAGGCGCGGCGTGCCGGTGAAGGGGATCGTGTCCACCACCGCGCCCCGTACGCGCTCGACCCAATAGTTGGCGTACAGCGGCGCTGGATAGCCGAACGATTCGATCGACCACGCCAGCCCGACCTGCCAGCCACCCCGCAGCGTGAACCCCGTGCTGAAGTCGGCCTGACGGTCGTCCGCCGCATGGCCCGCCGAGAAGTGGCGGTACTGGTCCCAGTTCATTGCCAGGTACACATTGGCGTTGAAGCTCTCGAGCCACGACCCGGGCGCGCCTACGATCGTGTAGCTCGGTGTGGCGCTGTTCACCACCACGTCCGGCCGCGAAATGAACCCGCTCGAGGTGCGGAAGTTCTCGCCTACGCCTCGGCTCGTGACGGTGAGGCCGAAGCTCCGTCCCGAGCGCACCAGGCTCGCCCTCCAGATCGGCGCCCACAGGACCGGAGCGGCCGCCGAATCGCGGGTCGCGCTCCCGCCGCCTTGGATGGTGAGCGCCCACGCGTCCCCCAGTCCCACCCGTCCGTCCAGCGCGGCCACGCGATTGAAGCCGGGGCCGTCCACACGATCGGTGTAGACCAGCCCCAGGCTGTTCTCGCCGCCGACGTCACGACGCAGGCGCAGGGCGTTCATGATCGCGTGGTCCGTCCCGGTCGCCGAGCTCTCGGTGCCGTCCACACCGGACAGGACGGCGATCGTCGTGGCCCCGATCTTCCCCGTGAGTTTTGCCGCGCCCTGGGGATCCACCAGCCGGCGGGTGTAGATCAGCTGGATCGGCGTCTGGAACAGCTCCAGGCCGTCGAGGAAGAACGGCCGCTTCTCCGGGTAGTTCAGCGCCTGCCGCGGATCGAACTGGATTTGGGGTACGTCGCTTTCAACCTGCGAGAAGTCCGGCCGCACGGTGCCGTTGAGCGTCAGGTTCGAGGTGACACCCCAGCGGAGCGTGGCGCCGATGCGCGGCCCGCCGCCGTACGTCCAGCCCGAGGCTAATGGCCCGCCGGTCACGGTGCTCGTGGCCTCGGGAGTGAAGTCGAGCACCAGGCCGCGCCGGAGCCCGGTGAGACCGGTGAGCGTCCCGCTCTGCGCGAGGAAGGAGGCGCGCGTCTGGAGCACCCGCGTCCAGGTGTGCTGGTGGCCGGTCGCCTGCACGATGCGGATGACGTTGATGCCCCAGTCCTGGGGGTCCCGCGCCTGGTAGCGCAGGGTCTTGAAGGGGATGCGCACCTCCACCTCGTAGCCCCAGGCCGTGGGGTGGCCCTTCGACTCGTACACGTAGTCCGGGCTCAGGTCGAGGGTATACGCCCCCGTGGAGACCGCCGAGAGCGTGGTGGCGATCTGGCGCGGCGCATCCAGCAGCGTGCCGTCGGCCTGCACGCCGAGCGGGTTCACTCCGAATACCAGCGCCTGGCGGTGATCGTCGAACGTGTCGAGCAGGATCTCGACGTAGTCGTCGCCCGTGATCTTGTCCCGATCGGCCAGCGTCGCCCGGACGCTTGCGGAATCCTGGTAGGCGCGGATGCCGAAGTAGATCGCCGTGGGCGAGTACCACACGAGGACGGTGGTCGAGTCCTCAGCCGGGCGGTTGTCGTTCGGCACGTACTGAGAGAATTGCCGCAGCGTCGCCGCGCCAGCCCACATGGCTTCGTCCAGGCGGCCGTCGATCGTCACGGCGGCGTCGGTGATGCGCGGGACGGCGACCGCGATCCCGGGCGGCGTTCCGGCCCCGTGCGCGAGTGCAACAGTGGCCGTTAGTGCTAATTGATTAGCACTTTGGAGAAGAAAAAAGCCGGTCACCGGCCGTGCACGCAAGGCGTCAAGGTGCCCAGACCGTAAATCGCCACCGCGCACACCACCAGCACCACGCCGCGCAGCCGGAAGCGCCGCGGCCGGGGTTCGCCGAGCAGCGAGCGCACGCGGAACTCGAGCGTCGAGGGCGCGGCCATTCCGGCACCCACCACCACGCCGGGGCCCCGCGTGGCGGCGCGCATGATCTCGACCAGATGCTCGCAGTACTCCGAGGCGCGCGCTCCCGTGTCGAGCACCGCCTCGTCGCACGCCCGCTCGCGCTCCAGCCGCAGCTGCCGCGCCGCGAGCCACACCGCCGGGTGGAACCAGAATGCGACTGTCACCGCTTCGAGAAAGCACTCGACCAGCACGTCCCGGCGTCGCACGTGCAGCAGCTCGTGCAGCAGCACCAGCCGCAGCCGCGCGCCGGACCACTGGGCGGCCGCGGCCGGCAACCCGACCACCGGGCGGCGCACACCCCAGGTCAACGGGACGTGCACCTCGGTAGAGACGACCAGCGCAACGGGCCGCGCGAGGCCGGCGAGCCGGCTCGCCGCCGCGAGCGCATCCGGAGCGTCCGCCCGGCGCAGAGCAGTGGCGTGGACGCGAATGCGGCGCAGCGCCACGAGTCCGGCGACGAACCGCAGCCCGGCCACCACCGCGCCAGCCGTCCATACGAGCGCGATGAGCTCGGCGCCGCGCCCCGTGGGCTGGGCGAGCGGCGCCCAGGACCCGGGCACCGCGAAGTAGACCGCGGGGAGGAGGAGCCCCGCGAGCCCCAGGACCACGGTGCCGGTAACCACGAGCAGCCACAGGTCGTGGCGCGCCTCTGCCGGCGTGCGGCGCAGCGCGGCCGCGGCGAGCAGCGCGGCCAGTACGAGCAGCGCGATCTTCAGGAGGGCCGGCGCCGGAACGAAACTCACGTCACCGTCCGTCACGCTGGGCGCGCCGCACCAAGCCGCGGAGCCGGTCGAGGTCCACTTCGGTCAGCCCGGCCCCGGGCAGGTCGAGCAGGGCCGCCAGCGCGCGCGGGCGGGATCCCCGGAAGAAGGTGCGGACGAGGTGCCGCAGCGCGGTGCGCTGGGCTTCGCTGTGGGACACGGTGGGTTCGTACACGTACCGCGCGCCCTCGCGGCTATGGCGCAGATGGCCCTTGCGCTCGAGGTAGCGGAGCATGGCCCGCACGGCGGAGTAGGTCGGGGGATCCGGCAGCTCGCGCATCACGTCGGCCACGGCGGCGCGGCCCAAGCGGTACACGACGTCCATGATCTGGCGCTCGCGGCGCCCCAGGCTCTCGTGACCGGCCGGTGGCATGGTCGCGAATATGCTAATCAATTAGCACTCGTGCAAGCCGTCACGAGGTGGCGGGCTGATTGGGGCCGTGGGAGTGGCGCTGCACCACGCCCTGGGCCAGTTTCTCGGGCAATATGGCCATGACCCGGCGCCGACCGTGGGCTCTACTCCCCTTCGTGATCCTCCTCGGCGCGGCCGTGCTCGCTCACGCGACAAGGCCGCAGGGCGAGCAATTCGATCTCGTCCTCGTGGGCGGGCGCGTGCTCGACCCCGAGACAGCGTTGGACGCCAACCGCAACGTGGGCATCCGGGGCGGCCGGATTGCGGCACTCACCACGGAGCCGCTCGCGGCGCGTGAGACCCTCGACGTCTCGGGTCTCGTCGTCGCGCCCGGGTTCATCGATCTCCACGCCCACGGGCAGGATTCCGAGAGCTACCTCTATTACGCGCACGACGGCGTGACCACCGCGCTCGAGCTCGAGATCGGGACCTACCCCGTCGCGCCGTGGTACGCCGAGCGCGATGGCCGCGCCCTCATTAATTACGGCGTCAGCGCCGGTCATGTGGGCGCGCGCCGGGCACTCATCGCGCACGACGCGTCGCTCCCGGGCGTTGCCGTGATCGCGCGCGACACCAGCCGCAGCTGGACCCATGGTGCGCTCCCCGACGCCGACCTGCCCCGGCTCGATTCCCTGGTGGAACGCGGGCTCGCCGACGGTGCGCTTGGCGTGGGGCTCGGCATCGCGTACACGCCTGGCGCGACCCGCGAGGAGATTCTCCGCGTGTTTCGGGTCGCGGCACGCCACGCCGTTCCCTGCTTCGTACACCTACGCCAGGGCGGTCGAGACCCGGTGACGGGCGGGGGCGTGGCCGCGCTGCAAGAGGTGATCGCCGACGCCGCGGCGACCGGTGCGCCGTTGCACGTGGTCCACGTGACGAGCATGGGCCAGCGAGACACGCCGCTCCTCCTCCAGCTCATACGCGGCGCGCGCGCGCGCGGCCTCGATGTCACCACCGAGGCCTACCCCTACACCGCGGGATCCACTGCGCTGCAGTCGGCTGTGTTCGATCCGGGGTGGCAGCAGCGCATGGGTATCGCTTATCACGATATCCTGTATCCCCCTACCGGCGAACGCCTGACCCGCGCCAGTTTCGCGCGACTGCGCCGGCAGGGGGCCACCGTCGTGATCTTCCAGATTCCGGATAGCACGGTGCGACAGACGCTGGCCGACTCGCTCGTCATGGTCGCGAGCGATGGCATCTCTCCGCACGGTCATCCGCGGCTCGCGGGCACGCACGCCCGGGTCTTGGGACGCTACGCGCGCGACTCCGGCGCGCTGAGCCTGCCCGATGCGGTGCGCAAGATGACCCTGCTCCCGGCTCAGCGACTCGAGCGCGTGGTGCCGGCCATGCGCGCCAAGGGCCGCATCCAAGTCGGGTCGGATGCCGACCTCACCGTGTTTGACCCCGCGCGCGTGATCGATCGGGCCACGTACGAGCGCCCGGCGCAGTTCTCAGACGGGATCGTCGATGTGCTGGTGAACGGCGTGTTGGTGGTGCGGAACGGCGCGTCGGTGGCGGTCTATCCGGGAAGCGCGATCCGGCGCGGGCCCTGAATCAGTCGCGAATCCGCACCGCCATCACGCCCAACAAAGTACCGTCTGCCGCCCGCGCCTCGAGCCGCAGCTCCTCGGGCTCCGCTCGGGTCAGCAGCTGGACGTCGACCGTCTCGCCGATGCTGATTGGCAGACGCGCCGGACCCGTCGCCTGCCGCGCTACGGGTAGGTCGGCCCCGTCCTTGGCGATCACCCGCCACGCGACAATCCCTGAGGGCCCGAGCAGTTCGAGGCGCATGCCCGGGCGCGCCTTCGTGATGTTGATCAAGCGCACGCGATAGGAAACGCCCACGCGCAGCTCGAGCGGCGCCGGCGACAGGCGGCCGTTTAAGAGCACCGACCGCAGCTCGGCCGCGGAGTCCGAGGGCGAGGAGACCAATACAATCAGGTCGGTCGCGGGATCGTACCGCGCTCCGGGCTCGAGCACGATGAGCGCACCGGCCAACCCCGCCGGCTGCTGGCGCAGCTCGTCCACGTGGGTGTGATAGATGAAGGTGCCCGCGCGCGGCGGCGTGAACCGAGCTTCGAACGAATCGCCCGGTGCGATGACGGGCGCGAGGCGCGTGCCGCTGCCGCTGAAGCCGGCCACGCCGTCGAAATAGCTCTCCAGCTCGATGCCGTGCCAGTGCACGGCCGTGGGCTCGGGCGTGCGGTTCACGACCATGATGCTCACCGGCTGCCCACGCGTGAGCAGGATCGGCGGACCAGGGTGATGGCCCGAGTCCGCCGGCGGCTCCGGTCCGCCTTCGTGCAGGGCGAACCCGAAGTACGGCTCCGCCCCTGACCCACCGGCATTCTCGCGTACGAGGAGACGCACGTGGTGTCGGGCCTCATCGGCCGCGGGCCGAGGCTGGTCGCGCTTCCCCGGAAGGACCGTCACCCCGACCACCAGTCCGTTCATTTCGTCCAGCGCGTGATTCGCTGTCGCATGCGCCCCCGGAACGCGACGCGTGCGGCCGGGACGCCGCAGTCCCAGCGGCCCGCGTGGGGCGAAGTGCCGCGGGATGTGGCAATGAAACAGCCAGTTGCCGGCCCGCTCCGGAATCCACATCACTTGCATCGTCTGCCCGGGGATCATCCGCTGGGTGACGATCAGGTCGCGACGCGCTTCGCTGTAGCTGGTGTCGCCGGCGCCGTCCCCTCGGGCGATGACTTGGTAGTAGAAGCCGTGCAGGTGCATGGGATGCACGTCCGCCGACACATTGAGGACCCGCCAGCGCACCGTGTCGCCCACCATGTAGGACAGCCGCTCGGTGTGGGGCCATGACCGGCCGTTGACGACCATCAGCTCACGCTCTCGTTCCCGCGCGAGTACCACCCCACCCATCGTGTCCTCCCACACGCCGATCACGAGGATACGATCCCGCGGCGGCTGTCCCGGCTCGTCGACAACGATGGCGCCGGAGAGCTGCGCATCCTCCCGGGTGCGTGCGCGGAGCTCTCGCCCCATCGTCGTTCCCCAGTAGTAGTACGTTCCCGGCGCGTCGAGGCGGAATCGCAGCGGGCGGATCGCGCCCGAGGCGATCTGAAGGGTGTCAACCGCGGGAATCGTGAGGGGCCGAGCGTGGAGACCATGCACCGTGAGCACCGCATTCGGCACGGCGTTGCGCAGGGTGAGGGCGACCTCGGTCCCCGCCGGCACCCGAATCAGCGGGCCCGGGATCTCCGTCGGCTTCCCCGCCTCGGCAAACGCCGGCACGTCAGCGCCCGGCGCGCTGTCGCCGTCGGGGTGCCAGGCGCCCAGGCGCGCTTCCAGATGCAAGGTGAGGAGGCCATCACGCATGGCGCCCGCGGCGCGACGATTGTCGTTTACGCGGACGCGTTCCCGCCTGTCATGTGCGCTCGGCCGAAGCCAGGGCGCGAGCAGGAGCAACAGCAGTGCTGCTGCCGATCGGAGATACACACGTCGAATAGCTCTCCGCCCGTCCCGCCCGTCAAGGGGCGCTGGCTGGACGTCGCGCCTTCTCGCACGATACCTTCTCGTCCATGCCGCACCCCAAGTTCCCCAACCTCACCGTGCTCGATCACCCGCTGATCCAGCACAAGCTCTCGATCCTGCGGGACAAGAACACCACCACGAAGGATTTCAAGCAGCTGGTGAACGAAATCGCCATGCTCATGGCGTACGAGGTGACGAAGGACCTGCCGCTCGAGACAGCGGAGGTGGAAACCCCGCTCGAGCGGATGCGGGGCGTCCGGGTGGCGGGGAAGAAGCTCGCGCTCGTGCCGATCCTGCGCGCCGGACTCGGCATGGTCGAGGGCATCGCGCAGCTCATCCCCTCGGCGCGGGTCGGCCACATCGGCATCTACCGCGAGCACGACACCCTCGAGCCGGTGGACTACTACTTCAAGATTCCCTCCGGCGAGGACGCGCGCGATTTCTTCGTGCTCGATCCCATGCTCGCGACCGGTGGCTCGGCGGCGGACGCCGTGAGCGCGCTGAAGCACGCCGGCGCCCAGCGCATCCGCTTCCTCTGCCTGGTCGCGGCGCCCGAAGGCGTGGGTCGCATGCTCGAGACCCACCCCGACGTCCCCGTCTTCGCCGCCGCGCTGGACCGCGAGCTCAACGACCACGGTTACATCCTGCCGGGGCTGGGGGACGCCGGCGATCGGCTGTTCGGCACCCGGTAGCACGCGGTCGACCAGTTGACAGTTTACGTCACACTAGTAGATTATGACGTAATTCATCATATCTGTCTAATGTGACGTAAAATGTCCAAGTCCTATGTCGCCCTCATCGCCGACGCGATCGCCTCCCGCGAGCTCCCCGCGGCCACCCGCGCCCGCCTGCAGGCCGATGCACGCGCCGCCGTGAAGGACTTGAACCGGCGCTACCGCCGCGTCCTCGCCGCTCGTTTCGCCGTCACCCTGGGCGACGAGCTGCAGTGCCTGCTCCCCACGCCCCGGCCGGTGTGGGAACTCGCGCACGACCTGCGGGCCCGTCTTCCTACCGTCGATTGGGTCGTGGCCTGCGGCCGGGGACCGATCACTACGCCGCTGGCACCCACGGCCCCCGAGATGGACGGTCCCTGCTTTCACGAGGCCCGGGCCGCAATGGACCGCGCCAAGCGGCAGCGCCAGGTGTTTGCGTTTGGCGCCTTCGGTACCGCGCTCGATCCGCTCGCCAGCTACTACTCGGCGCTGTACTGGAGCTGGACGCCCCGCCAGCGCCGTGCCGCCACCCTGCTGCGGCTGGGCGACCCGGCGACCGCGGCCACCCGGCTGGGTGTCGACCGCAGCGCCATCTCCCATTTGGCCCGCCGTATGGCCTGGCCCCTCGTGGCCGCCGGGGATAAGATGTTTCGGGCTCTCCTGGAGACCGGATGAATCCTCTGTTCGTCGTCCCGCTGCTCGCCTATACGCTGGCCGCCACGCTTTGGCCCGGCCAGGTGGACGGCCGCCGCCGCGGCCGCGCCCTGCTCATTGGGGAGGCCCTGTTCGTGATCGCGGCACTCGTCCTTGGCGAGTTGCTCGCCCCCCTGGCGCGACCCAGCGCCGATGGGCTTTGGTGGGGGCGGGCGGGGCTGTTGGCCACGGCCTACCTTTACGTATCGGGTCGGGGGATCGTCCTGATCCGCGGCGTACTCGAGCTGCCGACGCTGCAGATGCGGCGCGATGAGGACCGCACCGCCGGCGCGATCGATGTCGCCCGGGGGCGCGCCGTTGGGTCCCTGGAGCGCGCCCTCGCACTCACCATGGTATTGCTCGGCGACTACGCCGCGGTGGGTTGGATCATCGCCGCCAAGTCCCTCGCCCGCTTCAAGCAGCTCGAGGACCGTGAGTTCGCCGAGTACTTTCTGGTCGGCACCCTCGCCTCGTTCCTCCTCGCCGTGCTCGTGGGCGTCGGGATAAGGATTCTCCTGAAACAGGCGTAACCCCCGCGCAACCCTCCCACGCTGCGCCGTGTCACAGAGTTAACCGACGCTGCCCCCTGCCTCCCGCTCGGAGCCTGGTGGACGAACGCGAACTGATAGCCAAAGTCCGGGCCGGGGACGGCGCCGCCGAGCGCGCGCTGTACGACGCCCACGTGGACCGTGTCTACCGCCTCGCCTACCGGCTCGCGGGAGACGACGATCTGGCGCGCGAATTCACCCAGGACACGTTCGTCCGCGCGTTCGAACGGCTGGGCGCGTTTCGGGGCGAGGCAAAGCTTTCGACCTGGCTGCATGCGATCACCACGTCGGTGGTGCTGAACGGGCTGCGCAAGGTGAACCGTTTCCGCCAGCGGGAGGCGGATCTGGACGAGGCCGCTACGACGTCCGCGGCTGGACGCGCGGCCGAGCCGGACTTGAAGCGGCGACTGGCACAGGCGATCGACGGTCTCCCCGACGGCTATCGCACGGTATTCGTGATGCACGACGTCGAGGGGTACACGCACGACGAGATCGGCGCCACCCTCGGCATTGAAACGGGAACGTCGAAGGCGCAACTATCGCGGGCGCGCGCCAAACTGCGTGACGCGCTCGCGGATTTCGCGGGAGAGTGGGTCTCATGACGGACGATCGGTTCGACGAGCGGCTGCGGCAGGCGGCGCAGGATTATCACCGCCCCCCGGCGACGCCGCGCGAGGAGCTGTGGACCCGCATCGCGGCGGCGCGTGCGGCGCGGCGGCGGCAGGTCTTGGTGATCCGTCCCCTGCTGCGCTGGAGTGCGGGCATCGCTGCCGTACTCGCGCTGGGCATCGCGATCGGGCGCTGGAGCGCGCGCGGAGGCGAATCTCCCGGCTCACCCGCGGTGGCCGACGGCGCCGACCAGACGCCGGCGCTCGCCTACCGCGTCGCCGCCGCGCAGTACCTCACGCGCACCGAGGCGCTGCTCACCGGCTTCCGCGCCGAGGCGCGGTCGCCCAGTGTGCCGGCCGCTCAGTTCTCGAGGCAGGCGCGTAATCTGCTCGCGACCACGCGACTCATGCTCGACTCGCCGGCGGCCCAGGACGCCCGTTTGAAGGGTCTGCTCGAGGATTTAGAGCTGGTGCTGGCGCAGATCGCCCAGCTGCCCTCGAGCGGCGATCGGGAAGACGTACAATCGATCAACCAGGGATTGGACCAACGCAGCGTGCTGCTGCGCCTGCGGACGGCGAACCCCGCCGGCCCGGGCCCCGTACGCACGCAAGGAGCTCTGTGATGCAGGCGATGTACCTGATGGTTACGGCCGTCCTGGGAATGCAGCAGCCTATCGTGCCGCGCGTGGTCGTACCCGCGTTGGCCCACGCGCAGGCGGCGCTCCAGGAACTGGACGCGCTCGGTGCCCTCGACGCACTGGACGGGCTCGATGCGCTCGATGCGCACGACGCGCTCGATGCGCTCGACGCGCTCGACGCCCTCGACGCCCTCGACGCCCTCGACGCCCTCGACGCGCTCGATGCGGTCCCTGCGGTCCCTGCGGTCCACGTAGTCGACACCTGGGATGCCGGGGCGCTCCAGGATGGGCAGGACCCCACCGACTCGCTGTGGCGTGCGGCGCGGCGTGCGTTCAACCGCGGTGACTACGCCAGCGCGGCGAAACTCTACGGCGACCTCTCGCGCCGCTACCCGGACGCCACCCGTGCTGGCGACGCCCTCTACTGGGCGGCGTTCGCGCTCTACAAGAACGACAACCTCGACCGCGCGCGCGGTCTGATCCTCACCCAGCAGCAACGCTACCCCAAGGTGGCGACGCGGCGGGACGGCGAGGCGCTGCTCGCCCGTATTCAGACGGCGCTCGCGAAACAAGGCGACGCCGAGGCGGCCGCCTGGGTCAACGAGCACGCGCAGCCGGCTCAGCCCGCGCAGCCGGCCCAGCCCGCGCAACCGGCCCAGCCCGCGCAGCCGGTGCTGGCCCGCGGCTGTCCTGATGAGGATGACGAGGACGACGTTCGCGTCGCCGCGCTGAACGGGCTGCTCCAGATGGACGCGACCAACGCACTGCCCATCCTGAAGAAGGTCCTGGCGAAGCGCGATGCATGCTCCGCCGGATTGCGCCGCAAGGCAGTCTTCATTGTCTCACAGAAGCGCGGTGGCGAGACGGAGGACATCCTGCTCGACGTCGCCCGCTACGACCCTGATTCCGACGTGCGCCAGCAAGCGGTGTTCTGGCTGTCGCAGGTAGGCAGCGACCGGGCCGTGACCGCGCTCGACTCGATCCTGCGCAGCACGACGGACCCCGAGCTCCGGGAGAAGGCGCTGTTCTCGCTGTCGCAAATCCACAACGACCGCGCCGCGCAAATCTTGCGCGACTACGCCACCAACGAGCGCGCCCCAGGCGAGGCGCGCGAGAAGGCGATCTTCTGGCTGGGCCAGCAGCACTCGCCCGAGAACGCCACCTTCCTGCGAGGCCTCTACGTCAAGCTCACGGTCGAGGACCTGAAGGAGAAGGTCATCTTCTCTCTCTCCCAGATGGGCGGCGCGGACAACGCGCGCTGGCTGATGGACATCGCGCTCAACGAGCGTGAGCCGGTGGAGATGCGCAAGAAGGCCCTCTTTTGGGTGGGTCAGAGCGGCGGCAACCTGGACCAGCTGACCGGGCTGTACGACCGCATGCAGAACCAGGACATGAAAGAGCAGCTGATCTTCGTGTACTCACAGCGTCACGAGCCTGCCGCCCTCGATCAGCTGATCCGCATCGCGAAGACCGAGCAGGACAAGGAGCTCCGCAAGAAGGCGATTTTCTGGCTCGGCCAGTCGCACGACCCGCGCGCCGCGCAGGTCTTGCTGGAGATCATCAACCCGTGACCGGGCGGCTGCTGCTCGCTTGGGTGCTCCTGGCGGGGCCCGCGCTCGCCCAACGCCTCGGCGCCCGGGTCGCCGCCGCCGCCGACGGCACCGTCCGGCTGAGCTTCGCCGCCCGTCCCGGGGTGTGCGGCGACGGACACAACGTCATCGCGCTCCAGTGCGCCGGCGGGAAGTGCGGGCGGGGAAGATGGGGACGCACGATCACGCTCGACCGTGGCTTCGACGATGATGAGGTAGAGTACGATTGTGAGCCTGGACCAGTGCGCGTCTCGCTCAGAGTCCGGGCCGGACGCGTGCAATCACTCCGCACCTACGTGGGAGGGCGCTGGATTACTCCGCCTCGCGATGCGGCCGTCACCGACCTCGGCACAACGTCGGCGCGCGAGGCCGTGGACTTCCTGCTCGGTCTCGCCACCCGCGAAGACTCTCGCGCCGGCGAAGAGGCGATATTGCCCGCGACACTCGCGGATTCGGTCATCGTCTGGCCGATGCTCTTGAAGCTGGCCCGTGACGACCGCGCGCCCGGGCGCACTCGTCATCAGGCGGTGTTCTGGCTCGGTCAGGCCGCGGGCGAAGCCGCGACTCAGGACCTCACCGACCTGGTAGACGATGCCGACGTTGACCGGGACGTGAAGGAGCAGGCGGTATTCGCCCTGTCGCAGCAGCCGCGCGAGGCGGGTGTCCCCGCCCTCATTCGCATCGCGCGCACCCACCCCGAGCCGGCGGTGCGGCGCAAGGCGCTGTTCTGGCTCGGCCAATCCGGCGACCCGCGAGCGCTTGCGTTGTTCGAGGAGCTGCTGACCAAACCCTGACAACCTGACCCACAGACGAGACGACCGACTGATTTTCCCAGGGGTATCTTAACCGCCCCGAGGTCAGGGAGGTCGTCGCCGGTGCTCGTGGTCGCGGCCGCACTCCTCGTTCAAGTACCCTCCGACGCCTCCGCGTTGCATCACGCCGGCGGACGCGTCGCGCCCACGATGACGGCGGTCCGGATCGAGCGCCCACCCGTGCTCGACGGCAGGCTCGACGATCCCGCCTGGCTGCGGGCCCGGAGCATCGGCGGCTTCAGAGAAACCGATCCCCAGGAAGGGACATCGCCCGCCGAATCCACGACCGTGATGATCGTTTACGACGATGCCGCGATCTACGTGGGTGCGCGGTTGTACGATGCGGAGCCCGCCAAGATTGCACGTCGCCTCGGCCGCCGCGACGACGATACGCAGAGCGACATGTTTTACGTCGACTTCGACAGCTACCACGACCATCGCACGGCGTTTGAGTTCGCCGTCAACCCCGCCGGCGTGAAGCAGGACGATATCTGCAGCAACGACTTCTTCATGGGGGATCGTTCGTGGGACCCGGTGTGGGACGTCGAGACGTCCGTCGATTCGTTGGGCTGGGTCGTCGAGATGCGGATTCCGTTTTCGCAGCTGCGGTTTCCGCAAGCGCGCGAGCAGGTGTGGGGCGTGAACTTCTTTCGGTCGGTGTTCCGGAAGAACCAGCTCAGCCAGTGGGCCTTCAAGCCCAAGGTCGAGACCGGCTACGCGTCTCGCTTCGGTCATCTGCTTGGCCTGCGCGACATCCCAGCACCGAAACGGCTCGAGCTCCTGCCCTACACGCTCGGCCGCGGTACATATGACAGCCCAGCCGCCGGGAATCCGTTCGACGACGGACACGCCTACCTGGGCAACGTTGGGCTCGATCTCAAGTACGGCGTCACATCGAACCTCACACTCGACGCGGCCGTCAACCCCGACTTCGGACAGGTGGAATCGGATCCGGCGTTCGTCAACCTCACCACCGTGGAGCAGTTCCTCCAGGAACGGCGGCCGTTCTTCGTGGAAGGCGCGAGCATCTTCGGTTTTGGCGGCACCGGTCCGTACGTCCAATTCGGCAACACACCGCAGTACTTTTATTCACGCCGCATCGGGCGCGCCCCCTCGCTCGAGCCGGGGGCGCCGCCAGGCGGGTTCATCGACCAGCCGACGCACGCCACGATCCTCGGTGCAGCGAAGCTCAGTGGTAAGACGCCGAGCGGGTGGTCCGTTGGCGTGCTCGACGCGGTGACGGCGCGGGAGCAGGCGCGCTTCGCATCAGGCGGTTCCGGCTGGCGTCAGGACGTGGAACCGTTCACGAACTATGTCGTCGGGCGAGTGCGGCGGGAGGTCGGGGGCCACACCGGATTCGGCTTGCTCGCTACCGCGGTCGATCGCCGCAACAGCAGCGCAGCGCTCGATTCTCTCCGGGGCGGCGGATACGTCGGGGCCGCGGACTTCTACCACCGTTGGGCCAACAACGCGTACTCCGTGTACGCCTCCGTGGGCGCCTCGCACGTCACCGGCGACACCCTCGCCATGCGCCTCACCCAAGAACAGCCGACCCGGTATTACCAGCGGCCCGATGCGCCGTACCTCAACCGGCGCTACGATCCACGCCGCACTTCGCTCTCCGGGGTCGGCGCGGATTTCTCCATCAACAAGGAGGGCGGCAACTCCAATTGGGGGTTCGCGCTGAGCACGACGACGCCCGGCTTCGAGGTCAACGACCTGGGCTTCCAACGCCGCACCGATCGCGCCGCGGGAGACCTGTTTCTGGGCCATCGCTGGACGAGGCCCGGCCGCGCGTTCCGGCAGGCGAGCATCGGCGTGGATCCCCTCGCCTTTGCCTGGAACTACGGAGGCGATCGCATCCAGCTCGGCCGCGACATCAACCTGTTTGGACAGCTTCTGAACTACTGGAGCGGCAACGTATTCGTATATCAACAACAGCAGGGCATTGATGACCGGCTCACGCGCGGCGGGCCAGCCGCCGTTGCACCCGCGCAGTGGCAGGCGGGCGTGAGCATCACGTCAGACACTCGCCAACCCGTCAACGGTACCCTGAATACGCAGTACTTTCGTGAAGCCGGCGGCACCTGGTCCTTCACGCTGAACCCGGTGGTCAACCTACGTCCCAGCGCGGCGGTGTCGCTCCAGTTGGGGCCGAGCTATGTCAGAGGCTTCACCGTCGCCCAGTTCGTTCAGTCGCAGGGCGACGCGGCTGCCACCGCGACCTACCGCGCCCGCTACGTCTTCGGGGAGCTCAGCCAGCGCCAACTCGACCTGACGACCCGCCTGAACCTCACGTTCTCTCCAACACTCAGCTTCCAGTTATACGCGCAGCCGTTCACCTTCGCGGGACGCTACTCGAATTTCAAGGAGCTCAGGACGCCACGTACATTCACCTTCAACCTGTATGGTCGGGACAACGGCTCGACGATTGCCTACGACCCCGCGACGGCCGTATATACCGTGCACCCGGCCGCGATCGCGCCGACCGACAGCTTCCAGTTCTCGAACCCCGACAGCCGTGTCCGCTCGTTCCGCTCGAACGCGGTCCTGCGTTGGGAATACCGGCCCGGCTCCACGTTGTTCGTCGTCTGGAGCCAGTCGCGGTTCGTCAATCTTCTCGACCCCACGCTCGACCTTGGGCGCTATGTCGGTCACGAGATGTTTCTCGACCCCCCGACCAACGTGCTCCTGGTGAAGCTCAACTACTGGCTAAGCCTTTAAGTCCCCCTTCCCTCCGCCCCCTCCCCTTGTTGTCTTTCCCTCATGCCGTTCTGGACTCTGCGCCGCAAGCTCGTAGCAGCGATGGTGGTGCTGGCCGCGCTCACCTTCGGCTGGGCGGCAGTGGTCGTCGCCGTGGCGCTGGCGAGCGCGCACGATCAGGCGACCACGGCCGATGCGATCGCCGTGCTCGGCGCCGCGCAGTACAACGGCCGCCCCTCGCCCGTATTCCGGGCCCGCCTCGACCACGCGGCGGCGCTGTACCAGCGCGGGCTCGCGCCCGTGGTCCTGGTGACCGGCGGAGTGGGATCGGGAGACACAGTGAGCGAATCGGACGTCGGCCGGCGCTACCTCCTCAAGGCCGGCCTCCCCGATGGCGCGGTCGTCGGGCTGCCCGCGGCGGCGAGCACGTCGGCCTCGCTCGAAAGCGTCGCCCACTGGTTCTCGGGGAAGGAGAACCGCCGCGTGCTGCTCGTCTCCGACGGTTTTCACATGCTACGGCTCCGGATCATCGCCACCCGGCTGGGACTGCTGCCGTTCACGTCGCCCGCCCCTAACTCCCCGATCCGGTCGAATCCACGGCGCAACGCCGCCTACTTCTTCGCCGAGGGATTCAAAGTCCCCGTCACCTGGATCTTCAACCGCTGAGGATGCCTATGCAGCTCGAGAGCCACCGGGTCTATGACGGCCGGGTCGTGCGGGTCGATGTCGACACGGTGCGGTTCCCCGACGGCTCCACGGGAGAGTTGGAGATTATCCGCCACCCGGGCGCCGCGGCTATTGTGCCCTGCACGTCAGATCCTCAGGGAGATCCCGATCCCACAATCCTCTTGATCCGCCAGTACCGTTATGCCACGGGCGGCTTCTTGTGGGAGATCCCCGCGGGCACACTGAACCCCGGCGAAGATCCCGAGGCGTGCGCCCGCCGCGAGCTGCTGGAGGAGGCAGGGGTCACCGCCGGCCGGCTGCAGCAGCTGACCTCGATCTGGACCACGCCCGGCTTCACCGACGAGGTGATCCACCTCTACCTGGCGAGCGGGCTGACCGCCGGGGAACCGTCGCGCGAGCGCGACGAGTTCATCGAGGTGGTGCCACAGCCGCTGTCCCAGGTGCTGGCCCGCATTCGGGATGGCGAAATCCGTGACGCAAAGACGCTTGTGGCTATCCTTTATATGGCCGGGTTCGTCCTCGGGTTGTAGCAAACCGCTGTCCCCCGACGAGGACGGACGTGTCGAGCCGACTCGACGCTGAATCCGTGAAGCTGCGGCCGCATCGAGGTTTAGGTAGGTGATGCGACCGGTACGGTTCGTGCCGTATCTTTACATAGAAGCACCGAGCTTGAAACATGGAGCGGTCCATGCGAGCAACCCTCAAGCGGATTAGCCAGGCAGTCGCAACGCCGCGCGCCCTCGAGCGCCAGGCGCTGCACGAGCTCGACGACGGCCGGCTGGTGCTTGAGCACCTGTCGGGCGACCCCCAAGCCTTCGGCACCCTGGTGGACCGCTACCAGACCCGACTGCTCAACTTCATCAATCGGACCATTGGAGACCGCGAGCGGGCGGAGGACCTGGTGCAGGAGGTCTTTATCCGCGTGTTCAGGCACCTCCACCGCTTCGACCAGACCAAGAAGTTTTCGACCTGGATCTACACCATCGCGTCGAACCTGGCGAAGAACGAGCTCCGGAACCGCAGCCGGAATCCGCTCGTGCTGTTCCAGACGATCAAGAAGCACTGGGAGGCCGACCACCGGCCCCTACAGTTCGAAGACACCACGGCCCGACCGGATGACCTGTACCGCAAGCGCTTCCTCAAGGAGGCCGTGGACCAGTGCGTGGAGCAGTTGCCCACACACCACCGGGCCGTCTTCGTGCTGCGCGAGCTGGAAGGCAAGAGCTACGCCGAGATTGCCGACATCACGGGGTGCAACCTGGGCACGGTGAAGAGCCGCCTCAATCGAGCCCGGAACAGCTTCGCCCAGCTCATCGGCCCGCTGCTGCAGTAGGGTGCGGGGGGCTGGGGAGCTGGGGGGCCGGGAACCCAGTCACGGCCCGACGGTAGTAGATTCTCGCCATGACGTGCGCCGAATTCCTCGAACGCTACACCGATTTCCGCGACGGGCTGATCACCGCCCCCCGCGAGCTGCGTCGTTTTGAGCGCCACCTCGCCCGCTGTGCCGGCTGCCGACGCTACGACACGGCCGTGCGGCGGGGCGTGCTCGCGCTGCAGGCCGTGGAAACGATCGAGCCATCCCGCGACTTCCGACGCCGGCTCGATGCGCGGCTCGAGCGGGAGCGTCGCGCCACGCGGGAAGTACAGGCGAGTGCGGGCGTGGCGGCGGCTCTCGTCATCGCGGCGGCGCTCGCGATGCTCGCGCTGGAAGGCGTCCGGCGCTCCGACGTAGCACGGGCCCCGGTACTCCCGCCCGTTCCCTTCCCGAATCCGGTCGTACAGGCCGGAGTGCCGTTCGTCTCGTTCCAGGATCCGCGCGCCAGTGTGTTCGCGGGGTCACGAGCCGCAGACGGCGCCGTGCTGGTCGAGCCCGCCGCCGCGGGGCGGTAGGCTTTCTCTCGACTCGAGGGCACGGTAACTTCCGCCCCGTATGGGGGCTCTCACCTTTGACGCGCTGCTCCGGAGCCTGAAGCAGGGCGCGCCGGAT
>Ga0137415_10000988_pt1 | contig 27956 bp, 27 predicted proteins | sample CZODoug3_1_1_16f_FD_183082 | JGI IMG/M metagenome (GOLD analysis project Ga0137415, IMG submission 183082) | Vadose zone soil fungal communities from Angelo Coast Range Reserve, California, USA - CZODoug3_1_1_16fungal (Hybrid Assembly) | ecosystem: Environmental > Terrestrial > Soil > Vadose...
CTGGTCGATCGCGGTCGGCACCTCGCAGACGAATTTGACCACGCGCCGCCGGTCCTCGAAAATCCGCGTTTCCCACACCAGCTGATTGCCGAGTTCGTCGATCTTGGGCTGATCGGGTGGCGACGCATCCTGCAGCGCCTGCAAGGCGAGCGTATCGGACCGGATTTTTTCCGCCGCCTCGCGCTGCTTGCGCATCACACGTTCTAGCCCGTTGATGACCGACGAGCGCTGGTCATTGAGGGCATCGAATAGGCCGGCAAACAGAAGTTTTCCGGCCGTGGATTTGTCAGTCACTGATCCGGACAGAAACTCCGTGATCGCCTTTTGGGCGTCGTCAAGCGGGGTCCGCCTGGCGGCCAGTTTCGTCACCAGCGCGGCTACCTTGGCGTCGTCCTTCCATTTGTTCGAGGCGTCGTCGAGCGGTGGGCCGGCCCACACCGCGGCCAGCGAAATCTCGGGCACCTTGGCCTGGGCGCACGGCCAGTCGGGATAGCGCGGATCGGCGGCAAAGCAGGACTCCGCGGATGCCGCCACGGCGAGCAGCGCCAACATCGTAATTCGCCAGTTCATGCTTCGGCTCCGCCGGGCCCGCGGCGAACCAGGCCGCGCGATGGATCGTAGGCGTAGATCGCGCCGATCATGAAGGCGGCGGTGCAGGAGCCGACGACCGCCAGCGAAATCCAGTTGATCTGTCCATACAGCGCAAAGCGTGTCAGCTCGACCGCATGGGTGAACGGATTGAACAGGCACACATGGTACAACATCGGGCTGCCTTCCTGCACCCGCCACAGCGGATACAGCGCAGACGAAGCGAAGAACATCGGGAAGATGACAAAATTCATCACGCCGGCAAAGTTCTCGAGCTGCTTGATGCCGGACGAGATCAGCATGCCGAGCGCGCCCAGCATCAACCCCGACAGGATCAGCGCCGGCAGCACGGTGAGATAGCCGATCGGCGGCGGCGCGATATCCCAGAACCACGCGATCAAGAGGAAGGCGTAGACCTGCAGCAGCGAGACCGCGGTTCCCGCCAGCAGCTTGCAGAACAAGAGATACCCACGCGGCAACGGACTGACCAACAGGGTGCGCATATTGCCCATCTCGCGGTCATAGACCATCGAGAGCGAAGACTGCATGCCGTTGAAGAGCTGGATCATCGCCATCAATCCCGGCGCGATATAGACCTCGTAAAGGATGTAGGTTTCGTAAGGCGGGATGATGGAGATGCCGAGCACCTGACGGAAGCCGGCGGCGAAGATGAACAGCCACACCAGCGGCCGCACCAGCGCCGAGACGAAACGCTCGCGCTGGTGCAGGAAGCGCAGCGCCTCGCGCCACACGATGCCGTTCAGGCAGGTGAGGTATTCCGAAAGCGAGAAGCCGCTGCGGGCGGGCTTGATGGTCGTGGAGCTCATGATGCGGGGCTCCCGGACGGTGCCGCGGCGGTCAAGCGCGCGAAAGCGGCGTTGACGTCTGGCGCGCCGGTCTCGGCGATGACGCGCGAGACCTCGCCGTGCGCCAGCACGCGGCCCTGATGCAGCACCACGAGGTCGTCGCTTAAGCTGATCTCGTCGAACAGATGGGTGGCCCACAGCACGCCGATACCCTGCTCGGTGACGAGCTGCCGGACGTGGCTGAGGATATCGGCTCTAGCCTTGACGTCGAGCCCGACGGTCGCCTCGTCGAGCAGCAGCAGGCGCGGGCGATGCAGAAGTGCGCGGGCAATCTCCAGCCGGCGCATCTGGCCGCCGGAGAGGTCGCGCACCTTGCTGCCGGCGCGATCGGCAAGACCGATGCGAGCCAGCACCTCTTCGCTGCGCAACCGCGCGTCGCGCCGCGAGATGCCGTGCAGGGCGGCGTGATACAGCAGGTTTTGCGTCACCGAGAGGTCGAGATCGAGCGTGCGCGGCTGGAACACCACACCGAGCAGCCGCAGCGCTTCGCCCGGCGCTTGCCCGATATCATGTCCGAAAATGCCGATGCGGCCGGTCTGAATTCCGAACAGGCGCGTGACCAGCGAGAACAGCGTGCTCTTGCCGGCGCCGTTGAGCCCGAGCAGCGCCGTAAAGCTCGCCGGCGCAACGGCGAAGTTGATATCGATGAGCGCGCGCCTGATGCCATAGGAATGGCTGACGCCATCGATCGACAGCGCGGGCGTCGCGGCGGGCTCCGGCCGGGGAGAGATGTCCGGCGAATTCTGGCTGGTCGTGGCTGCGTCGGTTGCCGTCATTGCGGCGCAATCGTAATGCCCCAGGGCAGTTCGCCGACCTGGATGGTCTTGATCACCTTCAGCGCGCCGACATCGATCACCGAGACATCGTTGGAGACGCCATTGGTCACCAGCAGATATTTTTCGTCCGGAGTGAACGCCATATGCCAGACCCGCTGTCCCACCAGAAGATACTTTGTCACGGTATGGCTGGTGCCGTCGACGACGGCAATGCGATTGGCAGGGCCCAGCGCTATGAAGGCGGTCTTGCCGTCCTTGGTCATGCCGATGCCGACCGGCTGGATCGCCTCGCGCCGCAGGCCCGGTATCTCGAAGCTGATCTTGCCGGTCACCACATGTTTGGCCGGGTCGATGATCGAGACGTTGCCGCCGATCTCCGACGATATCCATAATTCGGAGCCGTCGCGCTTGAACTCGGCGAAACGCGGCCGTGCATCGACCAGCACGTTGGCGACGATCTGGCGCGTCGTGGTGTCGATGAAATGCGCCATGTTGGTGGTCTCGGAGGTGTTGACCAGGATCTTGCCGTCCGGGCTGATGGCCATGCCTTCGGGCTCGACGCCGACCTGGATGTCGCCGAGCCGGGCGCGCTTCTCGAGATCGATGACGGTTACCGTGTTGTCGTTCTCGTTGGCGACATAAAGCACCTTGCCGGCGGCATCCTGGGTGAACAGTTCCGGATCGGGGCCGGAGGGCAGGGTGTCCACCACCTGCTGGTTCGCCGCATCGATCATTTGGATGGTGTCGTCGTCGCCGACCGCGACCATCACGAACTTGCCGTCACGCGTGAATTCGATGCCGCGCGGCCGCTGGCCGACCTTGATGGTAGCGGTGACGGCCCATTTGTCGGTATCGATCACCGACACCGTGTTGCCCTTCTCGTTCGACACATAGGCGACGAATGCCGAGGCGGGGCCTGCGGCGGCAAGCCACAGCGCCGTTCCGGAGACTAGACAGCGGCGCCACATGCGCGATTTCTCCATCAGTGCAGCTTGCATTTGGTTTCGGGCCGATCGACGCCCAGCGTATCGAGTTCCGAGACTTGGTGCAGGAAACCTTCCTGCGGCGATACCGAGACCACCATGCGTCCGTCGACCAGCAGGATGGGTTGACGAAGCTGCAGGTTCCAGTCCCGCAGCGTCAGCCGTGTCCCCTTGAACGCGGCCACGGAAAAATCGGGACCTTTGAGAAAGTCGAAGACCGTTTTCGGATCGCCGGAGTTGGTGCGCGACGTCGCCTCGCCGATCATGCGCGCGGCGGTCCAGGCCTGCATGTCCGTTGCCGTCATGCGCCGTGAATTCAGTTTCAGGAAGCGGTTCTGCATCTGGATCGCGCCCCATTGATCCTGCGACGCGTCCCAACTGGTCGGTACCAAACCGGCGGAGCCCGCGACCGGCCGCGGGTCCCAGGTGCGGTAGGGCAGATAATTTGCGAACACTTCGCTTTCATCGGCCGCGACGAGAATGTCGTAGGCCGGTGCCTGCTGGGTGAACACCGGCATCTGACGCTGGATCAGGGTCACGCCGCTGTCGGTGCGACGGGCGCCGCCGGTGTCTTCGAAAGTCCGCTCCTGAACGATCTTGGCGCCAAAGCGCGTGGCGGCGCGCCGCAGCGCATCGGCGTAGAGCTTGTCCTGGTCATGCGAGCCAACCACCAGCAGCCAGCGCTTCCATTGCTTCCACACCAGATACTGGGCAACCGCGTCCGCCAGCATCGAACGCGTCGGGGCCACATGGACCACATTGGCGCGGCAATCCTGTTCGCGCAGCCGGTCGTCGATCGATCCGGCATTCAACAGCACGGTGCCGCGGTCGCGCAGCGCGTCGGCGGCCTGCAACAGCGCGTCGGCGGCAAGATCGGCAATGATGAAGCCGTTGCGACCAGCGAGCGCCATTGCCGCCTTGGCGACATCTTCCCCCTGCTTGAGCCGGACTTCTTCTAGGGTGAAGTGCTGATTGAGGAATTTGCCGGTGGTGTTGTTGTCCTCGATCGCAAGGCGCGCGCCGGCAACGCCGTCGTTTTCCGCCGGCTGTTCGACCAGGGACAATTTCGACTTGACGACGGCCTGCCCGAGATAGCCGATGCCGATCTCCATCGGCTCGGCCGCGAGCGCGTGGCTCGCCACCACGCAGAAGCCGATCGCACCGACCAACCATCGGATCATGTTTCCTCCCTATTATTCCTCCCGCGCGTGGCAACGGAGGTTCCTTGTCTTGCAAGGACTCTTGTCTTGCAAGGACTCTTAGCTTGCAAGGACTCTTAGCTTGCAAGGACTCTTGTCTTGAAAAACGCTTGGGTTGAAACATGACCGAATTGTCCTAGCTTGCAACCCCCACATTTGATCGTGGCGCGGTTGCCGATCTCAGGGATCACGAATATGAGAGCGACGCTTGCCTTCACTTTAATGCTGCTGCTGCTTTCAGCGCCACTGCGTGCCGATCCACCCAGGCTTGCGGTGTTCGATTTTGAACTGGTCGATACCAGCCTTCAGGGCGAGATGAATGGACCGCGGACCGATGAGCAGGAACGGTTGATGCGCGTCGGTGATCTCTTGCGCAAGGAACTGACCGAATCCGGCAAATTCCGGCTTCTCGACATTGCTCCGGTCAATGCTGCGGCGCACGGCAGCAATCTGCAGGCCTGCGGCGGGTGCGACGTGCAATATGCGCGGCAGCTCGATGCCGATCTCGTCATCACCGGTTCGGTGCAAAAGGTCTCCAATCTCATTCTCAACATCAACATCTATTTGCGCGACGTCCATTCCGGGCGGCTTGTCACGTCGATGAGCGCCGACATGCGCGGCAATACCGACGAATCCTGGACGCGGGCATTGACCTACCTCGTGCGTGACCGGCTGCTCGCGCCCAATTACGGTGCGCCCCAGGCGCAATAAAGACCGGAAAATTCAAGCTCCCAAGCGCGCCGCGTGCCAGCGCAGATGATCGGCCATGAAGGTCGAGATGAAATAATAGCTGTGGTCGTAGCCGGGCTGGCGGCGCAGCTTGAGCGGAATATTCGCCTTCTCGCAGGCGCCTTGCAGGAGTTCCGGCCGCAGCTGTTCGGCGAGAAACGGATCGGCGTCGCCGTAATCGACCAAAAAGTCTGGAAAGCGCGCGCCATCCTCGATCAGCGCCACCGCATCATGTTTGCGCCAGGCCTGCCGGTCGCTGCCGAGATAACCTCCGAGCGCCTTGATGCCCCATGGCACCTGCGTTGGCGCAACGATCGGCGCAAAGGCGCTGGCCGCGCGGTAGCGATCGGGATGGCGCAGCGCCGCCGTCAGCGCGCCGTGTCCGCCCATCGAGTGACCAAGAATCGATTGCCGCTTGCGATCGACCGGGAATTGCCCGGCGACCAATGTCGGCAGTTCCTCGGTCAGATAGCTCCACATGCGGTAATGGCGCGAAAATGGTTCCTGGGTCGCATCGACATAGAAGCCGGCACCGAGCCCGAAATCGTAGGCGTTGGCGGGATCGCCGGCCACGCCTTCGCCGCGCGGGCTGGTGTCGGGGGCGACGAAGATCAAGCCGAGTTCGGCGCACGCGCTGCGGAATTCGCCTTTTTCCGTCACGTTGGCGTGGGTGCAGGTCAGTCCCGACAAATACCAGACCACCGGCAGCTTGGCGCCATCGGCGTGAGGCGGCACATAAACCGAAAAAATCATGTCGGTTTTGGTCTCGCTGCTGGCATGCTTGTAAACGCCCTGCGTGCCGCCAAAGGATTCGTTGAGAGACACAGTCTGCATGGTCATGATGTTGCGACTCCGGCCGCGACGCGGCGCTCGCTCAAGCGACACCGCTGTCAATTGCCAATCGCACCAGTTCGGCGGAGCTGCGCACGCCGAGCTTCTGGCGCATGATCGACGAGGTGTTGGCAACCGTCTTGTAGGAGGAGTGAACCAGCCAGGCGATTTCGGAGAGGCTTTTGCCGCTACTGAGCAGCCGCAAGATCTCCATCTCGCGCGCGGTCAGCTTCGAAAGCGGATTTTGCGCCAAATTGGGCCTTGCGAACGCGACGCTGCGCGCGATCGCCGGCGGCAGGTAAACCCCGCCCTTGCCAACCTCGCGGATGGCCTCGACCAGGTCGTTGGGGTCGCCGGTTTTCGCGACATAGCCCTTGGCACCGATGTCGATGGCACGGGCGGCGAAGATCGGATCGTCGTTCATGCTGAACATGATGATTCGCGCGGCGGCGTCGCGCGCGAGAATGCGCCGTGCCAGTTCGAACCCCGACACCGTCGGCAGATTGATGTCGATCACGCAGATGTCGGGTTGCTCGGCGACGAAACTGCGCTCGCCGCTCTCCGCATCGGAGGCTTCCAGCAGCACGATCTCGGGTTCGTCGGCGAACACCGTGCGGCAGCCCGAAGCGACGATGGGATGATCATCAACGATCAGAACATGCATTGGCCTGGTCCCGGATAGCCGCGTCAGTCCCGTTACTGCACTGCATCAGATACGCAAGACGCTGGTGTAACTTGCGCCGGTGCAACTCGCGCCGGCGTAACTCGCCGACATCAGCTTATGCATCTCGCGCGAGATTGCTGTACGCTTCAATTAGATCGCCGGCTATTTATCTGTCAACGCTCCTCTTGGCGGAGGAACCGCACGCGATGGGATCGGGGGCAAATGCTATGTGGCAGAAACTATCCTTGCGTGCCCGGATCAATTTGCTGCTGGCGCTGGTTCTGGCGCTCGGTCTGGCGATCAACATCGGAAGGCTGGTGCTGGAGGCCGCGCCGCGCGTCCAGGCCGAAGATCAAAGCGTGATACGGCTGGCCCGCGAATTCGTTGAAACCATCGTCGCCGGCCTGAACGAGGCACCGGATCCCGATGCGCGGTTGAGCCAGATCGTGCAGGATCTGAGCCGGCTGCGCCACGTCAGCATCACGCGGCAGGATGAAGCCGCCGGCAAGGAGGCTGATCGCGCCGGGGAAGCCAGCGATCCGCATTCGCCACCCGCATGGTTCATCAGCCTCGTTCATCCCGAACAGACCTCCGTGCGCGTCCCGGTTTCCATCCACAGCAAGCCGCAATGGCTCGTCATCACCTCGCATCCGGACGACGAGATGGCCGAGATCTGGGACGGCATCGTCACCCAGCTCGAGGTCGGCTCCGCCATCGCCATCGCGCTTTTCCTCATTACGATGACGGTCGTCGGCCGCGCGCTGGCGCCGCTCGAGGGGCTTTCGCAGGCGATGACGAATATCGAGGCAGGGGATTACGACGCGCGCGCAGAACCCGGAGGCGCGCCCGAGCTGGCCGCGATCTGTGCCAAACTGAACCATCTCGCGGCCACGCTGGGAGAAGCGGTGGAAGACAAGCGGCGCCTCGCCGAGCGCACGGTCTCGCTGCAGGATCTGGAGCGCAAGGAAATTGCGCGCGAACTGCATGACGAGTTCGGGCCTTATCTTTTTGCGCTGCGCGCGCATGCCGGCGCCCTGATGCGGCTTTCGGAGCTTGGTGCACCGGACGCGAACACGTTGCGCAAGCATGGCAGCGCCGTGCTGGCGCAGGTCAACGCGCTGCAGCAATTCAACCGCCGCGTTCTGGAAAAGCTGCGTCCCGTGGGACTGGCGGAGCTTGGGCTGCGCGAGGCGCTCGGCGCACTGCTGCGGCTATGGGGTGAAGCCCATCCCGACGTCGCGATCGAAACCCGCATTTCGCCTTCGCTCGGCGAGACCGGAGAAACCGCCGATCTGACGATTTACCGCACCGTCCAGGAAGCGCTGACCAATGTCTTTCGCCACGCCAGCGCGACCTCCGTCAATGTCACCATCGAACCGGCCGAACGGCCGAGCGGACCGGCGCGCAGCCGCGGCTGCGCGCTGGTGCGTATCAGCGACAATGGTCGCGGACTGCGATCGGATCACAAGCTCGGCCTTGGCCTGATCGGCATGCGCGAGCGAATATTGGCGCTGGGTGGCACGCTCACCGTCGCTTCCGGTGACGGTGGCGTGACGGTCGAGGCGGTCGTGCCCAAAGGCGCGGCATTGAACGCACCATGATCGAGCGATGCGGTTCGGGAGTTTTTCCCGGCGCTTTCGGGAACAATTGCAGGTAGCGCTCGCCTCTGGTTGCTCATTAGTATCGTCCCTGACCTAACCGGCGAACATCAGAACAGCCGGGTGGGAATTGGGTGGGATAGATGGGCGTTCGGTTTCTGATGATCGCGTCGATATCGACCGGCGTCGTCGCTGCGGGCGAATCGGCCTACGCACAAGACGATTCCACGGGCGCTCGCATCCTGCCGCCCGTGGAAGTTTCGCCGCCGGCGGTCGGTGTCAAACCCGGTCGTTCCAGCAGTGCAGCCCGCATCGTTCGCGCCCGGCCGAAGGTCTACATACCGACCGCGCCCGCCTCCTCACCCAGTTCGGCCTCGGCGATTGACGCAGACAAGGTACCGGCCGGCGTCAATGTCGTGGACAGCAAGCAGATCGAACGCACCGGTTCGCTGAATATCACCGACGCCTTGCAGCAAAGCGTGCCGGGCGTCAGCATCAACGAAGTTGCCGGCAATCCATTTCAGCCGAATGTGGAGTTTCGCGGCTTCGTCGCGTCGCCGGTGGCGGGGACGCCGCAAGGGCTCGCGGTTTACCAAAACGGCGTCCGGGTCAACGAGGCGTTCGGCGACACCGTCAATTGGGACCTGATCCCGACCGCCGCGATCAAATCCGTCACCGTGGTGACCAACAATCCGGCTTTCGGCCTCAATGCGCTCGGCGGCGCCGTCAACCTGCGGATGAAGGATGGCTTCAACTACCACGGCGCCGAAATCAACACGATGGGCGGGTCGTTCGGCCGGATCCAGAGTTCGGCACAGTGGGGAAAGCAGATCGATAATAATTACGCCGTCTACGGCGCGATCGAAGGACTGCACGACAACGGCTTTCGCAATTTCTCGGCGTCCGATGTCCGCCGCTTCTACGGCGATGTCGCCTACAGGAACGAGGCCAACGAATTTCACCTCAATATCGGGCTTGCCGACAACAAATTCGGGGCGTCGGCCACCGTCCCGAACGAACTGCTGCAGCAATATTGGGGCGCGACCTACACCACGCCGCAGACCTCGGCCAACCAGGTCGGCTATTTCAACCTGACCGGAAAGGTCGAGGCGACGCCGAGCTGGACCATCGAGGGTGCTGCGCATCTGCGTATTTTCAGCCAGAAGGCGGTGGACGGCAATCCGACCGGCACCCAGCCATGCGCCGATCCGACGCTGCTGTGCTTTGGCAACGCCGCCACGGCGGCCTATGGTTTGAACGGCGTCCAGCTTGCCAATCCCTTTGCTTCTGACGCGGTGCTCGGCGAGACCGATCGCACCACGACGCGCTCGACCACGGCGGGTCTGTCGCTGCAGGCGACCAACACCGACCGGCTGTTCGGGCACAACAATCACTTTACCGTCGGCGCGAGCCTCGATACCAGCGTGACGAATTTCACGGCCAGCGCCGAGTTGGGCACGATCGGCTCGAATTATGTCGTCAGCGGCAGCGGCATCTTGCTCGGTCAATCGGGCTTCCCGGTATCGATCGGCCCGGTTTCGCTGCGGACTACCAACCAATATACCGGCATTTACGCGCTCGATACGTTCGACCTGACCAATGTCTTTTCGATCACCGGCGGCGGGAGGTTCAATGCGGCCCGCATCGCGCTCGAGGATCAGATCGGCAGCGCGCTCAACGGCAACGAGGCGTTCAACCGCTTCAATCCGATCATCGGCGGCAGCTACAAGATCACGCCGGAACTGACGGCCTATGCCGGCTATTCGGAAGCCAACCGCGCGCCGACCCCGCTCGAACTTGGCTGCGCCGATCCGGCGCATCCCTGCATCATCGCGGCGTTCCTGGTCTCCGACCCGCCGCTGAAACAGGTGGTGTCCCGCACGCTGGAGGCGGGATTGCGCGGGACCAAGGAGCTGAACATCGGCACGCTCGGATGGAAGCTCGGGGCTTTCCGTGCCACCAACACCGACGATATCCTCGCCATTCCGAGTCAGGTGCAGGGATTCGGCTATTTCCAGAACGTCGGCTCGACGCGCCGGCAAGGCATCGAGGCCGAACTCACTCTGAAGTCATCGGCGATGCAGCTTAACGCCAGCTATGCCTTCGTCGATGCGAGGTTTCTCGATGCCCTGCAGGTCGGCTCCAATAGCCCCTTCGCCGATGCCGACGGCAACGTCCAGATCATGCCCGGCAACCAGATTCCGGCGATTCCCCGTCATCGGGTCAAGCTCGGTTTCGACTATTCGATCACCGACGCCCTCAAGGTCGGCGGCGATGCGCTGTTCGTGAGCAGCCAATACCTCGTCGGGGACGATTCCAACCAGGCCGAGAAGCTGGCCTCCTATGCCGTCTTCAACGTCCACTCCTCGTATCAGATCAACAAGACGTTCCAGATCTATGGTCGCGTCGACAACATCTTCGATAACCGCTACGCGACCTACGGCACCTTTTTCGATACCGGCGTTCTGCCCAATTTCGCCAATGGCGGCGCGCCCTTCACCGACCCCCGTTCGCTCAGCCCGGCGCGGCCGCGCGCCTTCTACGCCGGGCTGAAGGCGACGTTTTAGGTGCCAAAGCGTTTTCGAGCGAAAGCCTGCCCCGCACTTGATGCGGGGTGGATACCGGTTCGCGTGAAGAAAACGCGTCAAGACAAAATATTACCAATTGATATAAGCGAACCATCCCAGCGCCATCGCGCCGGCGATCCATACTACAACGATCGCGATCATCCCGGCGCGGCTGGTCGGGCGCTGCGCGGCCGCATCGGCCCTGGCGCGACACTCAACCATGACCTCGTCAGGGACCAGCGACACCACCAGCCAAATGCCGAGCGGGACGATGATGAGATCATCGAGATAGCCGATCACCGGAATGAAATCCGGAACGAGATCGATCGGCGAAAGCGCGTAGGCGGCCACCGCAACGGCGACGGCCTTGGCGTACCATGGTACGCGCGGATCGCGGGAGGCCAGATAGATGGCGTGCGCGTCCCGCTTGAGATCGCGCGCCCAGGCTTTGATTCGGGACAGCATCAATGTTCGGGGCGCCGATCGATCAGACGCGCGAGATGGAATACCGGCGAAGCGGAGCTGCCGTTGCCAGGACACGTTGCCTAGGACACGTCAGGGGCCAGGCTGCCGTGTTGCGCCTTGTGGATCGCGGACGGGACTATTCCGAAATACTTCCGGAACACGCGGCTGAAATGCGAGGAGCTCGAAAAGCCCCACGAAAACGCCACATCCGTGATGGTCTTTCCGGCCTGCGTCTCCAGCTCGTGGCGGCACTGCTGCAGCCGCGCGCGCCAGATATAATCGCTGACGGTCATGCCGCGGTCGCTGAACAGCATGTGCAGGTAACGCTTGGTGCAGCCAAGTGCGGTGGAGATCTGGTCGATGCTGAGTTCGGGGTCGCGCAAATGTTCGCGGATGAAGAACTGAGCCCGGATATAGGTCGCCTCGGCACCGCCACGATCGAACATCGTGTCCGCCTCGCGAAGCGGCAACAGCAAGAGATCGATCAGCGAATCGGCGACGCCGACGGCGTTGTAGGGCGACAGCGTGGTGGCTTCGTCGAACGCAGCGAGCACGAAGTCATGGGCGATCCGCCCGGTTCCGGTGCGCGCCGAAAGCTTGCACGCTGACATCTTCGCCAGGCGGAAGCCGCGCTCCTGCAGCAGGTCCTTTGGTACGATGACGACCTCGTGCCGTGTCAGCGATGGACTGATGATGGTATGCGGACAGGACACATCGTAGGCGAGACAATCGCCCGGCATCACCTCGATGTGGCGGCCGTTCTGCTCGAAATAGGAAATTCCGTGAGTCTGGAACAGGATCTTGACGTAGGGATGTTCGCTCAGCCTTGCCCGCGAGATGGTATGCGCGATTCGATGCTGGCTCGCCTCGATCTGACACAGCTTCAACCGTGAAACGGTCGTGTAGTTGATCCGCCCCTCGAACGATGAAGCCTCCATCGGATCGACGTCAAAGTGACCGCAAAGATCCGTCAGTGCTTCTGTCCAACACTGGACCTGCCTGTTCGGCGTCAATCCGGAAGTGCTGAGTGAGTGGACCGTATCGGACATTATCCAGCCACCGGTTCTAATTTGAACGTGACGGCTCGCCACAAGCAGCCCAGTCACGGAGAAGCGACATTTAACTCAATACAAGGCGATGGTCAGGGCTTGAGCAGCGCGGGTCCCGGCATCCGTTTGATAATCCTCCGACTTAGTTTCTTCGCCGTCAAGGGGAACCTCAACCCTCGGTCGCGCTTGTACGAATGCGTTCGGCAACGCTACCGCACTGCAGGATTGAGCGATGCCTGCGAATTGTCAGGTCAAACGCTAAAATACTCGCCAGGTTTCGCTTTCGAGCAAGCGCGCTTCCCTCTTGGGCAAGTTTCCTATTCCGGAAAGGGATACGGATACGGGACCAAAATGGAAAAAAGTGGGCCGTTTCGACGGAAACACGAAGTTCATATCTGGGAGGAATTCACGATGCGCAAGGTGCTATTCACGACCTGTCTCGGCGCTGTCGCGGCTTTTGCCGCAGGCGCCACCTATGCCAACGAAGAACTGCACAAGCTGTCGCAGAACCCAAAGGATTGGGCGATGCCGGCCGGTGACTATGGCAATCAGCGATATTCGAAACTCAACCAGATCAACGCGGCCAATGTCGGCAAGCTGCAGGTCGCCTGGACGTTCTCGACCGGTGTGTTGCGCGGCCACGAAGGTGGACCGCTGATCATCGGCAACATGATGTACGTCCACACCCCGTTCCCGAACAAGGTCTATGCGCTTGACCTTTCCAAGGAAAACCAGATCGTCTGGAAGTACGAGCCCAAGCAGGATCCGAACGTCATTCCGGTGATGTGCTGCGATACGGTGAACCGCGGCGTTTCCTATGGCGACGGCAAGATCTTCCTGCATCAGGCCGACACCACCCTCGTCGCGCTCGATGCCAAGACCGGTCAGGTTGCCTGGACCGCCAAGAACGGCGATCCCAGCAAGGGCTCGACCGGAACTTCCGCGCCGCTCGTCGTCAAGGACAAGGTTCTGGTCGGTATCTCCGGCGGCGAATTCGGCGTGCAATGTCACGTCACCGCCTACGACATGAAGACCGGCAAGCAGGCCTGGAGGGCGTTCTCCGAAGGACCGGACGACCAGATCAAGCTCGATCCCGAGAAGACCACGGTGCTCGGCAAGCCGGTCGGCAAGGATTCGAGCCTCGCGACCTGGCAGGGCGACCAATGGAAGATCGGCGGCGGCTGCACATGGGGCTGGATGTCCTATGATCCCGCTCTCAACCTCGTCTATTACGGCTCCGGCAATCCTTCGACCTGGAACCCGAAGCAGCGCCCTGGCGACAACAAGTGGTCGATGACCATCTTCGCGCGCGATGCCGACACCGGCATGGCCAAGTGGGTCTATCAGATGACGCCCCATGACGAATGGGACTATGACGGCGTCAACGAGATGATCCTCAGCGACCAGACGATCAACGGCGCACCGCGCAAGCTGTTGACCCATTTCGACCGTAACGGGCTGGGCTACACGCTCGACCGCGTGACCGGCGAATTGCTGGTGGCCGACAAGTACGACCCGAAGGTCAACTGGACTTCCGGCGTCGACATGAACAAGAGTTCGCCGACCTACGGTCGTCCGAAGGTTCTCGATCAATACTCGACCGACAAGCAGGGCGAGGACCACAACAACAAGGGTATCTGCCCGGCCGCGCTCGGCTCCAAGGACGAGCAACCGGCAGCCTACTCGCCAGAGACGCAGTTGTTCTACGTACCGACCAACCACGTCTGCATGGACTATGAGCCGTTCAAGGTGAGCTATACCGCCGGCCAGCCCTATGTCGGGGCGACGCTGTCGATGTATCCGCCTCCCGGCGAGACCCACATGGGCAACTTCATCGCTTGGGACGGCAAGTCCGGCAAGATCGTCTGGTCGAACAAGGAGCAGTTCTCGGTCTGGTCAGGTGCACTCGCGACCGGTGGTGGCGTGGTGTTCTACGGCACGCTCGAAGGCTACCTCAAGGCAGTCGATGCCAAGACGGGCAAGGAGCTCTACAAGTTCAAGACCCCGTCCGGCATCATCGGCAACGTCACGACCTATGAGCAGGGCGGCAGGCAGTATGTGGCCGTGCTGTCCGGTGTCGGCGGCTGGGCGGGTATCGGCCTCGCGGCCGGTCTGACCGATCCGACCGCCGGCCTCGGCGCCGTCGGTGGCTATGCGGCGCTGAGCAACTATACCGCGCTCGGCGGAGCCCTCACGGTGTTCGCGCTGCCGCATTGAGCTTTCGAACCTCGTTCCGGCGCGTGGGTACAGCCCCATGCGCCGGTTCGCCTGCCACCGAATACCGAGGACAAGCTCTTGCGTATCATCTGGTTTGTGACTGCTGCGATCCTTGTCGCGGCATCGGGAGAAATTGCCTCCGCTGAAGACCCGGTCGATCCGACGGCGGTCAAATCCGAGGACGGCAAATATCTCGACAAGGAAGGCAACCCGACCTTCAAGGTCGCGTCCGACGGCACTGTGGACTGGTACACCTATTCCGGCTACCGCCGCTATCATTCGGAATGCCACGTCTGCCACGGGCCCGACGCAATGGGGTCGACCTACGCGCCTGCGCTGAAGGATTCGCTCAAGACCATGAGCTACGGCGACTTCCTCGGCGTGGTCGCCAGCGGCCGCAAGAATGTCAGTACGTCGCAGGAGAACGTGATGCCGGCGTTCGGCGATAATCCGAACGTCGCCTGCTACATGGACGACCTCTACGTCTACCTGCGGGCTCGTTCCAATGACGTGGTCGGACGCGTGCGCCCGGCGAACCATGAAGACAAACCTGAAGCCTACACAAAGGCGGAAACTTCATGCATGGGCAAGTGATGATCTTGAATGCGCGAGGTGTGGTAACGAGAAGTCCTTACCACCCCTTCAAAAGTGAGAATGGAGTCTAGCATGAAGACGCGCGCCGCTGTTGCTTTTGCGGCAAAGAAGCCGCTCGAAATCGTCGAGCTTGAGCTCGAAGGGCCGAAGGCCGGCGAAGTCCTGGTCGAGATCAAGGCGACGGGAATCTGTCACACCGATGCCTATACGCTCGACGGCTTCGACAGCGAAGGGATCTTCCCTTCGATCCTCGGCCATGAGGGCGCCGGCATCGTTCGCGAGGTCGGCGCCGGCGTGATCTCGGTAAAGCCGGGCGATCACGTGATTCCGCTCTACACACCGGAATGCCGCCAGTGCAAGAGCTGCCTCAGCCAGAAGACCAACCTGTGCACCGCGATCCGCGCCACCCAGGGCAAGGGCGTGATGCCCGACGGCACCTCGCGCTTCAAATACAGGGGCGAGTCGGTGTTCCACTATATGGGCTGTTCGACCTTTTCGAATTTCACGGTGCTGCCGGAAATCGCGGTGGCGAAGATTCGCGAGGACGCCCCGTTCGACAAGAGCTGCTACATCGGCTGCGGCGTGACCACGGGCGTCGGCGCCGTGGTCAACACCGCCAAGGTTACGCCGGGTTCGAACGTGGTGGTGTTCGGGCTTGGCGGAATCGGACTCAACGTCATCCAGGGCGCCAGGATGGTGGGCGCCGACAAGATCATCGGCGTCGACATCAACGATTCCAAGGATAATTGGGGCCGCCAGTTCGGCATGACGCACTTCGTCAACCCGACCAAAATCAGCGGCGACATCGTCCAGCATCTGGTGACGCTCACCGATGGCGGCGCCGACTACACTTTCGACTGCACCGGCAACACCACCGTGATGCGCCAGGCGCTCGAGGCGTGCCACCGCGGCTGGGGCGTCTCGGTGGTGATCGGCGTGGCGGAATCCGGCAAGGAAATCGCCACACGGCCGTTCCAGCTCGTGACCGGTCGGGTCTGGAAGGGCACGGCGTTCGGCGGCGCCCGCGGCCGCACCGACGTGCCGAAGATCGTCGACTGGTACATGAACGGAAAAATTCAGATCGATCCGATGATCACCCATGTCCTCAAGCTGGAGGAGATCAACAAGGGCTTCGATCTGATGCACGAAGGCAAGTCGATCCGTTCGGTCGTCGTGTTCTAGAGCATGATCAGGAAAAGTGGCTACCGGTTTTCCGAAAAGATCATGCTCAAACAAAAGGTGGAGCGGGATGACTATTCGAAGAAAAGTCATCGCGCTCCAAAAGCGTCAAACACCAGGAGGATAGGCCCATGACTGTTCATATCCACCCATCGATCGACAACGGCGTCAAGAAGGGCTCGGGGAGCTTTGCCGGCGGCACCCTGATCTGCAAATGCAAGGACAAGCCGGTCAAGGTCGGCATCAAGGGCGACGTCGCCCATAACCACGCCTGCGGTTGCACCAAATGCTGGAAGCCCGACGGCGCGACCTTCTCGGTGGTCGCCGTGGTGCCGCGCGAAAACGTCACCGTGCTCGAAAATGGCGACAAGCTGCACATTGTCGATACCTCGGCGGCGATCCAGCGCCACGCCTGCAAGGTCTGCGGCACCCACATGTACGGCCGCATCGAGAACAAGGCGCATCCGTTCTACGGCCTCGACTTCATCCATCCCGAACTGTTCCAGGAAGCTGGATCGGCGGCGCCGGGTTTCGCAGCCTTCGTGTCGTCCGTGATCGAGTCCGGCGTCAAGCCGGGGGAGATGGAGGGGATTCGGCACCGGCTGAAGGAGGTCGGACTTGAGCCCTATGATTGCCTGTCTCCGGCGTTGATGGATGCGATCGCCACCCACGTGGCGAAATCCAAAGCGGCGTGACAAGGCGCTAGCCTTGATTCAACGCTCTCGTCAGCTGCCGCCGGTGGCGATCGTCACCGGCGGGGCTGGAGCCGTCTAGACTAGAGCATGGTGGCTTTGAATTGAATCGGCGCAGACGTCATCCTGTGAGTCTCGCTCAAAAAGCGATCAAAGAAATCAGGCCTAAGCATCAAACCCGTCATGCCCAGCCTGGTGATCGCTTGGTGGCGTTTTTGACTCGGCGGTCACCTCAGAACGGATCACAACTAATCATTCAAGAAGATCGACAGCGCCTGCTGCAATTGCCGATAGGCGCGTGTTCCGACTTTCTTGGCCAGATCCTTTTCGGCTTCGGCGACGCCCGACTGGAGTCGGGCAAGCGACGTCGTACCCACGTCCGTCAGGTGCAACACGTAGTAGCGTCGGTTGATCGCGGAGGCGGTGCGCCCCACCAAGCCCCGCTGCTCAAGGTGGTCCACCAGTCTCCCCAGGCCTGCGCGTTCGATGGACAGGACCTGTGCGATGGCGAGCTGATTGACGCCGGGATTGGCATCGATGACACACAGAACGGAATATTGTGCAGGGCTGACGTCAAGCGCGGCTAATTTTCGGCTGACTTGCTTGAAGACCCACAATTGAGCCCGGCGGATTCGATAACCCAGCGACTGCGACAAGGTACCCAAGGCGACCGGCTTCACGCGCACCGACTTTCTCGGCTGCTGCTTTCGAGGCTTCGATCTGGAAGGCTTCGCTTTGATGGCAATCCGGCGCAGCCGTTTGGCAGTCCGGCCCCGGGCAGGCGGGTTCTCTGGCTCCATTGTTAAACGACCTTCATGCAAGTCTGTCCCACTGCGCCGGAGTCCCGAGATTCGCTCCAGTCTATAGCAGCGATCTCGGATCGAAAAGCGAATGTGGTGTCGGGGCTTGCAGTTGCCGAGATCGCGCCTCCGTCTCACGAGTCACTGCAAGACTTCGTGCACGGCGCGACCCAACCGTCATAATAATCACGTACCGATGTTGACATGGCTACATGGCCTTCGGTACATTGATTACTCAGCAGGTCAATGACCGCGAAGCGCTGCCGCCCTAAGAGCAGCTTGAGGGGAGAGAACGTCCATGCCCCCACGATCAGTGGGCGCTGCCCGTGCAATATTGCGCGGCATTGTCGCGAAACGACCTCGATCGCGCGCGCCTCTCCACTGCGATGCAACAATCGAATTCCGTGCGACGTCGCGAGGCTGCGCGTCGAGGCCTCAACCAGCGATGACACTTTCATTGATCCCGCCGACCGTCTTGCAGGAGGCAATTGCGCGGCATCGAGTGGTTACCGGTTCTGATCAAACATAATGAAGTCAGGGAGGTGTTCATGAAGCGACTACTCTTGGCATCGACGATTGCAGCAAGCTGGGCGTCTCTCGGCTCAAATGCGGTGGCCGGCACGCTACCGGTATCGGGAGTCGCCCCACGCGCGTCCTGCGCGGGTCTGACGGGACTTACGCTGCCGCACGCTCAGATCCTGAGCGCGACCCAAAAGTCGGATTATTGCAGCGTCATCGGCATCATCAACAAGCGGACCAGCACGCAGGATCCCGATCATTTCACCTACGGTATCGGCTTTGCCCTCAACCTTCCCAACACTTGGCATTTCCGTTTCGAAATGATGGGCGGCGGCGGCACCGACGGCAGCCTGCGCAGTGATCCAAAGGGCGCCGCGGGCGTCGAACTCGCCCAGGGCTGGGCCGTAGCAACCGATGACGGCGGCCACGAAGACAGCCCGAACAGCCTGCTCGGTCCATATCAGGACGACGACGCCAATGCCGGAGGCTCGGCACATTTCGCAATCGACGCGCAGGCCCGCAGCGACTATGGCTACAACGGCATTGAAAAGACAGCGACGATTTCGAAGCAGATCATCGCCCAGTATTATGGTCTCGACGCGGTTTTCTCCTACATCACGGGCTGTTCGAACGGCGGTCGCGATGCCATGGTCGCCTCGCAGAAATTCCCATGGCTGTTCGACGGCGTCATTTCCCAGAACCCCGGCTTCAACCTGCCGCAAGCAGGCCTGGCCGAAGCCTGGAACGAGCAGGTGCTCGGTACTCTGGCAACCAGCAAGGACGCCAACGGGCAACCCTTTATTCCCGATACCTTTCCGCCCCAGGACCTCCAGGTAGCCTCCGCTGCTATCCTGAGTGCTTGCGATGCGCTGGACGGGTTGGTGGACGGCATCATCGACAACTACCATGCCTGCACCAACAAGAAGGTGTTCCCGGCGCTTGCAAACTACACCTGCGGGACTGGACTGCACGGCAGCACGCCGCATGGTGGCACCTGCCTGACCTCGGCCCAGGTGGGCGCGCTGAAGAAGATATACGCCGGACCGGTCAACTCGGATGGCGAACGGCTCTACTCAAACTGGTTGTGGGATGCCGGAATTTGGACGCCACCCACCGCCGGTGGTGCGGGCTGGGGCGCCTGGAACGTTGTCACGGCACCGGTCCCGGGTGTGAACACCGCGATCAATCTCACGCTGGGGGCGGGAGCATTGCCGATGATCTTCCAGACGCCTCCTGTTGTGACGCCGGTCGGAGGACCTACCGGGCAGGAGGCCTATCTGTTCCACTTCAATTTTGATACCGACGCGCCGAAAATCTTCACCGAGACCACGGCCTACCCCGAGAGCTCGATGGACTTCATGGCCGCGGTGTCGACCGATCTGCGCCCATTCAAGCGCCGTGGCGGCAAGCTGATCATTTCCTCCTCTGTGAATGACGGCATCTTCTCGGGGGCTGCCATCGCTCGCTGGTATCGGAAAATGAACCGGCGCATGGATGGCGAGGCTGGCGATTTTGCCAGGCTCTTCATGGTGCCGAATATGGCTCACTGCGGCGGCGGCGCAGCCACCGACAGCTTTGCCGAGAACGAACTCAACGCCATCACGGCCTGGGTCGAAAATGGCGTCGCGCCCAAGCGCATCGTAGCGGCTAACAGGAACACCAGCTCGCCGTACCCACCTGGCGGACTGTTCGATCCGCAAGTGGCAAGGAACTTCCCGACCGGAGGAACCCGTCCGCTGTGTCCCTACCCGCAAATTTCGGCCTATAAGGGCACCGGGCTGACGAATGACGCCGCAAACTTTGTCTGCATCGATCCTCAATTCAAGCCGGACGAGGATGATAACGACGACGAACACCATGGGCGTCGCGGGCAGGAGGAGCGTTAGGAATTCTCTCTGCCAACCGGAACGACTTTGGCCAAATGCTGCGTGTACCTCCGCTGCACGCAGCATTCGCTTTTTGCAATCTGGCGAGAGTCCGCTCAGGGTCAATCCTGGGACTCGAATGGTGTAAGGAGGCTGAACACTATTGATGCCTCCCCAAACAACCGAGTCTACGACCGCGTTTAGGTTACGGCCGTGATCTTTCGGTGCTCCAAGCGCAGAAAGAAGGTCTTGATAGAAACAAGAGAACAGGGAATTACGGTGACACCCATTAACCGGCCGTTCGTCAAGAGCGCAGAGCTTTTTTTCGGCAGCGCAAGCTGCCGATTTAATTCAGTCGTAGCACCCAGCTACGGTAGTTGAACCGCGCCCGTTTCTTCGGTTGAAGGCTGCGTCCGCATCGCGGATCGCGCCAGACACCCATCAGGATCAAGCATCGGCCCGACCGGGGCCTCGCCCTGGCGGCATGGCCGCCCCAGAAGAACGTTGGTACCGACCCGCATCCAAAAGAATTTCACAGAACGCTGGCTGCCGGTGTGTCGGCGCCAATCTCCGGATGGCTTGCGGTTCGGGCGATCCGCTTTCACCGCGGCTGGTGACGGCGATCCGGCGTCCAATTCAGTGCAGGTGGTTGCAGCCCCAGTCACCGTACGTGGCTCGCCGGATCGCCGTCGTCCTTCAGGTAAAGCAGCGCGTTACGTCGAACGGCTTGCCCTCCTTCAGGATGTGGTAGCAGGCGCGCGCCAGCTTGTGCGCCAACGCCTTGGTGGCAACGATGTTGTTGGTCCTGGCCTTCTTGCGCTCATAGAAGCGCCTGGCCTCCGGGCAAAAGCGCCTGGCGAAGTTCGCCGCCTCGACGAAGGCCCAAGCAAGATATTTGTTGCCGTTCTTGACGTTGCCTTCGCCTTTCTTCTTGCGATTGCTGGTGTGCACGCTGTCGACGCAGCGCGCGTATGACGCGAAGTTGCCGACGCTGGCGAACCGATCGATCGGACCGGTTTCCAGAAAAATGACGGTAGCGAGCGTCTGGCCGATCCCCGGCATGCTGGTCAACAAGCCGTATTGCGGACGCGGCTTGACGCGTTCTTGCAGGCGCTTTTCGAGAAGCTCGATCTGTGACTGCAGCGTCGCGATGACCGCAACGTTGGCCTTGATTGCCAAGCCTACATCTGCCGCCAGTGGCAGGCTGTCGATCGCGTCGTCGGTCAACCGCTTGATCTGGTTGCTGGTCATTCGCCCGGCCAACTGCCGGGCCATGATGTTCTCGACCGCGAGGACATGCGCGGTGCATGATTGCACGAGCTGCATGCGCTTGCGCGCCAGATCGCGAACGGCGCGGTGTTCCCTCGGCAGGATCGTGCCCGTCGGCAGGATCCCCAGTCGCAGCAGGTGGGCGAGGTGCTGCGCATCGGTCTCGTCGCCGCTGTGCTTCAGTCCCTCGTACTGCTTGATCGCAGCGGTATGGGCCAGATGCATGTGGAATCCAGCGTCCTGCAGGCCATCGACAAGCCAATACCAGTTGTAGGTCGACTCGACCACGACGCCGGCCAATTGCTCCTGCCAGCGAGCCAGAAAGCCAACGATTTTCACGACGTCGTTCGGCAAGCGCTTCTGTGCCACAACCCGATCGCCATCGTCGATAATCGCGATCACGCTGTTATTGGAATGCAGATCAATCCCGCTGTACATCATCTTCGCCTCCTCGTGGTAAAAGTGATTCGATGATTGCGAACTCACTTTAGCTCCACCGCCTTCCTGGTCGCGAAGGCCGGCTAGATGATCTTCAGCGCGTAGGACGGATTGGCGCAGCGTAATCCGCCGTTCTGCCAACGGCGAAAGGCGGGTTATGCCTTTGGCCAACTTGCCCTGGGGCTTCGCGGTTTAGCTCGTCATGCCCGGCTTTGTGCCGGGGCATCCACGGCTTTGCAGTCCTTCCGCGAGAAAGACGTGGATGGCCACGACGCCCGGCCATGACGGAGAGCGGAGGACGTCGTGCGAAAATGACGAATTGCTGAGCCAGTTCAAGGCGATTCTACCCGTCCAGTCCTTCAGAAGAAAATATTCCAGTTTTCGACACCCCCAAATCAGCGCTAGAAACTCCGCCGTCTCATCCCTCACGAGGGGCGTCGGCCGTCGTCACGAACGTTGGGATGGGATGCGGTGGACGCGGCAGCGTCGGGCGCGCAAGTGTGGTCGCAGGGCGGTTTCCGTGAGCGATCAGGGCGCACCAGACGAACGACGCTGCAGCGTACGGCAAAACCGTGTGGTTCCGGCACCCGTTGCTGGTGTCAAGCTGTCGGTGGCTGATACGATCCGACCGGATCGGAATAGCCATCAAGCCGGCAGCGACGGTGACAAGACGAATTCGTCGCCGAGGAGAGCACGGCATAAGCCGTAAAGCCATTGCGCAGGGAATGCCGGAGTGCCTCCGCTGAACCTGTATGCTCGTGTGCGCACTTCCTGTGCAACTTGCACACGAGACCGCGGGTGCAGCGTGCATCCGGCGTTCCCTGCTCCCTCTCGGGGGAGAATGATTGTGCAAACCTCGGGCGCATCGCGCCGCGAGATCGCGGAACTACATCTGACCGTCATTGCGAGCGAAGCGAAGCAATCCATCTCGCCGCGCAAAGAAAGAATGGATTGCTTCGCTTCGCTCGCAATGACGATTCCGCTATTTGAAAATTGAATCAGAAATTTTTCGATGGCTCTTGCCGATTGAGTTCGGCTTCATTGCGTTGACACTGAGTCCGGCAATGCTGGCCCGGGTCGATCAGCGGCGGAGACGAAACATGACCGAGGATCTCAACCGGCAGCGCGTGTTGAACTTCCTCGACGTTTATTATTCCGGCGATATCGAGGGCGCGCTGACGCGCTGTAGCGACGACCTCGAGTTCCTCGCCAACGCGCCGATCGATATCCTGCCGCATATGGGCCAGCACCGCGGCAAGGCCGCGATACGACAGATGTGGACCACCGTCCGCGCCCGCTATTCCAGCATGCGCTGCGAGGTGCCGATCCTCGTCGCCGAAGGCGACAAGGTCGCGGCCCATCTCCGCGCGTTCTTCCGCAAGAGCAGCAATGCGCGCGTGGTGCAGTTCGACGTCGCGGCGTTCTACACGCTTCGCGACGGCAAGATCGCGCAGATCCGGGAGATCATCGACACCTTCGATCTGGTGCAGCAGGTGCTGGAGCGCGACGTCGTCGCGGTGTTGGCCGCCGACGAGCGCGGGCCGCTGACAGGGTAGACTTTTCCCTACCGGGTTTGAACCTCACCGCCCTTGCCGTGACTTACCCACTGGGCCTGTTGCGGGCGTCGGGGCTGAAGAACAAGCATGAAGATCGCGTTGCTGGCGCTGCTGGGTCTGGCACTGGGTGCGCTGGGCGGCGCCGCGCTCGGCATCGGGGCCGGGCTCGCCTGGGTTGAAATCTTCAAAACCACGAGTTTTGAAGGCTATAGCGGCACGCTGGTGTTTTTCACCTTCATGCCGCTGGGGGCTGCGATCGGCGGCATCGGCGGCGCCCTGCTGTTCGCCGTGATTGCGCTGCGGGACGGGGAAATTGCCATCGAGCGCCAGCCGATGCGCCAGCGCGACCGCCAGACTCCGTAAAAAGCCCGGCACAACCCCGGCATTTGTGCAATGCAAGAAAGACAATTGTGTCTTAGCCAAAACCTCTATTTCAGGCGGCAATAGTGAAGCGCAGCAGGCACGGCGTCGAGATTGACGCCCTCGATGCGTGCCGCGCCCCGCCATAATTTTGCACCACAGCAATCGCATGCTGCGATTGTGGAATGCGCGGGCGGGTGATGACTTCCAAGACACGATTTGGCTGGACCAGGCTACCGATGCTGGTGGCCGGCTTCACCTTGGCATCGATGCTGGCGGCGGGCGCGCAAACGCCGCTCGCTGCGGCTGCTTCCGAGGAGCCCGCGGCCGAAGCCGAAGCTGCCCCCGCCCCCGATGTCAACGATTCCGACATCACGAAGGACATCGACGTCAGCAAGCTGGACTGGAGCCAGCTCAATGTCGATGCATCGACCTCAAGCAATCTGACGCCGAAGCAACGCGCGCAGGCCAAGAGCGCCACCGGCAGCGCCACGTCGTGGTCGTCGAACGAGAAGCCGAACGGCTCATCGGCCGTCTCGGTCAAGCAATCGGTCTCGCCATTCCTGGATACCCGGATCGGCGCCGACATGACGGTCGCGCGGCACGGCACGCTGACGACCTCCGAACAGTTGTCGGAACGACTGGCGAATGGCGGCAGCCTGCCGCAGTCCTCGGGCACCGCCTGGGCGGCGATCACCGCGCCCGGCGTGGCATCGATCTGGGACCAGACCTCGGTCGAGGCCCGCGTCGATCCCGGCCAAGACCAGAGCAAGCTCGGGACCTCCTTGAGCAAGTCGGTGCCGCTCAACGAGCAGACTTCGCTGACCCTGCAGAACGGCTATAATCTGATCCAGCAGGGCGTCATGCCGGTGCCGGGCATCATCAGCCGTCCGCAGCGTAACTATGAGACCGATCAGTCGGCCAGACTGAGCCTCACCGACACCGGCACCAGTTTGATCGCCGGGCAGACCCTGTCGACCACCGACGACAAATGGCTGCGCAAGATCGGCGCCGAGCAAAAGCTGTTCGACGGCGTCACCATCTCGGGTTCGATCGGCGAGACCGCGCAGGGCACCGCCAACAAGAGCTTTAGCGCCGGCTTCAAGCGCAGCTGGTAAAGGCGCGGTTAATCCTGCTCCCGCCGATCTCGTGAATGATCGAGCATTGCCCCACATTGGCCTAGATGCGGCCAAAATCGGCGTCACTGATAGAATGCTTCACTTCGTCGTGCGGGGGACAATCCGCGCTCGCAATCCATATGCGAAACAAGGGGAATAGCCGATGAGTGCCACCATTCGTTCCGAAGAAATCGAATCAACTCCCGAGGTCGACAGCAATCTGGCCGCGGTTTCCGAAGTCGAGGCCGGGATCCGCGACTTCGTGCGCAACGATATCGCCTATCTGCGGCGGCCGCCGGTGACGAGCGAGGCCCCGGCGCCGCTCGAGCCGAACACCGAGGCGACCGTCAACAACGTCAATTCGCTGATCCAGCGCGTCGCCGGATCCTCGCTTGCCGAAATCGAAAAGCTGATTTCGGAACTCGAGGGCCTGCGCGATCTCTTGCATGCTGAAGGCCAGCGCGTCCAGCGCGAGATCTCGGGCTATGCCCAGCTCAGCCAGGCCGCGATGAAATCGACGCGGATGATCGCCGACAACGTCTCGCAGTGGAAGCGTGCCGCCGACGGCCTGCGCAACAGCTGATCTGATCGTTATAATACCCGCCGCCTTCCGAACGGGAGTGCGGCGGTTTCATTTGACTAAAATGATTTGAACTTTAAAAGCGCAGGCCGCGACCAACAACGGATGCCGTCGCCCGACGGCCATTTTTTTCCGGGGGGATACATTTCTGATGCAAAGCGTTCGGCCGGATAACACCGATCCCATTCCGCTGCGGCAATCCTCGCACGGCGTGGGCACCATCATGATCCGGTTTGTCGGACTGCTGATCGCCGCGGTGGTGGTGATGGCGCTGCTCTGGAGCCGCTGACGTCAGCCGGCGCGAGCCCGCGATTTCGCGTCCATGGTTAGCAAATTCTCACCTACCGGCGGGCGATCGCCGGCCCATCGAACGAATAGACGCCGTCGGCATAGCCCTTCACCACCATTCCGGTCGCCAGCATTACCGTGAGCGTGACGGTAGCGAAGATAAAGCCGACAAATTTCAGCGCGCTGCGATCTGCCATGGTCGTCCCCTCAGGTTCTTCCCTGAAATCCATATGGCAGGGACAAAGTTCAAAATGCGTTAGCAAAAAATGGTTCCGCGCACGCCGCACGCGCGCGCGCATGCGCACGCAATCCGGTAACCATATCGGCGGCGCTCGCTTCAGGAAGCAGCGTTCCGCCGCGGCACGAAAGCGGTCGCCAGGAACGAGAACACCACCTCGCCGCGCTGGTTGATGCCGGTGTTGCGGGCCTGCAGGATGCCCCATTGCGGACGGCTCGAAGACGTCCGTTTGGTTTCGACCTGGTTCGAAAACCGGATGGTGTCGCCGGCCAGCACCGGCTTGAGCCAGCGCAGCTCGCGAAAGCCCGGCGACGGCCCCCACACCGCGACCTCTTCGCCGCGCGCCCGGGCCGCTTCCATCTCACGCTTGCCGTCGGCGACCAGCACCTTCATGCACACCGCGGCGACATGCCAGCCTGACGCCGCCAATCCGCCGAACAGCGACTTGCGTCCTTCCTCCTCGTCGAGGTGGAAACGTTGCGGATCGAACTGCCCGGCGAATTTCTTGATGTCGTCGGCGGTGAAGGTGAACGAGCCCAGGTCGCGCCGCGCGCCAATCTCGATGTCTTCGAAGAAATGCATCGCGCGCTACCCCGCGGCCTCAGTGCGCCGGCGCACGATGATCGGCGACTCCATCTCGCACAACACCACGCCGGCGGCGTTGCGGATGGTGCCCTTGAAAGTCACGATGCCGGTGTCGGGACGGCTGCGGGAAATCCGGGCCTCGGCAACATCGATATCGAGCATCAGATCATCGCCGGGGCGGAGCGGCGCGAGCCAACGCATTTCGTTGACCCCGGGCGAACCGAGCGAGGCGGTGCGGCCGATGAAGCCGTCGAACAGCATCCGCATCGTGATCGAGCCGAGATGCCAGCCCGATCCGGACAGGCCCTTGAGCATCGACTTTTTCGCCGCCTCTTCATCGAGATGCATTGGCTGCGGGTCGAACTCGGCGGCAAAGGCGAGAATTTCCTCTCGCGTGACGTGGCGCGGTCCGAACGTGCCGAAACGGCCGGGCTTGAAATCTTCGTAGGTGAGCGTGGTCATGATGGGGATATACTGCAGCAAAGCCCGATTGTGGCCGTTATTTGTGGCAATCTCAACCTGCCCACTCGCATAGCTCGTCCCTGACTTGCCCGAAACAATATTCGGGGCTAGCCCTCTGCCCCGAGGGGACAGGTTAGACACGAATCATATTCGACTTGCCGGGAGAACCGCCGATGTTTGATTTCAAGGATCTGTTTCAGTGGGACCGCTTCATCACGCCCACGATCATCAAGACGTTCTACTGGCTGGTGATCGGCCTGATCGTGCTGTTCGGCATCTCCGGCATCTTCTCCGGGCTGGCGGCGATGGCGATCAGCCCGTTCGGCGGATTCATCCTGCTGTTGTCCTCGATCGCCGGCATGGTCGTCGGCGTGGTGTTTTCGCGCATCGCCGCGGAATTCATCCTGATCGTGTTCCGCATCAACGAGCACCTCGGCGCCATCCGCGACCAGGGCGGGATCCGGTAGCGCTCTCACCGTCATTGCGAGCGAAGCGAAGCAATCCATCTTGCCGCGCGAAGAAAGAATGGATTGCTTCGTCGCGGAGTTTATCATCGGGCCCGCCGAAGGCGGGACCCGTTGGCTCCTCGCAATGATGCCTTAGGCTTCAGCGCCTTACGTATTGAACCTAAAATGCATGACATCGCCGTCGGCGACGACATATTCCTTGCCTTCCAGCCGCAGCTTGCCGGCGTCACGCGCACCGGCTTCGCCGCCGAGCGCGACGTAATCCTCGTAGGCAATGGTCTCGGCGCGAATAAAACCCTTTTCGAAATCGGTATGGATCACGCCGGCCGCGGCCGGCGCCTTGGTGCCGCGGTCGATGGTCCAGGCGCGCGCTTCCTTCGGGCCGACGGTGAAATAGGTGATGAGGTCGAGCAG
>Ga0137415_10000990_pt1 | contig 27947 bp, 23 predicted proteins | sample CZODoug3_1_1_16f_FD_183082 | JGI IMG/M metagenome (GOLD analysis project Ga0137415, IMG submission 183082) | Vadose zone soil fungal communities from Angelo Coast Range Reserve, California, USA - CZODoug3_1_1_16fungal (Hybrid Assembly) | ecosystem: Environmental > Terrestrial > Soil > Vadose...
TCAAACCCACGGCTTCGCCGTGGGCTACATTCTTACGCCGCTCCGCGGCTAGCTCAGTCTTGTGCCGCTCTTCGGCTACGCTACGGAACCACCGCAAGGCTCACCTCCTGCGTACCGATATTACGGGCGAAGTCTTCGGCCGAAACAATGACCCGGTATTGGCCGGCCGGCAGATCATCAGGAATTCGAAACTCACCGGTGTTCGAGCGCGCTTCCGCGTTCCACGCCAGCCTGACCGGCGCCACACCGTACATTCGCGCGACGACCGTTCGCGTGGTCTGCGAGGCGCTGACCTGCAGCCGCACCGTTTCTCCTCTGTGATAGCTCGTTCGATCCAGCGTGGTGCGCACAACCGGAGGCTTGCTCGCGATCACAAAAGTCTTTTCCTCTCGGTACGCGTTTCCCTGGGCATCCTTGAGAACAAGCTGCACATGATGCGTTCCGTCCGGCGTGTCGGCAGGCGCGAGGAAGCGCGTCTGCCACATGTCTTCGCCCTTGAGATATCTCAATGGCTTGATCAGTCCGAATGGAAAAATCGCAATCACAGAGCGAATCGACGCATCGGTCTTGACCCGCAGGATCGGGTCGCCCGGGCGGATCACGCGCGGCCTTAACAGCGATCGCGGCGCCGCCAGAAAAGACGTATAGGGCGTGACAAACTTGTACTTCCGGGAGAGCTGGATGATTTCGTCAATTGATGCCTTGTCCTCGCCGTCCCTGTCTATCTTTTCGAGCAGGGCATCTACGCGTGCTTTCGCCCAGGTCCGGGGGAGGGCCGGGTGATCCTGGGAGTCGGCCGGGAGCGGCGCGTTCGCACTCAAGGTCACGGCTGTTCCGTTACGCTGGCCCGTTGCGGTAAACATCGCGGAAGGGTTCGGCTGCTGGTATCGGCCGATCCATGTTTGCTCCGAGCCTCCGAAAACTGCAGGTTCCAGGGCATACACCATGTCTGTATTGCCGGCAGGCGCAACGGAAAGCTGCAGCGAGCCAATCGGAAACCGGCCGATCTTGGAGATAAATTGTTGGATCTTGAAGTCCACCGGCTCTGTGCTTCGCGCCCACTCGAACAGTCCGTTGGCGCTGCTCACCTGCCTGAGCACTGGAAGGTTGGCGTCATCGCCAACCGCAAAGACAAACATCCGGGGGCGCTGCTGCTCAGCCAGGCGAGTCCATTGAGCGTTGAAATTCGAGACCAGGCGCGCGTTTTGAACCGTACCCTGTGTTGAACCGCCATCGGTGAACAAGACGACGTAGGCGTTTGTGCCGGCCTGCGCCAGGGCGCGATCCAGTGCCGTCCCCAGATCAGTGGCGCCGCGCAGCCTGCTCTGTTTCACAAACGCAAGCGCCCGCTCAATCTGGTCCGCATTGGCGGGCTGTGTGGCCGTGGCGAAGAGAGATACGTCCGAATTGAACACGACGACGTTGAAGCGGTCCTGCGGCCGAAGCGATCGCAGCAGGCTTTCGTATGCCTGAAAACTGCTGTCGAGCTTGTTCCATTGCATCGAAAGCGACGTATCGAATACTGCAATCACCGTGCGCGGCGGGGAATTTTGAGGCGTCACTCCCAGACCAAAGAGTCCGGACGCCTGAAAGAAGCCAATGGGTGGGGTCTGCGCGGGGTTTCGATAAGTAACGACTCGAAGTGTATCCGCGGTTGATGGATCGACGCTGTACTTCACCGCGAAATCTTCCGTCAGCGCGACACCGGTGCCAGAATACGACGCGCGGATCCGATTTGGCGAGCGCTCGTTGATCTTCAATGGATACGCTTTGCCGATTCCGTCAAAGCCGGCAATCCGGCGCTCCGATAGAAGCGTGAAGTTGACGTCGAGCCGACCGGCTATTTGCGCCTGGTAGGTATCCGGCTTCAACGGAATCGCAAGCACGCTTTCGAACTGCTCGACTGGAACACGCTCGTGGTATTCGATCTCAACGCGCTTGGTGCCGCGAGCCGGAATCGGTGTCACCCGGGCTGTGAATTCGGAACTGCGTGCGGCTTCCTGAGCGCCGCGTTCACCCATTTGAAGAATGCCTGGATCAATTGTCTGAGACCGGAGACTGTCATAGATCTCGCCGGCGCGCTTGCGTTCGAGAATGACGCCGGGAATGCGCGTTAGCTCGTCCCAGACTGCGAAATCTGAAAGCACCGCCCGGACGGGTAATGCGAAGCTGTAGGTGCCTTCAAGATTCCGGCCCGTATGGTTGGCGAAGATTTCGCGGACAGCGACGCGCGCCGTACCGTTGTCGATCAGGATATCAAGCGCCATCTCCTCCAGAGACAGGATGTTCGGATCCGGAGCGTTTCGGTCGCCCGGAATGAGAACGCCGGAATCGGCGGCGGCCAATGGCAAGACAAACAATAAGACGATAATGAATGCTCTCATCGAAGGAGTCCTTCCATTGGCATTCGGACGATACCGTTATCGGTTCCGACGAAGATCCTTCCGTCGGAAACCGCGAGCGCAGTGACGTTCAGAGAAGGCAGTCCGGCGGTTATCGGCGTCCATCTGTGCTCCACAGAATCGTAAACGAGAAGTCCGCGGTCCAGTGTTCCGGCGAGGATGCGATTGGAGACGGCGAGCATGGCATTGGGATTGATGACCGTATGCGGCGGCATATCGGGAAAATCCGTCCACTGGCCATCGGCATCCAGTTGAAGGACGCCGCCGCCGTACGTTCCGATGAACCAGCTCCCGCCGAACGGCACGACGGCCGAAATCCAGTTCTGTTTGAGCGGTGAATTGCTGGTGGTGTAGTTGGCCCGGACAAATCCGGCGTCAATCACGGAAAGTCCACCCAGCGTTCCCGCGAATAGCCGGGACCCGCTCTGGCCCAACGCGTACACGTGATTGTTCGCCAGGCCGTGAAAGGCATATATCGATTGAGGCCCACCGGCATCGAAAAGCGTTATGCCGGCCGCCGTCGCAACCGCAAGACCGTCCGGACGGACCGCCACATCGCTGACGTGGTCGGCTATGAGCCCATCGGATCTCCCAATGCGGCGCAGGATTTTGCCCTCCGGACTGAACAAAACCAGGCCGTTCGCAGTGGCTACCACCTGCACGTTCCGGTGCGGATCCGGGACAATCCGGTTGACGCAAAACACCTGCTCGTCTTCGACGTGTGCCGTCCGTTTCATAGTGCCGCTATCAGCAATGTCGATACCGCGGTCGAAATAGCCGATCCACAGCTTTCCTGCCGAGTCTACCGATAGAGCGGAGACGTTGCGATCCGTCCAGCCGGCGCTTTCTGCCGCAATGCGACGGGTCCAGAGACTCGTTCGAGGTTCCTGTTCAAACAGGCTGTCCCTGGTAAGCGCGAATGGAATTCCGCGAATTTCGAAGAGCCGGCGTGCCGTATGGGGTTCGAAATCGGAAACCGGGGTAAATCGCGGACCTTTTACGTTCGATAGCTTTACGTCGACGATACCCTCGTCCACTGTGCCGATCAGCAGATGATCTTTTGTTGCGAGCAGCGTTTGGCTGAGAACCCCTTCCGCGACGTTGCGAACGTATTTGCCGTCGCGAAACTCGGCGGCGCCCACCGCCGTCCCGACAAATATCCGGTCTTCGCCGGCGGCAATGGAAAGCACCCGATTGTCCGGCAAGCCGTTCTGGTCGTGGAATTCTTCCGTACTTCCGCCTTTCCAGTGGATGACGCCGCGGTCACGCGTGCCGATCCAGAGATCTCCCTCGCTGCCCCCAAGCGCCGTGACCGGAATGTTTCGAAGGCTCGAGTGAAACGGTTTGATGGTTGCGCCGTTGTAAGCAATGACTCCGCCTTCTGAAAGGCCGGCCAGCAGAATGCCCGTAGGCAGGATTAATAACGATGTAATGTTCCCGTATCCGTTTCCCTGTAACTGGATCTGGGAAAAACGCACGCCGTCGAATACGAGGATGCCCGCGGACGCAGTTCCGATCCATAGCTTTGGTTCTGCATCGCCGGCTACAGTTCCAACGGCCATGGCGACGGGTGGCGAAGGCGGAAGATCGCGTCCTACAAGATAGGTAGCGCGAAGATCACCCGCGAGGTCATACGTCCAGATTCCTCCCGCGCCGCAGATGTAAAGGAGATCGTGGAACAATTGCGCGTCGCGGAAATCTGGAGGCGCCGGAAGGAAATCCACCAGCGCAGGTTTTGAATCGGAGATGGGACGAATCTGGAACGCGATCCGCGATTCCGAGATGTCCGCTTCAGCTTGTTCAAGCACCCACTTTGCCCGGACGATCCAGAACAAGCTGAACGACGTCAGGAGTACAACGCCGGCCAGAACTGCCCAGCGTAGCCTTGCGTGCGCGATCGACCTCAAGATCATGTCCTCGCTTGTTCGCAAATCGGATGCCGCTTTAGAATTATCGCAAGTCGGCCAAGATTAACCAACAAAGAGAAGGAGCGTTCCTGGCCGAAGCGAACATCTGGTCGAAAGTTTACGAGGGTTCGCGAAGATTAACAGGCGAGGGGTATTCCCCTCCTGGAACAGGAGGGGTGGCTGCGCCATTAAGAAAAAGGTCCCGTTCCGAAGCGGCGCAGACGGGGTGGTCGCTCACACGAAATGTTTCGCCGAACTGACCACCCCGTCCGCGCCTTTCAAAGGAAGCTTCGCGGCATTTTCTTGATGGCGCGTCCACCCCTCCTGTCCCAGGAGGGGAACACCCCCGCCTGAGCTCTGCCCCCGAATTACCGGATATCGGAACAGCCCTTCAACTCGCTCGTCATATTCCCGAGGTCGGAATTCAGTCCCGTGCCCCCACCGTATCGGCCGCCGCGAACGGAGCGAATGAACGTGCTCGTCTGATCCAGTGGCAGCGCCGCAGCGTTGGCGCAGAAGTAGCGAAGAATGCCGTCCTGGCGAAGGTATTGCTCGACGTTGGAGAGGTAGAAGGCCGACACTGTTGCGTCGATGCCTTTGAGATAGGCCGCGACTGCGCGAATTGCCTTGGATCCGCCGAAGTTGCCGATGACGGGTATCACCAGGTTCTTTGTCTGCAAGTTCTTCAAAAATGCGAAATTCTCCTCGTTGGCGAGATAGCTCCGCGCCTGGCCCATTTCATCGGTCGCGACCATGAGTTCCTCGTACGTAACACGGCCGAATCCGCCGCCGCCCTGGGTCGAAGAATAGTTGATGTCGGGCCCATATCTGTAAAACGAGCTGAAGACGTAATCGACGCCTTCCAGATCGCCGGCTGCGAGCGGAAAAGCGTGTTTTTGAACGAGGTGATCCTGAATCGCCTTGAGATTTTCCTTATAGAGCGCCTCACTGGCGGGAACTTTGGAATAGGCTCCAAAGATCTGCAGGGCCGTGGAGTCCGCGCCGAGCCCGTCAGGCTGTGGCTTGGAGAACAGGCGTGAGACGAATTCGGCGCGATCCTTCGACAGTTCGAAAAGCGCTTTGTACATCAACTGCAGATCGAGATTGCCCCGCCGGATGTCGATGATGAAAGCCATCTTCGGTTTGAGCGCCGCCATGTATGTAAAGTTCTGTTCCGGGCCAACACCCATGTAAACGCGACCTTGCTTCGCAGTCTGGTTGAGTTCCGGAATCACGTACTGAAACCAGTTTTCGTTCGAAAGCAGGTTATCGGATCGGAACCGGCCATCGGGCTCTGAGGATTCTGTGCTGAGTTTCCAAAATTCCTGGTCGGTGAGCTGGGCTGGAATCGACTGTGCAGCCGCATCGAAACAAAGGACCAGCGTCAGACCGACGACGATCGATAAGTATTGGCGTCTTTTCATTGACCCCCCGGGCTTTTCGCGAATTCATTCTGTCATGGGTAGCGTAGAATCTACAAACTTGAGGAGAGAGAAATGGGGCAACCATTGAATGATGAAGCGTTGGACATCCTGTTCCGCCAGGCGCGAACGCACCGCGCCTGGCTGCCGAAACCGGTTCCTGATGATTTGCTGCGTAAGCTTTACGATGTTATGAAATGGGCACCCACAAGTGCAGACTGCAGCCCGATACGAATTCTGTTTTTGCGCACCCCTGAAGCGAAAGAGCGTCTGAAGCCGGCCCTGGGTCCGCGGAATGTTGAAAAAACGATGACGGCTCCAGTAACCGCAATCGTTGCGTACGACCTGCGGTTCTACGAAAAGATGCCGCCGGAAAACCGCCTGCGCGATGTCTTCGCCAGCGCGCCGCCGGAGGCTCAGGCAATTACGGCTTTTCGAAACGGCAGCATTCAGGGCGGATACTTCATCCTGGCGGCGCGAGCCGTGGGTTTGGATTGCGGTCCAATGTCGGGATTCGATAATGCCAAAGTGGACGCCGAATTCTTCGCTCCTCCTCTGGATCACATCAAGTCGAACTTCTTGTGCAATCTTGGTTACGGCGATGAGTCGAAGCTCGCGCCGCGCAGTCCCCGGCTCGGCTTCGATCAGTCCTGCGAGCTGCTGTGAAAAATGAGATCGTAGCCGCGAATGACGCGAATGACGCCAAAATGGGCGCATTAAAGGACTCTTGATGCGCCCATTTTGGCGTCATTCGCGTCATTCGCGGCTACGACCCCATTTCCCTACTTCAACAGTGGGATGCTGTCCGCCGCAGGCGGCCGCGGCAGCGACTGGAGATATGCGTATATATCCCCGGCCTGCTGATCGGTAACGACTTTGGCTGTATAGGGAGGCATATCGCCCGTCGGCTTGCGAATATAGGCGATGAATCGGTTGTATGCGATCGGGTTCGGGCCCAATCGAGGGCCGGTGGCCGCCGCGCCTTGTCCTTCGCGTCCGTGGCATTCGTAGCAGCCGATCTTCATGAACAGCGTCTTGCCGTTTTCGGCATTCCCGCGGGGAGCATTACCGGGGGCCGGATTCTGCGCGGCAAGAAACAGCAGCAGATAAGCGCTGAGTATCTTCATATTCCCTCCATCGCTAGCGGGGTTGTGTTACGACATCCAGAAGCGCAGGCTCTCCGCGTTTGACTGCGGCAATCGCCCGCTTGATCGCCGGCCCGAGATCTTTCGGATCCCCGATCGGTCCCTCGGCATACAAGCCCATACTCTTTGCAAGCTGCGCGTAGTTGATGTCGGGATCCTGAAGCGTCGTTCCGATGCCCGCCCGTTCGATTCCTCGCTGATGCCGGTTCGACATCCGCTGCAGGTGCATCACTTCCTGGTGATAGGCCCGGTTGTTGTGCATGATGCTCAACAGTGGAATTCGATGATGCGCGGCAGTCCACAGGACGCCCGGTGCGTACATCAGGTCGCCATCCGGCTGAAAGTTGACGGACAGCCGGCCATATTTCTTGTTGGCGAGTGCGGCGCCTGTGGCGGCCGGCGCACAATAGCCGACACCGTACGCTCCGGGCCCTCCGATGAACTGGTAATGTTTATCGATCGTCCAAAAACGCTGCGGCCATCCGCCGAGGGTCGGCGAGACCAGCGACCAATCTTCATTCTTGATTTGTGCCCACAGCTCGGCCGACATCCGGGCCGTGCTGATCGGGCTCGCGTCCCAGCCGTAGGTCGCATCGGCGCGCACTCGCTCCGTCACCGCTTGTCTGGCGTTGGCGAGTTTAGTCGCGCGCGCCTGAAAGGCATTGCGGCGGTCCGCTGTGATGAGACGTCTCACGGCTTCCGTCAATGCCGGCAGCGTGGCTTCGGCGTCCGCAGCCATACTGATATCGACTTCCGGGAAGCGCTGGAAGTCCTGATAGTTGGACTTGGTGTACAAATCGCTGGCTGAAATGCTGATCAGCTTCGCGCCGGTCTTGGTGATCGGCCGCGAGGTGCGATGGAGTTGATCGCGGAAGGCGTTTACGGCGCCCCAGAAGTCCGTGAGCTCGAGTCCGAGGATGACGTCCGCTTCGGCGATTGCCGCGCGTCCCCGGTCCGAATGATTCAGCGGATGCTGAGACGGGAAATTCATGCGTCCGCCCTGATCGATAACGGGCGCCTGCAGCGCCTCCGCAAGCTCGATCAGGTATTTGACGCCTGCCTGGGTCCGTGCTGCACGATCGGCGATGATCACCGGATTTTCTGCCGCAACCAGATAGCGCGCCGCCTCGGCTACCGCGCCTGAATCGCCCTGAGGGGGCGCACTCTTCGTCGGTCGAAGCTGGCGCAGTTTGTCGCTTGCCTCGATGGGCCTCTCCTGTAGTTCGCTGTCTGCAACCAGCAGAACCGGACCCATGGGCGGAGTCATCGTGATCTTGTAGGCGCGCACTGCGGATTCGGCGAAATGCTGCAGGGAGATCGGGAGGTCATCCCATTTGATGTAATCGCGCACCATCGCCGCCGCATCCTGAACCGAATGGACCCACTCGACGCCGGGCCGGCGCATGGTGGCGTCAATGGTGTTGCCGACAATGATGTACATCGGAACTCGGTCGCAATAAGCGTTGAAAATCGCCATTGACGCGTGCTGCAGGCCGACGGTTCCATGGGCGAGCACTCCCAGAGGCTTGCCTTCGATCTTCGCGTACCCGTGCGCCATCCCAACCGAGGATTCCTCGTGACAGCAGGTAATGAACTCCGGTTTGGTATTGCTGCCGTAATTGATCACGGATTCGTGCAGCGCCCGGAAACTCGAACCCGGATTCGAGCAGAAGTATTCGATATCGAGCGATTTGATGACGTCGACCATGAAGTCCGAACCGCATCGATCCGCGGTTAAGACATCGACTTCCGGCGGCGTCCCGGCTTCAGCGCCCGGCGCCGTCACGGGCGCCGCGGTGGCCCGTTGCGGCTGAGCTAATTGGTTTTGAGCAACTCCTGTTGGCACAGCCAGCGTGGCTGCACCGGCAACGGCCGCTCCCTTCAAAAACTTCCGGCGACCAGCAGAAAACTTTCGGGACTTATTCATGGCCTTCCTCCGATATTGGTGGCCCAGATTGTACTAAGATAGCGGCAATGAAGCGAATTCCAATCGACCTGCAATGTTGGATGAAACCCTGAAAACTAAACTAGCCGCGAATGACGCGAATTATGCCAAATGGGCGCATCAAAGGATTTTTAACGCGCCCATTTGGCATAATTCGCGTCATTCGCGGCTAGTTTAGTTTTCAGGTTTCATCCGGGCTAACATCTAAGTGTGACCAGATTTTCCCGTTTAACTCGTTTACAGCGAATCACGCTCGTTTTATTCGGCGTCGCCGTGGTCAACGGCATTATGGTGGCGGCGACGGGCTATTCGCTCATGGGGGGAGAGCTTCTCACGGCGGCCTTTGTCGTTTCGCTGACGCTGCTTGCCTTCAGTTTCGTTCCTCCACTGATGCGCAAAGTCGTTTGGAGAGTTCGAAACCGGCTCCTGGTGACCTATTTCCTGGTGGGTGCGCTTCCGACCTTACTGATATTTACGATTGCAGCGCTCGGCTTTTACATATTTGTCGGAGCAACCGGCGGCTATCTCAATAAATCGGAACTCGACCGCCGCCAGGAACAGCTGGCCGCTGCGGCTCGCCAGCGCGCGCAGGAAGTTTTTGAAGGAACGCCGCATGTCCAGAATGAGGCACTTCCCTGGCAGGCCGTCATTCAAGCTGGAAACCAGGCCGCCCGAGGTCAGGGACCGATTCGCGAGATTCCATCCTGGAGCAAGCCCGGCAGTAAAGGGATCGTCAGGACAAATGTTCCGTCGTATTTCATGACTGCGCATGCCGAATTCGGGACGGGTGCGCGCCGGGTGGAAGTTTTTGCTTATAGTCCGTTCGATGACGAATTCCTGGCGAAATTGGTTCGGGGCCTTTCCATCGCCTCTTTGTACAGGGCAAGCGACGTCCTGGAAGCGGAAAGAGCACAATTTATCCCGGCTTTGGATTCTACAAGAGTCAATCCTGGGCCAGCGTCACGCGGATTCTGGGATCTCGAAGCGATGTCGAGCCTGCCTCTGGACATGCGCTCTTTGGACACCGGTCGCAGTGACGCTCACTTCCTGAGTTTCCATTCTCGGCCCTCCGCCGTTTTGACCCGCGTCTTGAGTCCTCTGGGATCCTTCGCATCGGCCCCCGTGTATTTCATGCTGTTTCTTGCCGCTACATTCCTGGTGGTCGAGTTGATCGCGGTCATTTCGAGCGTCAAGCTTACGCGATCGCTCACGGGAACCATCCACGACATCTATGCGGGCACCGGGAAGATCGAGACCGGCGACTTCTCACACCGCATTCCTGTTCGCACGAAGGACCAGCTCAGCGAGCTCGCGACTTCTTTCAACAGCATGACGGAACATATCGAGCGCCTGATCGCGGAGGTCAAAGAGAAAGAAAAACTCGAGGCCGAGCTGGAAATTGCGCGCCAGGTTCAATCGCAGTTGTTCCCGAAAGATATTCCCAAGCTGAAGACGCTCGAACTGACAGGCCTGTGCAATCCGGCGCGCGTCGTCAGCGGCGATTACTACGACTTCATTCCCTTCGATCCACGCTGGACGGCTTTAGTGATTGGCGATATCGCCGGAAAAGGGATCTCGGCCGCGCTGCTGATGGCCGCCATACAGTCTTCGCTTCACGCGCAGTTAAAACTCAGCTCGAATGGAGTGGTCTCAACGGCGACGCTCGTCGAGCGATTAAACCGCCAGCTCTACGAAAATACCTCGGCTGAGAAGTACGCGAGCTTTTATTGCGGCGTGTACGACGATCAGAATGGAAGCCTTCTGTATACGAACGCGGGCCACTTGCCGCCAATCCTTGTTCGCCGTGGCAAAACGATCCGGCTCGAGCCCAATGGCATGGTCGTGGGAATAGTTCCGGACTTTCCGTACCAGCAGGACCTCATCGAGCTACAGCATGGAGACTTGCTGGCTGCATTCACCGACGGAATTACAGAGTCCGAGGACGCGAAAGGCGAACAGTTCGGAGAGAACCGTTTGACGGAGATCCTGGTTCGGAACGCGGAAAAGCCCCTCGACGAAATCATCCGGATCGTGACGGACGCTGTGCGCAACTGGGCTTACGATCTCGACAACCAGGACGACACAACTATGCTGCTTGCTCGAAGGTTGTGATTTTTTTCGGTTGAACTGGAACAACCGGCTTAACCGCCACCCGGGCCTGCCGCAATTCCGAAAACACGTCCTTCGCCAGGCGACGTAATGCGTCCACCAACAGAGCGATACCACCCACCATCAGCAGGGCGGCGAACGCCAGAAGTGAAAAGGAAAAGAAAAATTCTCTTACAAACATCGCTAGTGAGTGTGCAATTGCCGTGCCATTGCGGCCGGACGCTGGCAGAGGAATTGCCCCAGGATGAGTAGGATCGAAAGGAGATCTGGTTAATGTTTATCGTCAAAGTGGCGTACGACGCATCCAATCAACAGTTCCGACTCACGGACCCCAAACTAGCCCATATGTTTGCGGACGGCGATATGTACCTGCTGGTCGTGGATTTTTTTCCCGAGGATAACGATGTGGAAGGACAGTTCATCGACTTGAATCAGGCAGAGATGGGCCACGCGTAGCAGAGCGATTCCATTCCGCGTGCTAAAATGAAACCTGATGAAGCACGCGCAACCACGAGGTCTCAGCCGGCGGCGCGTCGAAAAACTCCTTTTGAACGCCAAATCCAACGGCTCTGCCGGCTCTCGAATCGAATTTCTCTCCCGTCATTTTCTGGGACGCCCCTATAAGATCAATCCCCTGATCGGTTCGGCGTCCACACCCGAAGTTTTCACAGCCTCGCTCGACGATTTTGACTGTGTAACTTACATAGAAACAGTGCTCGCGCTGTCCCGGGCCTCGAGTGCCGACAGCTTCATTCAATCGCTGTGCCGCATCCGCTACGATAACGGCCGAATCGAGTGGAACCGGCGCAACCATTACATGAGCCGCTGGATTCGAAACAATGCCCGGAGCGGCGCGGTCCGCCCGATCTCTTCGAAGGTTTCCCCGGTCGTTAAAGAACGCACCCTGGATGTCGTCCCTGGCTTGCCGCCGGTCCGGGCGCGGTTCAAGTGCGTGCCGAAGTCCTTCATTCGCCGTATGGCCGCTGACGTTAAAACCGGAGATCTGATTTTCTTTGCGTCGACGCGGCCACATCTCGACATTTTTCACTGCGGCATTCTCGTACGAGACGGCGACCGCCTTCGGATGCGCCACGCGTCTCGCAGCCGAAACGGCGTCGTGGAACAGGATCTGGATGAATTCCTCAAGAACAACCGAATGGCCGGCGTCATCGTGGTCCGGCCTGTAGAGGAGCAACGACGTTGAAGATCGTCTATCCTGCAGACCAGTCCTCCTCAAGCATTCGTGAACTCATCGATGGTACGGATTCGGACGTTCTGTTCATCGGCGATCCCAGGGTAACCATTGAGCCGGGCCCTCTCATGTTCGAGCGCATGTCCCAGGTAAGTCGCGAGAGCCGCGCCGGGTGGGTCTATTCGGATGCGACCGGCCATCGCCGCATCGATTATCAGATCGGCAGTATTCGAGACAATTTCGATTTCGGTCCTGTGGTGGCGGTTTCCCGGGCTGCAGCCCGGAAGGTGGGCCTCGGATCCGAAGCGAAATGGGGTGGCTTGTACGATCTTCGTCTGCGGATTTCGGAACAGTATCCGATCGTCAGGATTTCCGAACCGCTATACACGGCCTCTGTGCTGGACTCCCGGACGTCCGGCCAGAAACAGTTCGATTATGTGGATCCGCGTAACCGTGAATATCAGATCGAGATGGAACGCATCGCCACGGAGCATCTGAAGCGGATCGGAGCATACCTTCAACCGATGTTCCAACCCGTGCCCTTTGCAACAGAGGAGTTCCCTGTGAAAGCCAGCGTTGTCGTTCCCGTAAGGAATCGCGAACGAACCGTTCTGGATGCTGTCCGGAGTGCCCTTGGCCAGAAGACCGACTTTGCTTTCAATGTGATCGTGGTCGATAACCACTCCACAGACAACACCACGGAGATGCTGCGAGGCGTCCACGATTCCCGGCTTGTGCATATCATCCCGGAAAGGCGCGACCTCGGAATCGGCGGCTGCTGGAATCTGGCCATTCACTCCCCACAGTGCGGCCGGTATACGGTTCAGCTGGATTCCGACGATCTTTATATCAATGATGGCGTCCTTGCCCGGATTGTCGGTGAACTCGAACACGGCCCCTATGCCATGGTAGTGGGATCGTACACGATGGTCGATTTTTCGCTGAACCAGATCCCGCCGGGCGTTATTGACCATCGCGAGTGGACCCGCGAAAACGGTAGAAACAATGCGCTTCGCATCAACGGCCTCGGCGCTCCCCGGGCGTTTGACACCTCTGTATTGAGGCGAATCGAATTTCCGAATGTCAGCTACGGCGAAGACTACGCAGTTGCGCTGCGCATCAGCCGCGAGTACGAGATCGGCCGCATCTACGAATCGGTTTATCTCTGCCGCCGCTGGGAAGGCAACACGGATAGTGCGCTGCCTCTCGAGACGGCCAATCGCTACGATGCCTACAAGGACGGTATCCGTAGCGCAGAAATTAAGGCTCGTAGTCGCGGGCTTTAAGAACTCCCCTCCTAATCTAGGAGGGGAATACAGGACACGTTAAATGATTCGCGAAATAGACGATCTGTTTCAACAACAGATCCAATCCTGGCCATTGCTTGCAAAGGGTATTGAAGGACTTGCCCATGCGAAGACGCGGCCGGTCCGGATCGACTGGTTCGATGTTTTCATCCGCCACATTCCGCATCGCGTGAAAAGCACCACGGCCGCTGTAGATCGCGCATCTATCCTGAAGCGTCCGTGTTTCCTTTGCCCTCAAAACCAGGATCCGGAGGAAAAAGGGATCGCGTTTGGTGACTTTATTCTGTACTGCAATCCATTTCCGATTGTGAACCGCCATCTCTCCATCGTTCATCGCGAGCATGGTGCGCAGCGGATCGCCGGCCAATTTGGGAATATGCTCGACCTTGCCAAAGCGCTCTCGGACTCCTTCATCATCTATAACGGGCCGGAATGTGGAGCTTCTGCGCCGGACCACTTGCACTTTCAGTCCGGTTCACGGGAGTTGTTTCCAATCGAGATCGATACGAGGGGGAAGCCCGGTCCGGCAATCCCAGGCTACGCGAGAAACGTGCTTGTTTTCCGGGGCGCGGATCGATCTCGATTGATCGGTCAGATGGACCGCGCAATCGAATTGTTGTCTGCCGTGACGGGCAAAGCGCCGGAACCCATGATCAACATCGCTGTGTTCCACGACCGGGCCGGTTGGACGGTATACCTGTTTCCGCGCGGCAAGCATCGCCCACAGGTTTTTCATACCGGCGAGTTGACGGTGAGCCCGGCGTCGATCGACCTGTGCGGCATATTTGTGGTGCCTTTTGAAAAAGATTTCGAGCGAATCTCGGGCGAGAATATCGCGGCAATCTTCCGGGAGGTGACACTTCCCGACGATCAATTCAACCAGGTTGCCGCGGAGTTGGAAGGTGTGCGATGAACGTTGCTGTCGGATTGATGGAGGCACGGTCCTCTGTGGAAGTCGAGCTATCGGGGACCTTCACGGACTCCTCGGGCAAGCAGTATGGCCCGGGACGCCATCGCTTCACGTCGGAAATCACGCTATCGCCGGCCGACATATCTTCATGCGCGTTCGCGCTCGATGACATGACAATCGGCATCGGCTTTCACTGGGAGCGCAAAGAACGCCAGGTGTTCCGCGGGGCGCTGCGTATTCTCAAACGCCAGCCCGGCCTGACGGTGATCAATGATTTACCCCTCGAGGAATACGTCACGAGCGTGATCTCCTCCGAGATGAGCGCTTCCTGTCCGCTCGAGCTTCTCGAGGCTCACGCCGTCATCTCTCGAAGCTGGCTCAAAGGGCAGGGTCCTGTCCGGCCTCCGGCGGAATCCGATGACTCGCACGAAATCATCCGCTGGTACGGCCGCGAAGCTCATCCTGATTTCGACGTGTGCGCCGACGACCATTGCCAACGCTACCAGGGAATAACGAAGGCGTTCTCACCTGCTGCTGCCGACGCGGTCCGTGCGACCGCCGGCGAGATGCTCCGCTACAACGGTTCCATTTGCGACGCTCGCTTTTCCAAGTGCTGCGGGGGAATCACAGAGCGATATTCCACGGCCTGGGAAGATGTCGAGGTCCCGTACTTGAAATCCTTCTACGACGGGCCTCCCCAGTCCTGCTCCAACAGTCCCGAAACGTGGATCCGCTCCAACCCTCCCGCATACTGCAACACCGAAGACGCGAGCCTCCTCGCTCTTATTCTTCCCGGCTTCGACCAGGAGACCCGCGATTTCTACCGCTGGCATGTGGAATATACGCCGGAGGAATTGGGAGAACTGCTGCGGTCCAGGTTGAACGTCGATCTCGGGCCAATCAGCGACTTGCAGCCACTCGCCCGTGGTCCGTCCGGACGAATCTTCCGCCTGAAGATTCTCGGTGAGCGCGACTACCTGATCGTGGGCAAAGAACTGGAGATTCGGCGCGCCCTGTCGCGCTCGCACCTCTACAGTTCAGCCTTTGTTGTCGATAGAGAATCCGGCCGCTTTGTTCTGCGTGGAGCCGGCTGGGGGCACGGGGTCGGTCTGTGTCAGATCGGTGCGGCAGTAATGGCGAGCCAGGGAAAGCCGTATCGCGAAATCCTCGCCCACTACTACCCTGGTGCTGAAGTGAAGAGATCCACTCCGCTGTAGCGGCGGTCTATGACCGCCGGGTTTCGTTCATTGATGCCATAAGCCGGCGGTCATAGACCGCCGCTACAGCGGACGCATTCACCTACCGCCGGACATTCGTGGCGAGGCCCACGGCCCGCAAGCCACAAATCACGTACCAGCCGATATCGATTTGCCACCAGTGACGGCTGAAACACGCCGATGCTGGGCGGGAGTGATGGTTCCCGTGCCAGTTCTCACCCCAGGCGCTTACCTGGAATGGACCGATCCACCAGATGTTCTGGCTGGAATCGACGCCTTCCGGCAGTCCCGGCTTCAGGTGCAGAAGACTGTTCACGAACATTTGTCCGTGCAGGCAGTAAACCAGCCGGATGGCGCCGAGCCAGAAGAGTCCGGCCCAACCGAAGAACAGGTACCCGAAGCAGAGCGAAATGGCGATAAGGGGCATCTGCAGGGTCGACCATAAGGTATACCGGCGGCGCATCAGATCGGGGCACCATTTCTGCATGCTCGATGCCTCCCACTGGTAAACCCAGCGGAGGTGCGCCCACCAGAACCCACCATGACGCGGACTGGAGACATCATCAATCGTATCGGAGTTCGCGTGATGATTCCGGTGATTTGCGATCCACGTGCTCGGAGCGCCCGAGCCGTTGAACACGGCAAAGAAAACGAGAATCTGTTCGACCACAGGGTTGAGTTTGACGGCCCGGTGGGCCAGCGCGCGATGATAACCAACTGTGGTTCCCAGTCCACCCAAGCACGCTACGGCAAGCGCTGCCAGAAACACACTCCAGCCAGGCAGCGGAAAAAGCACAAGCCCCACTATGGCCATAACGTGAGTCATCACGATGTATATCATTGTCCAGAAATTGTCGCTGTCTGCTTTCCACCAGGGTAGCGTCCACGGGTGTTTTTCGGCGAGTGCCGATCGGCTCATCGAAAGTCCTCCTGCAAAGGATATTTTCCCCGCCGTTAGTCGGGGGATTCGACATTACATTTGAGCTGGAAATCGAGGAGCGAAAGCAGAGGCAGGGCGATTTGCAGCCGAGGCAGTCTCCACTAAGAATCGAGCTCCGATACCATACTTAAAGCTCTGAAATACTAGCACGGGCGCGCATCTCAACGGGGAGAAAACTTTGTGAATTTCCCGTATTTTATGATTGACTAGGCTGTCTATGCAGATCGACCAGCAAAAATGTGTGGCCTGCGGCAATTGCATCCCAGTGTGCCCAATGGGCGCGATTTCCATCGATCCACTGAAGAATCGGGCGAGCGTGAACGCCGACGAGTGTGTCGAGTGCTATACGTGTTTTCGCGGCATGAGCATGGAAAAGCTCAATCCGACGATGGTGCGTGGGATCCGTGGGTTGCTGAAGCTCTTCCGATTGAGATTCGATCCCGAGCCGGACGTTTGCCCCACCTCAGCGATCACGCCGGACGAGATTGCCTGGCCGCGAATCGTGAGGCGCGCTTTCAGCGACCCCCTCGTGACGCACGAAAGTACGGGTGTTCACGGTCGTGGTACGGAAGAAGTCAAAACGAATGACGTGACGAATCGCGTTGGAATCGGTGAAGTGGGGTACGTTGTGGAGTTCGGCCGGCCGACCGTAGGCGTGCGATTCCGCGAGATCGAGAAAATGACCCGGGCACTGGCCGCGATCGGGATCGACTTCGAGCCCAGGAATCCGGTCACGCACTTGATGACCGATAAAAAGACAGGTAAGCTCCGCGACGATATCCTGAACGAAAAGATTCTTTCCGCAATCGTCGAGTTCAAAACGCGCATCGAAAATGTTCCCGCCGTCCTGGAGAAGGTCGATCAGGTCTCGAAGACCCTGGAAACCGTCGTCGCGGTCGGTGTCTCCACACGATGCGAACAAGACGGTTCGAGCGCGCTGGATGCCGTTCTTGCCGAAGAGGGCTTCATGTCGGTGCGTGGCAAAACGAATCTGGGACTGGGACGAAGAGCATGACCAACACCTTGCATCGCTATGGTTCGGGCGAAAGCTTCAGCGACGACTACATCGTGTTTGCGATTCCGGCGCGGGGCTTCAACGACAACGGCGCAGTCGAGAAACTGCGGCAGTTTCTCGAGATCGCGCGAAAATACAAGCCGGTCAACATGGGCGACGCGAGTCACGGCAGCATTTTCCGCCCCTCGAAGGAGCTCAATCCCACGGTGCACTGGCGTCGCGATCTTTCGCGGGACTTCGACTCCGTTGTGAGTTCCGTCTCGTGCACCACGACCGTTGCCGCCGTTTTTGACAACCAGGATCAGGCCGTCGCATTCATACAGGAACTGAAGGAGGCCGATCTCGGGCTTTCCATCAATATCAGCACCGCCCTCGACAAGGCTCAGCAGTGCGCACGCCGCGCAGGGGTCGAACGGCACAGCGTCGAATACTCGCTGGGTTTCTTCGGTCAGACCGACCGCATGGCAGACCGGCACACGCTGGAGCTTTCCACGATGTGCGGCCACGGCATGCTCTCTTTCGACTTTGTCCGCAAGCTGGTCGAATGGGTTAAGCAGGGAAGACGCACACCCGAACAGGCCTCGGCCACACTCGCCCGCTTCTGCAGTTGCGGAGTCTTCAATCCGACTCGTGCATGCCGGCTATTCCAGGAATCAAAGGGTCCATCTTCTTCCTTGATGAAATAAATACATTGAGGCAGACTGACGCTTCGGAACCATGGACATCCAAGAGAGGAGACTTTATGAGAAGAACGTTTGGCTTAGCTATCGTTATTACGCTCCTTGCCATTCCGGTCCTCGCGCAACAACTGCAGACGCCGGGGCCCGATAATTCGATAAAGGTAGGCGAAATGGCGCCCGATTTCCCAATTCCGGCCGCACAAAGAGGTCAACCGGCAGGGAGCCTGAAGGATTTCCAGGGAAAGAAAAACGTCCTGATCATGTTCTTCCCGGCGGCGTTTTCGCCGGGCTGTACCACGGAGTTCACGCAGGCTGGAATTCACTACGACAAGTTTGCGGCTCTCGACATCGAGTTGATCGGCATATCGCGGGACGGGCCGTTTGCATTGAATGCGTTCAAAACCTCCGTTGGCGCAAAGAACACATTCGTGAGCGATCTCGAATACGTAATTGCCCCTAAGTATGGTGCCACGACGCCCAACAGAGGAATGCTGCGGTATTACTTCCTGGTCGATAAGTCCGGAAAGATCGTCTGGAAAGACACGTCGAACAGGGTACTCGAGACCGAAAAGATGGCAGCAGACCTGGGACAGGTTCTGAAGTCGGGCAACTAGCGAGTGGGAGAAGGGAATTTCGGGCCCGAAATTCCCCCCATTCTTACTTCTTTACGTACTTCTGCGGTTCCTTCTTAAACTTCTCCATGTCTGTCTTCGAGCAGAAATAATAGGTCTCGCCGCCGTAGGTAGCGGAAAGGGCCGGATCCTTGTCTACCATCAATCCGCAAACCACATCCCTGGCTTTTTCGGGTTTTTCGCTTTTCTTTGCCTGGGCAAAAGCCGTAACTGAAACAGTCGCGATTACCGCGATCAGCACGACAGCCAGGATACGCCGTCTCATTTTGCTCCAACCTCCATTAAACAGCCTTATGAGATAACTTTAAAATGGCGGCAATTCAAGAAGAATTTCGTCTTTTATTGCCTCAAGAGACCGGAATCTTCTTCGGCCTCCAACACTTGATTGGACGGCCCAAAACCAAAATCGGCTGAGTCCCGGAACAAGTACAAATACTCCGAAATGGGGAGTTTTCCGACCATTTTGTGAATCAATTCCCTCTTTCCTTGCCTGAGCCCCTGTTTTATATTCGTTCTCGCTTTTGGAGGTATTATTGAAAGTTCTCAAATGCAGACCAGGGTTCCTCTGGTGTTTGGTGTTCGCCCTGGTGCTTGCCGCAATCCCAAGGAATAGGGAACAGACGACCGAATCGTACCCGCTGCCCACATCGCCAGCCGACCAGCTTCCCCGGACCGAAGTCGTGGAAGACACGATACAACGAAACACCACTCTGGTTGCCACTCTGGTGGACTACAAAATCCCGGTGGCCGTCGCCAACGAACTGGCCGACCTCATAAAACCTGTTTTTGACGTTCGCAAGCTTCGTTCCGGAAACCCGTTCCGGCTTGAAAAAGAAATCGACGGCACACTCAAGGCGTTCGAATACAAGATCGATGACGAGAGTGTCCTGAAAGTGGAAAAGGAAGCGGACTCCTATGCCGCCAAGGTCGACAAGCTGGATCTGCAGATGCACGAAGCGACCCTCACCACCGAAATCCGGACTTCGTTATGGGAGGCGCTGGCTGCCAATCAGCCCAAGGGCGAATATCTCGTGACCGAGCTCGTCAACATGTACCAGTGGGAAGTCGACTTCAGCACGGAAATCCAGCCGGGCGACCAGATTCGTTTGATCGTGGAAGAGTTTTCTCACGACGGGAAATTCGTCAAGTGGGGAAAGATTCGTGGCGCCGAACTTGTAAACGAAGGCCACCTCTACCGCGCCTTCCTTTTCAGAGATTCCTACTACGATGAAAAAGGAGTCGCTCTGAAGCGAGCCATGCTCGCATCGCCTCTGAAGTTTAATCCGCGTATCAGCTCAGGCTTTACGAGCCGGCGCATGCATCCAATTCTTGGCACCGCGCGGCCTCATCTCGCGACCGACTACGCTGCGCCTACCGGTGCTCCGGTTGTTGCGGTCGCAAATGGCACCGTGACATTTGCCGGATGGAACGCAGGCTACGGCAATCTGGTTCAGATCAAGCACGCAAATGGGTTGACCAGTGGTTACGCGCACCTGTCGCATATTGGGGCGGGCGTGCACGCCGGCCGGGGAATCAAACAGGGAGACCTGGTTGGTCTGGTCGGGCAAACCGGACTGGCAACCGGTCCGCATCTACACTTCATGATGGCCAGCAAAGGCACTCCCATTAATCCAGTACCAACGCTCAAAAAGGGAGAGCCCGCACCCCCGATTCAGGGAAGCGCAAAAGCGGAGTTTGCAAAACAGATCGCTCCGATGCAACTCGAGCTCGAAGCTATATTAGCGGCCAACTAGGTATTCGGGGACTGGCCACCAAGACGCGAATTACGCGAATGGGCGCATTAAGAAATCGTTGATGCGCCCATTCGCGTAATTCGCGTCTTGGCGGCCAGTCTCCGAATTGCCTAGTTCGCCAGCACCGCCAGTTGCTCGTCAACAAACCTGGAGAACATCCTGTCGTTCATAGCCTCGCGGAGGCGGATCAAGGCTTCGCGCGCGCCGGCGGGATCGTTCCGCTCTATGGCGATGTTCACGAGCAGTACCCACGCATCCAACAACCTGGGATCCTGCTCGAGTGCCTGCCTCAGGGTTCGCTCCGCGTCATCACGTTTCTTTTCCGAGTATTGGATCCTTGCAACGTAGTACAGCGGCAAACTCTTTTGCGTATCGCTGCGCAGGGCCTCCTGCAGGACTTTCATCGCGGCGTCGTATTCGTGCTTGGTGATTAGCGCGGCAGCGATGTTGAGCCGGACTACGGAGTTTTCCTTATCGACCTGCTGCGCTCGCCGCAGGAACGAGAGTGCGGAATCCGGACGATTGAACAGGGTGTAGATGGTTCCGACGTCGCTCAGGGCCTGGATGTACTGTGGGAAGAGCCGCAAAGCTTCGCCATAGGCCATAATCGCTTCGCCGAGCCGTCCCTCCCTGTGAAAGTCCACACCGCGCATGTAGGCGTCTCTGGCCGCGTCGGGCACCTTCTGCTGCAATACCTTCAGAGATACGCCATAGGCCTGTGCTTCCGGAACCCGCAGTTCGTTCCGGAACTTGTGCAGCAGGAAAATGCAATAGTCCCTGGGCTTGGTTTCACCCGAGAAGTCCACATCAAGCTGCATCGTGATATACATCGGAGAAGCGACCTGAATCTGATACTTGTCGCGGGTAAGGCCATCAATCACGAACTCGCCGTCTTTGAATCGTTTGCGCCGGACCAGCTCAGGCTTGTTCGTTGAGGGTCTGATGATGACAGTGAACGAAGGTACCACTGTGCCATCGGATGCGATTACTACGCCTCTGAGCCGGCGCCCCGTCTCCTGGTCGGCTGCGCCCAACTCCACACAGAACATAGTGCAAAGGAATAAGACTGCCGTTGTGAGCTTCATGCCGGGGAATCAGTGCATGCGAAACTCCAAGCTTTTGCCATATACTAACGTCTTTGCTTTGGGACCATGATTCCTTCGCTGAGGGCCTTTTCTATTCGTGATTAAACAATTCAACCGTCTGGCGTATCTCGACTGGATGCGCGGTCTCGCCGTCGTGCTTATGCTTCAGGGCCATCTTTTCGATGGATGGGTTCGACCGCAAGACCGCACGGGAGAATGGTTTTGGCTCAGTCAGTTTCTGGGAGGCTTCCCCGCGCCGATCTTCCTTTTTCTCGTCGGCGCTTCCCTTGCATTGGTCCTCGATCGGATGCGGGCCAGAGGCGCTTCCGCTTTGCAGTTGGCACAGAAGGTTCTTCGGCGCGGTACCTGGATTCTCCTGCTGGCGTATGCGTTCCGGGTCGAGCAATTTCTGGTGTGGTACCCGGCATCGAAAGGGAGCGACATTTTCCGCGTCGATACGCTGAACTGCATCGCTGTTTGTACGCTGATCATCGGATTCTTTTCCATTCCCTTCAAAACACGCCGGGCAAACATCATTGCGATGGGCTTGTCCACAGCCGCATTTGTCTACATCACGCCGTGGATTTATCCGGTGCGTTCCTACATGCCGTCATTTCTTCTTTCATATCTCAACGGCAATGGACAGCCCTGGTACTTCAGCATCTTTCCATGGGCCGCATTCACACTTGCCGGAATGACGTTCGGGTACGCGCTCCTGGAAGCCAGGAACCGAACAGGCGAGGCGGAATTCTTCAAGGGCGTGGCAGGCACTGGGATATGCGTCTATGCCCTGGGCGTGACCATGAGCTTGTTTCCTGCGTTGGAGTACGGATTCTTTGACTACTCACTTACGAGTCCGCACTACTTCCTCGTTCGCCTCGGCTGGATTCTGTTGATGCTGTACGGCGCATACAAATGGTCGGCGCGCGAAACGGCTGGAAGGTGGAGCCCCTTGATCGTACTCGGTCAGGCCTCATTGCTCGTGTATTGGGTTCACATCGAAATGGTGTACGGCAGACCTCTCCGCAGTTTCGCGCAGTCTCTGGAACTGGCAGCCGCTGCAAGACAGTTGCTGTGGTTCGTGCCGTTGATGCTCGGCCTGGCCATGGCCAGGGATTGGCGGCGGCTAGCTGATCGCCTCAAGAATATTGCCGACGACGGCGGGATCAGTAATGGGGAAATGCAGGATCACATTTTGATGCACAACCCACCACGGGTCGTTGCCGATAACCTCGAGGAAGTCCTGAAGATGGCCTTCCGAAGGGAAGAGAAACGCCTCGATACGCACGCCGCCGCATTCCACAACACCGCGGGCGCAACGGAAGAAGCGGCCACTGAACTCCGGGTGGTCTAGCGGCAGGGTATTTCCGTAGTTGTCGATGTAAATCTCTTCGACGGGATTGAGACCTGCGGATTTCATCCTATCGAGAACATCGTTCCAGGTCATGGTGATAGAACGCGGGCTAAAGCCCGCGACTACATTTTCGGAATCAACTGGGCCCAAATGTAGTCGCGGGCTTTAGCCCGCGTTCAATTGTTCCTCGAATGCGGAGCCGTCCGTCACCGGCAGCTTACATGCGAAGTTCTCACAGACATAAGCCGTCGGTTTGCCATCCACCATGGGACGATCACGCAGTAAAGCAATGCGGTTGTCGCCACCGGCTGCAACCACCGTTCGAGGCAAATACTGCCGGCGCAAAACCGACAGAAATTCGTCCGGCTTGCCCACGATTGCGACTTCCCTGGAAGGTCCAACGTAAAAGTCCACAGCCGCCAGCATGCGGCCGAAGCCGGAGGCATACTCCCGCAGTAAGTTGAACGTTGTGCGGAAGATCTGCTCGGCTTTGTCGCGATAATCCGGGCGGTCCAGCAGCGCTGCCATGCGGAGCAGCACATCGGCCGCAATCGAGTTACCCGACGGCGTTGCGTTGTCGAAGTAATCCTTCGTCCGGGTGATCAGCGATTCATGGTCTTTCGCGGTGAAGAAAAACCCGCCGCCTTCCGTATCCCAGAACAGATCGATCATTCGGTCCGCGACCTGCACAGCGTGTTCGAGCCATTTGTAATCCAGCGTCAGCTCGTATAGAGCAAACAGTCCGTCGGCGAAGTTCGCGTAATCGTCGAGATATCCGTTGAAGCGCGCCCGCCCGTCCTTGAAGTTGTGAAGCAGGCGCTTCCCATCCCACAGAGTTGTAAGAATGAAGCCGGCGTTCGCTTCCGCAACAGCCCGATAGTCATCGCGGCCGAGATAAGTTGCGGCCTCGGAGAACGCTCGCAGCATGAGGCCGTTCCAGTCCGTCAGAACTTTCTCGTCCCGGCCGGGTTTCACGCGCTTTTCCCGCACGGCGTAGAGCTTCTTCTTCGCAGCGTCCACCATCAACGCGAGTTCTTCGGTCGACAATTTTTCCAGCTTGCCGAACAACTCGGGCGGCCGCGGCACATTGAGAATATTTTGCTCTTCCCAATTTCCATGCTCCGTCACGTCGAAGTATTTCGCGAGTGTGTCGGCGTCCGGGCCCACCACCTCGCGGAACTCTTCGAGCGTCCAGACGTAGAACTTTCCTTCAACGCCCTCGCTGTCGGCATCCTGCGTGGAGTAGAAGGCGCCGCTGGGATCGCGCATTTCGCGAACGACGAAGTCCAGTGTCTCCTCGGTGATGCGCTTGTAAAGCGGTACGCCGGTTGTCCGGTACGCATCGAGGTACGCACGGGCCAGCAGCGCATTGTCATAGAGCATTTTTTCGAAGTGAGGAACGAGCCAGCGGTCGTCTGTGGAATAACGATGAAAGCCGCCGCCGACCTGGTCGTACATGCCGCCGTAAGCCATCTTGTCGAGCGTCAGCGTTGCCATGTGCAAGGCATGCGGTTCATCGGCGCGGTGATGATATCGAAGAAGGAAATCGATGCTCATGCCGGGAGGAAACTTCGGCGCGTTTCCAAACCCGCCTTCCCGCGGGTCGAATCGCGTTTCGAGAGCGCGGTAAGCAAGGTCCAGCAGGTTCGCATCGATCTCGGCGTCTTCGGACTGTTGCAGCTTCTGCCGGTCCAGATGTTCGAGAAGGCCCTTTGAGTTCGCAAGAATCTCATCGCGCCGGGTTCTATAGGCTTCGGAGATCGCCTCCAGGACGCGGCGAAACCCGGGCCGGCCGAAACGGTCTTCCGGTGGAAAGTATGTGCCTCCGAAAATCGGTACACCCGTCGGAAGGAGAAAGATGGTCAGCGGCCAGCCGCCGCTGCCGGTCATGATCTGGACGGCGGCCATGTAGATCTGATCGATGTCCGGGCGTTCCTCGCGGTCGACTTTGATGTTGACGAAATTGTCGTTCATGATCCGCGCGATGGACGCGTCTTCAAAAGACTCGTGCTCCATCACGTGGCACCAGTGACACGCGGAGTATCCGATGCTCAGAAGTATGGGCTTGTCTTCTTTGGCAGCGCGCTCGAGAGCTTCGGCGCCCCAGGCGTACCAATCGACTGGATTCTGTGCGTGTTGAAGAAGGTAGGGACTTGTCTCATTGATGAGCCGATTTGGCATCTCTTAGTGCCTCGCTCAGCGAGTCCTCGGTGATGGACCAATGCGAAGCGCTCCACACGGGCCGGCCGTCCAGCACCACTATCGCCTGCGGGGATTCGTGCTGAATCCCGAGCCGCGCTGCGATGGCGCCAGACACATCGCGATTTTCGATCACGAGAACCAGGCCGCAGGGTATGTCGCCGGCCCTTCGCGCGAAGCGCGAGAACTCTTCGTAGGCTTCGGCGCTGATCGGGCACTGCGTGCTATGCTTGAAAATGAGAACGGGATCGGTTTTCGATTTGTCGAGAAGTTGTTCGAGATCTTTGCTTTCCCGTAATTCTATAACCACGGTTTCAGGTTAGCAGATTCACCTGTAAATCAGGAGAAGTGAATTGCCCAGCAAGGAAATCACCGACGATCTTGATTTACTTCTGCGCGTTATGCCGCCGACCATCCGCGAGTCGTTGAATCGTCAGGCGGATTTGAAGAACCTGATCGAAGTGGTCATGGACCTCGGGCGCCAGCCCGAAGGACGCTTTCCGAGCCGCGCCATTTATCTCAGCGAACCGCCGATCGCCCGCGAAGACCTCGACTATGTAATTCATCGCGTCGGCGCCTTCACGCAGGACAACCGCGCGGGCATCGAGCGCACCTTGCACCGCATATCCGCCATCCGGAACCGCCGGGAGATCATTGTCGGTTTGACATGCCGAGTGGGCCGCGCCGTGTTCGGAACCGTGGACATCCTTCGCGACGTAGTCGAATCCGGAAAAAGCGTTCTCCTTCTCGGCCGTCCTGGCGTCGGAAAGACCACGCTGCTCCGCGAAAGCGCCCGCGTGCTTTCGACGGAACTGACCAAGCGGGTCATCGTCGTCGACACATCGAATGAAATTGCGGGAGACGGCGACATTCCGCATCCCGGCATCGGAACGAGCAGGCGCATGCAGGTTCCGAGGCCGGAGCTGCAGCATTCTGTGATGATCGAGGCCGTCGAGAATCATATGCCCGAGGTCATCGTCATCGACGAGATCGGAACCGAGGCGGAAGCGCTCGCCGCCAGAACGATCGCCGAGCGAGGCGTTCAGCTCATTGCGACCGCGCATGGAAACTCCATCGATAACCTTCTCATGAATCCGACGCTCGCCGATCTTCTCGGCGGCATTCATGCCGTCACGCTCAGCGACGAAGAAGCCAGGCGCCGGGGAACACAAAAGACGGTTCTGGAGCGCAAAGCACCGCCCACGTTCGACACGCTTGTGGAGATTCGGAATCGCGAGGAGTTTTCCATTTATCACGATACGGTTTCCGTCGTGGACGCGTTCCTGAGAGGGCGTTCCACTCGTCCGGAAGTGCGAATTCGCAAGGCGGAAGGTTTCGAGGTTGTCGAGGAAGTCGTTCCCCCCGTCCTCACCGCGGCAGCGCCTGCGGACGAACCGCGAAAAAAGCGGGTACGCGAACGCGGCGTTGAAGAACCGGCTACAGGCCGAAAGACGGTCCGTATTTATCCCTACGGTGTCAGCAAGGACCGCCTGATGCGGGCGATCAACGACCTGCAGGTTTCCGCAACGATTGCGAAGACGCCCAAGGATGCCGACGTCGTGTTGACTCTGAAGGCCCACGAGAAACGGCAGCCGCGCACGCTGAAGGATTTGGAAGATCACGGCCTGGAGGTTGCGATCATCCGGAGCAACACCGTGAGCCAGATGAAATCGTTCCTGATGGGGACTTTCGGCCTGCAGGATCAGAAGGGCGAAGAAGAGACGGCGATGACCGAAGTGGTAGAGGCGGTGGATCGCGTGATGTCTTATGGCAAACCCATCGAGCTGGCGCCGCAATCGGCTCACATCCGGCGCCTCCAGCACCAACTCATTGAACAGCACGGTTTGGGATCTGAAAGCCGTGGCGAAGTCCCATGGCGCAGGGTTATCGTCCTTCCAACCCGGGGTTAGTCCAGAGCCCGGCTCCGCTCGATCGTTCCTATCGTGCGCTGTTGAAAGTCTCTGCCATCGTCCCGCTCCTTCTCGGTATGCAGATTGCCCGCATCGGGCAGTCGATGGTAAGCGTCACGATAGTGCTGTTCACGCTGGCGTCCTACCGCTCGCCGACGCTTGCCGGCCTGGCCACCTTCTTCGGCATTTTTCCCGGCCTGGTCGTAAGCCCGATTGCAGGTGCGCTCCTTGACCGCCACGGGCGCGTGCGGCTTGTGGTTCTCGACTACCTTGTCGCCCTGGGATCATTGACGCTCATAGGAATACTGGCCCTGACCGGCGCTCTTCCGGCGTGGTTACTCATGGTCATCGCGGCCATCGCATCGCTCACGACGCCGCTCTCGGCGACAGGCCTGCGGAGCCTTTTCCCCATCATTGTTCCCAGTCATCTCTGGGAGCGCGTCAATGCGATAGACTCCACCGGCTACGTCATCGCCAGCATCGTGGGCCCGCCGGTCGCCGCCGGGCTTGTCGCACTCCGGGGTGGGGCGGTCGCGTTCATCATCGTCGGCCTGAGTTTCGGCCTGGCGGCGATCGTCATCGCCCGTGCGCCGGATCCGCCCGCGCAATCGCCTGTGACCGGACCGTTGCTCATCGAAGCATGGCAAGGGCTGGTTTACACGTGGAAGAATCCCACATTGCGCGGCCTCGGGTTCTCCATCTCACTTGTGAACCTCGCCGGAGGCACATTCACCATCGTCGTCCCGCTCCTCATCCTGGAGCGATTCCATCTCAACGCGACGGTGGTCGGGCTGGTCTTTGCAGTTCAAGGTCTGACAGGCGT
>Ga0137415_10000991_pt1 | contig 27940 bp, 28 predicted proteins | sample CZODoug3_1_1_16f_FD_183082 | JGI IMG/M metagenome (GOLD analysis project Ga0137415, IMG submission 183082) | Vadose zone soil fungal communities from Angelo Coast Range Reserve, California, USA - CZODoug3_1_1_16fungal (Hybrid Assembly) | ecosystem: Environmental > Terrestrial > Soil > Vadose...
ATCTCGGAGAAGCGATCCGGCATGTGGTCGTCGATCTCGATTTCACAGAGCTGCTTCTCGACGTTGTCTAACCGCAACGGCGTGTCGGCTACGCCCATCACCGCGACGCGTGCATCCTCGATCCCGAATTCACCGCGCCGGATCGATACCGCGATGCTGGCCAGCGCAAAATCGCCGAAGCGGCGCGCGACTTCCTCGAACGCCCAGCCGTCGTGCTGCAGGATTGGAAATTCGATCTCCGCGACGATATCGTCCGGCTCGAGACAATTCGTCAGAGCGTCAACGAAGAAATCGTTGGCCGCGATCTCGCGGCGGCCAGCCGGTCCCTGCACCGTGAGGCTGGCGTCGTAGAACATCGCCATCATCGGCAACTCGGCCGCCGGATCCGCGTGCGAAAGGCTGCCGCCGATCGTCCCGCGGTTGCGGATCGCCAGATGTGCCACGTGACGCATGGCCGCTGACATCACCGGTAGCCTGGACGCAATCAGCGGCGAGTGTTCGAGGTCGCGATGCACGGTCAGCGCGCCGATCGCCACGCTGTCACCGCGCAATTCGATGAAAGACAGGTCCTTGATGCCGTTCAGGTCGACCAGCACCGCGGGTCGCGCCATCCGAAAGTTCAGCAGTGGCAACAGGCTTTGGCCTCCGGCGAGAACCTTGCCCTCACCGTTGGCCGCCGCGAGCGCTGCCACGGCGGCATCGAGCGTCGTCGGCGCGACGTATTCAAACCTGGCAGGCTTCATCACGTACGCCCTTCACGGCCGGTTCCTTCCCCGCTTGGCATTATTATTCGCCGCGAAATCGCGGAGGCCTTTTTTCTGCGAAGGCCCGTCGGCCTTCCCTGAAATCCTCGCTGTCCGAAGCGGCATCGATCAACCGCTGAGCAGCCATCAGATCGAGTGCGCCCGCCCCCATGGAGAGGCCGTTCAGCATGTACTTTGCGCCCGCTATCGAAAGCGGCGCATTGGCGGCCAGGTGCTGGACGAACTGTTCGGCCGCAAGTTGGACATCGTCGTGAATCTCGTCAATCAATCCCATCGACATCGCCAGTTCGGCGGGGTAGCGGTCGCCGGAGTAAAGAATGCGCTTGGCGTTCGCGATGCCGATAAGCGCCGACAGCCGCTGCACGCTTCGAACGCCATAGACGATGGAAAGTTTCGCCGCCGGAATTCCGACGGTCGCGGTACGATCGGCGAAACGGAAGTCGCATGCCAGGGCGAGATGGCAGCCTCCGCCCAGGCAATACCCGGAGATCGCGGCGATTACCGGCTTTCCCAGTTTGGCGATTACGCCCGAGCACGCGTCGACGGCAACTTCGTATTCGGCGCTCTGTTGCTTGTCGTTCCGGATCTTGTCGAACTCGGAGATATCGGCGCCGACGCTGAAATTCTTTCCTTTGCCCGTCAGCACGACCGCACGCAGATCCCTTTCGGCGGCGAAGCGCGAAAAGGTTTCCGCAAGTTCGCGCCACATCGCCAGCGTGACGGCGTTCCTTACGGAGGGTCGGTTTAAGGCGACATGCGCGATGCCGTCTTGCCGCTTGATGTCGATCTCTTCCAACATGGCTCCTCTCGCGCCGAACCGCGCGAACGCTCGACCGTCCTTCGAGACCAGTTTGCGGGCGTTGCTCGAACGCCTCAAAGTCACTTGCATAAATAGACTAACTGATCCCGCCCCGTCAAGTTGTCTCCGAGATCGCGCAGGAGGCAGGTCCCTAAGTCATGCTCTTCGGCCGCAGTGCGTCTCGCGCGGAACACGTCGCCAGCCGGCATTTTTTTGAATCCCTGGCGTGCGTTTTCGTTCGGAACCGAGGCGCGCTTAACAGATCCAGCGCAGGAGCGAAAATGTCTAAGGCAGTTCGTGGGAGTGGCTTGCGACGCGACCAACTCGTGTTCGAAAAGTGGCACCCAGCCATCGGTCGACCGCACCCGCTCCGAGGCAGGCACCGAGTTTCTCGCACGGATGGAGCCCTCCTCGCTGCGTGGACGAGGCGGAACATAGCGTTCGCGAGGGTGGGGACCTTTCGCGGTCTGCTCCGGATGAGCATGCCGACAAGCTTCGGGATCCGCGATGCCATTCCGCGTCTCGCTCCGCGACCTCGACGAACACGCGTAGAAACCTGAGCCCGTCCTTCGCACTGCTCAAGTGCGTCGGTCGGTTATCATTATGACGGACCTGAGGTCCTGCTGGGCAGGAGGAGAAGCAGCCCGACCACTGCGAGCAGCATCAGCACGTTCCAAAAGGCGACCGGACCAAACGCCTGGACGTAGGATGCCGTCTGGCTGAGGCCTCTTGATCCGGCGCCAGAAAGGGTCGGAAAGAAAGGAACCTCCAGTGCCGCCACCCCCAATGCATTGCCGCCCCGCTGCATCGTAGTCAGGACCCCAGATGCGGATCCTACGTGGCGGTCGTGGATGCCGCTCATCACCGCGTTCAGTATTCGCGTCATGAAGAGGCCCATACCGACGCCAAAGCAGCGGAGAGAGACCGCGCCGCGACTTCCAGCGTTGGTGGAGGTAGAGCCCCACGAAAGCGACCGGGGACGCGATCAGCATCACGACGGGCCACCCGGCCCAGCCGCGCTCCGGTCCCTCGACCAACGGCAGCATCAGCAGCAACATGGCGAGTGTGCTCAGCGCGACACCCGCAAGGTCAAGCCGCTTATCCCTCCGCCGACCGCAAGGAAGAGCGCCGGAATGCGCGTGTCGCGCGGGCCAACACTTTTGAAGCCATAGCCAAAGAGCTCATCGACAAATTCGAAGCGGGGGGCGATGCCTCGACCACGCTGAAGAAGAGGCGTTGGCTCTTGGATTTCGCCAACAAGGAGAGAATTCCGGCTGCAAATCCTGTTTAGTCGCGTCGGAATCGACCCCCGCGCGCGCCCGGAATCGAATTGAATTCTTAGAGAGACGCGATCGAGGTGGCGCGACCCATTTAGCGGCGGACGACGACGCCCCGTGGATCGTCGACTCCGGCGATAGGTTGCCATTTCTTGCGCCCTTAAACGCCAGCCCGACCGCGAAACATATCTGTCTTCATCTGGTTGGCATAGCTGCGGAAATCAACCTCAAGCACATAGCGGGCTGCGTCGAGGTAGGTCTCTCGTTGGTAGTTGTGGTGCTGCGCAATCTCGCGCGCCTGCACATCGGGCTCCGGTAGCGCGATGTCACCGGAAAGCACGGCGGCTAGCCAGCGGCCCTGGATCTCTACCAGTGGGATTGTCGGGCCGACGGGTTGCACCAGCCCGGCGAAGATCAGGCCAGGTTGCTTGAGCGAGACCATCCGGCGGTAAAGTTCGCCCGCCTCCGTCTCCGGATCGAACAGGCTTTTGTCGAGAAAGGGGAAGCTGATGCGGTAACCGGTGGCATAGATGATGGCATCGAAGCTCTTGCGGCTTCCATCCTCGAATTCGACTTCGTGGCCGTCGAGTTGGCGGATATTGGGCTTCACCGCAATCCAGCCGTGCCCAAGATAGGGCAGCAACTCCTGGCTCAGCGTCGCATGCTCGCGCCACATCGGATGCTGGGGCTTTCTGAGGCCGTACCGACTTTGGTCGCCGACGCCGATCCGAACCAGTCGCGCCATGATCCTGCGAGTCCAGGGCGTCGGCAGGCGCAACTTTCTGGAGATCAAGCTGGACCATCGGTCAGTGGGCCGACCAAACAAATACTTTGGCATGACCCACGCGCTGCGCCGTGTGGAGATGGTGACGTCGCTGGCGCGGCGGCATAGATCAACTGCGATGTCCACCGCCGAGTTGCCGAAACCGACGACGAGCACCGACTTGCCCTCGAAGGGGCCGGCTGTGCGGTAATCATGCGCATGAATGGTCTCGCCGGCAAATTCTCCCGGAAATGCCGGCGTACGGGGATCCCAGAGGTGGCCGTTAGCAACAATGACCTTACCGTAGCTGCGGACCTCTCCAGTCGACAGATGAACATTCCACCGTCCGTTCGGCGCCCGTTTCACCGCCTCGACGGCAGCCTTGTACGTCACGAGCTTGCGGATTCCAAAGTAGTCGGCGTAGCTTTCGAGATATTTCAGAAACTGGGCATGTGACAGAAAGTCGGGCAGCTCCCTGGAAATCGGAAAATCCGAATATCCTAGATTGTCGCGGCTGGTGTCGATGTGAAGGCTCGCATACGCAGAAGACAGGCCGTTATCGTTCTGGTAACGCCACATGCCCCCGATATCCGAACCTTTCTCGAAACAATCGAAGGCGACTCCGCGTTGGTGCAGCGCCTTGGCCACGGTCACTCCGGAAGAGCCCGCTCCGATGATGCAGAGATCGGGGCGCGGGTGAACGTGTTGCGCCGCTTGTTGCGCAAGTTCGTGGGCGTCCAGACGAAGCACGTTACTCTCCAGTGCCGTGTGTAAGATAGTCGTCGATGATACTGTCGAGGCCGCAGACGCGCTGCATGCGAACGTTCGCGACCGTAGGGAAGGTGAGCAATGGGGTAAAGGTCGCATTGGCCACCTTTTGCGCCATGGCCAGAGGTGGCTCGAAACATCGTTCTTGCATCGGGTCGACGGCCCTCGGGCCGGCAGCATCCGAATTCCCAAGAACACAAACCTGCGGGCCTGGTGAGGTCCTTTGTTTCAGACGCTTGGCATGGCTCTCTCGCCGCCATTCCTCCACGACTGCGTACGAAGTTGCATCCAATCGTCATCGTTGAGATTGCTGTACCGGGCAAATGTTCCTGGATTGTTGAGCCACTGTCCTCCGTCAAGGGCGATCACCTCGCCGTTGATATAGGCGCATTGGTCAGAGAGCAGGAATACGGCCAAGTTGGCGAGTTCGGAACGATCGCCGTTCCGGCGCATCGGAATTTTGTCCGTCGCCAACGTGCCGCCCGCCATGCTCCACGAGCCCCTGGCCACGCTGTTCTCGACCCGAAAGGGGCCCGGGGCTATGGCATTGAGCCGGATTCCTTTCGGTCCCCATTCCACCGCAAGCCCCTTCGTCATGGCCGCAACTCCTGCTTTGGACATCGAAGAGGGCGTCACAAAAGGAGAGCCTGTCCAGACCCATGTGGCCACGATGGAGAGAACTGTCCCTTTGTGGCCGCCCGCGATCCAGCGCTTGCCGACGGCGTTGGTTACATAGAACGTACCGTGCAGTACGATGTTGGCGACGGCGTCGAAGCCTCGCGGACTGAGATCTTCGGTTCGCGAGATGATGTTGCCGGCGGCGTTGTTGACAAGTCCATCCAGCGGACCCGCGGTCCAAATCTGATCGATCACCTTCTCAATCTGATCCGCCATCCGGATGTCGAGTTCGTAAGCCTTCACCTTGCCACCGGTTGCCTTGGTCAATTCTTCGGCGGTCTCGTCCAGTACCGATTTTCGGCGGCCGACGATCGCAACTTCAGCGCCTAGTTCGAGGAAGCGCCGGGTCATTGACTTACCGAGCCCGGTGCCGCCACCGGTCACCAAAAAGCGCTTACCCTCTAAGAGATGGGTTTCGAACATCGCTAGGTCTCCCGTCACTGATTTCGGCGCAGACGGGGCGCAATCACTAACGCTATGCCAGGCTCGCCGCTGCGTGGGTCAAAGCAAACTGCGGTTCTGCGCGTCAGGTGCTGCGCTACGGCGGCTTCTCTACCGAGCCCCTTGTTGCCTGCTTGCGCAGCGCCTTCCAGTCTTCGTCGGCCATATTGGCGTGCCGAGTAAAAGTGCCCGCCCCGTTCAGCCACTGGCCGCCATCGATGGCGATGACTTCTCCGGTGAGATAGGCACATTGGTCAGAAAGCAGAAACACGGCCATGTTCGCCAGTTCGCCAGGCTCGCTGTTGCGGCGCATCGGGATTGCGTCGGTCTCGATCGAACCGCCCCCAGTACCGAGCGCCATTGCGTTGACACGGATGCCCTTCGGTCCCCATTCGACCGCCAATCCCTGGGTCATGGCGGCGACCCCCGCCCTGGACATCGAGGATGGCGTGACAAACGCTGATCCGGTCCACACGTAGGTGGCAACGATCGATACCACCGAGCCTTTGCGCCCGTTGGCGATCCACCGCCTGCCGACAGCACTGGTTACATAGAAGGTACCGTGCATCACGGTATTGGCTATGGTGTCGAACTCGTCGGGGCTTACATCCTCCGTGCGAGATATGAAATTGTCGTCAGCATTGTTCACAAGTCCGTCGAGCGGACCGCGAGCCCATATATCGCCGACAACACTATCGACCGACGAACCTGCGCTAATATCGAGTGCGTGGCTCGTTACCTTCCCACCGGTCACTTTGGACAATTCCTGCACCGTCTCGTCCAAGATCGACCTTTGACGTCCCACAATCACCACCTCGGCACCAAGCTCCAGAAGACGTCGGCTTATCGTTTTGGGGAGCCCCGTCCCGCCGCCAGTCACCAGGATCCGCCGCCCTGCCAAAAGATTGCTTTGGAACATCGCCGGATCTCCCGTCAGTTCTGCACGCGAACAACGCGCCGGCCGGCTCACGCCAGAGAGATGATAGGGGCGCGAGACCATCCATTTCTCGCCGAACACTTGCACGAATGGAAACAGTTCTGTTTCCATTGCTTACTCTTGGGTCTGGTGCAGGTCAAGCAAAACAACCCATGCTTACAGGTCGCCCCGACACTCCTCCGGCCCAATGGGCCGCGGCTTGAGAGTGTCGAACTGGTTGTTTGGGGGGAGGCGTACCGCAGTTTCCCTCGGTGCCTTAATGTCCGAAAGAGAGGCTTATACGACGTTTGGCGTGATCTTGTACGGCGATACGTTGATCCGAACCGGCTCAGCTTGGGATCCGTTCGAAGGACAAGCCGAAAAATTCGGCGATCAGAACTCGGACCTAGTCGGTCCCCGCCCAACCAGAGAGGTCTCTCGTGTCACGCACCATCAAGTTTGCCAAAGCCGGTGGACCCGAGGTCCTGGAATTCATCGAAACGCGAGTTCCGGATCCCGGCCCGCACGAAGTTCGGATCAACGTCAAGGCAATCGGCCTCAACCGCGCCGAGTCAATGTGGCGGAAAGACAAGTACGTCGAGCCCGTGACGTTCCCTGCAGGTCTCGGGTACGAAGCCGCCGGCTTCGTCGATGCCGTGGGCGAAGAGGTCACCGGCATCGCGGTAGGTGACGTCGTCAGCACGATCCCGTTCTTCTCGATGAAGAAACATCCGATCTATGGCGAAGTTGTCATCGTACCGGACTACGTCGTCGTAAAGCATCCGAAATCACTTTCGTTTACGGAGGCTGCTTCGATCTGGATGATGTTCATAACGGCATACGGCGCGCTCGTCGTGGATGCCAGGGTGGCCAAGGGCGACTTCGTCATCATTCCCGCGGCTTCCAGCAGCGTTGGGTTGGCCGCAGTTCAAATTGCGAATTACGCCGGTGCGACCAGCATCGCGCTGACCCGAACCTCCAAAAAGACGAAGCGGTTGCTCGAGGCCGGAGCAGCGCATGTCATAGCAACCGAGGAACAGGATGTGGTCGCCGAAGTGATGCGCATTACAGATGGGAAAGGCGCGCGCGTTGCCTTCGACCCGGTGGGCGGCCCGAACTTCCCAAAATTGATCTCGGCACTGGCCTTCGAGGGTGTCGTATACATCTATGGTGCACTCGAAGAGGAGGCCGCCACTCCGATACCTGTATTGGAGATGATCGCCAAGATGCCGACCGTCAAGGGATACAGTATTCGGAGCATCAGCGGCACCGAAGCAAGCCGCAAAGCCTCGGTGGACTATATCGTCAAGGGGCTGGAGACCGGCGCGCTCAAGCCGGTCATCGATCGGACGTTCAAATTCGACGACATGGTGGAAGCGCACCGCTATCTGGAGAGCAGCGGCCAGTTCGGCAAAATCGTCGTCGCTGTTTGAGAAGCGGCGACGATCCGACCCGGATCTCACAGGAATTTCGTTGACCTCACTCTTCGATGGCGGCCGGCCCTCTGACTAAGCTGTGCTCTTGTCCCGATAGCCAATCTTGAACAGCACGCTCGGAAGCCCAAGGCATCCGAACGCGACCATCCCGAGGGCTGCGGCCAAGAAGATCCCATCGAGGCCGCTGTTCATGCGGTTGACGAGGTATCCGCCGGCGATAGCGATGCAGGCGCGAGCGAGCGCGCCGCCCACCGGCCAGCCCATGCGGCCTGCGCCCTGACCGCCGCAGTACAGGACATATCCGATTCCGAAGAATCCGAAGAACGGTCCGACCGTACGAAGATAAGCTGATCCTGCTGCGATGACCGCCGGGTCCCGACTGAACGCTTCGAGCCAGAGCTCGGGCCAGCAGGCGGCTGCCAAGCCAATCGCCTCGGTCGAGAGTCCGGCTACCAGTATGCCAACCCGGATCACACGAAGCGCGCGCGTGATGTTGCCAGCCCCGAGGTTGGTGCCCACGAGAATCCCCACCGGGCCACCGATCCCGTACGACAGCGGCACCAGCAGGAACTCGAGTCGGGAGCCGGCGCCATAACCGGCGACGGCCGCGACCCCATGCATCGCGACAAAACCGGTGAGAATGGCAAGTGTGAGGTTCGTGCTTCCCGCCACCAACGCGGACATCGATCCGACGCGCAGGATATCCCAGATCGGCTTCAACTGCAGAGCCGGAGGCTTTGCCGAAGGCCGCAGCGGGCCCTGGTGGGTCCATAGATAGGCAGCGAAGGCCAAGCTACCCGCCGCGTAATAGACCAGCAACGCCATCGCGCCACCTCTGACGCCGAAGCTGGGAATGGGTCCAAGGCCAAAAATGAGAACCGGCGAAAGCGGAATCACAAGCAGCGCTCCGCCACAGACGACCATCAGAGGTACGACGAGATTGCCGGTTCCTCGGACTACGCTCATGAGCAAGTTGAATATCCAAATCAATACGGCGCCGCCGAAGACCAGATTGGAATAGGCAAGTGCCGCAGCAAGCGCCGCCGGGCTCACGCTTTCTGCCGAGTAAACGGACGGTCCTAAATATAGAAGGATGACGGTCGAGACGAGCCCAAGCGGAATGGCGATCTCAACCGCGGACCAGGCAAGCCGATTTGCTTCCTCCGCCCTGCCGCTGCCGAGAGCGCGCGCGACGGCGCTCATAACGCTACCTCCGACCGACCCCTGAGCCAATGATCCCACCAGCGTCAGCAAGGGAAACACCTGCGACACACCCGCGAGCGCGTCGACCCCGAGTTTTGCGATGAAGAAGACCTCCATGAGAGAGATCACCACATGGGTGACGACGAAGAGGGTATTGGGTGCTGCCAGCTTCAAGAACGTCCGGAGAAGCGGCGCTTCGAGCAGAGATCTCGTGCGGAGATCGAGACCGTCGGCCACGCCGACTTCACGAGATCGATGGACGGGGGCACTCACCGGCAGCAGAGTTCTATCCGACATCGCTCGCCGCCCTGCAGAACCGTGACCATGGAAACCGATATGTTTCCTATTTCGCTAGCATCTGTCTGTCAATCGGGAGCTCCGGTTCCTCGCAACGATCGCAACTCAGATGTCTCAAAAGGTGGCAAAAATGGCGTTTCCGGCGGCCGGGTAGCGATCTATTTGGTGACCGGTCAAGGGAGTGCGTATGCGATCTTCCCGAGCGATGAAGACGGACGCCAGCGCCGTCCGCAGTTTATGATCCCGTTCGTAACGTATCTGCGATACCTCGATTAGAGACGAGTTTCGCCGACACGATTGCGGACATGAGATTCGGCATGAGGGAGGTTTGGTCACTGGCGATCGTGTCATCGCATGAGGGCACAGACCCCCTGACGAGTCGCCGGCGTGCCGGATTCCGGTAAGACCTTCAGGATCATGGCCATTGAAGCCAAACATCATGCCAACGACACGACTAGAATCTCACGATGCTCGTGGAGAGACAAATGGCCCATACGCTCAAGATTAACGGCGGCAGCTATGTCATCGATGCAGATAGCGATACTCCGCTGCTCTGGGTCCTGCGCGATTTGCTCGGCATGACCGGCACCAAGTTCGGATGCGGCATGGCGTTGTGTGGCGCATGCACCGTACATCAGGACGGCCAGCCGATTCGCTCCTGCATCACGACGATCGACAGCATCGGCGACGCCGAAATCACGACCATCGAGGCGATCGGCAGCATTCCTGCCGGTGCTCAGGTTCAAAAGGCTTGGCTCGATGTTGAAGTCGTGCAGTGTGGCTATTGCCAGTCCGGCCAGATCGTGTCCGCAACGGCGCTCCTGACAACCAACCCGAAGCCAAATGACAACGACATCGACGAAGCCATGTCCGGCAACATCTGTCGCTGCGGCACCTATGTACGGATCCGCGAGGCTATCAAGCGTGCGTCAGTCGCGCTCGCAACCAACGCAAAGGGTTGATTGAGATGTTCGATCCGCTGGTTAGCCACGAAGTCGACACTAGAATCAAAATATCGCGCGGCGTTTCTCGTAGAACCATGCTGACCGTCATTACTGTTGCGAGCGGCGGGCTTCTGCTCGGCGTCAGCCTACCGTACTGGGCCGGCACCGCTGCTGCGAGCGGCGAGGATAATTTTGCTCCGAATGCTTTCATCCGCATTGCGCGCGACGGCCAGGTTACGCTTGTGATGAATCAGGTCGAGATGGGACAGGGCACCTATACGTCGATGCCGATGCTCGTCGCGGAAGAGCTCGAAGTCGATTTGGCGCAGATCAAGCTCGAACATGCGCCGCCGGATGACAAGCTTTACCGAAATCCGCGCCTCGGCTTCCAAGTTACCGGCGGCTCGACCTCGGTGCGCGCCTTTTGGAAGCCGCTGCGAACTGCAGGCGCCGCGGCGCGGACCATGCTGATCTCGGCGGCCGCCGCGACGTGGAACGTGGAGACCGCGTCGTGTCAAGCGGCAGAGGGCGAGGTGATCCACGCCCCATCCGGTCGCAAGCTGTCCTATGGCAGCCTGGTCGATCAGGCGGCGAAGCTACCGGTACCCGATGATGTCGTTCTGAAGGATCCCAGGGATTTTACCCTGATCGGCTCTTCGGCAAAGCGTACCGATGCGACGGCAAAGGTGAATGGTACCGCCGAGTTCGGCATCGACACAAAGGTCCCAGGCATGAAGATTGCGACCGTCGCAGCGTGCCCGATCATCGGCGGCAAGCTCAGAAGCGTCGATGAGAGCAAGGCCGCGACTGTCAAGGGAGTGATCAAGGTCGTGCGGCTCGATGACGCCGTCGCCGTGATTGCCGACCATATGGGCGCGGCGAAAAAGGGCCTCGAAGCACTCGTGATCGCATGGGATCAGGGACCCAACGCCGCATTCTCCACCGCCGACATGGTGCAGCAGCTCAAGGATGCTTCGACCCGGCAAGCTATAGTAGCCATCAATCAGGGCGATGCCGGCAAGGCAATGTCCACTTCGCCGCGCAGGATTGACGCCGTCTACCAGATGCCGCTGCTGGCGCATGCCGCCATGGAGCCGATGAACTGCACCGTCCATGTCCGCAAGGATGGTTGCGACGTGTGGGTAGGTACTCAGGTGATTACCCGCGCCCAAGCGACCGCGGCTGCGGTCACGGGATTTCCGCTCGAGAAGGTCAGAGTGCATAATCATTTGCTCGGCGGGGGCTTCGGTCGTCGCCTTGATGTGGATGGCATCACTCAAGCGGTCCAGATCGCCAAACAGGTCGATTACCCGGTCAAGGTGATCTGGACGCGCGAGGAAGACATCAGGCACGATGTCTACCGACCATATTACTACGACACGCTTAGCGCCGGCCTCGATGACAAGGGCTATCCCATTGCATTCAGCCATCGCGTCACCGGTTCGTCGATTCTCGCACGGTGGCTGCCGCCGGCCTTCAAGAATGGCCTCGATCGGGATGCGGTCGAAGCCGGCGCCGGTGCCTACAGCTTCGACAACGTGCTCGTCGATTACGTCAGGCAGGAGCCACCGGCGGGTTTGACCACCGGCTGGTGGCGTGGTGTGGGCGTCACGCACAATGCCTTCATGGTCGAAGGCTTTGTGGACGAGTTGGCAACGGCAGCAGGGCAGGATCCCGTATCCTATCGCCGCGCATTGCTGAATAAATCCCCGCGAGCGAAAGCAGTACTCGACCTCGTCGCGGAAAAGGCCGGCTGGGACAAACCAGTGCCGGCAGGCATCGGCCGCGGAGTCGCCGTCGTATTCGGCTTCGGCAGTTACATCGCGCAGGTAGCCGAGGTCTCCGTCGCCAAGGAGGGCCGGGTCAGGGTCAAGCGCGTGGTCTGCGCGGTCGATTGCGGGCAGATGATCAACCCCGACACCATCAAGGCGCAGATGGAGGGCGGCATAATCTTTGGGCTGACCGCCGCCTTGTACGGCGCGATAACCCTCAAGAATGGTCGCGTCGAGCAGGGCAATTTCGACACCTACCAGGTCTTGCGGATCGACGAGGCTCCGACCATCGAAGTCTACATGATCGCTTCGAACGAGGAACCCGGCGGCATCGGTGAGCCTGGCACCGCGACGATCGCCCCAGCCGTCGTTAACGCGATTTTCGCGCTCACCGGCAAACGCCTGCGGCAACTTCCAATCGATACCACGGAACTGAAATCCGCTTAGGCACGCCAAACGCCCAGGATCGGTTTAGCCGGTATCTGGAACAAGCCAGATGCCTTGCGGCGCGCTAACGCTGAATCGCAGCGGATATCGCCCGTATCGCAAACAGCGTCCTCGCCGGACGCCGGAATGCGATGTACGGCGAGGCGACTGTGGCCGAGCCACGAAGTCGACTAGCGGAATTCCGGGAACGGCGGCACATTGCCATGCGTGTTGGGCTACTGACCGATATCGGCATCACGAAGCGCGGGCAGCGAGCTGGACGAAACATCGCGGGTTGGTTGCCGAACCTGTCGTCGCATCGCCTGCGGCGGTAGGCCGAACGCGCGCAGGAATGCTCGTCGCATTCTTTCGCGATCCGCGAAGCCAGTTTGCCGCGCAATGGTCTCGATTGGATGCCTGCTGTTTTCGAGCATCAATCGAGCGGCTTCAAGACGAAGTCGCTCGATGGCTTTTGCCGGCGACTCGCCGGTCTCGGCGGCAAAAGCGCGCGTAAATTGGCGAGGACTGAGGTGCGCTGCCTCGGCTACCTTCTCAACGGTAAGCTCGGTGTGGAGATTTTGCCTGGCAAATGCGAGAGCCGTTTGAATTCGGTCAGACTTCGGCTCAAGTTGGAGAAGGGCCGAAAGCTGCGATTGTCCGCCGGCACGCCTATGGTGAACAACCATTTTCTTCGCAACACTCCGGGCAATTTCTGGACCGGTGTCCTCCTCGACCATCGCAAGTGCCAGATCCAGAGTCGCGGTCATGCCCGCCGATGTCCATATCGGGCCATCCATGACAAATATCCGGTCCTCCTGCACCTTTACGTTCGGATAACGCCGCCGAAGTTCGCGCGCGTAGTCCCAGTGCGTCGTCACCCGCCTTCCGTCGAGAAGGCCCGCTTCGGCCAGCGCGAATGCACCAACGCAAGTCGCTGCCATCCTGCGGGAGGTCTTGGAAGCCTCTCGCAGGAATGCGATCATCCCCTCGGATGGTCTGAACGACTGTTCTGCGCTGCCGCCGACAATAATCGTATCAAACGGAGAATCGTCGAACCGCCTGGTCTCGATCGTCAGTCCGGCCGAGGTGCGTATCGATCCACCGCTCTCCGAAAGAAATTGAAAGTCGTAGCGCTGTTCACCAAGCGCCAAGTTCGCGACCTCGAAGACGGACACCGCCATGAGGCTCATCACGTGAAAGCCGGGAAAGGCTACGAGACCGATTGGCTGCAAAGTTACCTCCCATTTACCGGCTGCATTATTTGATCGAGGTTTTCGACGCAGCCGCCACCCGGGGCCTCGTCAGGCGGCAGCGCCAGCATTCACCAGTAAGCGATTGTTTTCGAGGTGGTTTTGAGAACCTCTACGCTCTGTGGAGCGATCTTGACCCTTAGCGGACCGAACGCTAAATAGCAGGATAGTTACTGACCGGTCACTCACAAGTCAAGTAACGCACATGTCAGCCACCGCCTCGGATACTGAAAGGAGATCATATGCAGCGCGCTCGGATTTCCCCGCGTCCTCGCGAGCGGATAGTCGCCACCGCGCGTGGCCTGTTCCACGAGCTTGGGATCCGTGCGGTTGGGATCGACATGATCGCCGAAGTGGCAGGCACCAACAAGACGACACTGTATCGCCACTTCACCTCGAAGGATGACTTGATCATCGAGTGCCTGAATTCCAGGGCCCAGGAAGCCCGACAATCCTGGGCCGAGATCGAGGCGAACAGTCCAGCCGACGGTTTTGTCCAGCTGAGATGTTGGGTGGCAGGGGTGGAAAAGCGCCTCGCCGATGACGCCCGCGGTTGTGCGTTCGCCAACGCTGCGGTCGAACTGACCGAGGAAGACCATCCCGCACGCAAGTTCATCGTGGACTTCAAGACCGAATATCGCGACTGGCTCGCCAAACTCTGTCGCGGTGCCGGGATCAAGAAGGGCGAACTATTGGCTGACACCTTGATGATTCTCCTCGATGGGGTCCGCACCAACCGGCAGAGCGTTGGACCGCTTGGGCCGAGCTCGCAGTTTCGAGCCATGGCTGAAGCGATTATCGATTCCTTCCGACGATGAGCGTTGGAGCTCGGCCGTCTCGGTCGATACCTGAGGTATGGCGACGGCCTCCTTGCAGCAGTTCTTCTTCACTATCTTCAAAGGACCTTGAGCCAAGCAAGCTGGCGCAAGAGGCCGCGCGTTTCCGCCGGTCGTCGCAATTACAATCCGAGAGTCTAAGCTGTCGCGTTGGCGACTTTCACAAGCTGCTCTCCGAAATCTTCGCCTGTGAACAGGCGGAGCGGTGCCTTCGGTGCCGTGACGGCTGTGTCCTAGAAGGTGGCAAAAATGGCGTTTGCCGTTGTCGGGAAGCAATCTAATTGATTGCCGTCCTCGAGGGATGGCACCATGTCACGCAGCGTCCGATTTCACGAGTTCGGTGGCCCGGAAGTCCTGAAGATCGAAAATGTGGTCGTGCCTGAGCCTGGCCCGAAAGAGGTCCGCTTGCGCATAAAGGCCATCGGCTTGAATCGAAGCGAGTTGCTGACCCGATCCGGCAAATCCATAACAAAGCCGGCTCTACCGGCGGGACTTGGTTTGGAGGCGGCGGGCTTCGTCGAAGCACTGGGATCGGATGTGGACGGTCTTGCGGTCGGCGACAGGGTTGCGGTCATCCCAGATGGATTCGGACGCGGTTACTATGGCGAGGTCGCTTTAGCTCCGGCGAGAACGCTCACCAAAATGCCTCCCGACCAGACTTGGCAGGATGCTGCGGCCACCTGGATGGCATTCGGCACCGCGTGGGCCGGGTTGATCGATATTGCCGGCCTGTCGACCGGTCGGACTGTATTGATAACGGCGGCTTCGAGCAGCACCGGTCTTGCCGCGATCCAAATCGTACGCAAGGTTGGCGCGACGCCAATTGCACTCACCCGGACCTCCGCAAAGAAGGCTGCCCTGATCGAAGCGGGAGCCTCCCACGTCATCGCCAGCGAAGAGCAGGACCTCGTTGAGGAAGTGGCTCGGTTAACCGGCGGCAAAGGCGCCGAAGTTGTGTTCGATGCGGTGGGTGGGCCGACCTTCGAAAAGCTCACCCACGCGACCGCGATCAGAGGCCTGCTACTCAGCTATGGTCGACTCAGTCCCGACGCGACCCCGCTTCCGATTGCGCAACTCCTATGGAAGGGTTTGACCATCCAGGGCTTCAATCTCCCGGACGCGATCGCGCGCGAAGATAAGCTTGCCGAACTCAAGCAGTTCGTCGGCGACGGGCTCGCATCTGGCACGTTGCGGCCGGCTATTGCCAGAACATTTGCTTTTGAGCAGATCGTGGCCGCCCATCGCTACGTCGAAACTGGCACCCAGGTCGGAAAAGTGGTCGTGACCATCTGATGCATATGATGTCCCCCATGTTTGACTCATTGACCGAGGGTCGAGGAACTGCCCTCGCAGGGAATCAGGAAGAGTGCGAATTCTGATGCGCGTAGCTAGGCGCCACGCTCATAGGTTTTGACGCCATCGGGAATGGCAACCCACCCCTGTGCGCTCTTCATCCAGACAAAAGTCTTTGGGCGGAGCCAACCTGTGTCATCAAGAGTGCCGGGTTTGAGGGCAACCACGTCCCGCAAGGACTCCAGAGCATGATAGATACGAACTCCGCACTCCGGACAGAATACCCCGGTAACCTCATTGCCGCTTTCAGCAACACGCGTGAATTGCCTTGTCAAGCCAGTCACCGTTAAGGTCTCTTTCTTCACCGGCATCGTCATGCCAAAGGCACTGCCGGATTGGCGCTGGCACTCTTTGCATTGGCAGGCCCCTACGCCTATCGGTTCTGTCGTCAATACGTAGCGCACGGAGCCGCATTGGCATCCGCCAGTGTACGGTGCAGGCATGTTGCCTTCTCCTTTAACATCCGACCGACGATCGGACACTTCCGAACCAGGCCCGTGATTCTCGGCATAACGGGCTGGTATCTCGATTCACGGGCAGCACCGCACGGACTTCGGTCAGGGGCCTCCTTCCCGCACGACGTGGCAGGTGATTGTCCCGTGCGCCAGCAGCCTGCCTGTCGCGTCGAGCAATCGGCCTTCGCCAGTGGCCGTCTGCCGACCGAGGTGTAGCATCCGGCCCTCCCCGCGCACGACCCCTGTATCGGCCGACATCGGTCTCGTGAAATTGATCTTGTATTCGAGCGTCACGGCGGAAAGGCCTGGTTTCAGCGACGTTACGATGGCTGCTACCATACAGGTATCGAGCAGGACGGCGGCGTAACCGCCATGGACGAATCCATAGTTGTTGTAGTGCTCTATCGTTGGCCTCGCGGTTAGCACGACGAGCCCAGGCTCGGCGGCCTCGATATTGAGGTCGAAAAGCGCGAACATCGGTGGACGCACAGAGGAGTCTTCCGTGAGCGATCTGAAGTAGTTGAGACCGGAGAAAACGGAGACGCCGTCGTTAACGCTAGGATCCATGCCGTTGGCTTTCAATTCGCTCGCTCAATCGTCATCGAATTCGGGAGCATGCAAGGTCAGGCCGTTTTAGCGGGAGCCGCCTCATACCGTCAGGACAAAAACCCGTCAAAACCGGACGCGAAGAGTCGGGGAGACGACGTGTGGGTTCGAGTTCTGTTCAAGTGAAGGCGTCAATCGGTGCGCGCTCCGCCAGGAGCCGTCGCCGATGCAGTCCTTATCCGCTGTTGCTTTGGAAGAACGGTCGCGAAGTTTCGGAGCAAAATGGCAATGGGTCGTTGGCGCGCTTGATCGCTATCGCGCGTCCGGAAACGTGGCGAATATGACGTATCGTGAATGCCGGCCAACGATATCCTCGGCGCGCCACTCTCGGTCCTCATGGAGAGATTTCCCTATGCAGCCAGTCGACCTATCGACGTCCATCGCGCTCCGTCACGTTGAAAGCGATTTCGAACGGCGCGTTCAAATCGCTTTCTCGGTCGCTCCCGGTAAGGTTCATACGTTCCTGCCTCGCTCCTGGAACGCCGCGTCCATGCCTCCTGGCCCTTCCGAGGGCGCCAATCTGCTGATCGTGTTTCGAAACCGCCTGCATACCGTCTATCACGACGGCGTCGGGAAGGCGGAGCTTGGCGAGCAGGACCGCGGCATCGTCGTGCTCGTCCTGGGCAGGCATGCCGAGAGCGGGGAAGTCGGCTTGTGGGTGGTGCGCTCCCTCGCCGCCAGCCCTCGCAGCATTCCGGGTCCGTATCGAAACTCCAAGCCAGCCACAGTTGACATGGAGCAACGGATCGCTTCCGGCGAGGCTGGCGACGGTCTGGGAATCGAGAGCTGGCGCGTCCGCGACGAGACGGGTCACGAGCTTACGATGCTTCTGCACTACCGAGTGGGAATGCCGGTCCAAAGCACGTCTCACATGACGATACGTGGCGGGCCCGATCCGGCCTTCAGACGGATCTATCATGCGGACAAGGGGGCGGACGTTGTCAGGAGTCTTCCCATGGCGAGCGACCGCGTCGAGGAGTTTCGCTTCAGGAGCACGCTTGAGGAGTTTGCCGAGGTCTTCGACGGAAACGAGAACCTGGTCAGCATCGCAGTCGAGCCCTGGTATATGCGGCGAGTGCTGGTCCCGGCGAGCGAAGAGTAGATCCTCGCACGAGGACCGCGGCTGAGAGATGGCGACCCGAGTATTCCAGACGGGCGGCGTTGGTCTCGATCAACTCGATCGTATTCCCGGACACCTCACTGGTACCCAGCAATACCCTTGCTGGACCTTGCGCACTTGTCCAAAGCCCTGAACTGGCATGATTTCTTGCAAGTCTTCGCCGAGAGACCTGAGACGGCGAAGTCGAACACTACAATCCATATGCCAACGAGAATTCTAAGTTCGTCCCATAGCATCTTCATGGCGTCAACTCGTCCGCAAATGAATCCTACCATGTCCAGTCGGCGGCATTCCAACGATAGGCGCCGTTGGACCTCTCGACATGTCCAACGGCGGGAAACGGAAAGTGATAGCCCATGACCAACGTGCGATCGGTGGCGATCCTGTCCAACACGGCCTTGCGCGTTTTAATTGCCTGCGTACTGTCATAGTCGAAAACAATTGACCACTCCGGGTATTGCAGACCCGTCACGAGGTTGGTCACGTCACCCATGTGGATCAGCTGATCGCTACCAGAGGCGAAGAGAACCGCCGAATGGGCGTAAGAATGCCCCGGCGCGGCGATCAAGTGTACGCCGTGCACGACTTCGCCATCCGCCTTCACCAACTGGACCTTGTCCTTGATCGGGGGCAGATTCGTTTTTGCGGCCCAGATCGTCCCTTGCTTCATGACATCCGGCATCGGGCCGCCATTCACGTCGGCTTCAAAGCGATTTCCGGTCCAGTACGCCCATTCCTGATCTACAAACGCGTAGCGCGCGTTCGGGAATGCGAGCGAGCCGTCCCTGCTGACGATGCCCGCGATATGATCGATGTGACCATGGGTGGTCAGGACAATATCGATGCTTTCGGGAGGGAAGCCGGCACGACGAAGATTGGCCTTTAGATCGCTGAAATGCCCAAAGTTCGGTCCGAGAACCTCGCCAAAGCCAGTGTCCACGAGAATTTTTTCGCGGCCCGTGTCGACAACAAGCATGTTGCACGTGAACTGATTGACCGGCTTCAAATAGTTTGCCTCGAGCACGGACAATACGGCAGCCTCTGGCTGGTTTGTCGCGAAGGTTGGCCAGAAGGGGATCATCCCGTGGCCATCGGAAATGACAGTCGCCTTGAAGTCGCCGATCTGGAATCGATAAAAGCCGGCGCCTTGCAGGTCCGGCACGCTTGCAGCGTCCGCGGCCACCGCGGTGGTCGCGAATGAACGCGGTGCCGAAAACGTTGCTGCCGCTACTATTGCGCTGGAACGAACCAGGTTTCGTCGACTAAGCGCAAGTCCGTCGGTCTTCATGGTCTTCTCCTATCGGAGGGTTAAGGCCCGCAGGCATTGACACTTCAGGTGCGATCATCCCAAAAACGTCAAACACAATCTCGCAAAGCCGAAGGTTAAGCTTTCTTGGTTGGCATAGTTTCATCGAGCCAGGCGGCAACGCTGGCGGCTACATCGCTGTAGAACGTTCGATAGAGATCCTCCGCCACATATCCGAGGTGAGGCGTGGCCAACACATTATCCAGCGTGCGGAAGGGATGATTAACCGGCAGGGGCTCGGTGTTGAACACGTCGAGTGCAGCTCCTGCAACAGAGAGTGACGTCAAAGCTTGCACGAGGCTGACCTCATCGACGATGGGTCCGCGTGACGTGTTGATCAGCCAGGAGGTGCGCTTCATGAGTGCGATATCGGCGCTGCTGACAAGTCCACGCGTGCGCTCGCTGAGAATGAGATGAATAGTCAGAACGTCCGACTGGCGGAACAGCTCGTTCTTCGTGACCAATGTCGCCCCCGCAGCCTCGGCGACGGCGGACGTCATGTTCTGGCTCCAGGCGATCACCTTCATGCCGAAGGCGATGCCGATGCGCGCGACCGGTCCGCCGACATTGCCGAGACCCAGCACGCCCAGCACCCTGCCTTCAAGTTCGCGGCCAATCGACGTCTGCCAGGCGCCGTTCCGAACGGAATTGCTATCGCGGACGATCTGGCGCGCGCTCGCAAGAATGAGTGCCCAAGTCATCTCGATCGTTGGCGTCGATCGGTAGCCGGTAGCGGTGACTCGAATGCCGCGCTCCTTCGCCGCAACCACGTCGATCGAGGAGTTACGCGGTCCAGTCGAGGCTATCAGCTTGAGCCGAGGGAGGCGTTCGAGAACTGCACGCGGCAGCGGCGTTCGTTCCCGCATGACGCAGATTGCGTCGAACGGCAGCAACCTTTCGACCACCGCATCCGGATCGGCAACGTGATCTTTGAACACCGTGATTTCGGCGCGGTCAGCGACAGAAGACCAATCGGCAACATTGAGCGCGACTAATTGATAGTCATCGAGGATCGCGACTTTCAAGTTCTGCTCCCTTGGACCGGCAGCCGCCTGTCAGATGCGAGACGCAAGTCGCCGAACTCATGAATGCGAACGCTGCGCGACGGGAGAGGCCCTTTACTGACTATCAGTTAGAACGCTTGGCGGTCCTCGCAAAGGACGTATTTGCCACCATCTAAGACAGAAGGTGATGGGGCCGCGGATTGGCTAAATGCAGGAGCGCGAGCTTGGACACTGTGTCCTAGAAGGTGGCAAAAATGGCGTTCCCCATTGCCCCAGAGCAAGCTACTTGGTTTCTATCCTCGAAGGATGAGCCCCATGTCGCGCGGTGTCTAATTCGCGAGTTAAGTGGCCCGGCAGCCCTGAAGAACGAAACGACGGAGCAAATTATGGCGACCTCTTCGGAAGAAAAGAACAAGAAGCTTGTTCTCGATGCTTTCGACACGCTGTTCAACAAACGGGACTACGAGGCGGCGGAGAAGTATTGGTCTCCTAACTACATTCAGCATAGTGCGCACATCCCTCCAGGCCGCGAAGGCCTTTTCAACCTGATCCGGGGCGTGCCGCATAATTTGCGCTACGAGCCCGGTCTAATTCTCGCCGCTGATCACCATGTAATCGTTCACGGCCGCTTTGCGAACACCGGGTTACCCAAAAACTGGATTGCGGCTGACATCGTGCGCATCGCCGACGGTGTTCTTGTTGAACATTGGGACGTGCTGCAGGACGAAGCGACCAAGTCTGAGTCGCAAAGTGGATTGCCGATGTTCGGCGAGAGCTTCCCGGAATGACGGCTCGTCGTCTGGTTGGCGACTCCTAGGCGCGCAGCCAGATATCATGGGCCACGAGCCGACAGCCGAAAGGCCGCTGCCTGCCGCCGGCTTGGCGTTCCTGACAATTTCCCGACTTTCATTCACTCGGCGACGCGCTAAGCGTCTCTGTTCTGATGAATCAGAGAGCCTGTTGGCTCTAGAGTTTTATTCCACATGCCTGCTCCGTCGAAGCATGCGATGTCCCGAAACGTGGGCAAAACGTCGTTTGGTACACAGCTTCGATGATCTAGCTTTCTGCACCGCGTTCACACGCATCGCGCCGAGAGCACCCAACGAAATGATAGAGGTCGATGACTATGAGCAGATGGTCGAGCTGCTCGGAGCGGCCAGATCTGAAATGGCCATGCAACTGGCAGCCTCCATGGCCATCACGCGAGACGCCGGATTGCGCGGGCGGCTGGCAGAGATTGCCGCGGTCAATTCGGGTCAAGAGTTTTTGATCGGTCAGCTCAAGGATCAATGTTGGCTCAAGGTCGGGGGAAAGAGTCACGCGCTGGATCGCAAGAGGCAACCCGGATTGTCCGCCATCAATCTGGACGACGTGCTTCGCACGATGCCCGAGTTCGAACAATTGATCCAGGATTCGATGCAGCAAACGCATGCCATGAGAGACGCGTATAGTATTCTCGAACCTCTCTTCGAACCGACGCCCATACAATTGCGATCGAGTTTCCTCGAGATCTTTGAGTGGGCTCCTCTATTGGAACAGATGGCCTACGAATCCGCGATGCGAGTTCTTCGGGTTCTGGATACTCTTCGATCCGTTGTCCGAATCGAATTGAGCGGACGGGTCGGGAGCGGCGCTGCGAGCCTCCAGCTCTACTGGCAGCTCCTTCACGCACTGGGTCAACTTACTCTGCTCGCCTCGAGCGACGAGGCGCGCCCCTGGCTTTCGGAAATGGCCAACGGCTTCGTGTGGGAGAAGTGGACTCCAAGTTTCGTTCTTCTACGAGAGCGAACGTTTTGGCTTGCGGCCATCGCGGCGAGATCGGCGGCCGCATTTGGTGAATCCGTCGTGGAGGGCTATCTGAAGCGGCTGACACAAGCCAAACATCCCATGATGGTCTTCGACGCATTCTTTGGATTGTCGGCGATAGCCTTGGCCAATCCGTCGTCGAAAGCCGCTATCATCGCCGAGCTTCGCTCGCTGCGGGACGGCAATCTCGCACTCAATCGGAATCATCACGTCTACCTCATCTGCCTCGAGAGCGCGATTCGCATCTTGTCCGGGGACCGAAGCAGACAACGAGAATTTCGGGAGCTGCATTGGCACGTGGAAAGCGCCAAAGGCATGGCGACGCGCGCCGCCCTGCTCGGCGATCCGACCGCGCTCTCCGCGTCCGGCGAATATCTCGGATTCTCGATGTTGCAGTTCGTAACCGAGAGCCGCCGCGACGAACATTTTCCGAAGTCTCCGATTCTCTCGGGCAAAGAAATCTCCCGAGGGAATATCGCGGTGGCCTTTCGCCGTGCGTGGGTCCCCGAGCCGGAGCGTTCCGCCCGAGTGCTCCTAAACTGACCATACCGGACAGAACGGCAAGAGTACCGCCGCTCCGCCGATCGGGAGCAAAAGTCGGAATCAGGCATCGCAACACGTCCGGAAAAGAGGCTTATTTGACGTCACGAAAGTTCGGACGGCGTGCAAGATTTGGGCTTCTACCGCTTCAGGTAGCAAGTCTTGCGCGAGGCGCAGACATGTCGAGCCTTGAGCGTCCCGCGTGCTGTTTGGGAGCTACGTATGGAAGACCTGCTTGAAACCACGATCAAGGCTCACGGCGGCCTCGAACAATGGAGTGGCGTTCGCTCTATTGCCGTTTCCTTCAATTACTATGGAGGCCTTCTCGAGCTTAAGGGCTACCCTGGACACCGGAAGCCGACCGTTTGGATCGACACTACACAGCCCCGCGCCGTGATTCAGCATCTCGAACCTGGCGATGATCGGTGGATATTTACGCCGGGACGGGTTTGGATTGAACGGCCGGACGGGTTCATCGTAGAGGAACGCTTCGAACCGAGGTCCGCATTCGCAGGCCATAACAGAACGACCCCGTGGGACCGGCTTCACCTCACCTATTTCCTTGGCTACGCCATGTGGAATTACCTCACGACGCCTTTCCTCTTCACCTGGCCTGGTTTCACCGTGCGCGAACTCGAACCGCATGTCGAAAACCGTCAAACTTGGCGCGTGCTCGAAGTAATATATCCGGACAACATACCCGCACATACCGGCCAACAGCGGCTCTACTTCGACGAGACGGGCATGCTGAAGCGTCTCGACTATGTCACTGATGTGCTCGGCGGCGTTGGAGCTCATTATTGCTACGACCCCAAGACCTTTGGCGGAATCGTCGTGCCCACCTTGCGGCGCGTCGTCAGACCGACGCCAGAGGGCATCAACCTGTCGGGACCGACTTCATTCGTTCTTGACTACAGCGATGTGGTCATCGATCGGGCTTAGACCCCGACGATGCGCCCATCCCGCTCATTGGAAAACCGGGACGGCCGGGACCATCTTGAAGATCACAAAGCCTCGGCGAAATTCGCAGGCCGAACTTGCAGAATGGGTAATCCGAATCGGATCTAAGCCGCCGGCTGGCGGCGACGTTTGGTCGCGCGAGCCTCGTCCGCCGGCCCGACGAGGTCGCCGGCAGAGGGGGGCGAGCCGTTCGAGGCGATGCTTACCCCCGCATTCTTCAGGAGCACCCGCGCCGCGGCAATCGCTGCCCGGGTCGATGTTGGGTCTTTCCGGATAAGCATCGCCGAGTATGCGCCGTCGACGAGGAGCGAGAGCTGCGTCGCGAGCGTTTCCGGATCGTCGACGTCGAGCTGCGAAAGAAGATCGCGAAACCACAATCGTCGGCTTTCCTTGAATTGCGCGGCGATGGCTCTCGACTCCCGCTCGTCTTCGCCCAACTCAGCGAGCGCATTGAGATATGCGCAGCCTCTATACTCCTGTTTGGACCCCAGCGACCGTTCGAGCCAGGCGAAGTTGGAGAGGATCTGCTCGACCGGCGGCTTGTTGGATTGAAGGGGAAAGGGACGGAATCGTCCGCGAAGATAGGCTTCTATCATCTCGCTCTTCGAACGGAAGTAGCGATACAAGGTTTTCTTGCTGATCCCCAACTCGGCCACGATCGTATCGACGCCAACGGCGCGGATACCCTGCCGATAGAAGAGGCGATCGATCGTTTCGAGAATCCGGGTACGCGTAATCTCTTCGTCCTGCGCGGCGGGCATCGGATACAAACCTGTTCCCTTGCTGGCGCTGCAATGCAGCATGAAGAAGTGTGGTCAATCCATCCGATCTGATCAAGCTCTTTCTCAGGATACCTCAACGGAATGGGGCCCCGGCACTTGGCTCTTTCTCAATGGAAGGTTTTTCGCTTGACTCGCGAAAGGAAGGCGCTAAATCGGAAACCGATCTGTTTCCACACGTTGACGCGGACCAGGTCCGCCGATGGTTACACGACGGAGGATTCTCGGGATGTTTTCGGACGAAGTCCTGAAGGGAAAGAAAATCCTGATCACGGGCGGTGGCACCGGGATCGGCAAAAGCCTCGGTACGCGTTTCATCGAGCTCGGAGCCGAGATCGTCATTTGTGGACGGCGAGAGGACGTCCTCAAGGGAACGGTTGCCGAATGGCGAAAATCCGGAGCCAAGGCGTCGTATGTCGTTTGCGACCTGCGGATCGCCGACAAGGTCGAGACCATGTTCGATGAGATTTGGCGCGACGGTCCGCTCGATGGTCTGGTCAACAATGCTGCCGGAAACTTCATCGCCCGCACCGAGCGGCTCTCGCCGCGGGCATTCGACTCCGTCATCAACATCGTTCTCCATGGCAGCGCCTATTGCTCAATCGCGGCCGGCCGGCGATGGATCGAGAGCAAGCGCAAGGGCACGATACTGTCGATCCTCACGAGCGCGGCGTGGCAAGGACGGGCGTTCATGGTCCCGTCCGCGACGGCCAAGGCAGGCGTGCTCTCGATGATGAGAAGCCTGGCCATGGAGTGGGGACCAAAAGGCATTCGCACCGTCATGGTCTCGCCCGGCATCTTTCCGACCCCTGGCGCGTCGGCGCGCCTCTATCCAGATCCCGCCGAATACGAGGCGCAAGTGGCGCGCGTTCCGATGCGCCGAGTCGGGCAGCACCCGGAGCTCGCCAATCTTTGTTCCTATCTAATGTCGGAATACGCGGGTTTCATCAATGGCGACTGTATCACGATGGATGGGGGAGCCGCTTTGCTCGAAGGCGGCGGCGGGACGGTCCAATACCTTCAAGGCTGGGGTCCCGAACAGTGGGACGAGTTCCGGGCGCGTGCGGCCCAAACGATTTCCGCTCAGGCAAGGACGGCCTGATCTCACCGGGGCAGTCCGTGACGAACGCGAGTCAAGTCCGCGCCATCTAACGTGATCCTCGACTTTCAATGGCTCCGATCCGAGGGATTTTCCAACATGAAAGCAGAACGAGATCCAACCGACGGCCGCATCCTCATCCGAAAGGAAGGAGCCCTCATGGTCATCACGATCGATCGACCTGCGAAGCTCAACGGCTTTAGCGCGGTGATGCTCGACGAACTATCGCAGGCGTTCACGGAGATGGAGAACGATCCCGCCATACGGTGCGGGGTTCTCTGTGCCAACGGCAGGAACTTCACCGCCGGGCTCGAACTCAGCAAACTGTCTGGGCGTTTTGCCGAAGGCAAGTCGCTGTTTCCTCCGGATGAGATCGACCCGGTCAATTTGAGGAAGCTTCGTACCAAGCCGGTCGTGGCCGCCGTTCAAGGCATTTGCTTTACCCTCGGCATCGAACTGATGCTCGCCGCCGACATGGTTGTCGCGGCGTCCGATTGTCGTTTTGCGCAGCTCGAAGTCCAGCGCGGGATCATGGCGAGCGCGGGTGCGACGATCCGCATGGCCGAACGAGCAGGACAGGGCAACGCACTGCGTTTCCTGTTGACCGGTGACGAGTTCGACGCTGAAACAGCGCTTCGGCTCGGTTTCGTCCAGGAGGTCGTCGCGCCGGGCGAGCAAACTGCCCGCGCGATGGCGTTGGCCGAACGGATTGCCGCACAGGCTCCGCTTGCGGTCATGGCCACGCTTGCCAATGTCCGAAAGTCGGCGTTTGAAGGACCCAATGTGGCCGTCGCCGAGCTGCAAAGCCTGCAGAGTCGGTTGAGAGCCAGTGAAGATGCGAAGGAAGGCGTTCGAAGCTTCGTCGAAAAGCGCGCGGGCAACTTCGTAGGTCGGTAGCGATGGCCGCGCGGTGGTCGCTAGTCGAGCCTCGGGCTATTTATTTCCAAGCTGGCGTAGCGCGGCGGTCCAATTCTCTACGTGATACGATTGCTCGATCTTACCTTTCCGAGTTGCGTAGATGTCCAGAGACATCGTGTCGAAGCCCTTTCCGGTCGGCGCCAGGCCAAGGAACGTTCGAACCGGCGTGCCAGTAGCCTGGCCACGGACGAACACGTACCTGCCGGAAACCCAGATGTCCTTGATGGACCACTGCAGGTCTGGAATCGTCGCCCCAATCTCCTTAAATCTGGCGGCCATTACGTCTCGACCAACGCAGTCGGTGTTGGTTGAGCATGATTGGAAATCCTTTGTCGTTGCCTGCTCCAGCAGCTTGTCGACATTCTTCGAGGAAGGATTCGAGAGGGCGTCGTAGATCGGCGCGACGATGGCACGTCCCTCTTCCACCGTAAGCGCGGTCTGCGCGTGGATCTGGGTACCCGAGAGCAACAGCAACTGCGCAACCGCGGCAAACATTCTTCTTTGCGTGTAGATGAGCTCCTTCAACACTGGACGAATTCCCTTTCAACTGTCGTTGCGCGCAGACCGTGCAACGAGCATTCCCATCGCCGGTCAGCCTCAGGTCGGCGTGCCGGCCCCATCGAGGAACAGGCGACAGTGCTTCACGAACAATTCCGGGAACTGGAACAGCGAGCCATGCCCGGAATCCGGATAGATGATCAACTGGGCATCAGGGATATGCTGTGAAAGCGTGAACGAGTTTACAGTCGGCACCATGATGTCTTGATTGCCGTTCACCACGAGTGCGAATGCAAGGATGACTCGGTGACGAGCAGTGGCCCGATGTTGATGGTCCCTGCGGTCCTCACCAGCGAACGGGTGCTGCCGACAAAGGTCTCGACCTTGTTTTTCACCAAGGCTCCGGCGCGGCCGGACATTGTCTGGCCTGCGGATGCGCAGCAGATCGCCAACGCACAAGCGCACTGATTGCTGACTGACGCGCTACGCGGCGTTGGAGTCTTCCTCCGGCGCCGCATTGCGTTCGCGCGTCCGGTCCTCTTCCCGTTCACGCTTCATTCGTTCAAGCTCCCGTTGGTCGCGCGCATTGAATCTGTTCGGTGAAACGACCTCGCCGAAGCGCAACGAACACGCCCGACTTCGAACGAAAATGCAATAAAATCAACAAAGCCAAGCTGTATTCTGCCGCTCATAACGGTCTGGTTGCAGGCTCGAGTCCGGGCGAACCACTTACGATATCAATGGCTGATCACCTTCACAGTGGTGAGGGGCTTCGCCCCAGGCTCCAGAAATTCGTCGCAGCTATTGCTCTGAGTAGGCTCGAAGAAACTGGGAAGCGGGAACCTCTCTTTTCATTCGCTTTGATATCCAATTGTGCCACGCATTTTTGACAATCATTTTGCTTCGGCACGGCCAATTGCATCATG
>Ga0137415_10000995_pt1 | contig 27917 bp, 29 predicted proteins | sample CZODoug3_1_1_16f_FD_183082 | JGI IMG/M metagenome (GOLD analysis project Ga0137415, IMG submission 183082) | Vadose zone soil fungal communities from Angelo Coast Range Reserve, California, USA - CZODoug3_1_1_16fungal (Hybrid Assembly) | ecosystem: Environmental > Terrestrial > Soil > Vadose...
TGGGGCGCGCCGGAGAGAACGGCACAGCCTAGCGCGCCTTCCGTTTGATCGAGGCGGGGCCTCGGTCTCGCCGGAGCGACGGGTCGGCGGCCCCTCGATGATCCGCGCGCCCGCGTCCGGTAGCGGACACAGAAGCGGCATTGCGCGCTCTCAGCTCAGCCGCGACCGGATAGCCGTCCTGGCCGCCCAGACCGAGGTCCAAAAATGGCGCCGTCGAGCTGCGCGCCACCGGGGCAAATCCAGCGCGACCTGCACGGAACCGGCCGGCCCGACACTCTCACACGCCATTTCGGTCAGCCTATCATCCATCATCGTGGCAATCAGCGGCGCATCGTCCGGGACCGGGACTCGGAGACATTCGCACGTCGATCTGGAAAACGCGTTTCCTGCTGGCTACCATGCCGTCCATCAAGGCGTAGCGATGCCGTAAGCGTCACGCCGGTTGAGTCAGGGATCGACGGTGCCGTTCACCAGCATAGCGCGCCTCGGGCGGGGCGAGGACATTCGGTTCGCCCGCCGCAGCATCATCATGTTCGTGGCGAGCTTCGCCTTGCTGTGCGTTGCGGGCGCCGTCGTGGTGGTCCTGGCCTTGCGGGCGGCTGAGGCCGAGGACAGGGTCGCGCACACGATCGAAATCCGCCAGCTCGCGCGCGAGCTGATGAATAACGCCATCAATGCCGAGACCGGCGTGCGCGGCTTCCTGCTGACGGACGATGCGGCCTTTCTCGAGCCGTATAACGCGGCGCTGGCGAAGTTTCCGGCCACGCTCGGTGAGTTGCGTAGCCTCACATCCGACAACCGGGCGCAGCAAATCGCGCTGGGCGGCATTGCCTCATCGATCGCCGGAATTCTCGACGTCTACAAACAGATGCTCGCGCTGTCCGGTCAGGGCCAGCGCAACCGGGCGATCGAGCTCGTCAGGGCGAAGGCCGGCAAGAACCTGATGGACGCTCTCAGGACCCGGCTCGACGAATTCTCCCGGACCGAGCTCGGATTGCTCGGCGAGCGGCAGGCCTTTGCGAAACGCCTGCGCATGGCCCTCGTCATCCTGAGTATCAGTGCCCTTGCGATCGTCGTCGGCCTGGCGCTGTTTCTGGCCCGACTGACGCTGCATTACGTGAACCGGCTCGCCGACCGGACCATCGAGCTGGAGAGCGAGAGCCAGCGCCGACGCGAGTCCAAGGCCAGTCTCGTGCAGGCAATGAAGATGGAAGCGGTGGGCCAGCTCACGGGTGGCATCGCGCATGACTTCAACAACATGCTGACGATCATCATCGGCAACCTCGATACCTTGCAGCGGCGCCTGAAGGGCGCGGGCGAGATTGCAGGCGATCTCGCCGCTAAGCTGTCGCGGCCGATCGACATGGCCCTGCAGGGCGCCCGCAGCGCCGCCGAGCTCACCCGCCGGCTGCTCGCCTTCTCGCGGCGCCAGGCGCTCGCGCCGTCCCAGGTCGACCTCAACCGGCTGGTCGCCAGCATGTCCGAATTGCTGCGCCGGACCGTGGGCGAGGCAGTCGCCATCGAAACCGTCCTGGCAGGCGGCCTATGGTCGACCCTGATCGATGCGAACCGGCTCGAAAACGTCCTCGTCAATTTGGTCGTCAACGCGCGCGACGCCATGCCCAATGGCGGACGCGTGACCGTCGAGACGGCGAATGTCTCCCTGGACGAGGCCTATGCGGCGCGCTTCGGCGACATCTCGGCCGGCCAATACGTGTCGCTGTGCGTGAGCGACACCGGCAGCGGGATCGCTTCCGAGCTTCTTCCACGGGTATTCGAGCCGTTCTTCACCACCAAGCAACACGGCCAGGGCTCCGGGCTGGGTCTTGCGATGGTGCACGGCTTCGTCAAGCAATCCGGCGGGCACGTCCGTCTCTACAGCGAGGTCGGCCAGGGCACTACCGTGAAGATCTATCTTCCACGGCTCGCGAGCGTCGACACGGTTTTGGCGGCACCGCCGGAACGCCCGCAACCGAGCGTGACACTGCAGCGCGCCCGACCCTCGGAATCCGTGCTGCTCGTGGAGGACAATCAAAGCGTGCGCGATTATGCGCGATCGACGCTCGAAGATCTGGGCTACCGGGTGATCGAGGCCAGCGATGCCGATGAGGCATTGCGGCTGGTCGAGGGTGGAGCGCGGGTCGATCTGCTGTTCACCGACGTCGTGCTGGGCAGCGGGCTCAACGGCCGCGAGCTCGCGGCCAAGATCACCAACAGTCGCGCCGGGCTGCCGGTATTGTTCACGACCGGCTATACCCGCAATGCAATCGTCCACCATGGGCGCCTGGACGCGGGCGTGCACCTGCTCGACAAGCCGTACACACAGCAGGATCTGGCGCGAAAAATCCGTGCGCTGCTCGACGGCGGCGCGGCTTCGCCGGGCAAAACCTAGAACGAGCCGGCGCATTCCGGCGGCGTGAAGGCGCGCAACGATCGCTCGAGATCATCTTACGGCGGGACGGATGCGCGCTCCCACGAGCGAGCCGGAGACCCTATGTGGCCGGTCCTTTGTCCTTCTCCCCGTAGACCTGCGCCGGATCGAACACCTTCTCGCCGTCGCGGAACTCGAGGACGAGACGGCTGACATCGGCCTGCCTGAGCGGAACCGACCGGTAGAAGCAACTCGCCCGTCCGGTGTGGCAGGCGCCGGCGCCGGCCTGCTCGACCTGCAGCCATATGGCGTCCTGGTCGCAGTCGATCCGCATCTCGACGACGCGCTGGACGTGGCCGGAGGTCTCGCCCTTCTTCCACAGCTTCCGGCGCGAGCGGCTGTAGAGCCAGGTCTCGCCCGTCGCGATGGTCTTTGCCAGCGCCTCCGGATTCATGTGCGCCACCATCAGCAGGTCGTGTGTCCGGGCGTCGGTGACGACGCAGGTGATGAGGCCGTCGGCGTCGAATTTCGGAGCCAACACGCGGCCTTCCTCGACCTCTTCGGTCGTGGCCTGGGGAGCGAAGAGCGATGTCGTGGACACGGCACTCCTGGGCCTGGCATCCCGCGCGGGCGCTAGCGCCCGCGCACCAGCGTGATGAACCGCACCTGCTCGGCGGGATCATCGCGGAACAGGCCGGTGAACTGGCTCGTCACCGTCTTGGCGCCCGGCTTCTCGACACCGCGCAGCGACATGCAGGTGTGCTCGGCCTCGAGCATGACCGCGACGCCGCGCGGCTTGAGCACCTCGTCGATCGCGGTGATGATCTGCGAGTTGAGATGCTCCTGCGTCTGCATGCGGCGCGCATAGACGTCGATCAGGCGGGCGATTTTCGAGAGGCCCACCACGCGCTCGACCGGCAGATAGGCGACATGCGCCCGCCCGACGAAGGGCATGATGTGATGCTCGCAATGCGAATAGAACGGGATGTCGCGGACCAGCACCAGATCGTCATAGGTCCCGATCTCCGAGAATGTCCGGTCGAGCACCTCGACCGGCGAGGCATGGTATCCGCCGAACAGCTCGTCATAGGCCGCAACCACGCGCTTGGGCGTGTCGAGCAGACCTTCGCGGGATGGGTCATCGCCCGCATAGGCGAGCAGGACACGCACCGCGGCTTCCGCCTCGGTGCGCGACGGGCGGGTTCCGGCCGGTTGCGTCTCGGCACGGATATCCGCCGGCAAGGACGTCGTGTCGTGCTTTTTGGTAACGGCGTCCATGACGGTCGCTCCGTTCGACCGGGGGCCTCGGCGAAGCCGGGTTCCGGGGGTGTCACCGGGCGCGTCGTAGCGCCTCACGCATTAACAACACCATACGGAGGGCGAGATCATCGAATTCGCCGGGCACCGTATGTCGGCACTGCATAGCTCGTCTGGGACGTGGCCACGATCCCGCGGCGCAGGGCTTCCCGCCCCGGCTGCCGGACCCCTATATAGTTGTCCAGCACGCGCGAACAATCAACTCCCCCGCGGGCCGGGCAGGACACCGCCATCAACATGCTGAACGACGTCTACAACAGCCGGATCCTGGAGCTGGCCGGCAATATCCCCCGCCTGGGGCGGCTGGCCGACCCGGACGCCACCGCGACCGCGCATTCCAAGCTCTGCGGCTCGACCGTCACGGTCGATCTCAAGATGGCAGACGGCAAGGTGACCGACTTCGCCCATGACGTGAAGGCCTGCGCGCTCGGCCAGGCATCGTCCTCGATCATGGCGCGCCATGTGGTCGGCGCCAGCGCCGAGGAGCTGCGCCGCCTGCGCGAGGACGTGCGCAAGATGCTCAAGGAGAACGGCAGTCCGCCCGCGGAGGGACGCTGGACCGACATCGCGGTGCTCGAGCCGGTGCGCGACTACAAGGCGCGCCACGCCTCGACCCTGCTCACCTTCGACGCGGTAGTGGCGGCCGTGAACGAGATCGAGCAGAAGCGCGGCGTCACATCCGCCGCCTGAGCGCGCCGCCCCTGCTCCCGGCTTGATCCGGAATCGGGCGCGGTTCTGCGGTTCAATGCCCGTCGGGGCGCGGCGGGCTGAGGTCGGCGCGGGTTTCCGTTCGCCCCGGCTGGGCGTCGCAGGCTGCGACGAGCCGGGGGAAGAGGCGCGCAAATCCGGTATTGCCGATCCGGATCATTGTCCCGGGAGCGACCGAGCCCAGGGTGCGCACCGTGACCGAGTCGCTGGTCGCATCCGCAAAGGCCTTCACCAGATCGGCCGTGACGGTGCCGCTCGCCAGTGTTTCAAGTTCGCGCGGCGTCGCATTGACCCGGGACGACACGATCTCGAGCGATGTCGTCTTGCCTTCGATCCACAGGTCGACCTGCTTGATCGAGACCGCATCGCGCCCCGCGTCCTGGCTGTCCACACCGCGCCGCGTCTCCGCATAGGTCACCACATAGGTGCCGGGCGTGCGGCCGCAGGCCAACGCGACCTCGAACATTCCGATTTTCTCGCCCTCGATGGTGAGCGGATGCCGGCGTACCAGCGCGGCGCGGCCAGCGCGTTCCGCCATCGTCCATCCGCGCTCGCGATACTCGGTGCGGGCACCCTCGTTCGCGGCGGGCGCGGCGGCCGGCGCGTTGGCGCCCGAGGAGGTCGGCGCATTGGCGACAGGCGTGACGGCAACGACCGGCGCCTGGCCGATGCGATCCGGGCCGGTGTCGAGCCGGGTGCGCCGCAGCTCGTCGCGCGAAAGCATCCGCATCGGTTCCCAGGGCGGAATGCGCAGCGCGACTTCCAGGAGCTCGGCGCCACCGCCCATCTCCACCGTGTATTGCACCAGCTTGCCGATATCGCGCTGTACCAGCACGAGATCCTCGGCCGAATAATTGGCTGCGGCCGCGTCGTCGCGGCGATCGCCCAGCCAGATCTGATGGACCAGCACGCGCGCCTCGGGCGGAACGAAGCGCCGCACGCCGCCGAGCAACACGAAGGGGCACATCGATTGGCATTCGGCCCGTGGCAGCAGCGCGACGCGCCGATTACCCGAGTCGCGTCCGACTTGCTCTCTGATGCGCCCGACCGTGGTCGTCATGCCGAGCGTGCGAACCGCCCGGCCGAGCCCCAGCGCGCCGAGCACGGAACCGCCCTTGGAGTCGAGCACGATGGTGGCGCCGCGGATGTCGCGCTCGCGCGCCAAGGCCTCGAAGTCGCGCGGCGTGTCGGAGGTGATCATCCCGCTCGCCGACACCAACAGGCGGCAATTCGATCCGCAGCTGTCAGCCGGGCCTTCCTGATATGCGGCGAACCGCATGGGCAGGGTTGATATGTCGTCTTGCTGTCGCGGCGCGCCGGACAGGACAGACAAGCTGCACACGGCGAGCGCGAGCCCACCGCAAATGGATCGCAACATCCTAAGACCCCGTGCTGCCGCGACGCCCCTGCCCCGCTATTTTTCCCCGGTATCCCGGGGCGCGGTGCTTTTAGTACGAGCGTCACAACCCGACTCAGCAATTGTACCAGCCGATCCGTTGACGGCTAGTGTATTCCCGCAACACGGCGCGACGTTCGCGCCGTGCGGAGGTAGTTTCCGCAAAAAACCCGCTAACTTACGCTGGAAGGCGAGACATTGGCCCCTGGTCGAAACCTATGGTGCTCCATTCCGGCCAAAAAATGACGCGCTGCGGTAAGGTGATTCGCGCCGGCCCTCGCTGGATGGCCCGCGCTTTGGTGAAGCTTTATCGGCTGGTCCTGTCGCCCCTGATCGGGTTCCATTGCCGGCACCTGCCGACCTGCTCGCAGTATTCCGACGAGGCGCTGGAGCGATTCGGCCTCTGGGCGGGGGGCTGGATGACGCTGGCACGACTTCTGCGCTGCCAGCCCTGGGGCACGTCCGGCCTCGACTATGTGCCGGCGCGACTGCCGCCCAGGGCCCGCTGGTATGCGCCCTGGCGGTATGGGCGCTGGCGAGGCGTGAACCGGGTTCCCGCCTCGCCGCCGCCCGCGCCCTCCCCCTAGAACTCACCGGCCCGATCGGATTTCGTATCCGCCAGGGTCGCAAGCCGCCGCGACGCCTCGGCCGACCCGTATGCGGCCGCCTTCTCGTACCAGCCGCGCGCCTGCGCGATGTCCGATTTCAGGCCGACCACATGCAGCTGCTTGTGCACGGCCGGATCATAGGTCGCCGCCAGCGAATAGGTGGCGCGCGGATCGCGGGCCTCGGCGGCGCGCGCCAGGATCAGGCGGGCGGCCGCGAGATCGCCCTGGGCCAGATAATCCTCGCCACGTTTGATCAGCCGCTCGACCTCGCCGGCATCGAGCACCCGCTGATCGGGCGCATCGATCGGCGCCGCGCGGACCGGCACGGTCGTGGCATGCGCCGGCGGTGCTACCGCGACACTGGTTGCGCCGCTGATGTCCCCGACGCGGTCGGGCACCTTCGCGCCCCGTTCGGAACTGGCCGCGTCGGTCGACGGCAATGCCTTTTTGAGCGCCGGCGCGGCGGTCTCGCTCGGCACCACCGTTCCGAACGAGACCGGAAACGGGATGACGCCGATCAGCAGCATGGCGACCGCGGCGGCGGCGCAGCCCGCCACCATCAGGCGCGCCACCATCCCGAGCGCGAGGCCGACGGGATCGCGCGCCGCCTGGACGGCGGCCGGCTGGGGATCGGGCGAGTGGCGTTGCATCAATCGTCGCAGAACGACGTCGTCGTCGGGCAGATCGAGGTTGCGGGGGGACGATGCGGCAGGTGGATCCCCCGGCGCGAGCGTGAGGTGCGGCACGGTCGGCAACCGCAGCGTCACGACCTTGCCCGGGTGCGCGTGGCCCTCGCGGACCCATTTTGGAGCGTAGGGCGAAGGCTCGCCCTCGGAGACGGGCAGCCACGCGTCACCAGGGGTTTCGGCAGGTCCGCTCCACAGACTCTCATCCTCCTCCGCACGGACGGGCTCGCGGAAAATTGTTCCGGCCATGACGATCTCCATCCTGGCGCTCACGCGCCACTCGCGTTCAACGGTGCTTACGCGCCACGCGCACTCCACGGCCTCACACGGCACGCGCACACCACGGCGCTTGCGCGCCACTTGCACCCCACGGCGCTTGCGCGCCGCTCGCACTCAGCGGCGCTCGCGCGCCTGCTGCCACTGCATAAAATCCTGAAACAGCCGCTCGCGTTCTTCGGCCGTTCCCGCCCGGGCCTGACGCGTGCTCACGAACTGCTCGAACTGCTCGCGCGCGGCCGCGCTCGGCTCGCGGTGGTCGCGCAGCCAATCCTCCGCGGCGCCGAATCTCGTCCAGCCCGGCAGCGTCGCGGCGACGTTGACCTCGCGCCATTTCGGGTGGTGCGGCGGCGCCTGCAGCTTGGCGAGCCGCGGGAAGAACGCGTCGACGAATTTTTCGATTTTCTGGTAGCGGTCGCTGTCCCTGGGCCAGTTATAGGCGATCAGGACCGACCCGACCGCGAGCGTCTCGACCCGGCGACCGGGCTCGATCAATCCGGGATAGTCCTCGTTCGACAGGATGGCGGGCAGGAAATCCTCGCGCAGCTGTTTGACGAAGGGCACCGGCAACAATCGGAAACCGGCCGCCATCAGGGCCACCGCCGGGACCGGCTTGCCGCCGATCACGATGGTCGCGTCGATGTCGCCGGTTCGAAGCCCCTCGATGGCGGCCCGTTCGGTCATGTTGACCTCACGCACCGCAATGCCGAGACGCGTGAACACATCCCGGGCGATGCTCTGCGTGCCGCTGCCGGCCTCGCCGAGATTGACCGTCCGTCCCGCAAGATGCTGGATCGAGGCGACGCCGGCATCCGCCCGCACCACCAGATGCATCTCTTCATTGAACAGCTTGGCGAGATACACGATCTTGTCGTCGATCGCGCCGATCTCGCCGCTCTGGCGCATGCGGGCGAGCAGGCTGGGTTGCGTGATGGCGAGATCGGCGCCCTTCATGAAGCGCAGATCGCGGATGTTGCGGCCGCCGCCCGCCCCGACCATCGGCATGATGCGCAGATTGTCGCCGTCGTCGAGCACCAGGGAGAGCTCGTGAGCGATCGCCAGATCGGTGGACCCGAGCTCGCCCGCGATGACCGAAACCGTGTTGCTGTTGATTCGCTCGCTGAGGGCCGCGGCCGGGTCGTTGGTGGCGGCGGGCTTCTCGACCGCTCGTCTCTCGACCACGGGTTTCTCGACCCCGGCGCGCGCTTTCTTGCGCGCCGCCTTGGAGGCGCGCGCGACTTTTTTGAGGCGCGCCGTCTGGGTGTGGGCCGCCAGCCGGGACGGCGCTTTGCGCTGGGTTGCGATCAGGGGCTGCGCGGGGGCGGCGTGCTTTTTGGCCACCGGGGCGAGCGGCTTGGTCGCCGGTGCGGCCTGGGCGCGGAAATCAACGCCGCCGAAGCCGATCATGAGGGCGGCGCACAGGATCACGCAGCCGCGGTAAATCCGCTCAAACCTCAGCGCCGGCCGCGCGCCACCCATGATTTCCCCCGTAAACGCGACGGTCAGCCCACACGCCCCATCGGGCGTTCATGCGGCATTCCGGCCTCGCGCAACAACCACCCGATCTGGACGGGGCGCCGGGCGCTCCCCTTGCACGCTTGATACATTGAGCAAATTGGACGGAGTTAATTGTTGGCAGGCAATTTGACGTCAGTGCGGCCACGGTGAGGCATTTTCGCCCAGATTGCCCGCTCGGACCGCGATTTGGGCCGCCGAACCGCTCCGAGCCGCAAAATTCTCGCCGGTTGGCGCGTCGATGCGATCGGGCGTCGGCGCCGAATCAGCGCTCAACCGCGGGCCGATCCTGGATCGGAGGCTACGGGTTTTTCGATTCGCTTCCCACGCTCGCCGGGGAAAAAGTTCCCTCGGCGCGCCCCTGAACGCCGCTATCGGCCCGTGCCACCGGCTCGCGGGTCCGCGCGGCCAGGGACGCCGCGCGTTCATCCGCTGCCCCTCGATCGGCGACCGCAGGGTCGCTGCCGCATCGGCGCAGCAGGGAGACGAACGACGGACCGGAGGTCTGCGCGGTCAGCTTGGCGAAACGCGCCGCCGCCGCAACGGGCGCCGGTACGGACGATTCGGCGGTCTCGACGATGAGGGCTTCATCCGCGAGCACCGATAGCGGCAAGTCGGCGCTGCGGACTTCGAGCGGCGGCTTGTCGCCGCTTTGCGTAACGGCGACGCCGAGCGGGAGCGGGAAATCCTTGCCGCTTGCCCTCACCCGCAATGGAATCGACAGGCTCGCCCTGTCGGCGTCGAGCTCACGGGCGATCTGGAACCGGATCGTTTTGGTGTTCCTGCAGGCCAGGCGCAGCACCGTCTTGCGAAATACGCCCGCCGCGGGGTCCCTTGCCTCGATCACCTTCATGGCGCTTCCGCCCGCCGGCTGGTCGACGAACCACCACGCACCTTCCACGGAATCGCGCCGATCGATGCCGAAGGCGGCGAGCTCGCCGCGCGACAGGAAGCGGAGGCGATCATTCTCGATTTCCCGCGCGGCCGCGACAAGGCCAGGGGAGATTCCCATCTCCCGCAGATAGGCCGCGATCCGGACATAGCCCGCCTGCAGGGCCATGTGGACGGCCGCCGGCGATGCCTTTGTGGGCACCCGCGTCACATGCCCCGATTCATCCGTGCGCTTGAGCGAGAACGAGATCGATGACGAATGGATGCCGAGCTGAATGCCGGCCCCGATGTTGCGGACCGCGGCGCCCGCCATGGCGTAGACGCAGGAGGAATTGCACATGGTCCGGGTGGTATCGAGCTGGGCTACCAGATCGCGGCCGGAACGTTTCAGCTTGTCGCAAGCCTCTTCTCGCGCCTGCCGCGGATCGCAACCTTGCGGCACCGTCCAGCCGACACCGGCGGTCAGGCCGCGCTCGCGCATCAATCGGCCGATCCCGAGCCCCGCCGTGATCGATCCCCCGGGGGAATGGAAGAAGATCGGCAGCTTGCGGCCGCCGAGCTTTTTCAGCAACGCCCGCAGACGGCCATCGGCGCCGGGATCGAAAGTGCCGTCGGCGGCGATCCATTCCTGGCATCCGGGGCCGCACGCATTCGGCTCGCCCTTGGCAAGAAAGAACACGACGGGCGGCGGCAGCGACGCGGACTTGGTCTGGGTCGGCTTGGTCTCGGCCGGCTTGGTCTGGGTTGAATCGGGCTTGCCCGGCGCCGAAGCCATCGACGGGCCGGCGGAGGCAGCGGCCGGCAGGCCGAGCATGGCCAGAAGAACGAGAAGGCGGAACGTCATGGGGCGGGTCGCAGCCTGATCGGATTGACGAGCCTGAGGCTAGCAGGACGCAACTTCGGGTTTCAATACCCCAATCGGAATTCGCCATGGCGTGGTGAATCGCGTCGCCCCCAAATCCTTCCGGCGGCCTGTTGCCTGGCGCAGACCGCTGCGTTATCTCCTGCGCGACGCTTACCTGCGTTCGTAGGCAGCGAGTGAGCAACAGGAGTGCATGATGGTCGCGCTGACCTTTCCCGACGGCGCCCGCCGCGAATATCCCGACAACATCACCGGCCTCGACATCGCGAAGGGCATTTCCCCCTCGCTCGCCAAGCGCACGGTCGCGATGGCGCTCGACGGCACGGTCGTCGATCTCGCCGATCCCATCAGGAAAGACGCCAAGATCGAATTCCTCACCCGGGAGGATCCGCGCGCGCTCGAGCTGATCCGCCATGACTGCGCGCATGTGCTGGCCGAAGCGGTGCAGACGCTGTGGCCCGGCACGCAGGTCACCATCGGGCCGGTCATCGAGAACGGATTCTATTACGATTTCTTCCGCAACCAGCCGTTCACGCCGGAGGATTTCGCCGCGATCGAGAAGAAGATGCGCGAGATCATCGCGCGCGACAAACCCTTCACCAAGGAAGTGTGGTCGCGCGACCAGACCAAGAAGGTTTTTGGCGACAAGGGCGAGCTGTTCAAGGTCGAGCTGGTGGACGCGATCCCGGCCGACCAGGAGATCAAGATCTACAAGCAGGGCGACTGGTTCGACCTCTGCCGCGGCCCTCACATGACCTCGACCGGCAAGATCGGGAACGCCTTCAAGCTCATGAAGGTGGCCGGCGCCTATTGGCGCGGCGATGCGCGCAATCCCATGCTCACCCGCATCTACGGCACCGCCTTCGCAAAGCAAGAGGAGCTCGACGCCTATCTCAAGCAGATCGAGGAGGCCGAGAAGCGCGACCACCGGCGGCTCGGGCGCGAGATGGACCTCTTTCATTTCCAGGAGGAGGCGCCGGGCTCGGTGTTCTGGCACCCCAAGGGCTGGACCCTGTTTCAGGCGCTGGAAAACTATATCCGCCGTCGCCAGCAGGATTTCGGATTCGTCGAGGTGAACTCGCCGCAGCTCATGGACAGGGAGCTGTGGGTCACCACCGGCCACATCCCGACCTACAACGACATGATGTTCCTGACCGCCAAGCGCGAAGAGGACGAGCGCGTCTACGCCATCAAGCCGATGAACTGTCCCGGCCACGTGCAGATCTTCAAGAACGGCCTCAAGTCCTATCGCGACCTGCCGCTGAAGATCGCCGAGTTCGGCAAGGTCCACCGTTTCGAGCCCTCGGGCGCGCTGCACGGGCTGTTGCGCGTGCGCGCCTTCACGCAGGACGACGCGCATATCTTCGTCACCGAGAGCCAGATCGCCGAGGAGGCGCTGCGGGTCAACGACCAGATCCTGTCGATCTATGGCGACTTCGGCTTCGACGACGTGCGCATCAAGTTCTCCGACCGGCCCGACAAGCGCATCGGCGACGACGCGGTCTGGGACAAGGCGGAGAGCGCCCTGCGGGCCGCCCTGGAGGCGTCGGGCCGGCCGTGGACGCTGAACAAGGGCGAAGGGGCCTTCTACGGGCCCAAGCTCGAATATGTGCTGCGCGACGCGATCGGCCGGGATTGGCAATGCGGCACCGTGCAGGTCGATCTCAACATGCCGGGCCGCCTCGGCGCCTTCTATATCGACGAGCATTCCAACAAGGTCACCCCGGTGATGCTTCACCGCGCCATGTTCGGATCGATGGAGCGCTTCACCGGCATCCTGATCGAGCATTATGCCGGCCATCTGCCGCTCTGGCTGTCGCCGGTGCAGGCGGTCGTCGCCACCATCACGTCGGACGCCGACGACTACGCGCGCGAGGTCGTCGCCCATGCGCGCCGTCTGGGATTGCGGGTGGAGGGCGACCTGCGCAACGAGAAGATCAACTACAAGGTCCGCGAGCACTCGCTCGCCAAGGTTCCGGCGCTGCTGGTGGTCGGCAAGAACGAGGCGGCGGGACGCAGCGTGTCGATCCGCCGGCTCGGCCGGGAAGGCCAGCAGGTCACGGCGCTCGATGCGGCGCTCGCGGCACTCGCCGAGGAGGCGGTCCCGCCGGACGTGAGGCGGCAGAAGGCGGCGCGGGGATAATAGGGGATAATAATTGTGAGGCGCGCCGACCGGGCGTCGGCGCCGGTCAGCGCGCCAGCACCTCGATCTCGCCGTCGACGCCGGTGATCACCTTGAACTCGCGCTCGTAGGTCTTGCCGCTGTTGCGCGCGATCGCCCGGTAGTCGCCTTCCGCCAGAATGACCTTGGGGAATGCGCCGATCGATTCCTTGATCACGTCGCCGCCGGGCGTGAGCACGGACCAATTGGTGTTGGCGAGCGCCTCGCCCCCGCGCTCGCTCACCAGCTTGAGCGTAATGACCGCCGCACGGTGGGTCACCGTCACGTCGCTGAGCTTGCCGGGCTGCACCCGGATGTCGGAGCGTATGACCGAGTTGCTGTCGCCGTAGTTGGAGACGATGTGATAGGTCCCCTCCGGCAGCACCACGACGTCGCCGGTGGCGATCGCGGGCGCAAGCGCCCGCTTGTCGCCGGGCTCGAATTGGCTGCCGCGAAACACTTCGAACGAAATCTGACCGGGCGGGATGCGCACGTCGCCGACCCGGCCCTCCATGCGCAACCCGCCGGCCGGAAGCTCGAATACCTCGCGCGTCACGTCGGACTTGAGATGCACGGTGCGGACCGCGCTCGCCAGCCCGAAGGTGACGTGAACCACGTAGTCGCCGGGCGCGAGCACGAAAGTCGGCGACGCCGACTTCTCTTCCTTGAGGGGCCGGAAAGCGCCGCCTTGATCCGGCCTGACCGGGTAGACCCGCCACACCAGGTTGGAATTGATCGGCTGCACGAAGTCGCGGCCATAGCGCGCGCTCACCACCAGCCCGACCTGGCCGGCCGGTATGGCGGCCGAGGGGGCGGCGAGCGGCGGACCGCCCTGCGCGATGGCAGGCGAGGTCGCTTGCGGGACGGGAGCTTGCGGGACCAGAGCTTGCGGAATCAGGGCTGGCGGAATCAGCGTCTGGCCGGGCGTGATCGCGCCGGCGCCCCCCGAGGGCGCGAATTGCTGGGCTCCCGGCATGCCCGAACGCGATTGCTGCGCCGACGCCGGACCCGGCATCAACACCGCCAGCATCGCCACGGCCGCCGCCAGATCGCGCAGCCGCGCCCCCTTCCCCTCGACCCGCTTCATATTTGGGCTTGTCGACTGGAATCAGGGCAATTTCAAGCCGGCCCTTTCTCAGCAAGCCGCCGCGTGGTACGCGCTCGGGCTGTCCGGAGCCAGACATGCAGGATGCACTCAATCTCTTGAAGACCCGGCGGTCGGTCAAGCCGGTCGAGCTGGCCGGGCCCGGCCTGTCGGCCGCCGAGGTGGACACGTTGCTGACGGTGGCGTCGCGCGTGCCCGACCACGGCAAGCTGGTGCCCTGGCGTTTCATCGTTTTCGACGGCGAGGCGCGCCTCAAGGCCGGCGAGGCGATCGCACAGGCGTTCCGCGCCAAATTTCCCGACGCCAAGCCGGAGCAGATCGACTACGAGCGCAAGCGCCTGGCGCGCGCCCCGCTGGTGGTCGCGGTCGTGAGCCGCGCCGCCCCGCACGTGAAGATCCCGGAATGGGAGCAGGTGCTCTCGGCCGGCGCCGCCGCCATGAGCCTGGTGTTCGCCGCCCACGCGCTCGGCTACGCGGCCAATTGGATCACCGAGTGGTACGCCTATGACCGATCGGCGCTCGACGCGCTCGGGCTGGCGCCGCACGAAAAGATCGCAGGATTCATCCATATCGGCAGGCCGGCGGCCGTCGCCGAAGACCGGCCGCGGCCGCCGCTGTCCGACATCGTCACGCGCTACGGCATGTGAGAAGCGACCATGTTCTACGAGACCGCCAGGAACGACCACGGCCTGCCCTACAATCCCTTCAAGGCGATCGTGGCGCCCCGTCCGATCGGCTGGATCAGCTCGATGAGCCACAAGGGCGAGATCAACCTGGCGCCCTACTCCTTCTTCAACGGTTTGACCGACCATCCGCCGACCGTGATGTTCGCGAGCGAGGGGCGCAAGGATTCGGTCGTCTTCGCCGAGGAGACCAGGGAGTTCGTCTGCAATCTCGCGACCTATGATCTGCGCGACCAGATGAACAATACGTCGGCGCCATTCGCGCGCGGCGTGAACGAGATGGAGAAGACGGGCTTGGCGTCCGCGCCCTCGCGCCTGGTCCGGGTGCCGCGCGTGAAAGATTCGCCTTGCGCCCTCGAATGCAAATGGCTGCAGACCGTGCGCCTGTCGGATCTCGCCGGCAACGTGACCGAGCGTTACGTCGTGTTCGGACAGGTGGTCGGCGTTTATATCGACGATAATTTCATCAAGGACGGCAAGCTCGACACCGCCGCGATGCGGCCGATCGCACGCGCCGGCTACCATGATTATTTCGTCGGCACGCCGGAAACGAAATTTTCGCTCACGCGGCCCAAGGGCGGCGGATGACGGAACCGGCGTCGCGCCGGCCAGGGCGCGCCATACAGGCGCTCGAACCCGAGCCCCATTCATTAAGACAGGATCGGCCACTTCTTATGTCGCAACGCCTGCTTCTCGGTCACGGCCGGCCGGTAACCGATTTACCAAGGTGGCATCTACCTCTTGTGCGGGGTCGGTCGCGGACCGATCTTGTGCGTCAAGCAGGTGCTCGCCATGTTGGAAATTTTGAGACGCCACGTGCCCAACGGTGACGACCGCTCCACCGACGTCGGCGAGGTCGATCGCGGCAAGCCCGTGTCGATCGGGCTCGCGCTTTCGGGCGGCGCCGCCCGCGGCTTTGCCCATATCGGCGTCATCCGCACGCTGGTCCAGAACGGCATCAAGCCCGATGTCATCACCGGGACCTCGATCGGCGCCATCGCGGCCGCCTGCTACGCGGCCGGCCATCTCAACGAATTCGAAACCTGGGCGCGGCACCTCACGCGCCGCCGCGTCTTCGGTTATCTCGACTTCAGCCTCGCCGGCTCCGGACTGATCGGCGGCGAGCGGCTGTTCGCCCAGCTCGAGAAAATTCTCGGCGACGTCACTTTCCAGGAATTGCCCATCCGGGTCGCCGCGGTCGCGACCGAAATCCGCACCAATCACGAAATCTGGCTCACGCGCGGCCGTGTGAGCGACGCGGTGCGCGCCTCGTGTGCGCTGCCGGGAATTTTCCCGCCCTTGCGGATCGGCGGGCGCTGGCTGATGGACGGGGCGCTGGTCAATCCGTTGCCGATCTCCGCGGCACGCGCCTTCGGGGCGCGCCTGGTGATCGGCGTCAATCTCAATGCCGACAATTTCGGCCGCGGCACCGTCATCCAGGATCACGGCTCCGATGCCGACGACGACCTGCGCCGCGAAGCGCTCAAGATGCGCGGCGGATTGCGCGGACGGGCCGAACGTCTCATCAAGCGGAAGGTCTTCGGCACGCCCGACCGCCCCGGCCTGTCGACCGTGATGGTGGACGCCTTCCAGGTGCTGCAGGATCGCATCACGCGGGCGCGGCTCGCGGGCGATCCGCCGGACGTGCTGATCGGCCCGCGGCTTTCGCGCGTCAATCTGTTCGATTTCCACCGCGCCGAGGAGATCATCGCGCTTGGCGCCGAGGCGGCCGAAAAGTCGCTGCCCTCGATCGCCGAGGCGATCGAGACCCTGACCTAGGGCGGGTCGAGCGCAGCGAAGCCCGCCGCTTTTTATATATCACGGAGACCGAAGGTGGGTTGCGGCGCACCGATCTCGGGCTTGCCCGAGATCGGCATCATTAAATGCGCAGGTCGGGTAAACCCGACCTGCGTGCGCCTGACCCACCCTACGGACGTCAGGCCGTGCGGATGTAATCCTTCAGCGCGGCGGATTCCTGCTCCATCTCCTGCACCCGCGACTTGACCACGTCGCCGATCGAGATGATGCCGGCAAGCCGGCCCTGCTCGACCACCGGCACATGGCGGAACTTGCCGGCCGTCATCTGCTCCATGAGTTCGCTCACGGTCTGGTTCAGGCTGCAGGTGTCGACCTTGCGCGTCATCACCTCGGCGACCGGCGTATCGAGCGCGCCGGAACCCTTGTCGGCGAACGCCCGCACGATGTCGCGCTCGGACAGGATGCCGACGATTCGCCGGTCTGCCCCGGTCACCACCACGGCGCCGATGCGGCGGGTGGCCAGGAGCTTCACGGCATCCGCGATCGACGCATGTGGATCCGTCGTGACCACATCGACGCCCTTGTGAGACAGGATTTCTTTTACGGTCATGGTCGCCTCCCTTGCCATCGCTGACGGCTGATCCGTCACAATGAGATCGCTGCCGAACAGCAATCGTTGGATCGGCGTCTTGGTTCCCGGCCGGGTTTATCGGCACTCGATCGGCATGACGCCGCGAAAGCTGCGGATCGTGGTCATGTGCGATCGATGCCGCCGGTCGGCTCCGCGATTGGCGGACGCCGACTTTCCAGGCAAGTATGCGACCAAATCGGCGCGGCGGAAAGAGGGCGAGTCGCCGCAATGTGAATCTTCCATTGCGGTGTTGCGTTGCACCATAACCATATTTCGGAAACGGTATTGCGCGAAAACGGGCCGGCGCGACTTGGATCGCCCGGTTACCGCACAAAAAGCGCGCGCTGAACCAAGCTAATGCGCGCTCGGTTCCGAGCCAGGTCCCCGACTACCGTCAACGTCGGCATGGGCGACGATCGGATCGAACAACGCGAACAGGATGAGGCCGGCGAGGAAGCCGCCGATATGCGCCTCCCACGCGACCGCCTGTTCGATGCCGGGGATCGCGAGCGAGCCCAAACCGAACAGGATATTGACGCCGAACCAGGCCGCCAGAAACGCGATGATACGCACGTCGCGCAACGCCGTCGTCAACGGCGCGGCCGGCACCCGATAGGCCGCTTCATCCCCGCTGCGGAACATGCTGAGCGGCCCGCCGCGCTGGAACGCGAAACGGATCGCCGCCGCCATGAAACCGGAGATCGCCGCCGACGCGCCGATCACCGGCACGACGGCGCCCTGGTGGGTGGCGAGATGCATGGCCGCGCCGGCGGCGGCCGTGACGGCGAAGAAGGCGATGAATCGCAGGCTGCCGAACCGGCGCGCCACCGCGGAGCCGAACGGCAGCAGCCATAGCGTATTGACGCCGAGATGCATGGCGTCGCCGTGGATGAATGCGTAGGTGACGAAGGTCCAGATATCGGCGCCCCACCCGCCCGGCAGCGCGCCGTCCACCGCGATCGTCGGGTCGTAGCGCGCCGGGATGAAGGCGAAGGTGAGCAGAAAATCGATATCCTCGTCGCTGGTGAGCAAATAGCTGCGCGCGAGATGCACGAGCACGCACACGACAATCACCGCGATGACGGCGGCCGGCACGTTGAAGATCGGTTCGGAGCGCTTGGTCACGCTGGGAAATCCGTGAAGGGCGGGGAAACGACAGATAGGCGGTCGGACCTCCGGGGGCAAGGAGCCGCGAGGGAGTGGCAGAGGACGCGTGGCGAGTCGCACCATGGCCAATTGCCCCTGCGCTTGCCCCGCTTTTCGCGATTCACCATTCACCATCGGCCTGTTCCCGCAGCGTCGCGACCCGCGCCCCGATTAACGCTAACCCGCGACGCCCGCGCCTCGCCCGCGCCCGCGGCGGCGCGCGGCATGGCGCATGCTCCGAGGCCTCCAGCACCGCAGGAAAAACGCGTGCAACCGCGCCCCTGTCCCGAACCAGGACAGCGGACGGCGCGGGACGCAACAAGATGAGACAGGGCTGGCCCATGAAAAGCGCGTCCACCAGCAAATTGTTCGCCTATTGGAACGAACGGCGCGGCAGCCGGCTCGCGCCGGAGCGCGGCGACATCGAGCCGGGCGCCATCCGGAACGTCCTGGGCGACAGCTTCATCATCGCTTTCGATCCCGAGGCGGACCATCCGTTCCGGCTTGCCGGCACGCGCGTGTGCGCGCTGTTCGGCCGCGAGCTCAAGGGCGAAGCCTTCGTGCAACTGTGGGACCTCGAGAGCCGCAAGGTGCTGCGCGACATGACCAAGGTTGTCGCCGACGAGGCGGTCGCGACCGTCGCCGGGGCGCGCGCCAGGACCGAGCAAGGCTCGCAGGCGGATCTCGAGCTGCTGCTGCTTCCGCTCTATCATCGCGGCAAGATGCATGTGCGCCTGCTCGGCCTGCTGGCGCCGGTCGAAACGCCCTATTGGGTCGGCGCCGAACACGTCGCGACGCTCACCCTGGGCGCCATGCGCCATCTCGGCCCGGCGATCGAGACGATTCGGGCACCGCGCTTCGCCACCAGAACCGCGACCCGCACCGTAAGGGGCGGACTCACCCTTTATGAGGGCGGGCGGGACTGAAGGTAAAATTGCAACACCATGCCGTCGCGGCGCAAAGCGCCCCTTTTGCGACTCCCGCGCGCCGCCTTCCTAAACGGGACGTTAACTCCCTGCTCCTAGGCTGCGCCGGTCCACGACTCGAAGTCCAGGTCGCGGCCCAAGACGGACAGGTCGAGGCGCAGAATGGCGCTGGTGCAAGCGGTGCAGACAAGGCCGAAAATACTTCCGCTGGCGGAAGAACGCCGGCGGTTTCAGCGGGTGCGCGTCAATGTGCTCGGCCGCTACATGCTGCCGGACCGCCGCGAATATCCCTGCCAGGTCGCCAACATGTCGCCCGGCGGCATGGCCCTGATCGTCCCGGTGAGCGGCCAGGAGGGCGAGCGCGTCATCGCCTATATCGATCACCTGGGCCGGCTCGAGGGCAAGATCGCACGGCTCTATCAGAACGGCTTCGCCATGACGGTGTCGGCGACGCCGCGCAAGCGCGACAAGCTCGCGGCCCAGCTCACCTGGCTCGCCAACCGTCATATCCTTAACCTTCCGGAAGACCGCCGCCACGGCCGTATCACCCCCCGCAAGCCGGTCACCCAGCTTGCCATGCCCAATGGCGTCAAGCTCACCTGCCGCATCATCGACCTGTCCTTGTCGGGCGCCGCGATCACGACCGATCAGCGGCCCGCGATCGGAATGCTGGTCAACCTCGGGGCCGTCCAGGGCCGCGTGGTGCGCCACCTCGACGACGGCTTCGCGGTCGAGTTCACGCGGGCGCAGCATCCCGACTTCCTCGAAGAGAGCGTTTGCGGACCGTAAACGCCTTCGCTCCATTTGGGCTCAAAAACGCGGGCCCAGAGGGGCCCGCGCGGCGTTCAAGGGCCTGCGCCGGCGCCCCGCGCCCTCCGGCCAAACGTTAAATTGCCGCCGAAAAACGCGTAACGGCCCGGTCCGGCCGGGTTCCGGCGCGTTAAAGCTCAAATTTGAATCAAATTGGATTAGGTGGCATTTTACTCTAATTTTAATACAGTAGATTTCTAATTTTCTCCAGTTTATCCGCAGTCTTTACTTAAAACGACTTGCTCGACTTAGGTCGACTGCAAAAATTCTATGCGAAACATGCCCCCAATACGGACGACAGGGGGCACCGATGACTTCCCTATCCACGAAGCTTCCGGCCAGGCGGCGCACGGTCCTGCTGAGCTGCGGCTATGCGGCGCTGGTCGCCGCGACCGTCCTGTCGGTGCACTCCACGCATGCGGCCGACCGCGTCGCCTATATGGCGGTTGCCGGCGAGTCGCGCGCTCCGATCGGCTGGGTCGAGTTCTGCGCCCAGGATCCGACCGAATGCGCGGGCGGTCCCAGCACCCCGCGCGACGTCGTGCTGTCGCCCCGGGCGTGGCGCGACCTCGTGCAGATCAACACCTGGGTCAACACCGCGATCAAGCCGATGACCGACGTCGATCATTGGGGCCTCGTCGAGAAGTGGTCCTATCCGGACGACGGTTACGGCGACTGCGAGGACTACGTTCTTTTGAAACGGCGCATGCTGCTGCAGTCGGGCTGGCCGCGCGAAGCGCTGCTCATCACGGTGGTGCGCGACAAGAAGGATGAAGGCCACGCCGTGCTCACCGTGAAGACCGACCGCGGCGACTACGTGCTCGATAACCAGGCCGAGGATGTCGTGCTGTGGTCGGACACCGGCTACCGCTTCGTCAAACGCCAGTCGCAGTCCGACCCCAATGTGTGGGTGTCGCTGGGCGATCCGCGGCCGGCCACCGCCACCGCCACCGCGTATTGAACGCGCGTCGATTTCGAACAAGGAGCTACGCGACCCCGGTCACGTCCCCACCCCTCCCCGTCCCCAGACCGGGTTCGCGCGCGGCCGGCTCTCCCCCAGGAGCCGGCCGCAACTTTTCCAGGTCGTGAGAAACGAAATCGCGACTCCGCCCGTGCGCCGGGCTGGATGCATTCGCGTTCAGCGCCCCACGGATGTCCGTCATTGCGCGGGTCGCCGCAGGGCGGCGGCAAGCCCTTGTACATCGTCGGTTCCGATGCGGCGAATGTCGCCGGTTTTCAGCCGCAGTTCGACCGCGTCGAGTCCGGAGACGTTGTAGAGCCGAAAGCCGGGCCTCATCCTGATTCCGAAACCGTTCGACCAGTTGTTGCGCACGGCTTGAATGGATTCGATTTCGGTCAGTGCGATTTGGTATTTCCAGATTCCGGGCCCGAAATGCCAGCTCACTTCATGCTCGTTCACCTCGACAGTCAGCGACGAGAAGAGCCAAGCCATCACCACAAATCCAATCGCAACCGCCCCCAGCAGCAACCGCACGGATGATGACGGATTTAGATAGCCCATCGATCCGGACAGAACGGCTGAAGCGAGCGAAGCGGCCAGCATCAGCGTGCCGCCCTGCGTATGACGGTAGCGAACGGCCATCGTTTCCCTCCAGGGTCCTTTCGATTGAACCACACCGCACCGCCCACACAGGCAAGCGCGATCGGGTCCCGTGCGCCGTTGGCCGCGCCCGCCCCTACGGCGTCCGCGACGCCGTATAGGCGGCGATCGCCAGCATGTCGTCGACGCTCAGCTTTTCCACCACCGCCTTCATCAATGCGGCCGACACGCCGACGCGCTCGCCGTTCTGCATGCTCCAGAGCTGGCGCACGATATAGTTGGGATGGCGTCCGGCGAGCCCCGGCACCTCGCCCAGCCCCTGCAAGGTCGGACCGTGGCAAATGCCGCACGCGATCGTCGTGCCGGCGCCGGTCGCGACCAGCGCCTCGCCCCGGGCGATGCTGCCCTTCGGCACATAGGCGACGAAGCCGGCGCGCGGGTCGCGGTTGAGCACGATGTCCTCGTCCTCCGGAATCTCGATGATGCGGTTGCCGAGCGGCTCGCTGCCGCCGTCGGGATGCGCCAGCCGCTTGTTGCCGCGCCCGATGAAGGTCTTCGGCACCGTGTCGGTCTCGACCACCCGGATCCAGGGACGCGGCTTGAGGGCGGCGAAATACTCGGCGGCCGCGCGCACCTCCTGGTCGGTGATGACCTTGGCCATGGCGATCATGGTGCCGGAGCCTTTGCGGTCGCCGCTCTTGTAGTCCGCCATCTGGCGGACAAAATAGCCGGCAGGCAGGCCCGCGACGTAAGCCGACTCGTCATGGCCGGTGCCGGTCGGGAGATGGCAGGACGCGCAGGCGCGCACCGACGCCTCCTTGTTGCCGTGCGCGACGACCGCCGGCATCGGCGGGTGCATGTCGGGAAACCAGTCGGGCGCGTTGAACAGGTCGTCGATCTGCTCGCGCGTCAGCGACAGGGTGCTGCCCGGGGCGGTCTTCGGCTTGCCGTCGTCCTTCGACGGTGGAAGCACCTTGTCGGTCACCGGGAATGCCCAGTCGGGGCGCTCGGCGCCGGCAGCCACGGCGGGCGCCAGACAAGAGACCAGGCCGACGACCAGCAGGCAGACGAAATTCCTCATGAGGACTCCCCCTTGGCGTGTTCTTGCGCAACGTCCCGCGCGGACGCTTGCGTCGATATTGGGCTGCCGTTTTGCCGATGGCAACCGCGCTTCCGCCCGGCCGCGCGCGCCATCACGGCGCGGGCGCGATCTTCTCTTCCGGCGGCTTGATGTGGCGGAAGGACAGCAGCAAGGCCACGTCGTAGACGATCTTCAAGACCCCGCACACGACCAGCGGCATCCCGGAAAACGACGTCGCCAGCAGGATGCCGGTCAGCGCCGGACTGACGGACGATGCCAGGCTGCGGGGCACCGCGGTGACGCTCGCCGCCGCGGTGCGCTCGGCGGGCGTCACCACCGCCATGACGTAGGACGTGCGGGTCGGGACATCCATCTGCGAGAGCGCGGAGCGCAGCAGCAGCAGGCCGAGCGTGAGGAAGAGGTTTTGCGAGAAGGCCGCCAGGATGAGAAAGATGCTCGACGGGATGTGGGTGAACACCATGGTGTTGACGAGCCCGATGGCGCGCGCGAGCCGGGCCGCGACCGGATACGAAAATGCGCTCAGCACGCTCGACCAGAAGAAGAACAGGCTCGCCGCCGACAGCGACAGGTCGAAGCGCTCGAACAGCCACAGCGCGAGCAGCGATTGGACCACGAAGCCGCCCGCGAAGGCATCGAGGCTGAACAGGGCGGCCAGCTTGTAGACGACGCCGCGCGATGGCCCGAGCGGCGCGCTCGCGCGCGTCTCGTCCATGCGCACATGCGGCAGACGCCGGTAGAGCGCGGCGCTCACGAGCCCCAGGATCGCGTAGAGGCCGAACATCAGCCGGAAAGCGCCGAGCTCGCCGATCCCGGCCCGCGTGACGAAATCCGGCAGCGCCGCCGCGAGGGCGCCGGCCGCCATCGCGAACGTGCCGATCAGGCTGTAGCGCGCGAAGGCGTGCGTTCGCGCCTCGTCGGGCACGCCGTGCGCCAGCATGGCGTGCTCGAGCGGGACCAGCACGCCGAGGTCGCCGGTCGACGGATTGATGGTTCCGACGAAGGCGACCAGCGCAATGACGGCGATGTGCTCGGACAGCGGAAAGGCCGCCCCGGTGCACGCCATCAGGACGGCGCCGCCCAGCAGCAGGTTGCGCAGATCGTGGCGTGGCGCAATGAAGCCGACGGCGAGCGTCAGCAGCGCCGTTCCGAGCAGCGAGGCGGCCGCGACGTAGCCGATGCGCGCCGAGTCGAAGCCGATCGCCGTCAGGTAGGCCGGCAGGATGATGATCGCGAAGCCGTCGCCGAAGCCGCGCACGGCGCGCGCCGCATAAAGAAGACGAACGTCGGACCGCATGGGAATCTTTTGGTTCGGTTTCACGGCAGCGTCTTGATCTCGATACGATCGAAGCGGGTGACGCCGGCGCACGCGAATGCGCACATCGTGATCGCCGCCGTCATCACCAGCATGATTGATGGAAGAAGCGAAACCCTGCGTCCGTCCATGCGCAATCTCCTCGACACGCGAGTGTTGCGCAGCGCTTGGACGGGTACGGCCGTCTGACGGGGAGCCTGCGTTTCCCCGTGACGCGATCCTATGTCGTGGCCGGCCGCGGAGCAATCCGGCAGCGACGCGAGGCGGCCTACGCGAACATCCTTGCCGAGCTCTCGGCCCGGCGCGCTCACCCGATCCGTTTGAGGCCCTTGGCGTATTGCCGCGAGCGCCGCACATAGGTGTCGGCCGCGCCGACGATCATCGCTTGCGCCTTCTCGTCCAGGGTGCGGACCGCGCGTGCCGGGCTGCCGAGGATCATCGAGTTGTCGGGGAAACTCTTTCCTTCGGTGACCAGCGCGCCGGCGCCGACCAGGCTGTTGGCGCCGATCCTCGCCCCGTTGAGCACGATCGCACCCATGCCGATGAGGCTGTTGTCGCCGATCGTGCAGCCATGGAGGATGACGTTGTGGCCGATGACGCAATTCGAGCCGATCACCATCGGGAAGCCCGGATCGGTGTGCAGCGTCGAATTGTCCTGGATCTGCGAGCGCTCGCCGAGCTCGATCCATTCGTTGTCGCCGCGCAGCACCGCGCCGAACCAGACGCTGGTGTCGCGCTTGAGGCGCACGCGGCCGATCAGCACCGCGGTCTCGGCGATCCAGCAGGCGTCTTCGCCGGGGAATTCCGGCTTGACGCCGTCGAGCTCATAGATCGGCATTCAGGCACTCCGGTTCACAGAAGCGCGACCATGCCACCGCGCCTTGGCGCGGCGCAAGCCGCCGCAACCCGGGCCCGCGTGTAAAATCCGAAGAGAAAATATCAGCCGACGACCAGGCCGATCGCCTCGAGCGCCATCATCACCACGGTGCCCGACATGATGCTCCAGATGCCGGCGATGATGGTCGCGATCATCACGGCTTCGAACCGGCGCTGCTCGATCCGGCGGCCCCGGATGGTATTGCGCATGATGATGAAGGGCGCCGCGAAAGCGAGGAACGGGATGGCCGCAAAAGTGGACGGGTGCGGCCCCTGCTCAAGCAGCCGGAAGCTCGCCGGGCGCTGGGTCACGAGCTGATAGCCGCTCGAGATCAGTCCGGCGACCGCAAAACCGATCATCAGCGCCAGAAAGGACTGGACCGATTCGGGCGAAATGGACGGGAACAGACTCGACACGCCCGGAAACTCCAATACTTCCCCCGAGGCTCGATCCCCTCGGAGGTCTCCGGTCCTTTCGGAACCGGGAAACGCCGCCCCTACATGTGTGCCGAATGGCGGCCGCGAAGGCCACAACATCCTTAAAAAAGGGTAAACGCGCCGCCGGGGCCAAAAAGCCGGCGCCGCCCCCTGCCCACCCCCGTGCCATACTCCCCGCCCGATTCGTGGATTGAGACCTCCCACCATGGCGATCCTGGCGGAAAATCGACGCGCGGCCGGCCGCCGGACCGTGATGGCCTTCCCGCTGCTGGGGCTGTTCGGGCTCGCCGTCCTGGCCCTCGGCTGCGTGATTTACGCGCTGTGGCCGCGCTGGCCGGAGGCGCCCGTCGCCGCCGACGCGCCCCCTCTGCCGGTGGTGATCGGGGGCGCGCGGTTCAACGTTCCGCCCCAAGCCATCCGGGTAGCGGTCCAGCGCCGGGCCGGAACGCAGGAGCGGCTCGACCTCGTTTACCTGTGGCCTTCGCTTGATCCCCCCGGTCCGGCCGCCGCGACCGCCGGCCTGGCCGAGCGCGACCGCGTGTTCGTCACCATCGCGACGGCGGCCTCGCTGCCGCCGGTCGAGCGGCTCAAGAATATCTATCCGCGCTACACCGCGCCCGATCCCAGCCCCGCCCCTGCGGGTCTTTCAGTCTTCGGATTTCGCGACGGCACGCCCTATCAGGGCGAGGATCTCGCCTTCGATCCCGCGGCGCCGGAAAGATTCCTCGTGCGTTGCGCGCGCACGATCAACCGGCTCACGCCCGGCACCTGTCTTTACGAGCGGCGCATCGGCGAGGCCGATGTCACGGTGCGGTTTCCGCGCGACTGGCTCGAGGGTTGGCGCGATGTCGCGGCCGGGCTCGACCGCTTGATCGGGCAGCTGCGGCCGGCGGGCGGCTCCTGAGGGCGTGCGCCTCGGCGACGCCGTCGTGGCTGGATCAATCCAGATCCGTTCCCAGGATCGCCATCTGGAAATTATACGAGCGCTCGTTGTCCTCGTCGTCGACGAACAGGACGCCGATGAATTCTTCGCCGATATAGATTTCCGCCGAATCGTCCTTCTTGGGCCGCGGCACCACGCGCAGCCGCGCGTTGCCGAACAGCCGCCGCATATAGGCTTCGATCTTCCTGATTTCCTGGATATCCACCGATGACTCCCGTGCGTGTTCGATCAAAAAGCGCGCAAGGCGCTCCAGCCTATTGATTCAGCTCAATTCCCGAGGCGAACCGGATGTCTGCCCGGATCAGGTTCCGGTCATGCCGGCAGCGAATCACAAACCCACGTCGTTTACCATCTGGTCCATGGTGCGCGAAGGCTCGGCGCATCCCGCCTCGCCGATCACCCGGGCCGGCACGCCGGCGACCGTGGTGTTGTGCGGCACCGCCTTGACCACGACCGAGCCCGCCGCGATGCGCGCGCAATGGCCGACCGTGATGTTGCCGAGAATCTTCGCGCCCGCCCCGATCATGACGCCGCGCCCGATCTTGGGATGGCGGTCGCCGGTCTCGCTGCCGGTGCCGCCGAGCGTCACGTCGTGGAGCATCGATACGTCGTCCTCGATCGTCGCGGTCTCGCCGACCACCAGGCCGGTCGCATGATCGAGAAAGATGCCCCGGCCGATGCGCGCGGCCGGATGGATGTCGCACTGGAACACCGACGAGGCCCGGCTCTGCAGATAATAAGCGAAGTCCTTGCGGCCCTTGTGCCAGAGCCAATGCGCCAGCCGATGGGTCTGGATCGCATGGAAGCCCTTGAAATAGAGCACCGGCTCCATGAAGCGGTTGGTCGCCGGATCGCGATCATAGGTCGCCACGATATCGGCCCGGAATGCGTCGCCGATCTCCCGGGTATGGTCGAGCGCATCCCCATAGGCCTGGCGGATCAATTCGCCCGACACGTCGGGATGATCGAGCCGCTGGGCGATGCGATGCACCACCACGTCTTCCAGCCTGTCGTGATGAAGCACCGACGAATAGACGAAGGAGGCGAGCTCCGGCTCCTGGCGCACCACCGCTTCCGCCTCGCGGCGGATGCGCGCCCAGACCGGGTCGACCTTGTCGAGCGCATTGGCGGATCTTGTCTGCTGCTGGCTCATGGTGGTCTGGCTCATGATCGGCTCCCGGGCTGCCCGAGTTTGCCGGCGATCGGACCCGCCGCAGGGGCCGCGGGCCTTCGTTTAGCACACATAGGGACGGCGCAAGACCCCCGCCAGGCACCTGGCGGGCTCCCCGGGGTTCGCCCGACCCATCAGAGGTCGTTGAGGAAAGCCAGGATGGCGACCGAAAACTGGTCGTTTTTGTCGCCCGCCACCATGTGCCGGGCCCCCGAAACGTCGGCGAAGCGGGCATGCGGCACGAGCGCCAGGAATTCCTTGGCGTGCTCCTCCTGCACCAGCTCGGAGGAGCCGCCGCGCACCAGCATCGCCGGAATCTTCAATTCTCGCGCCGCCCCCAGGAGCTGCGCCTCGACCTCCGGGCGATCACCGCCGACCGGGCGGCGCCCGTCGAGAAAGCGCGGGTCCCAGTGCCAGCGCCAGCGCCCGTCGGGATGCAGCCGCAGGTTCTTCTTCAGGCCTTCGGTCGAGCGCGGCCGCGGCCGGTGCGGCAGATAGGCGGCGACCGCGTCCGCCGCCTCCTCCACGGAGGCGAAACCCTCGCGCGCATGGGCCCGCATGAAGCCCTGCACCTTGGCGACACCGGCGAGATCGACCCGCGGCGTGATGTCGACCAGCACCAGCGCGGCGAAGATCGGATGCTTTGCTTCGCCGGCCGCGAGCA
>Ga0137415_10000996_pt1 | contig 27911 bp, 24 predicted proteins | sample CZODoug3_1_1_16f_FD_183082 | JGI IMG/M metagenome (GOLD analysis project Ga0137415, IMG submission 183082) | Vadose zone soil fungal communities from Angelo Coast Range Reserve, California, USA - CZODoug3_1_1_16fungal (Hybrid Assembly) | ecosystem: Environmental > Terrestrial > Soil > Vadose...
GCCGACGGCGAGTATCTCGAGCTCGACCTGGAGTACACCGGATACCGGGCGCCGGCCGTGTCGACCACCCAGGTGCCGTCCGGGATCGAGGTCGTCAGCCACTTCGACCAGACCGCTGCCGTACATGGCCAGATCACCGTGGCCGGCGAGCGGATCGACGTCGATGTCATCGGCCACCGCGACCGCAGTTGGTACCACCGTCCGGACAATCGCACCCGGCGATCGGCGTCGCTGTGCTTCGGCGATCTCTCGCCCGACGACGGGTTCGTGTTCTTCCGGGCGTTGACGCTGCTGGGGTCCGGGCCCGACGCCGGGGCGGTCGGCGGGCACCTTCTGCGCGACGGCGTGAGCGCCCCGATCGCCGCCGCGTCGCGACGCGTGGTCGAACGGGTGACCGGCCGGCCGCGCCGCTACGAGATCGCGTTGGAGGACACGCTCGGGCGCACGCTCGAGGCCGACGGGCGGGCGCTGAACAACTTCGCCTTCCAGTGCTCGCCGCCGGTCTTCGCCTGGTTCAGCCTGATCGAGTGGACGACCGATCACGGCACGTACTACGGCGAGGACCAGGAAGCGCACAGCAGCCAGAACACGCGCGCGGAACTGGCTGCCCCTTGACCGCCCCCACCCCCGACGTCCTGCGGTGGATCGAGCGGGTCACCGGCGGCACCGTGCTCGGCTCCGAGCGGTTCACCCGCGGCCGCGAGACGTGGTGGGTGGACGTCGGCTCCGTGGACGGAGAGCGGCGATGGATGCTCAAGGGCCGACGGGTTCCGGCGGCGGTCGCTGCTCGTTCGCGCATCCTGACCGACTTCGGGCCGGGACGGGAGGCGGCCGCGATCGGGGCGCTGGCCGGGCAGGGCATCCCGGTGCCCGAACTCGGCGGGTACCACGCTGAGGCCGGCGTGGTGCTGATGGAGCGCATGCCGGGGTCGGCGCTGCTGCAGCGGGTGGGCGAATCGGGTCGCCGGGCGACCGTGCGCGACTACGCCGGCCATCTGGCTCGCCTGCACCAGCTCTCCCCGTCCGACCTGACGATCCGCCCGGCGATGCCCGTGCCCGGCGACGCCCGCACCATGGCGCTCGGTGGCTGGCTGGCCTCGGCCGAAGCCGATGCGGTCACCGCCGCCCCCCGGCTGCGGCAGGCCGAGCCGCTGCACGATCTCGCCCGCTGGTGGCTGCACGCGAACGTGCCGGACGGCCGCGGCCTGGAACACGTGCGCTTGCTGCACGGGGACGCCGGCGTCAACAACTTCCTCTTCCAGGACGAGGCGGTCACCGCGCTCATCGACTGGGAACTGGCCCTGCTGGGCGACCCGATGTCCGACCTCGGCAACGCGCGATACCGCGAGGCCCTCTACCCGACGGGCACCTACCCGGACCTGATCGCCGAGTACGAGCGAGTCAGCGGCTCCCCGGTCGACCGAGGCGCGATCGCCTACTACGCCGCGGTGTCCGGGCTGATGCTGTCGCTCGGCATGGTCGCCAACGTGCAACGCCCGCGCCCGTCCCAGCCGGAGGCGGTGGCCCGGCTGTGGCAGGACGCCCTGGCTCGGGTCATCGTGTCCGAGGCCATCGCCGAGGCCACGGGCATCGACCTGCAGCCCGTCGAGTTCGACGAGCCGCCGGCGTCGAGCTACGCACCGCTGGCCGAACTGCTGGTGGCGCGCCTCGACCGCAGCGCCGCGGTCGCGGACGCCGGCCAGGACGCCGCCGAGGCACGGGGCTACGTCCAGCTCGCGCGCGCCGTCGAGGGACTGCTGTCGCGCAGTGCCGCTCTCGACGCGGGCACGCTGGCCGACGCCGCGACGGTTCTCGGACGGCGTCCGGCCGATGTCCCGGCGGCGATGAACGACCTGGCCGCGCTCGTCCGCGCCGACCCGCAGCGTCATTTCGAACGACTGCTGCCGGTGCTCGCGGCCGACGCGCGACGTCGTCTGGTCGCGCTGGCGCCACTGCAGGCGGCCGAGATCTGGGAGGACGCCCAGCCGGTGGTCGACGCGACCGTGTCGCCCCGCTCGGGGCCGGTCCTGCCGTCCTTCGACAGACCTTCCTAAACCAAACACTGTCGGGTAATCTCCGAGCGTGGCCTCCGAGATCGTGCTCGACATCCAGGCGCCGGTCGCCACGATCCGAATCGCCCGCGGCGCCAAGCGCAACGCGATCACCTCGGACATGTACGCCACTCTCGCGTCATCGCTGGAGACAGTGGCCAAACGTGAGGACGTGCGCGTGGTCGTCCTTACCGGTACGGACGGCAGCTTCACCGCGGGCAACGACCTGCGCGACATGGCCGAGAATCCTGACTCCGGGCCCGACTCGCCGCCGAGCCGATTCCTGCGGGCGCTGCTCGCGGTGCCGCAGGTGATCGTCGTGGCGGTCGACGGCCCGGCCATCGGTATCGGCAGCACGGTGCTGCTGCACGCCGACCTCGTGTACGCGACGCGGTCCAGCGTGTTCCGGATGCCGTTCGTCTCGCTCGGTCTCGTCCCGGAGGCGGCGTCGACCTACCTGCTCCCGACGCTGGTCGGGCACCCGGTGGCCGCCGAGCTGCTGCTACTGGGCCGGGTCTTCAGCGCCGACGAGGCAATGTCCTGGCGACTGGTCAACGAGGTGTTGCCCGACGAGGCCGCGCTGCGGGATCGGGTCGACGAGGTCGTCGCGGCCCTGGCGGCACAGCCATCGGCAGCCTTGCTGAGTACCCGCCGGCTGTTGCTGGCCTATCGCGAGGCTCCGGTCCGCCGACGGTTGGACGAGGACGCGGCGCTGCTGCGCGAGCTCGCGGCCGCCCGTCAGAACAGAGTGGCCCGATGACGGGCGCAGAGCGCTATCCGCTGACATTCTCGCCGTTCACGATCAAGACGGTGACGATGCGCAATCGCATCGTCCGCACGTCCATGGGTAGCGGGATGACGGTCGGGGGCCTGGTCACCGACGACGTCATCGCGTGGCACGTCGCTCGCGCCCGCGGTGGAGTGGGCCTCGGGTTCAGCGACCCGGGGGAGGTGCACTGGAGCTCGCCCGCCTTCCTCAAGAACACCAGCGACCAGGTCGTCGAGGGCATGCGGCGGCTGACCGACGCGGTGCACGCCGAGGGCATGCAGATGTTCGAGCAACTGATGCACGGCGGGGCCACCAACATCCCGCAGGACGGCTCGTCGCCGTGGTCGGCCTCGGCCGTGCCCGACCCCGGCCTCGGGATGGTCCCGCGGCCGATGACCCGGTGGATGATCGACGAGGTCACCGCCGGGTTCGTCGACGCGGCCCGGCGAGCCCGCGAGGGCGGCATGGACGGCGTCGAGATCCACGCCGGTCATGGGTATCTGTTCAGCTCGTTCCTGTCCCGCGCCACCAACTACCGTACCGATGAGTACGGAGGCTCGTTCGACAACCGCATGCGCTTCCTGCGCGAGGTCCTGGCCGCCGTGCGCGAGGGCGTCGGCCCCGACTACGTAGTCGGGGTGCGGCTCTCGCCCGACATGGCGGAGCGGCAGAACGACGGCGATGACGTGCGTGACTTCGCCGTGGAGCTCGAGGCCGCCGGGCTGGTCGACTTCGTCGATCTGTCGCTCGGCAGCCACTACGGCCGCGACCTGCTCATGGGCGGCGTCCACGAGCGGTCCGGCTACCAGCTGGCCGTGACCGGCGACATCGCCCGCAAGCTGCGCCTGCCGACGATCGTGACCGGTCGGATGACCTCGGTCGCGCAAGTCGAGGCCGTGCTGGCCGACCGGGTGGCCGACCTGGTCGGGATGATGCGCGCGACCATCGCCGATCCCGATCTCGTCCGCAAGACGGTCGAGGGCCGCGAGGACGAGATCCGCCCGTGCATCGCGTGCAACCAGGCGTGCGCGGGCGGCCTCAACAGCCGGGGCCGGGTCACCTGCACCGTGAACCCCGCGGCCGGGCGCGAGATCCGTTTCGGTGACGACTCGCTGCGTACCGGGCAGCCGCGGCGGGTCGTGGTCGTCGGCGGCGGACCGGCCGGCGTCGAGGCGGCGCGTTCGGCCGCCGTGGCCGGCCACGACGTGGTGCTGCTCGAGGCGGCCGACGAACTCGGTGGGCAGCTGCGGCTCGTCCGTCGATCGCCGTACCGCAGCGAGGTCGCCGACCTGATCCCGTACTACGCGACGGCGCTGGGCAAGGTCGGCGTCGACGTGCGCCTCGGGGTCACCGCCGATCTGGACGCGGTGCGCGCGCTGGCCCCGGACGCGGTCATCGTCGCGACCGGCAGCCGCCCCCGCCGCGACGGATTCCAGACCCTGCACCCGTGGGGTCCGCCCGACGGGTTCGACAGCGTCGAGGTGTTCACCAGCTGGGACGTGCTGGGCCAGGCGTCGCTCGGGCACCGGGTGCTGCTACTCGACGAGCTCGGGCACTACGAATCCCTCGACGTCGCCGAGCGGCTGACCGACAGCGGTCACCAGGTGCATTGGGTGACTCGCTTCTCGGCCATTGCCGCGAACCTGGAGATGCGCTGGGAGATGATCGGCGGCCCGCATGCCCGCCGGCTCTACGCCCAGGACTTCCGCTTCTACCCGCGTCGTGTAGTCCGCGAGCTGCAGCCGGGCCAGGCCCGCATCGTGCCGATCGAGGCGGCAGATCGCGACGAGCTCATCGAGGTCGACTCGTTCGTCTTCCTGTCCGGCAACGTCGCCGAGGCGGCGCTGTACGAGCAGCTGCGCGGCGCCGGCATCGAGGCTCGGCTGGTCGGTGATGCGGTCGGTCCGCGCTTGCTCGAGGCCGCGACGTTCGAAGGGCAGCTGGCCGTGCGCTCGCTCGAACCGGGTTGGCAACGTCCAGCTGGGCTGCGCTTCGGCCAGACCGGCAGCGCGATCTGAAGGAGTACCGATGGCGATCATGATTGACGCTGTGCTGGACGGCGTGCCGCTCGCCGACGTGGGCGGTACGGCCGCCGATGCTGAACGGGCCGGTGCGGCCGGGGCCTGGATCGGGGAGGTGAACACCGATCCGTTCCTCACCGTCGCGATGGCGGCCGAACACACCGAACGCCTGCAAGTCGGCACCTCGGTCGCGATCGCGTTCGCGCGTTCGCCGATGACCGTTGCCATGACCGCCCACGAGGTGCAGGGGCTCAGCGACGGCCGGTTGCTGCTCGGGCTGGGCACCCAGGTCAAGGCGCACGTGACGCGGCGCTTCTCGATGCCCTGGTCGCGCCCGGCGGCCCGGATGCGCGAATACGTACTGGCCCTGCACGCGATCTGGGACGCCTGGCGGGAGGGCACTCGCCTCGATTTCGCCGGCGAGTTCTACACGCACACGCTGATGAGCCCGATGTTCGTACCCGCGCCCCACAGCCTCGACGATCCGAAGATCATCGTTGCCGGGGTTGGGGAGCGCATGGTCCAGGTGGCCGGCGAGGTCGGCGACGGGCTGTTCGTGCATCCGTTCTCCAGCCCCGAGTACGTGGCCACGCACATCCTGCCCTCGTTCGAGGCCGGCGCCAAGGAGGGCGGCCGCAGCCGGGCCGACCTGATCGTCGCCGGCGCCTTGCTCACCGCGACCGGCCAGACGCCTGAGGCGATCGCGGCCGCCACCGCCGACGCGCGCCGGCAGGTGGCGTTCTACGCGTCGACGCCCGCGTACCGGGCCGTGCTCGACACGCACGGGTGGGGCGAGGTGCAGGACGAGGTCGCCACCCTGGTCCGCGCCGGCCGGTGGAACGACCTCGGCTCGGTACTGAGCGACGAGATGCTGCACGCGTTCGCGCTGGTCGGCCCACCGGTCGAGGTGGCCCGGCAACTGCACCAGCGGTGGGACGGCGTGTTCGACCGGGTCAGCCTCGTCGCGCCCAACGGTGTGGACCCGGCGAGCTGGAAGCAGATCCACGACGCAGTCGCCGCCTGATGCTTTTCCGAAGTTTGTCCGTGCACCTTTCCGAAGTTGTCCGCGCTTCGCGGCGCCATAGCCCCGCGACGCGCGGACAACTCGGTCTTGGACCGGCACGGGATCCTCAGACGGGCTCTTGTCCGAAGAACCAATTGCCGTTAGGTTAATGAGGTGTCCACGACCATGCTCATCGCGGATCCCGCTCGCGGCGACGCCGCCGGTGGGGCCGGCGAGGACCGCGCGCCGGTCCTGGAACTCGACGGGCTCACCGCCGGGTACGGCGATCTCGCCGCGGTGCGCGACGTATGCGTGCGCGTCCATCCGGGCGAGGTCGTCACGCTGTTCGGTCCGAACGGCGCCGGCAAGACCACGACGCTGCTCGGCGCGGTCGGCGTTCTGCCCCGCATGCGCGGTGTCGTTCGGTGGCGCGGTGAGGTCACCCGCAAGCCGCTGCACCACCTCGCGCGCAACGGCCTCGCGTTCGTGCCCGAGGAGCGTTCGATCATCTCCGGACTCACCGCCCGCGACAATCTGCGGCTGGGGCGCGGCAGTGTCGACGCCGCGCTGAAACACTTCCCGGAACTGGAAGAGATCCTGGGCCGTAAGGCCGGGCTGCTGTCCGGTGGGCAGCAGCAGATGCTGACCCTCGCCCGCGCGCTCGCCTCGGAGCCGACGGCGCTACTGATCGACGAGCTCTCCCTCGGGCTGGCGCCGCTGATCGTCGAGCGGCTGCTGAACGCCGTGCGGGCGGCCGCGGACGAGTCGCAGGTCGCGGTGCTGCTCGTCGAGCAGCAGGCGCGTCGGGCGCTGTCGGTGGCCGATCGTTGGTACCTGCTGAACAACGGTGTTGTCGTGACCGAGGGCACGGCCGCCGGCGGCGCCGAGGCCCTCGAATCGGCTTATCTGAAGGGCATGACCGGCCAGCCGGATCGATCTGAATCCCCGGGCACCTAACAAACCAAACACTGTTAGGATATGCTGCGGTGACGATTCGCATTGAAGAGAGGCTTGCTCATGAAGCTGTCGGTGATGACCCTCGGAGATCTGGTCGCCGACCCGGTCACCGGCCATCGGCCCACGCCCGTCGAACGGCATCGCGACATCGTCGATACCGCGGTGCTGGCTGAACAGGCCGGATTCCACGGCATCAACATCGGCGAGCATCACGGCCTGGACTACATCTTCTCCGCCCCGCCGGTGATCCTCTCGGCGATCGGGGCACGGACCGAGACCTTGAACCTGTCCACCGCGGTCACGCTGATGGCCAACCTCGACGCGTGGCGCGCCGCTGAGGACTACTCGACGGTCGACAACCTGACCGGCGGCGGTCGGGTCGAGATAGTCGCCGGGCGCGGCAACTTCTTCGCCTCGACGTACACGCTGTTCGGACAGGCACTCGACGAGTCTCGGGCCCGGTTCGACGAGAACATCGACCTGCTCGCCGAGCTGTGGCACGGCGAACCCGTCACCTGGCAAGGCAAGTTCCGTGCACCGATCGACGGCCAGCGGCTCCAACCCCCGCCGGTGAACACCGAGCGGGTACCGCTGTGGATCGGCGGCGGCAGCTCGCCGGAGTCCGCCGAGCTCGCCGCCCGTCTCGGCCTCGGGCTCATGCTGCCCAGCGCCTTCGGCAACCCGGCGACGTTCCGCAAGGTCGTCGACGTTTACAAGGAGCGGTTCGCGGACGCCGGCCACGCGCACGAGCCGAAGGTCGGCGCCTGCTGGCACGCGAACATCGCCCCGACCAGCCAGGGCGCGGTCAAGGGCTGGGAGCCGAGGTACCGCTACTACTTCGAGTTCATGCGGGACCTGCTCGCGAAGGTGAATCCGGAGCTGCCCAACTTCCTCAAGCCGTTCGACTACGACTGGCTGCGCACCCAGGGCCCGGCGATCGTCGGCAGTCCGGACGAGTTCGTGGAGCGCCTGACCAAGGTGAGCGAGATGCTCGACTGCGACACGAACCTGCTCTACATGGACATGGGCGGCCTGCCCACCGGCGAGTTCCGCGAGCAGATCGAGCTGATCGGCGAGCAGGTGATCCCGGCCCTGCCGTGACCGACGACCTCGGCCGGCTCGTGCGCGAGCTGGTCGACCGGACCGCGATCACCGACGTGCTCCTGCGGTACTGCCGGGGCGCCGATCGCTGCGACGAGGACCTGATCCGCAGTGCGTACCACCCGGGCGCGCTCGACGATCACGGCCGCTTCAGCGGCTCGGCGCAGGACTTCGCCGGCTGGGTGGTCGGCGTTCTCCGCGAAACCTCGCTGGCCACGCAGCACACGCTGGCCAACGTCCTGATCGAACTCCGGGGCGAGAGCGCGGACGTCGAATCGTCTTTCGTCGCCTACCACCTCAAGCGCGACGACGCCGGTGAGCGGGTCGAGGTGTTCGGCGGCCGTTATGTCGACCGGTTCGAGCGGCGTAACGACGACTGGCGCATCGCCACGCGGACAGTCGTGCACGACTGGTCGACCGTCCTGCGCGGTGGCGCGTTCCCGCATCGGGAGAGCTACGTGCAGGGGCGCCGTGATCGCCAGGATGCGGTCTACCGGCCCTAGACCGGCTCCCCGCCCATCACTGTTCGGTAAATCTTCGACGTGCTCTTGACCACATAACCCATCGGCGTTAGGTTACGGCCATCCGACCCGTTGTGAACGGAGACACATGAGCACCTACGCCCGGCGGGGAACGCTCGTTGCCGTTGCTGCTACCGCGCTTGCGCTCGTGGCGGCAGGATGTAGCAGCAACAGCAGCAAGACCAAGAGCAGCGGCGGGTCGTCGTCCGACGACATCGTCCTCGGCGCGACTGCCCCACTGACCAGCGCCGTATACAGCGAGCCAACGCTGAAGACCGGCCTGGAAGCGGCCATCGCGTCGGTGAACGCCGCCGGTGGCGTGGCCGGGCACAAGCTCAAGCTCGACTTCTGCGACAGTCAGTACACCGTCAACGGCGAGCTGAGCTGCGCGCGCAAGTTCGTGTCGGACAAGGTCTCGGTCGCGATGGATCCGTACTTCCTCGCCGACCAGTCCGGCACCGAGGTGACGTTGCTGCAGAAGGCCGGCATCCCGATCTTCGGGTCGCAGGGCCTCTCGCCGGCCGAGCTGAACAACCCCGCCGTGTACCCGCTGGGGAGCGGCCTGCCCGGGTGGACGTTCGGCGCGGTCGGCTCGCTGTTGCAGAACGGGGTCAAGAAGATCTCGATCCTGGTCGACACCAATCCGGGCTCGCAGTTCGCGGCGAAGCTGATCCAGGGCGCGGTCCAGTCGGCCGGCATGTCGGCGTCGATCGTCAGCGGCGACCCGAACTCCGACCCGACGTTCGCGACCGCCGCGGCGAAGGCGACATCCGGCGGGGTCGACGGCGTTGCCCTGTTCCCGTCGCCGCTGAGCGTCCCGAAGATGATCGGGGCACTGAAGCAGGGCGGCTACACCGGCAAGATCTCCCTGCCGACCGTGATCTTCTCCCAGCAGGTGATCACCGCGTTGGGCTCGGCGGCGGACGGGGTGCTGGCCGACAGCCAAGTCTCCCTGCTCACCGACACCGCGAACCCGGGCGTCACCAAGTACCTCGCCGATATCAAGCAGTACGGCAAGAACGACCCGACCGACGCATCGATCTTCGCGTGGTCGGCCGTTCAGGTGTTCGCCAAGGCGGTAGTTGGCGCGAAGAGCGTCGACGCCAAGGGCATCACGGCCGCGCTGAACTCGGTCAGCACACCGATCGACGTCGGCACCGTGGGTCCCTGGCAGGCCGCCGGCGTGACGTCCCCGCTCAAGGACTTCAGCCGCATCCTCAACCCGACGGTGGCCTACGGCGTCGTGCAGAACGGCAAGCTGGTCTCGAACGGCAAGGGATTCGTGAATCCGTTCACCGAGCTGGCCAGCCTCAACAAGTAGCAGCCGGAACCGGCAATGGAGATCATCCGCTTCGCCTTGCTGGGAGCCGCGACAGGAGCGCTCTACGCGCTCCTGTCGCAGGGTCTCGTGCTGATCTATCGGGGCTCGGGGCTGCTCAACTTCGCTCAGGGCGCGATGGCCATGTTCGGCGCCTACGCGTACTACGAGCTGACCGTACGGCACGGTATGCCCAAGGCGATCGGCCTCGTCGTCGCCCTCGCCCTGTGTGCGGTGCTCGGGGCGCTGCTGCACTTGGTAGTGCTGCGCACCATGCGGCGCGCATCGGCCCTGTCTCGGGTCATCGCCACGCTCGGCATGGTGCTGGTTCTGCAGTCGGTCGCGTTCCTGCGGTTCGGGCACGACCCGCTTCAGGTGCCTTCGCTGCTGCCGTCGCATACCGTGCACGTGTTCTCCGACCAGCTGCCGATCGGTGAGGACCGGATCTGGATCTTCTTCATCTGCCTGGCGCTGAGCATTGGCCTCTACGTCGCGTACCGGTTCACGGCGTTCGGCCGGGTGACGACGGCGGTGGCCGAGAACAACCTGGCCGCATCGACGTTCGGCCTCTCGCCGGATCGGATCGCGGCCGTCAACTGGGCGATCGGGTCGGTGCTCGCGGGGTTGGCCGGCATTCTCATCGCCCCGATCATCTACCTGGAACCGACCAGCCTGGTGCTGCTGGTGATCCCGGCGATGGCGGCGGCGCTGATCGGGGAGTTCCGCTCGTTCCCCATCACGTTCGCCACCGCGCTGCTGTTGGGCATCGCCCAGTCGGAAGTGCAGCGCTACGTGAGCCAGCCCGGGTGGCCCACCGCCGCGCCGTTCCTCGCGGTGATCCTCGTGCTGATCGTGCGCGGCCGCGGCCTGCCGTTACGCAGCTTCGTTCTGGACCGGCTGCCCAGCGTGGGTACCGGACGGGTGCGGCCGGTCGTCGTGCTCGCGCTGTGGGGTGTGGGTGCCTGGGTCACACTGGGGGCGAACGCCGACTGGTCGACGGCGCTCGTGACCACGTTCGGCAGCGCGATCGTGTGCCTGTCCGTGGTGTTGCTGACCGGCTATACCGGCCAGCTGTCCCTGGCCCAGTACGTACTCGCCGGCATCGGTGCGTTCACGGCCGCCCGGTTCGCCGTGCACATGTCGTTCGTACCGGCGCTGCTGCTCGGGACGATCATCACCGCCGCGGTGGGCGCGGTCATCGGGGTGCCGGCGTTGCGCACGCGGGGCGTCACGCTCGCGGTCGCGACGCTCTCGCTGGGGTCGGGGCTGGTCGCCGTCGTGCTCGCCAACCCGAAGTACACCGGCGGCGTCCAGGGCCTGCTGATCCACACCCCGACGCTGTTCGGTTGGAGCCTGGACCCGTTCTTCCATACCCAGCGGTACGCATTCGTCACGATGACGATGTTCGTGCTCATCGGGCTGATGGTGGCGAACGTGCGCCGGGGCGTCACCGGCCGACGGCTGCTCGCCGTCCGGTCCAACGAGCGGGCGGCCGTGTCGCTCGGCGTTCCCGTCGCCTGGGTCAAGACCTACGCGTTCACCCTCGCGGCGGCGATCGCGGCGGTGGGCGGCATCCTGCTCGCCTGCATCCAGCCGTTCGTGCAGGTGAGCACGTTCGACGTCTTCACCTGCATCCTGATCGTCGCCGCCACCGTGACCGGAAGCGTCGGCTACATCCCCGGCGCGCTGCTCGGTTCGCTGATCATCTCCGGCGGTGTGATGTCCAAGCTGTTCAGCAGCTGGTCGAAGGTCAACGACTACCTGCCGCTGATCGGTGGCGTGCTGCTCGTGCTGAGCCTGATGTCGAGCCCGAACGGCCTGTTCGAGATGAACCGCGCAATGCTCGCCCGGGCCTTGGCGCCGCTCGGACGCCGACTCCCGACCTGGCGTCCCGCCGGTTGGGCCGGGCGCATCCTGGGCGTAGCTGGGTTCGGCGCCGTACGCGGCAGCCAGGAGCTGCGCCCGGCGACGGTGACCCGGGTGCCGTCACGCTCGCTCACCGTGGCTGACGTGTCGGTGTCCTTTGGCGGCGTGCACGTGTTGCGCGGGGTGTCACTCGATGTCCACCCGGGCGAGGTGCACGGCCTGATCGGCCCCAACGGGGCCGGCAAGACGACGCTCATCGACGCGATCACCGGATTCGCGCGCGCCCGCTCGGGACGGGTTCACCTGGGCGACGTCGACATCAGCGGCTGGGCGGCGCAGCGCCGCTCGCTGGCCGGGCTGTCGCGATCGTTCCAGTCGCTCGAACTGTTCACCGACATGACGATCCGGGAGAACCTGGCCGTCGCCGGCGATCGGGCGCGGGGCCTGCCGTATCTCACCGACCTGGTCCATCCGGGGCGGATTCGCCTGACGAACGCCGCGCTGGAGGCTCTGCACCAGTTCGAGCTGGACGATCTGGTCGACGCCAAGCCGAGCGAGATCTCCTTCGGCAAGCGCAAGACGGTGGCCATCGCGCGGTCGATCGCGAGCGCGCCGTCGGTGCTGCTGCTCGACGAGCCGGCGGCCGGCCTCGACGACCGGGAAGCAGCCGAACTGGCCACCCTGATCCGCAACCTGGCCGATTCATGGGGCATTGCGGTGCTTCTCGTCGAGCACAACGTCGAGCTGGTCATGTCCATCAGCGACCGGGTGACCGTGCTCGAGTCGGGTCAGGTGCTGACGTCGGGTCGTCCGGACGACGTCCGCACCAACCCGGCCGTCCTCGACGCCTACCTGGGCACCTCGGTCGTCACGACTGGGGCATGAGAAGCGGCGAAACATTGATATAACCAAACACTGTTTGCTAACGTCGAATCATCACGGAGTTCGGAGCCATCAATGACCGAAGCCAAACCGGACGTGTACCACTTCGACAACACCGACCCCGAGCTGTTGCCGCAGCTGTTCTCGACCCTCAACGACATGCGCGAACAGTGCCCGGTGGCGTGGAGCGACGCGTCCGGTGGGTTCTGGGCCCTGACCAAGTACGACGACGTGGTCAAGGCCGCCATGGACCACAAGCACTACACCGTTTCGCAAGGGATCATGATCCCGCCGACCGGAGCCTCGATGCCGGTCATCCCGGCCGAGCTCGATCCGCCCCGGCACACCCAGTTCCGCAAGCTGGCCCTGCCGTTCTTCACCGAGCCGGCGTTGCAGAAGTGGATTCCCGGGTTCCGCAAGATCATCGCCGACGCGTTCGAACCGGTGCTGCCGACCGGGCGGGCCGACCTGGTGACCGACGTCGCGCATCCGGTTCCGGTACTCGCCATCTCGCTGGTGCTCGGCCTGCTGGGCGAGGACTGGCGGCGCATCCGTGAGCTCGCCGCGGCATTCATCCAGGCGACCGGGAAGCCGGAGCTGGCCCACCAGAAGGCGGCTGAACTCGAGGCATACCTCCAGGAGCAGATCGACGCGCGCCGGGGCCGGCCGGTCACCGACATCCTCGGTTCGCTCGTCAACGCCGAGATCGACGGGCAGCCCGCGGACAACCGCGAGATCCTCGGCCTCACCCAGCTGATCGTCGTCGCCGGCCACGAGACGACCGTGAACGGCATCGCCACCCTGACCTACCGGGTCGTGACCGAGCCCGGGTTGCGCGAGCGCCTGCTCGACGACCGCTCGATCATGCATTCGGTGATCGACGAGACGCTGCGGCTGCATCCACCCGTCTGGAACATGGGCCGGACCATCGCCGACGAGACCGAGGTTCGGGGTCGGGCGCTGTGTCCGGGCGAGAAGTTGATTCTCGTGTACGGGGCGGCCAACCGAGACCCGGACCGGTTCCCCGAGCCGGAGAAGTTCCTCGTCGGCCGCGAGAACAACCAGCACCTGACGTTCGGCAGCGGCCGGCACCGCTGCCTGGGCGAGCCGCTGGCCAAGCTCGAGCTGACCCTCGCGCTCGAATACATCCTCGACAACCTGCCCGACGTCGCGCTCGACGGTGAGCCGGTCTGGGGCGGGGGCACCAACCAGCACGGGCTGCGCTCGCTGCCGGTGAAGTTCACACCGCGTATCAGCTGATCCCTACGAAGGAGCCGGACATGGTCAAGACGGTCGAGGAGATCCTCGAGCACGCCGACGTGTTCGATCAGGACCAGCGCGAGAACTTCGTCGACGCGCTCGCGGCGGCCCGCAAGCGCTGCCCGGTGTTGCACACCGAGGCCGACGGCGGCTATCACCTCGTGACGCGCTACGACGATGTCCGCACGGTGTGCGAGCACCCGGAGATCTACAGCTCGCAGGCGCCGGCGATCAAGGGCGCGCTGCCGGTGCGGCTGCTGCCGCTGGACGCCGACCCGCCCGAGCACCGCCGCATCCGACAGCTGCTGAACCCCTACTTCTCGCGCAGCTTCCTGATGCGCTACGAGCAGGACATGCGCGACGTCGCCCGCGCCGCCATCGCCAAGGTCATCGACTCGGGCGAGATGGAGTTCGTCCACGACTACGCCATCCCGTTCAGCGCCGGATCGCTGGCCCGGATCGTGCTCGTCACCGAGAACCAGGACCTGGTCGACCGCGGGGTCGCGGCGGTGAAGCGGACGGCGGTCGAGAGCACGCCGGAGACCTTCTCCGCCGTGGCCGCAATCGCGATGGAGGCGATGGCCGAGGTCGAGGCGGCCCCGCCCGGCCGCGAGGACGTCCTGGCCGCGATCGTGCGGGCCGAGATCGACGGTGAGCCGCTCTCGACCGAGCACCGGCTGGGCATCATCACCACGCTGTTCCTCGGCGGTCTGGACACGACCCGGGGCATGCTGGTCAACATCGCCCGGCACGTCGCTAGCGATCCGGCGATCGAGCGCCGGCTGCGCGACACCGACTGGGCCCGCGGCGCGATGGACGAGTTCCTGCGCTTCGAGCCGACGGTCGGCTTCATGGCCCGCACGGTCATGCAGGACACCGAACTGAACGGCGTCGCGATGGTGCCGGGTGACCGGGTCGTCGTCGCGTTCTACTCGGCCAACCGCGACGAGGAACGATTCGAACACCCCGACCAGCTCGACCTCGACCGCGTCGGCAACGCCCATGCCGCGTTCGGGCTGGGCATTCACCGATGCCTCGGCCTGAACTTCGCGCGCATCCAGCTGAGCATCGCGTTCGAGGAACTGCTCGCGGCGACGCAGAACTTCCGACTCACCCCCGGCGCTCCGATGCCGTTGCAGATGGGCATCCCGTTGAACAGCCCCGATCTACTGCACCTGCAGTTCGATCGTCGATGACCCAACCGAGCCTCGTCGATTGGGAGTACTGGCACAACGTCTGGCCCACTCGGCGGGTGCTGGTGACTCGCGGCAACGCGGCCGACGGCTTCCCCCGGCCGCTGACCCCGCTGACCCAAGACTTGGTCCTGATCTTCGAGAACTCCGGCGTGCACGACTTCCTCGAGAAGTGCCTCAAGGTGCGCAAGCCCGGGGGGCCCCGTCCGCCGTTCTGGATGGCGTTCTGGGGTTACGTCGCGGTCGACGCCGACCAGCACGCCGACCTGGGTGACGCCATGCCGGGCAACTCGCGCCGGGCGACGCTGCAGCGCTACTCGAACCTGAAGCCCGACCCCGCGCAGACCGACACCTCCCGCCGGCTGCGTGACGTCCCGCGGCGGAGCGCCGTGACGATGCGCATGATCCGCAGCGGACGCCGGGCCCCCCGCCGCATCGAGGATCAGCTGGCCACCATCCGCGGGCTGCGGCGCGACCCGGCTCGCGTGGACGAACGAGAGTGCCGGCGCTGGATCGACGACCTGGAGGCCGTCCACAGCGCGGCCTGGGAGACGCTGCTCATCGGCGCGGGGATAGCCGGCACCGCGTTCACGTTCACCACCCGGCTGCTGAGCTGGGCCACCCGCGGCCGGGCCGGCGACCTGGCCAACCGGCTGCACGTCGGCATCGGCAACAGCGAGAGCGCCGAGATGGGCCACACGGTGCGCCGCCTCGCCGAGCACGCCCGCTCGCACGCCGCCGTGGGTGCGGCGCTCGGACGTCCCGTCGACGAGGTCCTGGCGACCGACGCTTCCTTCGCGGAGCTGTTCGCCGCCGCCCTGGAGCGGTTCGGCTTCCACACCGCGCCCGAGCTGGAGCTGGCTCAGCCGACCTGGCGCCAGGAACCCCGCCAGTTGCTCGACCTCGTCGCCCGTGAGTACGCCCGCCCGTCCGAGGCGGCCGAGACCGCGCAGTCCACCCGGCGGCAGGCCGAGGCCGACCTGCGGGCCCAGGTGCCGGCGTTCGCCCGGCTGCCGATCCGGCTCGCGCTGCGCGGGTCGCGGCACATGATGGGCGTGCGCGAGAACTCCAAGGCGCCGGCCGTATTGATCTTCGACGAGCTACGGCGGATGCTCGAAGGGGCCGGTCCGCTGCTGGTGGCGCGGGGCGTGATCGCCGAGCCCGGCGACGCGCTGTACCTGCGCTACGCCGAGCTCAAGGCCGTGCTCGCCGGCGCCGACGGACCCGGGCCGGCCGAGATCGACGAGCGCAAGCTGGCGCTGCAGCGGTGCAACCAGGTCACGCTGCCCGACCTGTTCGAGGCCGAACCGGGATGGGTCGGCCTGCCCTCGGCGGAAGCCATCCGTTCTCGCGGCATGCTGCCGCCGGTGCCGGCGTCGGCCGACGACTCGGTGATCCGCGGCGTGGCCGCCTCGCCCGGACGGGTCACCGCCACCGTCCGGGTGCTCTCGGACCCGTTCGACGACTTCGAGCCCGGCGACGTGCTGGTGACCCGGACCGTCGACCCGGGCTGGGCGGCCGCCCTGGCCAGCGCCGGCGGGGTCGTGCTCGACATCGGCGGCCCGATGTCGCACGGCGCGATGGTCGCCCGCGAGCTGGGCGTGCCGTGCGTCGTCGGCACCAAGGTCGCGACGACCCGGCTGGTGAACGGCATGACGGTCACCCTGGACGGCTCGTCCGGCGAGGTTCACATCCACTGAAAGGTTCGCTCAGGCATGGCCCACGAATACGCGTACGAGGACGAAGGCACCCACCCGGACAACGGTCACGAGTGGTGGCAGGAGAGCGTGTTCCTGCACTGGTTCGACCGCGACCGCGGGGTCGGCGGCGTGCACCGGCTGGGCCACGAGCCCAACCGCGACGGCGGCCGAAACGCCTTGCAGTGCGGGGTGTTCACCACCGACGGCACCCGCTATCGCCGCGACGACTACCAGCTGCCGATCGCCACGCCGCAGTCACCGCGCGGCTTTCGCTCCGGGGGCAGCACGTGGAACGTCGACGGCTCGGGTCCGCGCCTGGAGGTGCACGAGCCGGGCCTGGACCTCGAGCTCGACATCAGCAACTTCTACCCGCTGACCAGCTTCTTCCCGGCCAAGGGCTCGCTGGTCGACGACTTCGCGAAGAACCACTACGAGACGTCCGGACGGGTCACCGGCAGCGTCGTGCTCGACGGACGCCGCTTCGAGGTCGACGGCCTGTGCCACCGCGACCACTCGTGGGGCACCCGGCTGCCGAGCACGCTGCTCAGCCACCGTTGGGTGTCGGGCACGTTCGGCCCCCGGCTGTCGTTCGGGTCGGTCATGTGGCACGCGATCGACGGCTCGTTCGTCAAGACCGGATACGTCGTGCGCGACGGCGAGGTCACCCTGGCCCGCGACATGGACGTCGTGGTGTGGCTGGAGATGGACGGGCTGACCGGCCGGGGCGCCGAGGCCACCTGGTACCTGGAGACCGGCGAGGAACTGCATCTGGTCGCGCGCGCCATCGACGGCTACGTCTGCCACAAGCACAACGTCTTCTACGTCGACACGCTCTGCGTGGTCGAGCACGAGGGCCAGATCGGCTACTGCGACGTGGAGATGAGCAACAACGCCCGCGCCGGCACCGCCGATGTCACCCTGGCGCTGGCCGCGAACATCACCGACGGCATCAGCAAGCGGGGCTGATCTGGGCGCGCCAGCGGGCGATCTCGGCCAGATCGGGGTCGTCGGCGGCGGTAGGGGCCACGATGGGCAGGACGCCGGCGTAGACCCGTCCGGCGCCGCCGTCGACGGTGACGAGCCGGCCGGCCAGCCCGGTCACGGTGCCCGGTCCGCAGCCGACGACGCAGGTGCGTCCGAGCTCGCGGCTGACCACCGCGGCGTGCGAGGTGGCCCCGCCCAGCTCGGTGATCACCGCCGTCGCGGCGATCATCCCGTGGATGTCGTCCGGGTCGGTGGTCGCCGTCGCCAGCACGACACCCTCGTCCGCGCGCTCCTCGGCTTCGAACGCGCTCGTGACGACGACGCCGGACGCGATGCCCGGGCTGGCCGGCTCACCCGTGGCCAGCACCGTGGCCCCGTTCGCGTCGATCCGGGGACGCGTCAGCGTGGCGAGGTCGTCGTCGGAGAACCGCGTCAACGCCTCGTCTCGGCTGAGCCGACCCTCGCGGTGCAGGGCCACGGCGATGCGGACGGCGGCCTCGGGGGAACGCTTGGCGGCCCGGGTCTGCAGCAGCCACAGCGCGCCGTCCTCGACGGTGAACTCGATGTCCTGCACCTCGCGGGCGTCGCGCTCGAGCGTCTGGGCGGCCGCCAGGAGCTGGTCGTGCACGGTCGGCATCGCCTGCGCCAGCTCGTCCAGGGCGGCCGGGTCGGCCCGCCCGGACACGACGTCCTCGCCCTGCCCGCCGGCCAGCCATTCCCCGAACGGCGCCGGCGATCCGTCGAGCGGGGTGCGGGTGAACAGCACACCCGTCCCGGACGCCTCGGCGCCGTTGCCGAACACCATCGCCTGGACGGTCACCGCCGTCCCGCCGTCGTCGGGCAGGCCGTGGTGGCGGCGGTAGGCCACGGCGCGGGGGGAGTCCCAGGAACGGAACACCGCCTCGACAGCGGCGATCAGCTGGGCGCGGGCGTCGGGGGGCGGGGCGGCGCCGACGATGCGGGCGTACAGCTCGGCGAACCGGCGCCGCACGTCCGCGGCGAACGCCTCGCCCCGCTCGCCGGCCAGCGCTTTGAGCGTGTCCTCGGTCGTGCCGATGTTGAGGACGGTGTCCATCATCCCGGGCATGCTCTGCGCGGCGCCGGAGCGCACCGACACGAACAGCGGCCGGTCAGCGGCGCCGAAACCACGACCGAGCTCGGCCTCCAGCCATCGCATCCCGTCGGCCAGCGCGGTCAGCGCGGTCTCCGGCAGGGCACCGGCCGCGATCGTGGCCGGGCCCAGCGCCGTCGGCAGGGTGAACGCCGGTGGCACCGGCAAGCCCAGCCGGCGCAGGTGATTCACCGACCACGCCTTGCCGCCGACCTCGGCCCGATCGAGTTCGACCGTGCCGTCCAGGTAGATCGGCAGTGTCACTGTGATACCTCGCTCATTCGGCCCGTCCGGCCATCGCCTCGGCTTCGCGGTCGCGGCCGAGCAGCCCGAGCAGGTCCTCGTGCAGCTCGAACCAGACCTGGTGGTAGCTGTCGGCCAGCGGGTTCGCCACGAAGCGGGTGTCGCCCTGCTCGACGGCGCGCGCCGCCGCCCCCAGCCGTACCGGGTAGTGGCCCAGCCGCGGGACGGCGGTCGCCAGCTCGTCGAGCAGGCCGCTCGCGTCGTCGTGGGCTTGTTGCAATCGGGCGATCGCCTCGGCGTCATAGGCCGGGTCGGCGTGGTCGTTCGGCGTGCCGTCCGGACGCAGCTGCCAGGCCGAGATCGTCGCCTTCAGCTCACTGTTGTGCGGGTCGAACCGGGCATACAGGCGCTCCAGCAGCCGCACGTCGGCGGCGTCGCGCTCAGCGGCGATCAGGCGGGCGAGCTCGTCGCGGCCCGCGGGCGTGAGCCGTCCCCCGGCCGGTCCACCCTGCAGGTACCCGGCCTGTTCCAGCGCGGCGACGCCGGCCTCGGCGTCGGCGCTGAACAGCTGCGCGACCGCCAGGGTCAACCGACCCTTCAGCCGCGCGGCCTGTAGCAGCACCAGGGCGTCGGTCATGCCGGTACCGTCGCCGGCTGCTCGCTCGCCTCGGTGAGCGCGGCCAGGAAAGCGCCGTACAGCCGCTCGAACGTCGCCGCCGTCCGGGCCTCGTCGCTGTCGGCGTCCGCGTCGAAGTCGCCGGACCACTGCACGAAGCTCGCTCCCGTCGTGGTGACCGGGTGCACGGTCACGGCGCCGACGTAGCGGTGCACGCGGAACGGGGTGTCGCCGACGAACGTGTAGGCGAAGTGCCGGGCCAGGTCGTCGCGGGCCAAGAGCTGCTCGTCGACCTCGCTGCCGTCAGACAGGGTGAGGTGGCGGACGCTGCCGACCGGGCCACCCTCGCCGCCCGGAGTCATCCGGGTGGCGACGATGCGCGGCAGCCAGGTGTGCCAACCGGTGAAGTCGGCGATGCGCGCCCAGACCTCGTCGGCCGGGGCGTTGATGACCGTGCTCACGAGTGCGACCGACATGAACGAGAACCTCCAAGGCTGACTGGTTGCTAGCGTAACCGGACAGCGTTAGGTTATGGAAGTATGAGGCTGGGATTGCTCGGGGTGTGGAGTCCGGGGCTGCGCGATCGCGACAGCGTCCGCGTAGCTGACGCCGCCGCCGAATTGGAAGAACTCGGTTACGGCACGCTGTGGTTCCCGGCCGGCCGGGACCGGGGCTTCGAGATCGGCGCCGCCTTGCTCGCGGCGACGCGATCGGTCACGGTGGCCACCGGCATCCTGAGCGTCTGGAACACGTCGGCCGAGGAGGCCCGGGCCGGTTTCGCCGACCTGGAACGCGTCGCTCCGGGGCGGTTTCTGATGGGCATCGGCATCAGCCACGCGCCGATCGTGGACCGCGGCGCCCCGAACCGCTACACCCGCCCGATCGAGACGATGAGCGCCTACCTGAGCGCGCTGGACGACGTCCCGCGCGAGCGACGGATCATCGGAGCCCTCGGTCCGCGGATGCTGGCGCTGGCGACGAGGACGTCGCTCGGCACGCATCCGTACCTGATCACGGCGGAGAACACCGCGAAGATCCGCGCCGAGATCGGCCCGGATCCGGTGGTTGCGCCGGAGCTGGGTGTCGTGCTCGACACCGATCCCGACCGCGCCCGAGGCATCGCCCGCGAGCACCTCTCGACGTATCTCGTGCTTCCCAACTACGTCAACAACTGGCTCCGGACGGGCTTCACGCCCGACGATGTCGAGCACGGCGGCAGCGACCGGCTGGTCGACGCGCTGATCGCGTGGGGCTCGCCGGATCAGGTGGCCGCGCGGATCCAGGAGCATCGCGCGGCCGGCGCCGACCATGTTTGCGTGCAGGTGCTGGGGGGCGAGGCGCCGCTACCGCTGCCGCAATGGCGGGCCCTGGCTGCGGCAGCAACGTGACGACCCACCAGGCATCCGCCGCGTTCGATGCGCTGGTGCGGGACGTGCTGCCCGTGGTCAGCACCGGCGACGACACGTTCACCGGCGCTCGTCCGGCCGAGTCCTTCGACCGCATCTACGGCGGCGAGACGGCCGCCCAGGGCCTGCGGGCCGCGGCGCTGACCGTCGAGCCGGGCAAGCTCGCGCACTCGCTGCACGTGACGTACCTGCGGATCGGTGATCCGCGCCGTCCGGTCGAGTACACCGTCGAGCGGCTGCGCGACTCGCGCACGTTCAGCACCCGCTGGGTGAAGGCGAGCCAGGACGCGCGGCTCGTCGCCACGATGACCGCGTCGTTCCAGCCCGAGCAGCGGGGCTTCGAGCACGCGGTCGCGCCCCGATCGCCGATCGACAGGTTGGCTGTTCCCGAGTCGCTGCCGCGCCGGGAAACCCTGCTGGCGCACGCATTTCCGGTCGACCCGCCGCAGACGGCCCGGGTGCCCTGGCCCATCGACATCCGGTACCTGGACCGCGTGCCGTGGGCGCCCGGTGTCGCCTCCCCGGCGAATCGCATGTGGATGCGCGCGGACGGCATCCTCGGCGACGACCCGCTCGATCACCTCACGGTGCTGGCCTACGCGAGTGACCTGACGATGTTCGAGCCGGTGCTCTACCCGCACGGGGGATCGCCGTGGGCGCTGAGCTGGGAGCGCGTCAGTCGCGGTGACGTTCGGGGCGCCAGCCTCGACCACACGATCTGGTTCCACCGCCCGTTCCGGGCCGACGAGTGGCTGCTGCACGAGCAGGAGTCGACCTCGGCGTTCGGCACCCGCGGGCTGACCACCGGCCGCTACTACACCGCCGACGGCCGGCTCGTCGCGTCGGTCGCGCAGGAGCTGGCGCTGCTCGTCGACCCGCCGTCCGGAGGTTGATCATGACCGAGCTGCTCACCGACTGGGTCGACTACCACGCCCGGCACCGTCCCGAGTCGATCGCGGTCGCCACGGTGGAACCGGACGGATCGAACCTCACGAGCTTTACTTGGGCCGAGCTGGAACACCGGGTCGCCCGGTTGGCCCGCGTGCTGCTCGACGCCGGTGTGACCCGGGGCGACCGGGTCGCGCTGATCGTGGAGAACGACCCGCGGATCTTCGAGGTGCAGTTCGCAGGTATGCGGATCGGCGCGATCATGGTGCCGCTCAATTGGCGGCTGGCCGAGCCCGAGCTGCGCGAGCAGCTAGTCGACGCCGCGCCGGTCGTGCTCATCCACGACGCCCGGTGGGCCGAGCTGGCCGGGCGTCTGGCTGGGTATCTGGCCGACGCCGTACCGCTGCGTACGATGCTCAGCTGGGCCGACGGCAGCTACGAGCAGGCGATCGCCGCCGCCGGGGAGCCGATCGGCGGCGGCGAACTCGACCCGGACGCCGTCACCCAACTGCTCTACACCTCGGGCACGACCGGCCGGCCCAAGGGCGCGCTGTGCACCAACCGCACGATCGTCGCCCAGGCCCAGAACCTCGCGCACAGCAGCCGGATGGCCGAGCCCGGCGGTCACCACCTCAACATCGTCCCGCTGTTCCACGCGGGCGGGCTGAACGTGTTCTCCAACGCGATGCTGTTCTGGGGCGGCCGGGTCACCACCGTCGGCCGCTTCGACGCCGGGACGGCCCTGCGGCTGCTGAACGACCCCGACCTCGCGGTCACGCACCTGTGCGGCGTGCTGCAGATGTACGAGTGGATGACGGCCTTGCCGGAGTTCGGGCAGTCGTCGTTCCCCACGCTGCGCACGGTGCTGTTCGGGGGCTGGGGCCCGTCGGCGGCGGGCATCTACGCCGCGTGGGCCGAGCGGGGGATCTGGGTGCAGCTGTCCTACGGGGCGACCGAGCTCGGTCCCAACGTGTCGATCCTGTCCCGCCCGGATCCGTCGGCCGCCGAGCGCGGCACGTCCGGGACGATCCTGCCGCACACCCGGATCCGGATCGTCGACCCCGACGGCTCGGACGTCGCGGCGGGGGAGTCCGGCGAGATCTGGGTACGCGGCCCCGGCGTGATCCCCGGTTACTGGCACCAGGATCCGGCCGAGTCGTTCACCGACGGCTGGTTCCGCACCGGCGACGCGGGCCGGGTCGGTGACGATAGCCAGCTCTACGTCGTCGGCCGCGTACGCGAGCGCTACCGCACGGGCGGCGAGAACGTGTACCCGGCCGAGGTCGAGACCGTGCTGGCCGGCCTGCCCGGGGTCGTCGAGCTGGCCGTGCTCGGCATCCCGGACGAGAAGTGGGGCGAGACCGGGCTGGTCGCCATCGTGCCGGAGCCCGGAGTGACGATCACGCTCGAGGACGTCCGGGCCTTCGCCGACGGCAAGCTGGCCCGGTTCAAGCTGCCGACCGAGCTCATCGTGCTGTCCGCCCTGCCGCGCAGCGCCACCGAGAAGATCTCCCGCCCGGCCATCCGGGAATCGTGGGAGCGACGTGACTGACCTTCCCCTTGCCGGTGTCCGCGTGCTGGAGCTGGGCGGCATCGGTCCGGGCCCGTTCGCCGCCATGATGCTGGCCGATCTCGGGGCCGAGGTGGTGGTCGTGACCCGGCTCGACGACTCGGCCGGGGCGGATCCGCTGGCGCAGGGGAAGCGCCGCGTCCCGCTCGACCTGCGCCGCCCGGACGGCGTGGCCGCCGCGCTGGACCTCGTCTCGCGGTCGCAGATCCTGATCGAGGGCTTCCGACCCGGCACCGCCGAGCGACTCGGCCTCGGGCCGGAGGACTGCTGGCGGCGCAGCCCGGCGCTCGTCTACGGGCGGATGACGGGATGGGGGCAGTCCGGCCCGCTCGCCGCGACCGCCGGGCACGACATCAACTACATCGGGCTCACCGGTGCCCTGCACGCGATCGGACGGGCCGGCCAGCCGCCGAGCGTCCCGCTGTATCTCGTCGGCGACCTGGGCGGCGGCGCGATGTTCCTCGTCGCCGGCGTCCTCGCTGCCCTGCACGTGGCTACCGCGACCGGGACCGGCCGCGTCGTCGACGCCGCCATCGTCGACGGCGCCGCCCGGCTGATGACCCCGGCGTTCGCGGCGCTGGCGGCCGGCGACTGGGTGGACGAGCGGGGCGTGAACCTGCTCGACTCGGGCCGGCCCTGGTACGACGTGTACGCGACGAGCGACGGCAAGTGGATGTCCGTCGGCGCGATCGAGGACCGCTTCTACGCCGAGCTGGTGCGCGTGCTCGAGCTGCCCGCTGAATTCTTGTGCCGGGACGACCCGGCCGGCTGGCCCGGCTTGCGCGCGGCCCTCGCGGAGCGGTTCGCCGCCCGCACCCGGGCCGAGTGGGAACGCATCTTCAGCGGGGTGGACGCCTGCGTGGCGCCGGTGCTGAGCCTCGCCGAGGCGCCGGACCATCCGCACCTGCGCGAGCGCGGCACGTTCCGGGCCAGGGACGGCACGCGCCAGGACGGGGACGGGACGAGCCCGCCCGGGGACCGCGCACCCGCGCCTGCCCCTGCGCCGCGGATCTCCGCCGCCCCCTAGCCGAGTTGTCCGCGTGTCGTGACGCTGTAGCGCCGCGAAGCGCGGACAACTTCCGCGATACCCGCGATACCTGGCCCAAAACTGCTAGCGGCCGCTCATGATCTTGGAGTTGTGGCTGCATATCGACCACAACTCCAAGATCACGCGCCAGGTCGCGTCGCAGAGCGTCGCCGTCGCGTTCACCTGAATGCGGTGCAGGGACTCGCTTCCCCGCTGAGCTGACGATGGCGGGCGGCGGATTCTCGTCATCTCGGCGGGGAAGCGGTAGCCATTCGCCATGATGGGCGGCGGATCTTGTCGGTTCGGCGGGGAAGCGGTGACCACCCGCCTTAGATCGCTACTGGCCGCGTATTGCCCGACGCGCAGTGTGGAATGGTGCGAGCTCCGGCCGCTCATAGGCCGCCGATGGTCGAGCAAGCGTGACCCGTCGATCGCCGCCCCTAGCCGAGTTGTCCGCGCGTCGATGCGCTACAGCGCCGCGACGCGCGGACAACTTCGGAAGCGGTGAGCTCAACTGTTGACGTCGAAGAGCTTGGGGCCGGCGAGCAGGCCGCCGTCGATCGTGATCTCGGCGCCGGTGATGTAGCCGCTCTCGTCCGAGGCCAGGAACACGACCAGCGCGGCGACTTCGTCGGCGGTGGCGACGCGCGGTACCGGGTTGTTGTCCCACGCGTGCTCGTTGTGGTGGGCGACCGCGGCCACCATCTCGGTGTCGACCGCCCCGGGGTGCACGGAGTTGACGCGGATGCCGCCCGGTCCGCCCAGCTCGATGGCCGCGGTCTTGGTCATCCCGCGCACGGCCCACTTGGTCGCGCCGTAGACGATCTGCCCGGGGAAGCCGGCCATACCGGCGCCGGAGGAAAGGTTGACGATCGCCCCGCCCCCGGCCGCCCGGATCGCCGGCGCTACCGCCTGCATGCCGAGCAGCTGGCCGAGCTGGTTGACCTCGTACACCAACCGCGCTTCCTCGACGGTGACCTCGGCCAGCGGCGCCGGGCGCCACACGCCGGCGTTGTTCACGAGGACGTCGAGGTGGCCGAACGCGTCGACCGCAGCGCTCACCGCCTGCGCCCACTGCGCCGGGTCGCGCACGTCGTGTTCGACGAAGATCGCGCCCTCGCCGAGTTCGTCCACGACGAGGCGGCCGGGCTCGCCGCGGACGTCGGTGACGGCAACGCGCGCACCTTCGGCGACGAAGGCCCGGGCCGTGGCGCTGCCGATGCCGCCGGACCCACCCGTGATCAACGCAACCTTGCCGCGTAAGCGGTCCATGGTTACCTCCCCTGCGAAGAGACCTCACCGGGCAGTGCGCCCAGCCCGGCGAAGTGGTCGATCTCGTCGTCGCTCAGACCGCAGTCACGCAACACGACCCGGGTGTGCTCGCCCCGGCGCTCGTAGCCGGCGCGCACCGGCATGTCAGCGTCGGACAGTCGCGGGGCGGGTGCGGCGTGCAGCGCTCCGTCCTGGCGGGTGACCGTGCCCCGCGCCGACAGGTGCGGGTCGTGTTCGAGCTCGTCGAGGTCCAGTACCGGCACGCCACACCCGTCGATGTCGGCGAAGGCGGCGGTCCACCCGTCGCGATCGCGGGTGGCGAAGACCGTGGCGATCCGCTCCCGCAGGCCGGGCCACGTCGCGGGGTCGTCCCGGTCGGGCAGCTGCTCGCCGTCCAGGCCGAGGACCTTGAGGAAGTGGTCGTAGAAGCGTTCCTCGATCGCGCCGACGGCGAACCAGCCGCCGTCCGCGCACAGGTACACGCCGTAGAACGGGGCGCTTCCGCTGAGGATGCCCTGACCCCGTCCGGCCCACGTGCCCTGCGCCTGCTCGGCCAGTTGGGCGGTCAGCAGCAGGGCGGCGCCGTCGACCATCGCCGCGTCGACCACCTGCCCGCGGCCGGTGCGTTCACGCTGGAACAGGGCGAGCAGCACGCCCATCGCCGCGTTGACCGAACCGCTGGCGAAGTCGCCGAGGATATTCAGCGGCGGGACGGGCCGGCCGTCCCCGATCACACCGAGCGCGCCGGCCAGGGCGATGTAGTTGATGTCGTGCCCGGCCCGCCGGGCGTACGGACCGCTCTGCCCGTAGCCGGTGAGGCGGGTGTAGATCAGCCGGGGGTTGTCGGCGAGCAGTTGGTCGGGACCCAGCCCGCGGCGCTCCATCGTCCCGGGGCGGTAGCCCTCGAGGAACACGTCGGCCGAGCAGGCCAGCCGCCGGATGACCTCCGGACCGCCCTCGGCCCGCAGGTCGACCACGATCGATCGCTTGCCCCGGGAGAACGACGCCGACGGATCGAATGTCTCGTGGGTCGGACGTTCGACGGCGATCACGTCCGCGCCGTAGTCGGCCAGCAGCATCGAGCAGAACGGCCCGGGCCCGAGCGCGCTGACGTCGACGACCCGAATGCCGCTGAGCGGCGCTGTGAGCTTGTCCGATGTCACGTCTTCCCTCCGAAACCGCGAAAGGCATCCGGCAGCTCGCCCGCCGCCACACCCCCAGGACCGAGGGCGGTCAATCGGCGATGGCTGATCCGCCAGCCGCGTTCGGTACGGCGCAGCCGGTCGTCGTAGCTCGCGAGCAGGACGAAGTCGGCCGGTCGGGCCGCTCCGAGGTGAGCGGTGGCGCGGGTCCAGTGGTACGCGGTGACCCGGCTGTAGGCGGTGGCCTGATCTCCGTCCACGCTCACCTCGATATTGCTCAGCAGATGCACGGTCGCCTCGAGGATGTCGTTCGCCCGGGCGAAGTAGGCCCGGATCTCGTCGTAGCCACGGATGGGTTCGCCCCGCCGGCGATCTTCGACGGCATCGGTCGTGTACACCTCGTCCATCAGCCGATCGAGATCGTGTTCGTCCAGGCAACGGCAGTACGAATGCAGCGTGCTACGAACGAGGTCCTCGTCCTCCTGGATCCGTGCTTCGCCCACGGCGCGAACCTAACACCGTACGGACCAATAACCAAACATTGGTTGGTATGTCGGATCGAAGGTCCGATCCACGAGTCTGATGTCGCCGCGACGATTGATGAATCAAACGTCGATTGGTAATGTCTGCGGGATGGTAGGCGTGCTCGACGGGCAGGTGGCACTGGTCACCGGGGCCGGCTCCGGTATCGGCGCCGAGAGCGCGCGGGCGCTGGCCGCCGCCGGCGCCGCGGTAGTCGTCACCGACCTCGACGGGGCCGCGGCGAATCTGGTGGCCAAGCAGGCGTCCGAGGCGGGCGGATCGGCGATCGGCTTGCCGCTCGATGTCACCGACGAAGCAGCGTGGTCGGCGGCCATCGCCGCGGCCACCGGGGCGTTCGGCGCGATCACCGTGCTGCACGGCAACGCGGCGCCGACCGCCGGGCCGATCATGAACCGCGATCTCGACGCCGTGCGGCTCGACCTCGGCACCTGGGACCTCGTCATGGCCGTCGTCCTGCGCGGCAACCT